>Ga0209048_10000326_pt1 | contig 51925 bp, 50 predicted proteins | sample FrelakmetCRP12CR_FD_187146 | JGI IMG/M metagenome (GOLD analysis project Ga0209048, IMG submission 187146) | Freshwater lake sediment microbial communities from the University of Notre Dame, USA, for methane emissions studies - CRP12 CR (SPAdes)... | ecosystem: Environmental > Aquatic >...
GGCAGCCGCGCGAGGGCGTCGTCGCGGGCCTCGACCGACCCGTACCAGGCCGGGTCGATCACCTGGGCCCATTTGTCGGCGCCGACGATCAGGACGTCGTAGCCCGCAGCGATGTCGACGAGCAGGCGCTCCTCGACCACCCGGACGGCCAGCCAGGGCCGGGTGGCGGCGAGCTCGCCGAGCGCTCGGCGGCGGTGGTCGAGTCGGGCCAACTCGCCCTCGTCCTTGCCCAGCGTGATCGTCGAGAGCACCAGGTCGAGTCGTTCCAGGCCGAGCTGTTCGCGGGCCGTGTCGGCCACGTGCAGGTGAGCGATGGTCGGGGGGTTGAACGATCCCGGAAAGACGCCGACGCTCACGGCGATGAGCCTACGGCTCGGTCGTCAGATGCCGAGGGCCAGTCGCAGCACGCGGTCCCGCACGAACGGCGGCGTGAACCGGCTCCCGAAGTCCATGGCCCAAGCGTCGAGGCCGACGAGGTACCGCCCCTTCGGCGAGCGCGACTCGACCGCGGCGGCGATCACCTTGGCGCACTGCTCGGGGCTGCCCATCGTGGGCTCGAGCAGGCGCTGGATCTGCTGGAAGCGACCGTAGGCGGACGTGTTGCGTGAGCCGGCGGCCTCGAGGCGCTCGATGTCGCGATCCATGTCCTCCCAGATGCCGGTCTTGAACCCGCCGGGCTCGACGATCACGACCTTGACGCCGTCGCGGGCAGCTTCCATGCGCAGGGAGTCGGACAGCGCTTCGAGGGCGTGCTTGGCGCCCGTGTACCACCCGGCCATCGGTGCGGTCACCAGTCCCGCGATGGAGGACACGTTGACGATGCGGCCCTCGCCTCGCTCGCGCATGGCGGGCAGCGCGAGGCGCGCCAATCGCATGGGAGCGATCACCATGGTCTCGAGTAGGTCACGGGCCCGCTCGTCGTCGATGTCCTCGACCGCGCCGGTGACCGCATAGCCGGCGTTGTTGACCAGCCCGTAGAGCGGATGCTCGGCGAGCACGCGCTCGCAGGCCTCGGCGTCGGTGACGTCGAGCAGCACCGTCTCGACCTGGACGCCCGCTTCACGAGCCGCTTCGTGGACGACCTCGGCTTTGCCCTCGGAACGAACGGACCCGATGGAGTGGAAGCCTCGCTGGGCCAGCTCGATCGCCGTGGCCAGGCCGATGCCGGAGTTCGCGCCGGTGGTGAGCACCGTGCGCCGGTGGTCGAGAGCCATGGGGCCCACGCTACGGCAGACTTGGGTCCGCCGCCCGTGTCCCGGGCGCTGTCCGCGACCCAAGCACGACGAGGTGCCCGTGTCCCGCCCCGCCTTTCTGCATCCCTTCGCCCGGCCCGCGGCCGAGCAATTCGTCACCATCGTGCGCGGCGAGGGGGCCGCGGTCTTCGACCAGGCCGGGCGCCGCTACGTCGACGCCCTCGCCAGCCTGTGGTACTGCAACGTCGGCCACGGCCGGGCCGAGATCGCCGACGCGGTGGCGCGCCAGCTGCACGTGCTCGAGAACTTCAACTGCTTCGACCAGTTCACGAACGAGCCGGCCGACTCGATCGCCGACGAGCTGGCGACCCTGAGCCCGGTGCCGGGGCCCGGGTCTTCCTGACCTCGTCGGGCTCCGAAGCCGTGGACTCGGCCCTGAAGCTGGCCCGCCTCTCGTTCTCCCAGCAGGGGCGTCCCGAGAAGCACTGCTGGTCGGGCGGAGCAACGCCTATCACGGTGTCACCTTCGGGGGGCTCTCGCTGCAGGGCATCGCCCCCAACAAGGTCGGATTCGGGCCGCTGCTCGACACGGTGCACCACACCGCCCGCCACGATCTCGACGAGGCCGAGGCGTTGTTCGCCGAGCACGGTGACCGCATCGCCGCCTTCATCACCGAGCCCGTCCAGGGAGCGGGCGGGGTGCACCCGCCCGAACCCGGCTACCTGCAGGGTCTGCGTCGGCTGTGCGACGAGTACGACGCCTTATTGATCTTCGACGAGGTCATCACTGGCTTCGGGCGCCTGGGTACCTGGTGGGGCGCGGACCGCTACGACGTGGTGCCCGATCTCGTCACCTTCGCCAAGGCGGTGACGTCGGGGTACCAGCCGCTCGGGGGTGTGCTCGTGGGGCCGCGGGCGCTGGCGCCGCTCGAGGCCGATCCCGCCTTCGTCCTGCGCCACGGCCACACCCACAGCGGCCACCCCGCCGCGTGCGTCGCCGCCAGCGCCAACATCGCGATCCTTCGCGACGAGCACCTCCTCGATCGGGCCGGGTCCATCGCCGAGTCGCTCGGCGGCGGCCTGAAGCGCCTGCGCGACGAGGGACTCGTGGGCGAGGTGCGCGGCGTCGGCGCGATCTGGGCGGCGGAGATGGTCGACGGTGTGTCCCATCTTGCGGTGCGCGACGCGATGTTCGACCGTGGCGTCATCGTTCGCCCGCTCAGTGCGTCGACGATCGCCTTCTGCCCCCCGCTCGTCATCGGCGACGATGACGTGGCGTTGTGCATCGATGTTCTGGCCGGGGCCGTCCGGGGCCTCCGCTGACCGCCGTGGGACCGGTTGAGCTCAGCGGGTGCCCCACGAGTAGGTCTGCTTCTCGAGGTGCAGGTAGGTGTAGGTCTCGGTGGAGCGCACCCCGGGCACCTGGCGGATCACGTCGTTGACCAGATCGAACAACGACTCGCTGTCCTCGCAGACGACTTCGAGCAGCAGGTCGAAGCGCCCCGACGCGATGACCACGTAGTCGACTTCGGGCAGTTCGGCGAGCCGAGCGGCGATGGGACGCAGGTCCCCATCGGCCGAGACGCCGACCATCGCCTGCAGAGTGAAGCCGAGGTGCAACGGGTCGGTCACGGCAACCACCTGCATAGCGCCGCTCTCGACGAGTCGCTGCACCCGTTGGCGAACCGCGGCCTGGGAGAGCCCCACCGCCGGGCCGAGCTTGGCGTACGGGAGGCGGCCGTCGATCTGGAGCTCGCGGATGATGGCCTTGTCGATGTCGTCGAGCACGACGGGGGGCGGGGTCGACGAGGCGCTCCCGGTCGGCTTGCGCTTGCGGTTCATCGTCGGTCGAGCACCTCGTGCACGTCGGAGCAGGGCCGGCCGAGCGCCTCGGCCACGGTGGCGTTGACCATCGTGCCGCCGGCGGCGTTCACGCCCAGGGCGAGGGAGGGGTCGCAGCGCGTCGCCTCGGGCACCCCCAGCCGGGTCAGTTCGGCCAGGTAGGGGAGGGTGGCGTTGGTGAGTGCCTTGGTGGACGTGTTCGGGACGGCGCCGGGGATGTTGCCCACCGCGTAGTGGATGACGCCGTGACGCTCGTAGACCGGGTCGTGGTGGTAGGTCTCGTGGGCCGTCTCGATGCACCCTCCCTGGTCGATGGCGATGTCGACGACGACGGCCCCTGGCTTCATCGAGCGCACCATGTCCTCGGTGACCATCGTGGGCGCGCGTCCGCCGGGGACCAGCACGGCACCGATGACCAGATCGGCTTCGGCGACGACGCGCTCGCGCACGCCCTTGTTGGACGTGACCGTCGTGATGCGGCCCATCTGGATCTGGTCGATGAAGCGCAGACGGTCGATGTTCTTGTCGAGCAGGTCGACCTCGGCCTGGAGGCCCGCGGCCATCCAGGCCGCGTTCCAGCCGACGTTCCCGGCACCGAGCACCACCACGTGGGCGGGACGCACGCCGGGCGCACCGCCGAGCAGCACTCCGCGCCCTCCGTTGTGGCTCTCGAGGAAGTGGGCGCCGATCTGCACCGACATGCGCCCCGCCACCTCGCTCATGGGTGCCAGCAGCGGCAGGGCACCCGACTCGAGTTGCACCGTCTCGTAGGCGATGGCGGTGACGCCGTGCTCGAGCAGCGCCTCGGCCACGGTCGGGTAGGCGGCGAGGTGCAGGTAGGTGAACAGCGTCAGGTCGGGCCGCAGCAGGGCGAACTCGTTCTCCTGGGGTTCCTTCACCTTGCACACGAGGTCGGCCCGTTCCCACACCTCGGTGGGGTCGATGACGATCTCCGCGCCGGCCCGCTGGTAGTCGTCGTCGGGGATGTGGGATCCGGCCCCGGCCCCCGCTTCGAGCAACACGTCGATGCCGTGCTGCTCGAGCTCGCGGACGCCGTCGGGGGTGATGGCCACGCGATTCTCGTCGGACTTGATCTCCGTGGGCACGCCGACGACGGTCATGGCCGGCTCACCTCCTCATCACGTCGACCGCCTCGGTGAGGGCGGCGCGCAGGATCGTGGCGATCTCGTCGAACTGCTCCTGGCCGGCGATCAGCGGGGGCGACAGCTGGATGACCGGGTCGCCGCGGTCGTCGGCCCGGCAGATGAGGCCCAGCTCGAACAGGCGCGGCGAGAGGAAGCCGCGCAGCAGGCGCTCACACTCCTCGGGGCTGAAGTGGGCCTTGCTGGCCTGATCCTTCACCAGTTCGATGGCGTAGAAGTAGCCCATGCCCCGCACCTCGCCGACGATCGGCAGATCGGTCAGCGAGTCGAGCGCGGCCCGGAACGCGCCCTCGTTGGCGAGGACGCCCTCAACGATGTGCTCGCCCTCGAGAACGTCGAGGTTGGCCAGGGCCACCGCGCAGCTCACGGGGTGACCGCCGAAGGTGAGGCCGTGGCTGAACTGGGCGCCCTCCTCGGTGAACGGCTCGGCCAGGCGCTCACTGGCGACGAAGCCTCCGAGAGGGGAGTAGCCCGACGTGATGCCTTTGGCCATGGTGATGATGTCGGGCCGGTAGCCGATGCGGTCGCAGCCGAACATCGTGCCCAGCCGGCCGAAGGCGCAGATGACCTCGTCGGACACGAGCAGCACGCCGTAGCGGTCGCAGATCTCCCGCACCCGGGCGAAGTAGCCCTCGGGGGGCACGAAGCATCCGCCCGCGTTCTGCACCGGTTCGAGGAACACCGCCGCGACCGTCTCGGGACCCTCGCGCAGGATCACGTCCTCGATCTCGTCGGCGCAGAACAGGTTGCAGGCCGTCGCGTTGGCGCACAGACGGCAGCGGTAGCGGTTGGTGTTGGCCACGTGGAACGCGCCGGGAACGAGCGGCTCGAAGGGCTGGCGCAGCGACGGGATGCCGGTGATCGAGAGCGCGCCCATGGTGGTGCCGTGGTAGGCCACGTCGCGGGAGATCACCTTGGTGCGATCGGGCTGGCCGATGGCGCGGAAGTACTGGCGGGCCAGCTTCCACGCCGACTCGACGGCTTCACCGCCGCCGGTGGTGAAGAACACCCGGTTGAGGTCGCCGGGGGCCCGCGCGGCGACGCGAGCGGCCAGTTCGATGGCCGTGGGGTGGGCGTAGGTCCAGATGGGGAAGTAGCCGAGCTCGGCGCCCTGGGTGCCGGCGGCGTGGGCCAGCTCGGTGCGGCCGTGGCCGACCTGCACCGTGAACAGCCCGGAGAGCCCGTCGAGGTAGCGCTTGCCGTGCCAGTCGTAGACGTAGCAGCCCTCGCCCCGGGTGATGATGTCGAGGTCCTCGGCGCGGCCCGCGAGGCGGGAGAAGTGTCCCCACAGGTGGGCGTTCGCGAGCGCTTGCAGCTCGGCGGCGGTGCGGGTCATCAGGCGGGCTCCGGGATCGGGGAGGGGCGAAGGAATCTCACCACTATTGCAGGTTACGCCATTGAATCGATGGGGAAAGCGGCGGCCTACGAGGGATTCGCTTGCCCCAGCTTGCGGGCCCGGCGCCCGCCGATCCACACCGCGAGGAGGGCGATGAGGATGCTCGCGAAGAGGATCGTCGTCGAGTACACGTTGATCTGGGTGGGGATGGCGCTCTTCTTGGTCGTCCAGATCTTGATGGGGAAGGTGGAATCGAGACCCGAGTTCAGGTAGGTGATGATGAAGTCGTCGAGCGAGAGGGCGAAGGTCAGCAGGGCGGCCGCGATCACGCCCGGCAGGATAAGCGGGAACGTCACCCGCGAGAACGTCCGCCACGGCGTGGCCCCCAGGTCGAGGGCGGCCTCCTCGAGGCTCCAGTTGAAGCCGCGGATGCGGGCCCTCACAGTGGTGGCCACGTAGCTGATCGAGAACATCACCTGGGCGATCACGACGGTGACGAAGCCACGGTTCCAGTTGAGCGAGACGAACAGGGTGAGCAGCGAGAAGCCGAGCACGACCTCGGGCATGGTGAGTGGGAGCACCAGGATCATCCCGAGGAAGCCCTTGGTCTTGAACCGGTACTTCACCAGGGCCAGGGCCATCAGCGTGCCGAGGACGGTCGCGATGGCGGTGACGACGAAGGCGACCTTGAGGCTGTACACCAGGGCGTCGGTGAGGTCCGGGTACTTGAAGGGGTCGGTCCACGCCGCGAACGAGAACTTGTGCCAGACGTAGTTGTACTTCCCGAGCGGCTCGTTGAACGAGTAGATGACCGTCACCACGATCGGGGCGAAGAGGAAGGCCAGCGCGCCGACCGCCCAGACGGTGAGGGCGATGCGGCCGAGCCGCCGCAGCCACGGCGGCGGGCCGCCGTGACCGAGAACCGCCTTGTCGCTGCGGCGCCGCATGCGCTCGGCGAGCGAGCCCTTCTTCGGTGTCGGGGTGGCGCCGGTCGCGTCGGGGATGGTCGTGGCCATCAGGCGAGATCCTCGGTGCCGAGCGCCCGGGCGTAGATGATCACGCCCACGAGGATGACGGCCATGAGCAGGAACGACAGCGCCGACAGCTCGGGCCGGAAGAAGTCCTTGCCGAAGTTCTTCTCCACGATGTTGCCGATCATGACCGTGCGCTCCGACCCCAGGAGCTCCGAGTTGACGAAGTCGCCCGCCGCCGGGATGAACGTGAGCAGGGTGCCGGCGAACAGGCCCGGCAACGACAGCGGCAGCGTGATCTTGCGGAAGGCCCGCGCCGGGCTCGAGTAGAGGTCGGACGCGGCCTCGAGCAGGCGGGTGTCGAGCTTCTCGAGGCTCACGTAGATGGGCAGCACCATGAAGGGCAGGAAGTTGTACGCCAGCGCGCCGATCACGGCCTGCGGTGTGCCGAGCAGGCCGTCGTTCTGCCCGAGCAGGCCGAGGTTGTGGAGGAGGCCGACCACGGGGCCACCGTCGTAGAGCAGGATCTTCCACGCCAGGGTGCGCACGAGGTACGTGACGAAGAACGGCAGCACCACGAGGGCGAGCAGCACGTTCTTGTAGCGCCCGCCCCGCATGGCGATGAAGTAGGCCAGCGGGTACCCGATGATGATGCACAGCACCGTCGCGATGCCCGCGTAGATGAAGGTGCGGATGATGACGTCGCTGTTGTCCGACAGCACCTTCGAGTAGTTGCTGAGGCCTCCGTCCTTGAACGACAGCTTGCCGATGCTGAACAGCGGGACGATGAAGAAGACGAACAGGAAGAGGGCACCCGGTGCGAGGAGCAGGTACGGCACGTACCAACGCCGCGGCCGGACGCCGCTCTCGTCCTTCTCTCGCTTCGGGCGCTTCGCCTTCTTCGGCGTCTCGGCCGGTGCTACCGCTGTCGTCACCGCGCCGCTCCTCCCAGCCCCGGCGCGGTGCTACTGCTCGGTGGCTGCGGTGTAGGCCCGGCTGATGACCTCGGCCTGGTCGGGGGTGAGCACCTTGAACTCGTAGAGGGGCGGCGTGGCCGGCGGGTTGACGTAGGGGCTGGCCTTGCCCTCGGCCGTCATGTAGTCGATCGCGCCCTGAACCGGTGGCACGTAGGCGATCGACTCGTACAGCGGGCCGGCGACGCTCGGCGTGTACACGTAGTTCATGAACTGGTTGGCGCCCGAGGAGTTGGTGGCGCCCTTGGGGATCATGGCGTTGTCGGTGAAGGACATGCCGCCCTGGGTCGGGATGACCCACTTGAGGCCGGGCTTGTCCTTGGCGAGGTTGGCGATGTCGCCCGACCAGGCCATGGCCAGCCAGGTGTCGCCGAGGCCGAGGTCTTCCTTGTAGCTGTTGCCCGTGATCTTCTTGAACTGGCCGGCGTCGCGGGCCTTGCCGATCTTGTCGACGGCCTCGAGCATCTGGGCCTCGGTGCCGGTGGTGGGGTTGTACCCCATGCCGAGCATCGTGAGGCCAACCGAGTCGCGCCACTCGGAGAGGATGGTGACCTTGCCCGCGTACTTGGGGTCGAAGATGGCGTTGACGTCGTTGATCTCGCCGCCGACCTTGTCGGGGTAGTAGGCGAGAGCGGTCTGCCCGATGGCCCACGGGATCGAGTACTTGCGGCCGGGATCCCAGTCGAGGTTGATGTCGGTCGGGATGACGTTCTTCTTGTTGGGGAAGAGGGCGTCGTCCCACGGCTCGACGAGGCCGAGGGAGATGTAGTCGGCCGCGTTCCAGGAGGTGAGCACGACGAGATCTGCACCGATGCCCTGTCCGGACTTGAGCGTGTCCTGGTACTTGGTGTTGAAGCTGTCGTTGTCGTCGATGTCGGGCTTGTAGTCGACCTTGATACCGGTCTGCTGGGTGAAGCCGTTGATGGTCGGCGACGTGGCGGCGTCGTCGCCCTCGATGTAGAGCGGCCAGTTGAGCATCACCATGGTGCTCTCGGTCTTGCTCTTCGAGCTGCTGCCGCAGGCTGCGAGCACGGTGGGCCCGAGGGCCAGCCCGCCGAGGGCGAGGCCACCCATGCCCAGGAACCGGCGACGACTGGTCGCCTGCTCCGCGAGGCGCGAGAGGAGCTCGGGATCGATGTCGTTACGACGGGGCATGGGGCACTTCCTTGCTCTGGCCGGAGGGACGCCGGCGAGGTTGACGGATCGGTGAGGCTCGGACGGGGTGGAGGGTCAACCCTCCTCGACGATCTCCTCTTCGGTGAGCGGCACGTCGTCGTCGGACGGGAGAACGCAGCTGGCGTGCTCGGCCCAGCTGGCCCAGACGGCATCGCCGGGGTGGAGCATGGGCAGCTTGGCGTCGTGCTCGACGTTGGCCACGACCGGCGAGCCGTCGGGTGCGTCGAGGACCAGGCGCACGATCGGGCCCTGGAAGGTGAGGTCGGTGACGGTGCCGGCGACACGGGGCACGTCGCCCTCGGGCTCGGCCACGCTGATCGCGATGCGCTCGGGGCGCACCATGACGGTGGCGTCACGACCGGCCCCGATCCCCTGGACGTTGCAGGCGGCTCGCAGCCGGGCGCCGCCGAGCGTCGTGAAGGTCGCGTGTCCGTCGCCCACGGACTCGACCTTGCAGGGCCACAGGTTGGCCTGGCCGATGAATCCGGCGACGAACACCGTGGAGGGGAAGTCGTAGATCTCCGTCGGCGTGCCGATCTGCTCGACGTTGCCCTGGTTCATCACCGCGATCCGGTCGCTCATGGTGAGCGCCTCTTCCTGGTCGTGGGTGACGTAGACGAACGTGATGCCCACCTCGCGTTGGATGCGCTTGAGCTCGAACTGCATGGCGTGGCGCAGCTTGAGGTCGAGCGCGCCGAGCGGCTCGTCGAGCAGGAGCGCCTTCGGGAAGTTCACCAGCGCCCGGGCCAGGGCGACGCGCTGTTGCTGCCCGCCGGACAACTGCGAGGGCTTGCGATGGGCGAAGTCGCTGAGCCGTACCACCTCGAGCAGTTCGTTGACCCGCTTCTTGGTCTCGGCCTTGTCGACCTTCTTCGACCGCGGGCCGAAGGCGACGTTGTCGAACACGGTCATGTGCGGGAACAGCGCGTACTGCTGGAAGACCGTGTTGACGTTGCGCTTGTAGGGCGCCACCTTCGACACGTCGGTGCCCTCGAGCCGGATGGCCCCCTTGGTGGGCTGCTCGAACCCGGCGATCATCCGGAGGGTCGTGGTCTTGCCGCAACCCGACGGGCCGAGCATCGAGAAGAACTCACCGTCGGCGATCGAGAAGTGGGCGTCGTCGACGGCGACGAACTCACCGAACGCCTTGGTGACGTGGTCGATCTCGATGTTGGCCTTGCGATCGACGGCTGGCGCGACCTCTTCGGCCAGCGTGGCCGCATCGACCGCTTGCTCCGGATCGACCTGGATGGGGTTGTCGCTCAGCATGGCCCCCGGGATTCGTGGTTGGGCTCGTGCCCGTAAGCCTCGCGCGGCCGACGCCGTAGGGATACGGCGACTCGGTGGGGCAGATTCGCGGACTCTTCCCGATCCTGCAAGAGAATCGGTAGTGAGTTGACAGTCCCGCAACGGAATCCCTTGCGAAGTGCTGATCCGACGAACGACTATTGCGGATCGGCATCGACCCAGGAGTGAGCTGTGGAACATCAGAACTTCATCGGCGGGGCATGGCGGCCGGCGGCGAGCGGAGCGACCGACCCGGTGCTCAACCCCGCCACCGGCGAGGTGCTCGCCGAGGTGGCGTCGAGCGACGCGGCCGATGTCGACGCGGCCGTGGCCGCTGCGGCCGAGGCGTTCGGCGCCTGGGGCGCGACCACGCCACGGGCGCGCAGCGAGGCTCTGTTGAAGTTGGCCGACGCCGTCGAGGACAACCTCGACGAGCTGAAGCGGATCGAGATGCTCAACGTGGGCAAGCCGATGTCGATCATCGACTTCGAGTTCGACCTCACCGTCGACAACATCCGCTTCTTCGCCGGCGCCGCCCGCACCATGCAGGCCCAGGCCGCCGGTGAGTACCTCGAGGACCACACCTCGATGCTGCGTCGTGACCCGCTCGGGGTGTGCGCGGGCATCGCGCCCTGGAACTACCCGCTCAACATGGCGGTTTGGAAGTTCGGTCCGGCCCTCGCCGCCGGCAACACGTTCATTCTCAAGCCGTCGGAGCTCACGCCGCTCACCGCGATCAAGCTGGCGGAGATCGCGGCCGACATCCTGCCGCCCGGCGTGTTCAACGTCGTCTGCGGGCAGGGTGAGACCGCCGGCGACGCGATCGTGCGCCACAAGGGCGTGGCCATGGTGTCGATCACCGGCGACGTCGCCACCGGCAAGCTCATCGCGCGCAATGCGTCCGACACGCTCAAGCGAGTGCACCTCGAGCTCGGTGGCAAGGCACCGGTGGTGGTGTTCGACGACGCCGACGTCGAAGCGCTCGTCGCCACGCTCACCGAGGCCAGCTACTACAACTCGGGCCAGGACTGCACCGCGCCGTGCCGCGTCGTCGTGGGCCCGGGCGTGTACGACGACGTCGTGAGCGGGCTCGGTGCCGCGGTCGGGGCGATCAACGTCGGCGATCCGTCCGACCCCGAGGTGGCCGTCGGCCCGGTGATCTCGGCGGCCCAGCGCGACAGCGTGGCCGGTATGGTCGGCCGGGCGGTGGATGCCGGCGCCGAGATCGTCACCGGTGGCGCGGTCATCGACGGCCCGGGCTTCTTCTACACACCGACCGTCGTCGCCGGCCCGGCCCAGGATGCCGAGATCGTGCAGCGCGAGGTGTTCGGCCCCGTCGTCACCGTGCAGCGCTTCGCCGACGAGGCCCAGGCGCTGGCGTGGGCGAACGACGTCGACTACGGGCTGTCGGCCAGCGTGTGGACCAGCGACGTCGGCCGAGCCATGCGCATGTCCGCCGGCCTGCGCTTCGGCACCGTCTGGGTGAACGACCACATCCCGATCGTCTCCGAGCTGCCCCACGGGGGCTTCAAGGAGAGTGGGTACGGCAAGGACATGTCGATATACGCCATCGAGGCGTACACCGAGCTCAAACACGTGATGGTGAAGCACTGATGGCCGACACCGGAGTTCCCCCGACACCGCCACCAGGATCAGCGCCCGTGCGTCGGAGATCGCCGAGGCCGAAAAGGCGGCGCTGCTGGCCAGCACCCCCGAGAGCGCGGCGTTGTTCTACCGTGCGGTCGAGCACCTACCGCTCGGCGTGCCCTCGTCGTTCCAGGCCGGTGACCCGTATCCGATCTACATCGAGCGGGGCCAGGGCAGTCACATCTGGGATGTCGACGGCACCGAGCGCATCGATTTCCACGGCGGCTTCGGCGTGAACATCGTGGGCCACGCCCACCCGAAGATCATCGAAGCCGCCGCCGGTGCCGCCGCCACCGGCACGCACTTCGCGGCCCCGACGCGGGTCACGGTCGAGCTCGCCGAGGAGCTCTGTCGGCGCTTCCAGCTCGACGAGGTGCGCTTCGCCAACTCGGGCACCGAGGCGACCATGGACGCCATCCGTGTCGCACGCGCCGCCACCGGGCGCGACGTGGTGGTGAAGATCGAGGGGTCGTACCACGGCCACCACGACGCCGTGATGTTCTCCGTGCTGCCCAACGCCGACGCCGTGGGTGGGCGAGAGATGCCGACGACCACGCCGATGTCACTCGGCATTCCCGCCGACGTGGCCCTCACTACGCTGGTGGTGCCGTTCAACGACGCGGCCGCGTTCGAGGCACTGCTCGACGAGCGGGGCGACGAGATCGCCTGCCTCATCCTCGAGCCGGTGATGATGAACATCGGCATCGTCGAACCCGAGCCGGGCTACCTGCAGGCGCTGCGCGACCTGTGCGATCGCCACGGCGTCGTGCTGATCTTCGACGAGGTCAAGTCGGGCGCGACCGTCGCTCCGGGTGGCGCCACCGAGCGCTACGGCGTGCGTCCCCACCTGGCCTGCTTCGCCAAGGCGCTGTTCGGCGGCACGCCGGGGGCGGCGTTCGGCGGTGAGCGCGAGGTGATGGACGTCATCGCCAAGGGCGCGGCCCAGATGGGCACGTTCAACGGCAATCCGATGGTGGCCGCCGCCGGGCTCACCTGCCTCACCGAGATCATGACGCCCGACGCCTACGACTACCTGCGCGGCATCGGCAGCAGGCTGGCCGCAGGGTGTCAGGCCGCCATCGACGCCAACGGCATCCCCGCGCACACGGTCGATCTCGGTGCCAAGGGGTGCGTCTCGTTCCGCCCGAACCGGTTGCGCAACTACCGCGACTTCCTCGAGACCAAGCCGCAACTGTTCGGTGCCGCCTTTCCGTGGGCGCTCAACCGGGGCGTGTTCATGACGCCGGGCGACGAGGAGCAGTGGACGCTGTCGGTGCAGCACACCGAGCCCGACATCGACCGCTACGTCGACGTGTTCAGCGAGTTCTGCGAGAGCCTGGCGGCGGACTGATCCGCGCCGGGAAGCCGCGGTCGCCCCAGCGGAACCACGTACCCACCACCGGGAGGTACGCCCGCCGCAGGTGGTAGAAGGGGATACGGCGGTGCGTCAGCTCGGCGAACGCCGGTGGCGGTGTGTCCCCGGCGATGGTCAGGGCCAAGCGGGTGCCCAACCAGGTGTTGAGCGCCACCCCGGAGCCGTTGCAGCCGGTCGCGTACCAGGCCCCGTCGACCACGCCGACGTGGGGGAGCCGATCGAGCGTCATGGCCACGTTGCCACCCCAGGCGTACTCGACGCGGGTGCCGGCGAGCTGGGGGTGCACGGCCAACATCGAGTCGTAGAGGAAGTCGCGCGCCTCGGGGACGGTCGTCGGGCTGAGGCTGCGGCGGCCGCCGAACAGCAGCCGACGATCGGGCGTGAGCCGCCAGTAGAAGAGGAAGTTCTTGGTGTCGACCAGCATGCGGCCTCGCGGGCTGACGCTGCGGGCGGTGGCCGCGTCGAGGACCTCGGTGGCGATGACGAAGCTGCCCACTGGGAGCACCCGGCGCCGCAGCTCGGGGAGCAGCCCGTCGGCGTAGGCGTTGGTGGTGACCACCACGTGACGGCACTCGATCTCGCCTCGTGGGGTGGACACGCGGAAGCGGTCGCCCCGGCGACCGAGACGGGTGGCGGCGGTGCGCTCCTGCACGCGGGCCCCGGCGTCGAGCGCGAGCCGTGCGAGACCGTCGTGCAGCTTGGCGGGGTGGAGCCCGCCCGTGCGCTCGATCACGACCCCGGCGTGGTAGGCGGCGGAGCCGATCTCGTCGGCCAACTCCTCCCGTGGGACGAAGTGCACCGGCTCGCCGAGCTCGTCGCTGTGCTCGCGAGCCATGGCGGCCAACTTGGGTACCACGCGCTTGGCGTGGGCCAGGTAGAGCTGGCCGGTGCGCTGGTAGTCGCAGTCGATGTCCTCGTCGACGACGAGGCGCTCGAGCGCGTCGAAGGCGTCGTTGACCTCCTGGTACAGCCGGGGTCCCAGCGCACCGAGCTTCTTCTCGAGTGCGGCCGGACCGGCCTTGAGCTCGGGGATCACCATGCCCCCGTTGCGGGTGCTGGCCCGCCATCCGAGTGGCTCCTTGTCGAGGACCACCACCTCGCGACCGCGCCGGGCGAGCTCGCGTGCCGCGGAGAGACCGGCGTACCCGGCCCCGATCACGACCACGTCGGCGTGGTCCGGCAGCGGCTCGGCCGGCACCGCCGGCGGGGGTGCCTGCACCTGCCACAGCACCTCTTCGGTGTAGGTGGGCAGGAGCAGGGCGGCCACGGCGGGGGAGCGTACCCCTCGCGTCGCGCCGACGGCCGGCCGAAACGGTCGAAACCCCACGACCGGGCGAACGATTCGGTGGCACAATGCCCGGACGGCAACGGATCGGATGGTCGAGGAGCACCATGGCTGACGTGACCCCCATGCGCATCGGTTCGAAGGAGGTCACGACCGACGAGGTGGCCGTCGTGACCTCTCCGTACGACGGGCACGAGGTCGGCCGCGTGCCCGTCGGTACCGCCGCCCACCTCGACGCCGCGGTCGAGGAGGCGTTGGGCCGCCACGAGGAGGGCCCGCTCCCGGCGTGGGAACGGGCCGAGATCCTCGATCGGGCCGCGGCCCTGCTGGCCGGGCGAACGGAGGAGTTCGCCCGCATCATCGCCGCCGAGGCGGCCAAGCCCATCAAGACGGCTCGGGTCGAGGCGGCCCGGGCCGTCGACACGTTCCGGTTCTCGGCGGCCGTGGCTCGCACGCTCACGGGCGAGACGATCCCGCTCGATGCCAGCTCGGCCGGGGTGGGCAAGCTCGGCTTCGTGCTTCGGGTGCCGATCGGCGTCGTCGGAGCCATCTCGCCGTTCAACTTCCCGCTCAACCTCGTGGCCCACAAGCTGGCCCCCGCGATCGCGGCGGGGTGTCCGGTGGTACTCAAGCCGGCCTCGGCCACACCCCTCAGCGCGTTGGCCCTCGCGGGCCTGCTCCTCGACGAGGCGGGGCTGCCCCCCGGCTGGCTGCACGTCGTGACCTGCCCGGGCCGCGTCGCCAACGCGCTGGTCGATCATCCCGACGTCGCGATGATCACCTTCACCGGTTCGCCGCCGGTCGGCTGGGGCATCCGAGCCCAGGCGCCGCGCAAGCGGGTCAGCCTCGAGCTGGGCAACAACTCGCCCGTGATCATCGAGCCCGACGCGGACTGGCGGGCCGCCGCCGCGAAGGTCGCCGTCGCCGGCTACTCCTTCGCCGGTCAGTCGTGCATCAGCGTGCAGCGGGTCTTCGCGCACGAGGCGATCCGTGAGCCGTTCGTCGCCGCGCTCTCGGCGGCGGTCGACGCCCTCGTCGTGGGCGACCCGCTCGATGAGGCCACCGACGTGAGCGCGCTCATCGACCGGGGTGAGACCGAGCGGGTCAAGGCCTGGGTCGACGACGCCGTGGCCGAGGGAGCGGTCGTGCGGGCCGGCGGTGACTACGCCGCCCAGCAGGTGTTGCGACCGACCGTGCTCGACGGCGTGCGTCCCGAGATGGAGGTGTGCACCACCGAGGTGTTCGGCCCAGTCGTGGGTGTACAGGCCTACGACGACTTCGAGGTGGCGCTCGACCTGGCCAACGACAGCCGCTACGGGCTGCAGGCGGGCGTGTTCACCGCCAGCCTCGACCGGGCCCTGCGGGCCGCTCGGCGGCTCGACTTCGGCGGCGTCACGGTGAACGAGGTGCCCACGTGGCGGGCCGACCAGATGCCCTACGGCGGTCTGCGCGACTCGGGCAACACCCGTGAGGGTCCCGCCTACGCGGCGCGGGAGATGACCGAGGAGCGCCTCGTGGTCATTCAGGGCTGACCGATGGTCGCGCGGCGCACCGCCTGCCCGCTCGACTGCCCCGACGGCTGCTCGCTCGAGGTCGAGGTGGTCGGCGACCGCCTCGTGAAGGTCGATGCCGCACCGGCCGACGGAGCCGACAACCCGCTCACCCAGGGGTTCATCTGCGCCAAGGTGAAGTGCCACGCCGAGCGGGTGTTCGGGCCCGACCGCGTGCTCACCCCGCTGGTGCGCACCGGCCCGAAGGGGTCGGGGCAGTTCCGTACCGCGTCGTGGGCCGAGGCCCTCGACCTGATCGTCGAGCGTGTGACCGATGCAGCCGCCCGGTTCGGCCCCGGCTCGGTGGTGCCGTACCTCTACAACTCCTCCGGCGGGATGCTGGCCAAGAAGGGGCTGACACCGCTGCTGTGGCAGGCGTTCGGAGCCAGCGAGGTGGAGCACACCATCTGCGCGGCCACGGCGTGCAACGCGTGGGAGTTGGTCCTCGGTGACCTGCCCGGCGCCGACCTGCTCGACGTCGTGCACAGCCGACTGGTGGTGGTGTGGGGCGCCAATCCGTCGATCTCCAACACGCACTTCCCGCCGCTGGTGCAGCAGGCCCGTAGAGACAACGACGCGACACTGGTGGTCGTCGACCCTCGGCGCACCGGCATGGCGAAGCGGGCCGACCTGCACCTTGCCGTGCGGCCCGGCACCGACGTGGTGCTCGCGCTGGCGCTGGGCCGGTGGCTGCGCGATCACGGTGGCGTCGACACGGCGTTCGTCGAGGCCCACGCCGAGGGGGTCGACGAGTACCTCGCCGCGTGCGAGCCGTGGACGCTCGGCCGGGCCGCCGACGAGTGCGGTGTGGACGCGGCCGACATCGAGCGCCTGGGCACCCTCATCGCGGATGAGCAGCCCGCTTTCTGGCGTGTCGGCTTCGGCATGGAGCGCAACCGCAACGGCGGTTCGTCCCACCGGGCGGTGCTGGCCCTCGCCGTGCTCGCCGGCAGCTTTGGCCGCCGCGGCTCGGGAGTGCATCTGCACACCGGCCACTCGATCGGATGGGACGCTGATGCACTCGCCGACGCCGTGCTCGGCCCCCCGGGTGAGCCGGGCTCGCTCGGTCGCCACCACGCCCGGGTGCTCAACCAGAACCAACTCGGCGCCGACCTCACGGAGGCGACCCTGGACCCGCCGGTGTCGGTGCTGTTCGTGCAGGGTGCGAACCCGGCGATCATGAACCCGGCCCAGGCCAAGGTGCAGGCCGGGCTCGCCCGTGACGACCTGTTCACCGTGGTGCACGACCAGGTGCTCACCGACACCGCTCGGTTCGCCGACGTGGTGTTGCCGGCGACGACCCACTTCGAGGCCGACGATCTGGCCAAGCCCTACGGGGCCTACACCGCCCAGGCCACCCCGGCGGTCATCCCCCGAGTGGGTGAGAGCCGCACGAACGACGAGCTGGCTGCGGCCCTGGCGGTGCGCCTCGGCTACCCGGCCGACCGGTTCGACCCGTCGCCCGGGCGCCTACTCGGGCTGGCGTTGGCCGCGTCCGGTGGTTCGCCGGCGGTCGACCCGCCCGGGCGGGTGTTGTTCCGCGACGTGTTCCCCGACACGCCCGGTGGCCGAGCCCAACTGATCGCGTCGCTCGACGGGGTGGCCCCCGCGCCCGAGTACCGCCCGCCCGGCGCCGCCCGCCCCCTCACCCTGCTCACCCCGGCCAATCACCACACCATCAACTCGATGTTCGGCGAGCTCGGCGCGGTGTCGGCCGATGTGCGGATGCACCCCGACGATGCCCGGGAGCGCGCCCTGGCCGACGGTGACCGGGTGGCGGTGGTGGGTGACGCCGGCGGCGCGGCGGCGGTCGAGGTGGTCACGACGCTGCGGATCGACGGCGACCTGCGGCCCGGTGTGGTGATGATGCCCAAAGGAGCGTGGTCCCGTGCTTCGGGTGGTGGTCTCGGTGCCAACGCCTTCGCTCCTGACGCGCTCAGCGACCTCGCCGGCGGCGCCACCTTCAACGACGCGCGGGTCGAGGTCACCGCCGCGGAGTGACGGTATTCACGGCGAGCGGGCCCGATGGGTGGTCGTACCCTGAGCCCATGGCTGTCAACGTCAACGTCCAGGACGATCATCTCGACATCGACTTCACCGGAGTCGATAGGTGGATGGCGCTCAAGGGCCACCTCGAGCTTCCGTTCACCGACATCGCGCAGGCGCGGGTGATCCCTGCGACCGAGGCCCGGGGGCGCCTGCGCTGGCGCGTCGGCGGAGGCTCCTGGCCCTGGTGGCCCGGTCCGCTCATCACCGGGCACTACACCGTCAACGACCGTCCCGGCGCCCGCGAGCTGTGGTGCGTGTACCGCGACCCCGAGGTCCTCGACATCGAGACCCGCCGCGAGTGTCCCAGCCACGTCGTGTTGCAGACGCCCGATCGCGAGCGCCTCGCGTGGTGGATCAACGAGCGGGTGCCCGTCGGGTGACCCACCCGGGGGGGACGTTCGACAACCGCATCACCCGGCTGCTCGGCGTCGAGCTGCCCATCGTGCAGGCGCCGATGGGCTGGATCGCGCGTTCGCAACTCGCCTCGGCGGTCTCGGAGGCTGGAGGCCTGGGCATCATCGAGACATCGTCGGGCGAGCTCGACGCCATCCGTGTCGAGATCCGGCGCATGCGTGACCTCACCGACAAGCCGTTCGGCGTGAACATCGCCCAGAACCTCGTGAGGGACGACTCGATCGTCGATTTCGTGGCCGAGGAGGGCGTTCGGTTCGTCACGACCTCCGCGGGCGACCCCAACCGCTTCACGAGCCGCCTCAAAGACGCGGGGCTCACCGTCTTCCACGTCGTCCCGACGCTCCGTGGGGCCAAGAAGGCCGTGGCGGCGGGTGTCGACGGGCTCGTGGTCGAGGGTGGCGAGGGCGGTGGGTTCAAGAACCCTCGCGACGTCGCCACCATGGTGCTCCTGCCCCTGGTGCGATCCAAGGTCGAGGTGCCGATCGTGGCCGCAGGCGGCATAGCCGACGGCCGTTCGATGGCGGCGGCCTTCGCCCTCGGCGCCGAGGGCGTGCAGCTCGGCACCCGCATGGTGGCCTCGGTCGAGTCACCGGTGCACCACAACTGGAAGCAGGCCATCGTCGAAGCCCCCGAGACGGGCACGGTGATGCTGAACCGCTTCGCCAAGCCGGCGATGCGAGCGCTGGTCACCGACCGCACGCTACGTCTCGAACGTGAGCCGGGAAACGTATGGGGCGAGTTCGGTTCGGTGGCCGACCTCTACTTCGGGGGTGACCTCGAGGCTGGCATCGCCCTGTCGGGCCAGGTCGCCGGCCGCATCGACGAAGTGCTCCCAGCGGCCCGCATCCTCGACGAGATGGTCAAGGAGTTCCACGCCGTGCTCGGCGACCTCGCCGACCGGTACCTCAAGGCCTGATCAGGTTCCGTCGACCCTGGAATCGTTCTGAACGACACGAGGTTGGGCTCGCTGATGCCCAGAACTGGTGATCCCTGCGTCCGCCCCGGCGACCTGGTGCTCGTCACCGGCGCTTCCGGGTACATCGGCGGCCGCCTGGTTGGCGAGCTCCTGGACGCCGGCTACCGCGTCCGCTGTCTGGTGCGCACGCCTCAGAAGGTCGACGCCGCTACCTGGCGCTCGGCGGTCGAGGTGGTGCAAGGCGATGTCGAAGGCGACCTCAGCGGCGTGTTCCGCGACGTCGCCGCGGCCTACTACCTCGTGCACGCCATCGGCGCCTCCGCCGACTGGGCCGTGCGCGACCGACGGGGCGCCGCCAACTTCGCGGCCGCGTCGGCCGCGGCGGGGGTGCGTCGCATCGTGTACCTGGGTGGCCTGGGCTCCACCGCCGGTGCTGACCTCTCGGCCCATCTCGCCAGTCGCCACGAGGTCGGCGACGCCCTCAGGACGGGTCCGGTACCCGTGACCGAGTTGCGCGCCGCGGTGATCATCGGGTCGGGCAGCGCGTCGTTCGAGATGCTGAGGTACCTGGTCGAGGTGCTGCCGGTGATGGTGACACCGAAGTGGGTGAGCACCCGGTGCCAACCCATCGCCGTCCGGGACGTGTTGCGCTACCTCGTCCAGGTGCTCGCCGAGGCCGCCACCGCCGACCGGGTGCTCGAGATCGGGGGACCGGACGTCCTCACCTACCGCCAGATGATGGACATCTACGCCGAGCAGGCGGGGCTGCACCGCCGCCGGGTCCTCACCATCCCGGTGCTGACGCCCCGGTTGTCGTCGTTGTGGGTCGGTGTCGTCACGCCCTTGCCCAGGTCCCTGGCGCGGCCGTTGGTCGACAGCCTGGTCAACGAGGTCGTCGTGAACGACGACGCCGTAATCGCCCTTCTTCCCGGACCCTTGCTCGGATACCGGGAGGCGGTGCGGCTGGCGCTCGGCCGACTGCAGGCCGGCAAAGTGCCCACGAGCTGGGCGGGCGCGGAGCTGGGCGGCCTGCCCGCGCACGGGCCCATGCCGACCGACCCTGGGTGGTCGGGCGGCACCGTGCTGGCCGACCGTCGTCGCCGCCGGATCGAGGCGCCGGCGAGTGCCGTCTACGCCACGGCCTGCGCCATCGGCGGCGACCACGGCTGGTACGGCGGTGACAGGCTCTGGAACGTCCGGGGCTTCCTCGACAAGCTCATCGGTGGGCCCGGCATGCGGCGCGGCCGGAGGCACCCCACCGACCTCCGGGTCGGTGAACCGCTCGACTTCTGGCGGGTCGAGGCCCTCGAGCCCGACCGGCTGGTGCGCCTACGGGCCGAGATGCACCTGCCCGGCGATGCCTGGCTCGAGTGGCGCATCCAGCCCGACGGGGACGACGCGTGCCTCGTATCGCAGCTCGCCCGCTTCCACCCCCGAGGTCTGCTCGGGCGGGCGTACTGGCTGGTCGTCGCGCCCTTCCACCGGTTCGTGTTCCCGGGACTGCTCGACGGCATCGCCGCGGAAGCCGCGCGACGGGCCGTACCCGGTGCCACGATGGCCTGATGTCGTCCTATGCGGGGGTCTTCGCCGCGTCGGCCGTCGGCATCGTTGCGCTCATGGCTGTCACGTGGCTCGCGAGCCTCTGGCGCCGTGACGTGTCGATCGTCGACCCGGTGTGGGGTGTCGGGTTCGCAATGGTGGCGGTGATCTCGCGGGTGGTGGCCGATGGTGTGCCCGCACGTCAGAACCTGCTGACCGCGCTGGCCGTGGTCTGGGGCCTGCGGCTCGCGACACACTTGACGGTGCGCCACGCCGGTCACGGCGAGGACTTCCGCTACGCGGCGATGCGGCGCCGGCACGGCGACCGGTTCGGCGTCGTCAGCCTGTACACCGTGTTCGCGCTCCAGGGCGTGCTCATGTTCGTCGTCTCCCTGCCGCTGCAGGTGGGTCAGGTACCCGACGCTCCGGGCCTCGGCCCGCTCGCCTACGTCGGCGCCGCGCTCTGGCTGGTGGGCATCTCGTTCGAGGCGATCGGCGACTGGCAGCTCCGCCGGTTCAAGGCCGATCCCGCCAACGCGACCGAGGTGCTCGACTCGGGCCTGTGGCGCTACACGCGGCACCCGAACTACTTCGGCGACGCCTGCGTGTGGTGGGGCATCTTCCTGGTGGCGGCCCAGACCGGTGTCGGCTGGCTCACCGTCGTCAGCCCGATCCTGATGACGGTGCTGCTGGTGCGGGTGTCGGGCGTGCCCCTGCTGGAGCGGTCGTTGCGTCGCCGCCGGCCCGGGTACGACGACTACATCCGTCGCACCAGCGCCTTCGTGCCGTTGCCACCCAGGGCCTGCTGACGGCGCGACTACCCTGGCGGGGTTCGAGGCCGGCCGTGGTGAGGAGCGCGTGTGAGCCAGCTGCATCGTTTCGTCGTCACCGACGGCGGTGACCTCGAGCAGCTGATCAACGGGCTGAGCCAGCGGGCCAACTTCGTGCGCGATCCCGACCGCCGCAGTGAACGGTCGGTATACGACACGTTCGACTGGCGACTGTTCGAGGCGGGGACGTTCCTCGAGCTGATCACGGCGCTGGACGGGCGCGGCGGTCGCGGTGAGGTCGCCCTGGCGTGGCGTTCGTCGCTCACCGGCGAGGTGCTCGGCCGGCTGGGTGTCGACGAGGCTCCCCGCTTCGTTTGGGAGCTGCCCGCGGGCGCGGTCACCGACCGGCTGTCCGATGTCATCGAGATGCGCGCGCTCGTGCCCCTGGTGACCTTGTCGACCGTGCGGCACCCGCTCCGACTCGTCGACGACGAAGGCAAGACCGTGGTGCGCGTCATCGTCGAAGACAGCGCCCTGGCCGACGGCACCCCGCTGGCGCCGGTCGTCGAAGTGCACCCGGTTCGCGGGTACGAGGCGGCGGCGACGGCGGTCGTCGATCTGCTCGCCGCACAGGTGCTGCTCGGCGCCGACGCGGACGACGTCGCCACGATGGCCCTGAGGGCGGTCGGGCTCTCACCCGGTTCGTACAACTCCAAGCTGCGCCTGCGTCTCGACGGCGAGGGGACGGCCCTCGACGCCTACGCCGAGGTGCTGCGCACGCTGCTGGCCACGATGCTCGTCAACGAGCGCGGGGTGCGCGACGACCTCGACTCCGAGTTCCTCCACGACTTCCGGGTGGCGGTCCGCCGGACCCGCTCCGTGCTGGGTCAGGCCCGTGGCGTGCTCCCCGCGGCTGTGCTCGACTGCTTCCGGGCCGAGTTCGCGTGGTTGGGCACCGCCACGAGCCCCACCCGCGACTTCGACGTCTACCTGCTCACGCTCCCCGAGTTCGAGGCCGGCCTGCCGCCGGCTCGCAAGGGCGATCTAAAACCGTTCGGTGCCTTCCTCGACCAGCACCAGCGCAGCGCGCAGCGGGCGCTCGTGGCCGAGCTCGACTCCGACCGCTACCGCACGTTCGTCGACGAGTGGCGGGCGTGGCTGGTCGAGCCCGCCTCCGACGCGCCCGACGCCGCGTCCCCTGCGGTCGAGGTCGCCTCCCTGCGCATCTGGAAGGCCTACCGCCGGCTCATCCGGGCCGGGCGGCGCATCACGGACGACTCCGAGCCCGAGGCGCTGCACGATCTCCGCAAGGACGCCAAGAAGCTGCGATACCTGCTCGAGTGCTTCGGCAGCCTGTTCCCCGCCGACGAGATCGCGCCCCTGGTCAAGCAGCTCAAGGCGCTGCAGGACGTTCTCGGCGAGTTCCAGGACTGCGAGGTGCAGGCCGGATCGCTCGAGGGGTTCGGCCAACAGATGCTGGACGAGGGAGGGACCCCGGCCTCGTCGCTGATCGCGCTCGGCTACCTCGTCGAACAGCTCGACGAGCGCCAGGGGCAGGCCCGGGCGGCCTTCGCCGACCGGTTCGGCCGCTTCGACACCAAACGCCTCCGCCGTGCGGCCCGGACGCTGTTCGGGCCGATGCCGGTCGTCGCGGACCGTGACCTAACGTCGTCGGTCCAACCTCTGGTGGTCCCCCCCGACCCCACCCGAGGTCACCTCCCCGTGAAGGCCGCGCTCCCATGAACGTCATCGCCACATACAGCATCAAGGGCGGGGTGGGGAAGACCGCCACCGCGGTGAACCTCGCCCACCTCGCGGCGAGTCAGGGCGCGCGCGTGCTCGTGTGGGATCTCGACCCCCAGGGCGCAGCAACCTTCTACTTCCGGGTGAAGCCCAAGGTGAAGGGTGGTGGGAAGGCGCTGATCAAGGGCAAGCGCGAGCTCGACGATGTCGTCAAGGGCACCGATTACGAGAACCTCGATCTGGTCCCCGCCGACTTCTCCTACCGCAACATGGACCTCGTGCTCGACGCGTCCAAGAAACCGACTCGTCGCCTCGCCCAACTCCTCCGGCCGATGGCGCGCGACTACGACTACGTGTTCCTCGACTGCCCGCCGTCGATCTCGCTGGCGTCCGAGGCGGTGTTCCAGGCCGCCCACGCGTTGTTGGTGCCCCTCATCCCGACGACGCTCTCGCTGCGAACCTTCGACCAACTCGACTCGTTCCTCGCCGAGCATCCCGGACGCAAGAAGCTGCGACTGATCGGGTTCTTCGCCATGGTCGATCGCCGTAAGCGATTGCACCGAGAGCTGATCGACGAGGTCGGCCGGGCCCGACCCGAAGTGCTCGACATCCAGGTGCCGGCGTCGACCGACGTCGAGCGCATGGGCGTGCACCGGGCGCCGCTGTTCACCTTCGCGCCGCGCAGTCGCAGCGCTGTCGCCTACCGCGAGCTCTGGAAGGCGACCGAGGCCCGGCTGTGACGCCGAGGGGTCCTGCGCGCAGGTCGCGTCGTCGCCATCCTCGACACCCGGTCGCCGTGGCGGTCGTGGTGTCGCTCTTCGCTTCCCTGGTGGTGCTCGCGGGTGCTGTGCGGTCGGCGCCACCGGCGGCGGCCCAGCAACTGTCGCTCCCGGTCACCGTCAACCAGATGATGGTCGACGACCCCACGCGCTGGACCCCGGCCCGTGGGTACATCCCGGCCCACCCCGGCCGGTCGTTGCGCACGCTGGTGTTCTATCCGTCGGTCGGTGGTCCCTATCCGCTGATCGTGTTCGCCCACGGCTACAACATCACGCCCGAGGACTACGGCGCCCTGCTCGGCGCGATCGCGGCCGCGGGCTACGTGGTCGCCGCGCCCGAGTTCCCGATCTCCTCGTCGGGGCTGCCCGGTCCGCCCGGCCGGTACGACCTGGCCGAGCAGCCCGGTGACCTGTCCGCGGTCATGTCGGCGGTGTTCTGGGCTGACCTCGACCCGACGTCGTTCCTCAACGGCCGGGTGATCGGCGGTCCGGTCGGCGTGATGGGCCATTCCGACGGGGGCCTCACGGCCGCGGCCATAAGCCTCAACAGCGCCACGCTCGACCCCAGGGTGGGCGCCACGGCCGTGCTTTCCGGTGGCGAGTTCTACATTTCGGGGGGCTCGTGGGGGCCGTTCAACTCGGGCCCCTTGCTCGTCGTGCACGGCGACAGCGACCCGATCGACGGTGTGTGGAACGGACAACAGGTCTTCGACGAGGCGGCCTCACCCAAGGCGTTCCTGCACGTCGTCGGCGGGGGACACATCTCCCCTTACATCGACCCGGGGCTGCAGCCCGATCTCGTCCGAGGGTCGATCGCCGCGTTCTTCGACGCCAACCTGCGCCACGACGTCAGTGGACTGTCGCGCCTCGACGTCAACGGCAACCAGTGGGGTCTGACCTACCTGGTGGGCTCCGACTTCCCGCCCAACCCGATCGGGGCCTTCGAGGGGACGAGTCCGACCTGGGCCCGGGAGACCATGGTGTCCGGGTGGGCGCTCGACCCCGACACGACCGGGCCGATCCAGATCTACGCGTTCGTCGACGGCGTGCTGACGACGATCGGGACGGCCGATCGCAACCGTCCCGACATCGCCGTGGCCTACCCCGGCTTCGGCCCCGGGCACGGCTTCTCCTTCGCGGTCCCCCTCGCCGCGGGCTCGCACCAGGTCTGCCTCTACGCGATCAACGTCGGGGGCGGGACGGTGAACCCGGGGCTCGGCTGCCGTCAGGTGAGCACGGAGAACCCGGTCGGTTCCTTCGACGGGGTGGCCGTCAGGGGCTTCCGTGGGCTCGACGCCACCGGGTGGGCCGTCGATCCCGACACCGGGTCGCCGATCGACGTGCACGTGTACGTCGACGGCCGGTTCACCGGGTTGGGACGCGCCGATCGCAACCGTCCCGATCTCGGCGCGCTCCTCCCGGCGTTCGGACCCAACCACGGGTTCTCGGTGAGCATGTCCGGGATCGCCGGCGGCACCCATCAGGTCTGCGTGTACGCCATCAACGTCGGTGCGGGCGACACCAACCCGCTGCTCGGCTGTCGCTCGGTCGTTCTCCCCGGTGGCGCGCCGATCGGTGGCCTCGACCCGGTGACCGCGACCCCGCCGAGTTCGATTCGCGTCGGCGGGTGGGCTCTCGACCCCGACACCGCTTCGCCGATCGCGGTCAACTTGTTCGTCGACGGCGGATTCGTCAAGACCACCACCGCCGACGGCGACCGTCCCGAGGTGGGCACGGCCTTCCCGGCCTACGGTTCGGCTCACGGGTTCTCGACGGCACTCGACGGCTTGAGCCCGGGCTCCCACAACGTGTGCGCCTACGCCGTCAACGCGGTTGACACCAGCGCCGACTCCCTGCTCGGTTGTGGCCCGGTCACCGTGCCGGGTGGGTCGCCGTTCGGATCGGTCGACTCGGCGACGAGGGTCTCCGCCAGCTCCGTGCGGGTGTCGGGTTGGGCCATCGACCCCGACACGGTCGCGACGGACACCGTCCGCGTCTTCGTCGACGGTGTGGCCAAATCGGTCGCCGCCGCGGCGTCGAGTCGGCCGGACGTGGGAACGCTCTTCCCCGGCTACGGACCGTTGCGCGGCTACTCGATCGACGTCGGCGGGCTCCCGAGCGGCGCCCACACGGTGTGCGTGTCCGGCATCGACATCCCCGGCTCGGCGCCGGACCAGACCCTGGGGTGCCTCGCGGTCACCCTCTGATCGGTGCCGCCCCCGGTCGGTCATCACCCAACTGCTCAGCGGTGAGCACCCACGGGCCTCGGGGGAGGGCGTCGACGTCGAAGCGCTCGACCAACTGGGCGGGGGTCACCTGTTCAGCGGGCTCGGCCAATCCGACGCTCGCCGCGAGCAGCGCGCACACGTCTGCGGGTGTCTGGTCGCGCTCGGCCCGGTCGGCGAGGGTGACCGCGCCGTGGCGCTTGGCCAGGCGCGACCCGTCGGGGGCGAGTACCAGCGGCACGTGCGCGTGGGCGGGCGGATCGAGCGAGAGCACGCGGGCCAGGTGCAACTGCCGGGGCGTCGAGGCGAGCAGGTCGTCCCCGCGCACCACCTCGTCGACGCCCTGGGTGGCATCGTCCACCACCACGGCCAGGTTGTAGGAGGGCGTGCCGTCGCCGCGGCGCAGGACGAAGTCGTCGACCAGACCTTCGAACACGCCGTGCACCCGGTCGGTGAACACCACGCGGGCCTCGTCGGCGCGCAGTCGCAGGGCGGGCGGTCGCCCGGTCGCCTCGCGCTCGGCCCGAACCCTCGCGTCGAGGTCGCGGCACGTGCCGGGATAGGCCCCTTCGGGCAGCGGCCCGTGGGGGGCGAGTGCGGCGTTGCGGATCTCGCTGCGGCTGCAGTAGCAGGGGTAGGTGAGCCCGGCCCCCTGGAGACCGGCGATCGCGTGGTGGTACAGCTGGAGCCGTTCCGACTGGTGCACGACCGGGCCGTCCCAGTCGAGGCCCAGGGCGGCGAGGTCGCGCAGTTGCCGGGCGGCGAACCCCGGTCGGGCGGTGGCCCGGTCGAGGTCCTCCATGCGCACCATGAACCGGCCCCCCACCGCGCGGGCGAACAGCCAGGCCAGAAGCGCGGTGCGCAGGTTGCCCAGGTGGAGGGGCCCGGTCGGGCTCGGCGCGAAGCGGCCGTCGGCCACGGCGGCTCTACAGCGGGGAGAACGGCACGGTGAACGCGGGGTGCTCGACGCCGCCGTCGATCTCGAACACCTTGCCCGTCACCCACGATGCCGCCGGTGACGCGAGGTACACGACTGCCGCGGCGATGTCCTCGGGCTGACCGACGCGCTTCATCGGCGTGTTCTCCTCGAGGTCGCGTCGCACCGACTCGTCGGTGAGCACCGTGGCCAGCGCGTCGGTCTCGATGCCGCCGACCTCGATGGCGTTGACCCGTACCTTGGGAGCCAGCTCGGGAGCCATCTGGCGAGTCATGAACGAGAGGCCCGCTTTGGCCGTGCCGTAGGCGGTGAACATGGGCTGCACCATGCTGGCCGCGCGCGACGAGATGTTCACGACCGCGCCGCCGCCGGCTGTCTCGACCATGGCCGGGACGGCGAAGCGGGTCAGGAGGAATGGCTGCACCACGTTGAACTTGAGGGCCTCTTCGAAGGCGGCCTCGCTGGTGCGCAGCACCTCCCGCGGCGGCCACCCGCCGGCATTGTTGACCAGCAGGTCGATCTTGCCGAACTCGTCGACCGTCGCGGCGACGAGCGCCTCGAGTTGGTCGCGCTGCATCACGTCGGTCGGCACGGCGAGGGCTTGGCGTCCCGTGGAGCGCACCTCGCCGGCGGTCCGCTCGATGTCGGCCTCGGTGCGCGCCGCGCACACCACGTCGGCGCCGGCTTCGGCCAGCGCCTTGGCCACACCGGCGCCGATGCCCTTGCCGGCGCCGGTCACGATGGCCACGCGGTCGGTCAGCTTGAATCGGTCCAGAATCACAGGGCCCCCGGCTTCTCGTGTCGTCTCGCAGCGTACGGTAGAACACGCTGCACCGATCGACGGCTATCGAGGGGGAACGCCGCCATGGCATACCGCGTCATCCAGTGGGCCACGGGGAACGTGGGGAAGTCGGCCATCGAGGGCGTGCTGGCCCATCCCGAGCTCGAGCTCGTCGGCTGCTGGGTGCACAGCGATGCCAAGGACGGCGTCGATGTCGGCGAGATCTGTGGCATCGACCCGATCGGGGTGGCCGCGACCACCGACCGCGACGCGATCCTGGCGATGGATGCGGACTGTGTGGTGTACAGCCCGATGCTGGCCAACCCCAGAGACGTGATCGCCTTGCTGGAGTCGGGCAAGAACGTGGTGACCCCGGTGGGCTGGGTCTACCCCTGGCACACGCCCCACGCCGAGAAGATGCAGGCGGCTGCCGAGCGCGGTGGCGTCACGCTGCACGGGTCGGGCATCCACCCGGGTGGGATGACCGAGCGCTTCCCGTTGGTGTTCACCTCGATGTGCACCAACGTCCGCCACGTCCGCTCCGACGAGTACTCCGACATCCGGAGCTACGCCACGCCGTTCGTCGTCCGTGAAGTGATGCTGTTCGGCAAGGACCCGGACGTGGCCCGCGAGAGCCCGATGGCCCGCCTGCTCGGTGAGGGCTTCTTCCAGTCGATCGACATGGTCGCCGACGTGCTCGGCGTCGAGCTCGACCACGAGCGGCGCACGACCCACGAGATCGCGGTGGCCACGGCACCCATCGACACGCCGGTCGGTGTCATCGAGCCGGGCGCCGTCGCAGGGCAGCGGTTCATCTGGCAGGGGACGGTCGACGGCGAGCCGGTGGTCACCGCCACCGTCAACTGGCTCATGGGCGACGAGCACCTCGAGCCTGCCTGGACCTTCGGCGACGAGGGCCCGCGCTACGAGCTCACCGTCGAGGCCGACAATCCGCTCCACATCACCATCCACGGCACCCATCCGGCCACGCCGGAGGAGGGCCTCGTCCGCAATCCGGGCATCGTCGCCACCGCCATGCACTGCGTCAACGCGGTGCCCTACGTGGTCGAGGCCGGCCCCGGCATCAAGACCTATCTCGATCTGCCCCTCATCGCCGGCCGCTACGGCACCGGCGCCTGACCCGGGAGCCGTCATGCGCTTCGCCTTCAAGACCTCGCCGCAGAACACGACGTGGGCCGACATGCTCGCCTTCTGGCGCGCCGCCGACGACGTCGACGTGTTCGAGTCGGGCTGGACCTTCGACCACTTCTACCCGATCTTCTCGGACCCCACCGGTCCGTGCCTCGAGGGCTGGACCACGCTCACCGCGCTGGCGCAGGCCACCGAGCGTCTGCGGGTCGGGGTGCTCGTCACCGGTGTGCCCTACCGCCATCCGGCGGTGCTGGCCAACATGGCTGCCACGGTCGACGTGATCTCCGGCGGCCGGCTCGAGCTCGGGATCGGCGCGGGCTGGAACGATGAGGAGGCTGACGCGTACGGCATCGAACTGGGCACCCTTACCGAGCGGTTCGATCGCTTCGACGAGGCCTGCGCGGTCATCTCCGGCCTGCTCTCGAACGAGGTCACCGACTTCTCGGGCGGCTACTTCACGTTGACCGCGGCCCGCTGCGAGCCCAAGCCGGTGCAGCGTCCCCACCCGCCGATCTGCATCGGAGGTAGCGGCCCGAACCGCACTTTGCGGTCGGTGGCCCGGTGGGCCCAACACTGGAACCATCCGGGCGCGAGCGTCGACGACTGGAAGCGGGACCGCGACGTGCTGCGCGAGCGCTGTGCGGAGATCGGGCGCGACCCGAGCGAGATCACCACGTCGATCCACCTTTGGGTGCCCGAGGGTGGGCCGGGCGCGCTGGCGGAGCAGGCTGCGGCGTTCGGCGAGGCCGGGGTCGACCTCGGCATCGTCTACTTCCAGCCGCCCCACGACCCGGCGGCGTTGGCCCCGGTGGCCGACGCGCTCGCCCTGCTCGACTAGAGCCGCAGGGGCTTGGTGGGAGTGAGGATGGCCTCGGGATCAGTGGCCCAGTCGACACCGGCGACGTCGATGTAGAGCTCGAGCTCGTTGCCGTCGGGATCGAGGATGTAGAGGCTGTGGGTCACGGTGTGGTCGGCCGCGCCGACCACGGTGGCACCGGCGGCCTCGACCGCGGCCAGGGCCTCACGCAGCTCGTCGTCGGTGTCGCCCACCTTCAGGCCCACGTGGTAGAGCCCGACGCGCCGGCCGGCGGGCGGGCGGGCCGCGTCCTCGCCCACCTCGATGAGCAGCAGTTCATGATGGGTGCGCCCGCTGGAGAAGGCCACCGCGAGCATGCCGGGCACGGTGGGCGCGATCTGGTGCCAGCCGAGCACCTCGCGGTAGAACGCCGCCGACCGCTCGAGGTTACGGACGTAGAGCACCAGGTGCCCGAGCTCTTTGATCTCCATTACGACAGTCTATTTGGGCCCGAATCATCTCGCGCGGGTCCTCAGGGCTTCTCGGAGAACGTCACCTCGGGCACGGTGGAGGCAAAGGTGGAGGTGAGGTACGGCTCGACGGAGGCGTCACCGGCGACGTAGCGCTCGAGGAACGCCACGCCGAAGGCGTTCGTGACCTGGTGGGCCCGAGCGACGTCGAGGTAGGCGGGCGTGCAGGCCGTGTCGACTCGGCGGTTGACCAGGTCGACCACGACCTGGGGCGCCGGGGCGGGCAGCGCGGCGAGCAATGCCGGGTAGGCGCACACGTCGGTGAACTGCAGGTGCGCCATCTCGGTGACGTCCACCCGATACAGCGGCCGTCCGGGGATGAGCTCCCAGGGCCGGGTCGTGTCGGGATCGATGGGCGTGGTGGTGTCGAGGGTGCCGGTGATGGTCATCGTCGGCACGGTGTCGCGCTTCAGCACCTCGTCGGGAATGGGCCGGGTGTAGGGGGCCTGGGCCAGCACCGCCTTGATGCGGGGGTCGGCGGGCACGGTCTGGAACCCCGTGCTCGCGGTGATGGCGGTGAAACCGCCGAACGAGTGGCCGGCCATGCCGATCCGGGCCGGATTGACGGCGCCGACGAGGGGGTCGCCGGCGGTGGCCGAGCGGGCGAGGAGGGCGTCGATCTCGGCGTGGGCGTCCGCGGGACGGTCTAGAGCGTTCTGGGCCGGGGTGGCGTCGGTTCCGGTGACCTGGTCGGTCGCCGTGTCACCGGTGTGGTCGGCGCTGGCGACCACGAAGCCGTGGCTCGCCAGCAACTCGGTGAAGTGGGTGGCCACCCAGCGGAAGCCCCCACTGCCGTGGGAGTAGACGACGAACGGATACGGAGCACCCGAGGCGAGCGCGGCATCGGTGTGGGCCGCCGACGAATCGAACTGAACTCCGGGGAGGAAGCTGTAGGTGGTGAGCGGGGCGGCCGTCGCCGAGCCGCTGTCGGCCGGGTACCAGACATCGACGGTGAGCGGCCGCGCGGGCCGGGTCGGATCGGTGACCGTGATCGTGCGCCGGCCCACGGCGTAGGGGCCCGGCTGGTCGGGCGCGGGTCCCTGGCGGGTCGTGGAGTCGGGGGCCGCGGCGGCGGTCGTGGGCGGTGCCGACGTCGCGCCGGTGGACGAGCTGCAGGCGGCGGCAACGATCGCGAGGGCGAAGGCCATCGCGATGCGGATGGTCGCGCGACGCGATCGCCGGGGGTTCGGCGAGGGCGTGCCGAGGAGCGCAGCGGGTCCGGGCATGGCCGTCACGCTAGCGATCGGGACCGAAATCCCTCGCGGCGCCCCGTGGTGCGGGGTGTCGTGTCCCGGCCCGCCCCCCGACGGGCCGGGACGCGATCTCAACCGGCTCGTCCATCATCGCATCCCGGGCGATCCCGCGCCGAGCACAAAGGCCTCGAGGGGAGCGGGAGATCAGGTGCGGGGTGACAGGTCGTCGAGCAGCCACTCACCCTGTTCGGTGTAGGTGACCTTCCCCACCGGCGACTCGGAGTCGGTCTGCATGTGCCAACGGGCCTTCACGGGCAGAGCCGTGTCGGTCGAGTACCACGTGTCGTAGATGGCGGTGCCGCTCTGCGATCCGCTCTGGGTACGGGATTCGCGGATGTGGTACGTGGCGACCTGCGACCCGCCGATGCTCAGGCTCTCGAGGCCGGTGTAAGTGAGCGGGCCGGTACCCACGCTCTCACCGACGGTCGCGCTGGAGAACCGGCACGTGCGATTCCAGGCGTCTCCCGGCTGCATGCCCACCCGCACCACGTCGGCCGGCGCGTCGCACTCGAAGTGGACGGACGTCGTGTAGTCGGCCACCACGAAGTCGTACCGCTGGAACACGTCACCCGAGGGATTGGTCACCGTGCCGTCGTGGACGCACGAGTCCCAACTCTGCCAGTGCGTGTCGTTGAACTCGATGCGGAACGTCCAGCAGTCGTCCCCGTCGTAGGTCACGGTCGCCGGGAGCTTCGGGCCCATCGGTTTGTCGCCGGCGAGGAAGCTGAGCTTCTCCGAACCCGAGCCCGAGTAGGTATACACACCGGGTGCGGGCCGGCCGGCGGCTCCGGTGCTCGTCGCCCCGCCGTCGGTCCGGAAGCGCTCGACCGCGTCGTTCACCGACGCGGGCCTGGTGGTCCGGCCTCGGAACACCGCCGCGCCGACGAATCCCACCACGAGCAGGAGCGTGGCGGTGATGGCCAACGCGATCAGGCGTCTCCGTCGGTGATGACGAACTGGTCCGGGCGGTGGTGGCGAGGGCACCGACCCCGCCTGGTGGTCCGGCGTGGCCGGTCGGATCGACGTATCGGTCACCTCCTCAGTGTCGACCCGACATCCGCGTCCGGGCAGGGCCGAAGGTCAGACGGCTGAAGGTCAGACGGCTAAGGAGCGATGGCCCCGGCGGCCGCCTACCCTTGGCGACCAGTCATCGGTCGAGAGGGAGGCCATCGGGTGCGGGTGTTGGTGACGGGGGGAACCGGGTGCATCGGGTCGCACACGGCGGCGGGGCTGCTCGATGCCGGGCATCGCGTGCGCCTGCTCGTACGTGATCCCGCCAAGGTCGAGCGGGTGCCGGTGCTGAAGGGCCGCTCGGGCGTCGAGATCGCCCAAGGCGACGTCGTCGACAAAACGTCGGTGAAGCTCGCGCTCGACGGTTGCGACGGGGTCGTGCACTCGGCGGCGCTGGTCGCCCTCGACGATCGGCGGGCGGCCGAGGCTCGACGGGTGAACGTCGAAGGCACCCGCAACGTCGTCGGCGGCGCGGTAGCGGCCGGCCTGGAGCGGGTCGTGTACGTGTCGTCGGTTTCGCTTTTCGGCTTCACCGGTAAGCCGGTGTCGGTCGACAGTCCCATCGTCGAGGGCCAAGGGGGCTACGCGGCCTCGAAGGTCGAGGCGGAGCGCTTCGTGCGGGGTCTGCAGAGCCAGGGCGCGCCGGTGACCATCACCTACCCGAGCGGGGTCCACGGGCCGGACACGCCCGAGCTCACCCCCAATCAGGAGGCGATGTTGTTCTGGCTGGCGTCCTCGCCCCGCACGTCGGGCGGCGCCGCGGTCGTCGACGTGCGCGACATCGCCGCCGCCCACGTGGCCATGCTCGGTCGCGATCCGGCGCCGGATCGTTGGCTGCTGGGCGGACGCTTCCTCACCTGGGAGGAGAACTGGCGCACCCTCGAGCGCGTCACCGGCCGCTCGATCCCCTACCTTCCCATACCGGGCCCCGTGCTGCGCGCGGCGGGCCGCATCGGCGACCTCGTCAAGCGGGTCGCGCCCTTCGAGTTCCCCATGACCCTCGAGGCGATGGAGACCGCGACGCAGGCGGCGCCCTACGACAGCAGCCCGGTGATCAACGAGCTCGGTGTCTCGTTCCGCTCCACCGACGACACGTTCGTCGATGAGATCCGGTGGCTCCACGTGGCCGGTCACCTCTCGACGAAGGGAGCGGGTCGCCTCGCCCGGTAGGGCGTGGTCACGCCTCGGCCGTACCTGTTGGAGAGCACGGGCACGGCGACAGGAGGCCACGGTGGCGGACACCTCGGACGTAGCGGATGGCGGGGCGCCCCTGCGCGACCCAGATCACGCCGTGGTCGACAACCTCGACCGGATCGAAGACGCAGCGGCCCGAACCGCCGTCGGATGGCTCCTGGGCGAAGGTCTCGTCGCGGTGGTCGACGAGGTGGGCCGCGAGTGGCCCGATGTCGCGGCTATGCCGGTGCCCGGGCTGGCGGAGCTCTGTTCGTGGCTGGCCGGCGCGGCGGCCGCGGCGACGGGCGAGTCCGACCGTGTCGGTCACCCATCCCCCGAGGTGCCCACGGCGGTCCCCTTGGATCGCGCCGACGCGCCGACGATCGAGGTGGTCACCCGGGCGGCGGCCGAGCGAGCCGAGGCCGCCCGGGCCGATCTCGAGCCCACGCTGCGCGGCCTGGCCCAGTTGGCCCTGGGTGTCACCTCCCACGCGGGTGAGTCACCGTTGGTGACGCGAGTGGAACGGGCCGCGGTCGAGGTGCTTCTCGGTGGTCCCGATCCCGTGCCTCCGGTCGCACTGGTCGACGAGTCCCGTCTCGAGTTGCGGGCTCGCGACGCCACCGGCTTGCGGGTGGAGCTCGCCGGATTGGTCTGCCGGGTGCTCGTTGATGCGGACACCGTGCTCACCATCGCCGACGACCTCGACGGCCGGCCGCGGGCCGAGCTCGGGTGCGGCGATGACGGGGTGCTGTGGCTGTCGTGGCGGGGGAAGGGGCGATCGTCACGCCGCTGGTCCGGCCCCGTGCGTGTGTCTGAGCCGGTCGACGCGGTCGTCGGCGGACTCGTGGCAGCGGGAGCCCTCTCCGACATCGGCCGCCTGCGGGTGACGGCCACTCGGCGGTCGGGCCGCACCTGAGTGGGCGCGGCGCACTTCGCCGCCGCTCGATGCCGGGGCCTATCGTCTGAGCGCGACCGGGCACGGTGCCCGGCGGGTGCGAGGTGGCCATGTTCGCCGACCTGCTCGAGGCGTACCGCGATCCGATGTTCTGGTGGTTCCCGGTCGGCACGACGCTGTTCAGCATGGGGGTGTTCGCGCTCTTCGCCGGCCCGCTGACCTATCTGGCCTGGCGCGATCCCGAGCGCCTGCGGCGTCATCGCATCCAGCGCAAGCGGCCCAGCCCGGCCGCGGCGCGCGTGGGGGCGTCGGTGGGACGGTGGGTCGTCAACAATGCGATCGTGCTCGTCGGCGTGGTCGTGCTGTGGCCGCTGTTGCGCCACGTCGGCATCCATCGGGGCCCGTTGCCGGTGTGGTGGCTGATCGTGGCGCAGATCATCTTCTTCATCTATCTCGACGACTTCCTCTTCTACTGGGCCCATCGTGCTCTGCACGGCCCGATGCTCTTCCGCCGGGTGCACGCGGTGCACCACCGGATCATGACGCCGTGGGCGGTCACCGGGCACTACATGCATCCCGTCGAGTACGTGGTGATCGCGTCGCTGATGCTGGTCGGGCCCATCGCGGTGCAGGCCAATCTCGTCGTGTTGTGGATCTGGATCGCGTGGCGGCAGTGGGAGGCCGCCGAGGGCCACTGCGGCTACGAGTTCCCCTGGAGTCCGACCCGGCTCGTGCCCGGCAACGACGGTGCCATCTTCCACGACGTGCACCACGCCCGGGTGAAGGGCAACTACGCAGGGTTCCTCGCGATCTGGGACGGTCTGCTCCGTACCTACTCGCGGGGCTACCGCGCCGAGGTCGCCGAACGTCATCCCGTGCTGGCGCGGGTCGACGCGTAGAGACTCCGTGCCGACGCCGGTCGCTTCGTTGCGAGCGCGAGGGATCGCGCTGCTCCTCGTGGGCGCGCTGCTCGGGGTCGTCGGGTGCGCCGGCTCCGGCGACGGCTCGGGCTCCCCGTCCAGCCCGCTGCCGGCGACGACGACCCTGCCGGCCCCGCTGGGCCAACCGATCGTCCCGACGGGCGACGCCGCGCTCGACCGAGCGCTGACCGACGTCGCCCGGTTCGTCGAGTCCGCACGTGGATTACCCTTCGAAGAGCCCGTCCGGGTCGACCTCCTGGATTCCGCCGCGTTCGACGCCCGCCTCGTGGCCGACCAGGCGACGGAGATCGACCAGGTCCGCCGCACGGAACGGCTGCTCAAGGCCTTCGGGGTGATCGGACCCGAGGTCGACTTCGTCGCGGTGGCCACGGCGGCGCTCACGAGCGGCGTCATCGGCTTCTACGACCCGAAGACCAAGGCGCTCGTCGTGCGCGGCACGGAGCCGAACGCCTTCACCCGGATGGTTGCCGCCCACGAGCTCACCCACGCCCTCGACGACCAGTGGTTCGACATCGACAACGAGGCATCCATGGCAGATGCCGATCGCGCCTACGCCTATCTCGCACTCGTCGAAGGGGACGCGACGCGGGTCGAGGAGGACTACGTCGCATCGCTGACGGCGCTGGAACGGGCCGAGATCCAGGTGACCGGCTCCAAGATGTTCAGCGGTGTCGACCTGTCCGCGATACCGCCGTCGCTGCAGGAGTCGCTCGAGTCCCCGTACTCCGCTGGCCGGCGTTTCGTGGAACACGTCATGAAGCAGGGCGGGCTCTCGCGGCTCGACGAGGTGTTCGCGGCGCCGCCGGTGTCCAGCGCTCAGATCCTGCAGCCGCCGCGATACGACGCCGGCGACCAGCCAGTGGCGGTCGATCCGCCACCGGCCGACGGTGAAGCCGTCGATCGGGGGGTGTTCGGGGCCATCGACATCCTCGATCTGCTGTCGGTGAGCCTGCCCGCGGTCACGGCCCGCGCCGCGGCCGATACGTGGGCCGGTGGGAGCTATGTGGTCTGGGCCGACGGTGCCCGCAATTGCGTCCGGGTGGACCTGGCCCCGGTCGCCGCCGGGATGGAGACGCTCGACGGCGCGTTCACCGAGTGGAGCCGTGAGGTGCGCGAGGCCTCGGTGGTCCGCCTCGGGCCGGATCGCCTGCGGGTGACCTCCTGCAACTGAGGGCCCGTCGACGGGTCCCCGTGTGTCGCGGAACCGTCCTTCTCCTCTTACTGACACCGTCGACGAGGTGCACACTGTGCTTGGAGGCTCATGGCCAATGATGTCAGGGCCGTTAGGAGGTGCGTCATGAGCGATGCACCGACCATCTACGAATCCGCGCCCTCGAGCGCACCCCCGTTCCCACCACCTACGGCGTTCACGCCCGAGGTCGAATCGATCGTGCAGAACGAGCCGCCGGTCGAGTTCCCGCCGCTCTCTGAGCCCGCCTCGGCGCCGAAGCACAGGGGCAGGGGAGTCCTGTACACGATCCTGGTCGCCGTACTGGCCCTCCTGCTGGGTGCCGGCGTCGGCTACGCCATCGGGGTCCCCGGCAAGAACCGCGCCGTCAACGACAAGAACGCGGCGCAGGAACAGGTGACCTCGCTCCAGCAGGAGCTCTCGACCGTGCAGGCCAGCGCCGCATCGGTCAGCTCGGCTCGGGACACCTGCTCGAAGGCCGCTACGGACGCCGGTGACCTGCTCGGCCAGTGGGACAACTTCTGGAGCGACTACGGTGCCTACCTCGACACGCCGGTCGGCTCGGCCGCCGAGGCGTCGATGAAGCAGCACATGAACGATCAGCTCGGTCGGATGGAGTTGCAGTCGATCGTCGTGGAGGACGAGTTGAGCTCCTGCAGGAAGGCGGTCTCGTAGCGTCCAGTTCGGCGGTGCACTGCCGTCGTGATGCGATGGCAGCGGGAGCCGCTGTCCACTGACAAGGTGATGGGGTTCGGTTTCCGCGCCCCCGGAGGCCCTGTCCCGATGCCCGCTACGTGCTCACCGTCTCCTGTGGCGACCGCCCCGGGCTGGTTGCCGAGCTGGCCGCCTCGGTGGCGGCCGCGGGCGGCAACATCATCGAGGCCGACCAGCACACCGACGTCGAGTTGGGCGTGTTCACCCAGCGGCTGGTGTTCGATCATGCCGACCTCGAGCGCCTGCGCGCTGATGTCGACGCGGCTGAAGCTCGTCTCGGTCCCGACGCCCGATTGGTGCTGTGACCCCAGCCCCGGCGGGGCCGACTCGCGGTGTGCGTTTCGACGACCGGGCACTGCCTGTACGACCTGGCCGGTCGGTGCGCCACCGGCGACCTCGAGGCCGACTTGGCGGTCGTGGTGTCCAACCGGCCGGATCACGCCGAGACGGGCGCCCGGTTCGGTGTGCCGTTCGTCGAGGTGCCCGCGCCCCCCGCCGAGGCGCCACCGCGGGCTCGGGGGGCCCACGACGGCGCGATCGCAGACGCGTGCGAGTCGGCCGGGCCGGTCGACCTGGTCGTCCTGGCCCGTTACATGCGGGTGGTCGGCCCGGCGTTCACCGAGCGGTTCGGTACCGACCACCTGATCAACATCCACCACAGCTTCCTGCCCGCCTTCGCTGGTGCCCGCCCCTACCGGCAGGCGTGGGAGCGCGGCGTGAAGCTCGTCGGGGCCACCGCCCACTACGTCACCGCCGATCTCGACGCCGGCCCGATCATCGCCCAGGACGTCACCCGGGTGTCTCACCGCGACACGCCCACCGACATGGCCCGACGGGGCCGCGATCTCGAGGCGGCCACCTTGGCCCGGGCGGTCCGACTCAACCTCGAGCACCGGGTCATCACCTACGCGAACCGCACGGTCGTCTTCGACTGAGCCGTACCCGCGGGTAACCGGGCCCTGCGCTGGGGCACACTCGTGTCATGGCAGTGACGGGGCGGCGGCCCAACGGGCTGGTGCTCGCGGCGCTCGTGGCCGCACTCGCGCTGCTGAGCGCGGCATGTGGCGCCGCATCGGGCGAGGGGTCGTCGCCGCCGGGATCGCCCGAGGGCGTCGTCGATGGATCCTCCATAGCGGTGGCCGGCGACGGGGCGGCAGATTCGACCTCGACGGTGCCGTCGACGACCACGTCGTCGACCACGACTCCGCCGCCCCTCGACCCCCACGCCTTCGACGCCGCGGACGCGGCCCTGCGCCAGCGGGTGGCCGAGGCCGGCATCGCCGGTGGCGTTCTCTACGTCGTTCGCAACGGCGAGGTGGTGCACGACCAGGCCACCGGGTCGGTCGGGCACTCGACCCCCTTGCAGGTGGCGTCCTCGGCCAAGTGGCTCACCGCGTCGACGATCATGACGCTCGTCGACGAAGGTCGCCTGTCGCTCGACGAGCCGATCTCGCGGTGGCTCCCCGCCTTCGCCGTCGACAAGCCCGCCGTCACCACCCGTCAGCTGCTCAACCACACCTCAGGCGTGCGCGACCGCCCCTGCCTCTGGAGCGGCGGGGGCACGTTGGCGGCATGCGTCGACGAGATCGCCGCCGGGCCGCTCGAGTTCGCACCGGGCTCGGCGTTCTCATACGGCAATGCCAGCTTCCACGTGGCCGGTCGCCTCATCGAGGTGATCACGGGCATGAGCTTCCCGGCGGCGTTCGCCCAGCGCATCGGCACACCGTTGGGCATGAGCGCGACGTCGTGGGGTGGCGGATCGAACCCGAGCCCCGCGGCGGGCGCGACGACCACGCTCGACGACTACGCGCGGTTCCTCGACCTCATGCTCCACGACGGCGTCTTCCAGGGCCGGCGGCTGCTCTCGAGTGCGTCGGTCGCCGAGCTCGAGCGCGATCAGGTGGTCGGCTACGACACGAGCCACGACTACTCCGTGGGCATCACGAAGATCCCCACGTACGGGTTGGGCCTGTGGCGCGACCAAGTCGACGCGTCGGACGCGGCGTTCGTCCTGAGCGGCAACGGCGGCAAGGGCTTCTACCCGTGGATCGACTACTCGCGTCAGGTCTACGGCGTCGTCGCGGTGCAGGACGACCGCGGCGCGGAGCAGGCGGTGCCCGCGTCGCGCGTGGTGGTCGATGCTGCCATCGCCGCCCTGGGCCCGACCTGAGCTCGGGTCAGGGGCGGGTGGCCGGCGTGAACTGCTCGGTGCGCGCCGGGTCACGCTCGACCACCGGGCCGAGGGCCTCGTCGATGAGCGCGAGCACGTCGGCCTCGAGGGTGACCCCCGATGCTGCGACGTTGTCCGCGATCTGCTCGGGCCGGGAGGCGCCGACGATGGCCGAGGCGACGTTGTCGTTGTGCAGCACCCAGGCGACGGCCAGCTGAGCCATCGTGAGTCCGCAGTCGGCGGCCACGGGCGCGAGCAGTTGCACCCGTTCGAGCACCGTGTCGTCGAGGAAGCGACCGATGAAGCCCGAGCCGACCTCGTCGGTGGCGCGCGAGGCCTCGGGCACCGGCATGCCGGGCAGGTACTTGCCGGTGAGCACACCTTGCGCGATCGGCGACCACACGATCTGGCTCAGACCGAGCTCGCGACAGGTCGGTTCGACCTCGGATTCGATCACGCGCCAGAGGGCGGAGTACTGGGGTTGGTTCGACACCAGCTGGACGCCGAGCTCGGTCGCGAGACCGTGACCGGCGCGGATCTGCGCCGCGGTCCACTCGGACACGCCGATGTAGAGCGCCTTCCCCTGGTGCACGACGTCGGCGAACGCCTGCATCGTCTCCTCGAGCGGTGTCTCGTGGTCGTAGCGGTGAGCCTGGTAGACGTCGACGTAGTCCGTGCCGAGGCGACGCAGCGACCCGGCGATCGACTCCATGATGTGCTTGCGGGAGAGGCCGCGATCATTCGGTCCCGGGCCCGTGGGCCAGTACACCTTGGTCAGGATCTCGAGGCCCTCACGGCGCTGACCGGCGAGCGCGGCGCCGAGCACGACCTCGGCGCGGGTGCCGGCGTAGACGTCAGCGGTGTCGAACGTGGTGACGCCGGCCTCACGGGCGGCGTGGACGCAGGCGTGGGCGGCGTCGTCGTCGACCTGACTGCCGTGGGTGATCCAGTTGCCGTAGGAGATCTCGCTGACCTTGAGACCGCTGTTGCCGAGGTATCGGAAGCGCATGGTGGTCAGGTTACGTGGCCCCGGTCCGCTCGGGCCCTCCGACCGCTCGGTGTCGGGGTCAGTGTCGCGGAGGGGGAGGGCCCTCGACGAGAACGCAGCGGGTGCGGGTGTAGATGGTCGGCATGCACTTGTTGCAGTGGATGCACAGCGATTCGTCCCGCCGGCCGTCCTGCATCTTCTTGATCAGGTCGGGCTCTCGGAGCAGGGCGCGGCCCATGGCGACGAACGAGAACCCATCGGCTATGGCGTGCTGCATCGTGTCGACCCGGTTGATCCCGCCGAGCAGGACCAGCGGCATCGACAGGGCGTCGCGGAACTGGCGGGCGTACGGGAGGAAGAACGCCTCCTCGAACGGATACGACTTCATGAACCGATTGCCCAGCAGTCGCAGGCCGAGCCCCACGACGGGCGGCTGGGTCGCGGCGAACTCGCGGATGGGTACCTCGCCGCGGAAGAGGTACATCGGGTTGGCGAGGGAACTGCCGCCTGTGAGCTCGAGCGCGTCGAGCGCGCCGTCGGCCTCGAGCATGCGGGCGATCTCCACGCTCTCGTCGAGCCACAGGCCGCCCGGCACGCCATCGGCCATGTTGAGCTTGGCGATGACCGCGAGATCGCGGCCCACGGCGTCACGAACCGCTCGCACCACCTGTCGGGCGAAGCGGGCCCGGTTCTCGGGGCTGCCGCCCCACTGGTCGTTGCGCTTGTTCAGCTTGGGGCTCATGAACGAGCTGAGTAGGTAGTTGTGCCCGAGGTGGACTTCGATGGCGTCGAAGCCGGTGGCCGCCATGAGCTCGGCACCACGCGCGTAGTCGTCGGTGACGCGGGCGATGTCGGCGTCGGTGCACGCCTTGATCATCTTGAAGCCGAGGGGGCTGAACATCTTCGACGGTGCCAGCGACGGCACTCGGTTCGACGCCGCGTTGGCGACCGGCCCGGCGTGGCCGATCTGTCCCGACACCGCCCCGCCCTCGGCGTGCACGGCATCGGTGAGGTCGCGCAGCCCCGGGGCCGCTTCTTCGCGCAGGTGGATGACGTGACGATCGGTGCGGCCCTCGGGCGCGACCGCCAGGTAGGCCACGGTGGTGAGGCCCACGCCCCCGGCGGCGGCCTTGCGGTGGAACTCGATGAGATCGTCGGTGACCAGGCCCTTGGGGGTCATGCCCTCGAAGGTGGCCGCCTTCAGGATGCGGTTGCGTAGCGTTATCGGGCCCAGCTCTGCCGGGGCGAAGACGTCGGGTGTGGTCGCGGTCGGCTCCGCCATCGGTGGCTCCCCTGGTTCGTTGTCTGGCGCCGACTCGTTCTAGTCGAACCCGCCGGCCGCCACCGCTTTCAGCGGGACGTGTCGACGGCCCGGGTGGTCGGTGTGGAACCGTGGCCATCGGATCGCTCGAGGTCGTTGAGCACCCCGGCGAGCAGGAGCCTGGCGTTTCGCTGCACCATGTGGTCGACCTCGTCCATGGTGAGTTGTCCGTAGGCCCACGACAGCAAGGCCCCCTGGTACGCGAAACCGATGAGTTCGATGTACTCGTCGGCATCGACCTCCAAACCCTCGAGCGCGGCGCGGACGAGACCGCCGAACAACCGACCCGCCTCGACCTGGCAGGCCCGCGCACCGGGATCGGTGGCGCCCAGTGCGAGCACCAGGGCCCGGCCCAGCTTCGGGGACCGCGAGAGGGCGAGGCACGCCTGGTGCAGGAGCGCCGCCACGCCGTCGGCGCCGCTGCCCTCGAGGTCGCGGGCCGCGTCGCTGCGCTCGATGCTGCGGTTCCACTCGAGGTGGGTCGCGGCGATGAGGTGATCCTTGGACGAGAAGTAGCGGTAGATCGTGGCTGACGACAGCCCGGTCAGGCGCACCACGTCGCGGATCTGCACCGCCTCGTAGCCGCCCCGTTTGGCCAGTGCTCGGGTCGCGGCGATGGCCCGATCCCTCGGATCGCCGTCGGTGTAGCTCGCGCTCGCGATCATCGGGGCGGCCCGTCGGTCGTCATGTTGTGGGCTCAGCCGCCCTTCTTGGCTCCGGGCGGCACGTCGACGCTGGTCGTGACGACGTTCGCGGTGTTGCAGGTGAAGCCGTCATCGGCGCCCGGGTCGACCTGCGTGAAGCCGGTGTCGGTCGCCTGCATGATGGCGATGCAGATCGGCCGCTCGTTCGAACCCGGGTTGGTCTTGGTGTGGAGACCGCCGCCGGTCCAGTCGGTGAGCTTGGAGGCCTCGCTCATCAGGCAGTCGCGGGTGAGGTTGGACCCGCACGCCGCGGCCGACTTGGCGAACATCAGCCACGACGACCAGCCCTGCATGCCGAGCAGGGCCGGGGGAGATTTCGGGCCCGAGGCGTTGAGGATGTCGAGGTACTGCTGCACGGCGGGGTAGGTCGATGCCTCTTCGAACGGGTGGAAGTAGAGGTACATGTAGGTGTTCTTCGCCGTGGGCCCGCCGGTCTTCGAGAACACCTGGTCGTAGTTGTTCCCGTCGGTGAGCGTGGCGTCGGGGTACCAGTTCTGGTCGTTCATCGCCTTCTGCAGACCGACGAGGTTGTTGGGCTCGCCCACGTACTGCAGCATCTTCACGCCGGCCGCCTTCTGGGCCGTGACGAACGGGGTCCAGTTGGTCTCGCCGAGCACGTTGTAGTCGGACTGGTACACGATCGAGGCGCCGAGCTTCTTGTAGGCGTCGATGTACTTCGTCTCGACGAGCTTGGTCGAGGTGAAGTTGCCGGTCATCGTGCCGATGCCGTTCTTGAGGTCGGGGTTCTTCTGCTGGAGGTAGACGTAGGTGCCCACCTGCTGGGTGTTGATCGGGTTCGGGATCGGTTCGATCTTCAGGTCGGCCTGCGTCGCCTGGGCGCTCACCGTGTAGCCGGCGATGTCGGGCAGGCCGCAGTTGACCCGGTCCTGGGCGCCGGTGTCGTCGAGGACGCCGCCGCCGCCGACGAGGCTGAAGTCCTGGGCGCAGGCCTCGCCGATGCGGTCCTTGTACTCCAGGACCTTGGCGTCGAGGTAGTCGACCTTGATCTTGCGGCCCTGGATGCCGCCCGCGGCGTTGCACCACTCGCTGAACGCCTTCGCCGTGTCGAAGAAGGCCTGGTTGAGGCCCGGTGCGCCGGTGTAGCCCGGATCCGAGAGGGTGCCGACTCTGATCTCGGTGTCGGTGACGCCCTGCGCGGTGGCGCCGGCGGCGGTGCCGGGCCCGCACACGTTGGCCAGGGTGCCGAACGAGCCGGGGCTCGACGCGGTGGTGCCGGTTGTGGCCGGGGAGGAGGACGAGTCGTTCTTGCGACTGCCGCACGCGGCGGCGGCGATGCAGACGACGGCCACCACCGCCACCCAGCGGACGCGGTACGACGACGAGGAGGTGCGGGATCGGGTCACGGTCTCCCTACTTCTTCTTGGCACCGGTGCCGTAGTCGCCGGTGAGTTTGACGACGTTGGCCGGGTTGCACTCGAAGCCGTCACCCGAAGGTGAGAAGCGCTGGTAGCCCGTGGGGGAGAGCGTGTCGACTACGACGCAGTCGGGCATCGTCCCCGCGGCGGGGTTGGTCTCGGTGTGGAGCCCACCACCGGTCCACGAGGTGATCTTGAACCCTTCGGTCATGAGGCAGTCGCGGGTGAGGTTCGATCCGCACGCCGCGGCCGACTTCGCGAACATCATCCACGACGACCACGCCTGCATGCCGAGCAGCGTGGGCTTCGCCTTCGGGCCGGAGGCGGCGAGTATGTCGAGGTACTGCTGCACGGCGGGGTGCTGCGCCTTCTCCTCGAACGGGTAGAAGTACAGCGGCATGTAGGTGTTCTTGGCCGTCGACGCACCGACGGTGGCGTAGCCCTGGTCGTAGTGCGAGGCGTCGGCGATGGTGACCTCGGGGAACCAGTTCTGGTCGTTCATGGCCTTCTGCAGGGCGGTCAGGTTCGGGTACGAGCCGACCCACGCCAGGGTCTTGACGCCGGCGTCCTTCATCGCGCTGACGAAGGGCGCCCAGTTGGCCTCGCCGGTCGGGGCGTACTCGCCCCGGTAGACGGTCGTGGCGCCGAGCTGGTCGAACGCCTCCTTGTACTTGTCGGCGGTGACCTTGGTGGCGCTGAAGGACGAGGTCAGGATGCCGGTCGCGGTCTTGAGGTCGGGGTTCTGCTTGACCAGCACCTGGTACTGACCCATCTGCTGGGCGTGGATCGGGTTGGGGATGGCCTGGATCATCAGGTCGGCTTCGGCGGCCTCGGGGTTCACCACGAATCCGGCGAAGTCGGGAAGGCCGCAGTCGACTCGGTCCTGGGCGCCGGTGTTGTCGAGGACGGCGCCGCCGCCGACGAGGCTGAAGTCCTGGGCGCAGGCCTCGGTGATGCGGTCCTTGTAGTTCAACAGCGCGGCGTCGAGGTAGTCGACCTTGATCTTGCGGCCCTGGATGCCGCCGGCGTTGTTGCACCACTCGCTGAAGGCCTTGGCCGTGTCGAAGAACTCCTGGTCGAGACCGGGCAACCCCGAGTAGCCGGGATCGGCGACCGTGCCGACCCGGATGTCGGTGGTGGTCACGCCCTGCGCGGTCGCGCCGGTCGCGCTCCCGGGCCCGCACACGTTGGTCACGTCGCCGAACTGGCCGGCGGCGACCGTCGACGCGGCCGCAGTGGTGTCCGAGCTCCCTCCCCCGGAGGACGAGTCGCTCTTGCGACTCCCGCACCCGGCTGCGATCACGCATAGCGCGACGACGACGGACAACCATCCGAGCTTGCGCACAGGACCCCCCCTGGTGCTTCCGAGTTGGCGCCGAAACTCGTTTCCGCGCTGGGGGCGAGTCTGATTGCGGTGCTTGCCTCTGTCAAGGGTCTTGGCCTGCCCCCGACGCGTGATAGACGAGGGCATGGATCGAGCCAAGCTGGCAGCCCTGCACGACATGTCCGGCCGCGTTGCCATCGTCACCGGCGGCACCCGCGGCATCGGGCGAGCCATCGCCGAGGGCCTCACCGCGGCCGGGGCCAAGGTGGTGGTGGCCAGTCGCAAGGCCGACGCCTGTGCCGAGACCGAGGCCCACCTCGCCGCCATGGGCGGTGACGCGCTCGGTGTGCCCACCCACCTCGGTGATATCGACGCCCTGCAGGAGTTGGTGGAGCGAACGGTCGATCGCTTCGGGGCGATCGATGTGGTGGTCAACAACGCGGCCAACGCGTTGGCCCAGCCCATCGGTCAGCTGACGCCCGAAGCGTGGGACAAGTCGTTCGCCGTGAACCTGCGCGGTCCGGTGTTCCTCGTGCAGGAGGCATTGCCCCATCTCGAGGCGAGCGACCACGCCGCGGTGCTCAACGTCATCTCCGTCGGTGCGTTCATGTTCTCCGCCAGCGTGGCCATGTACGCCGCCGGCAAGGCGGCGCTGTTGTCGTTCACCCGATCGATGGCCGCCGAGTTCGCGCCCAAGGGAATCCGGGTGAACGCCCTCGCTCCGGGTACGGTCAACACCGACATGGTGCGGGCCAACCCGCCTGCGGTGCAGGAGGTTATGGCGTCGATCGCGCTGGTGAAGCGCATGGCCGAACCCGACGAGATGGTGGGTCCCGCACTCCTGTTGGTGTCCGACGCCGGGAGCTTCGTGACCGGTCAGGTCGTGGTGGCCGACGGTGGGTCGGTGCCGTACTGACCGTTGCCGGTGTCATGACGGTCACCGTCTGGCGGCCAGTGCGAGAGCAGTGAATCGAACACCTCGGCGGCGGCGGTGAGGTTGCCCAGGTGGCTGTCACCCGGACGTACCTGCAGATCGGCGCCAGGCACGATCGACGCCATGTGCTCACCGTGCCGGACCGGCACGATCGAGTCGGCGTCGCCATGCCAGAAGTGCACCGGCACGGTGATGTCCCGCGGGGAGAATCCCCAGTGCCGCCCGAACAGCACGAGGTCGTACATGACCGCGTGGAAGTAGCGGCGGTTCCCCCGGACCAGGTCGTCGATGAACATGGCCTTGTTGCCCGGGTCGGAGAGCACCCGCCGATCGGACTCGGGGAAGACCTTGACGACGAGGTCGAACCCGCTCGACGCGACCGGGGCGAGCACGCGCACCATCGTGCCGAGCGCGCTCCCCAGCGGGTGGCGCAGCCCGTAGAGGAGGGACCCGAAGCGGGCCGTGAGCGCCGGGGGCCCTCCTTCGGCCGCGTCGGGTCCGCGGGTCGGCGCGACGCCGCCGAGCACGGCGCCGCTCACGACTCGGTCGGGCATCTGGTGGACGCAGGCGAGGACGTAGGGCCCGCCGCCCGACAGCCCCACCACCGCGAACCGCTCGATGCCGAGCTGGTCGACGACGTGCTCGACGTCGGCGGCCCAGTCGACGAGTCGGTCGTACAGATGTGGGGTCGACGCGCCGATGCCGGGCCGCTCGAGGGTGATGATGCGCACGCCGTGTTGCTCAGCCGCCTCCCGCACGACGGGGGCGACCTGACGCCGGGCACCCGGCGTGCCGTGGAACCACAGCACGGGCCGGCCACCGGCGGGGCCGAATTCGGCGAACCCGAGGCGTCGACCGCCCGGCAGCGCGATGAACCCCTCGACCCGAGGTGGTGGTACGTCCCCCATCGGAAGGCACCTTCGCGTGCGCGGCCGGCCCGGTGAAGGGTCCTCCGACCCTGCTTCGTCAGTGGGGCCGGGGGCGGCCGCCGGCAGGGGAAGCACCGGCGGCCGCCCCGGCTCACGCCGCCAGACGACGCGATCGCGAGGTCGTCAGGCGATCCCGTGGTGGCGAAGGGCCTGGTAGCCGCCCACGAGGTCGGTGGCTCGATGCAGGCCGAGGGTCTGCAGGGTCGCGGCGGCGAGGGACGACGCGTAGCCCTCGTCGCACACCAGCACGACCGTGTCGTCGTGCGAAGCGATCTCGGGAAGGCGGTGGTCACTCACGGGATCGAGTCGCCACTCGAGCACGTTGCGGTCGATGACGATCGCCCCCGAGAGCTCGCCGTCGCGGGAGCGCAGCTCGACGGGTCGGATGTCGACGAGCAGCGCGCCGTCGGCGACCGCCCGGGCGAGGTCCTCCGGCTCGATGCGCTCGAGGCCCGCTCTCGAGTCGGCGAGCAACTCGTCGATCGAGCGAGCAGGGACGTCAGCCACGGGCAGGGTGGGCACGCCGGGCGAGCCGGTCGGTGTCGTAGACCGGTGGGACCCAGGCGACGGGCTCGACACGGGGTGTGCCGAGCGCGCCTTCGGGATAGAAGCCCATGGTCGACAGCGGTGGCGAGTAGGCGTGGATGCTCGTGGCGACGGCCGGGCTGGTGTTGATGACGTCGTGCACCGTCCCGATCGGCGCGGTGTGCAGCGAACCGCGAGGGAGTGGGCGGCGCTCGAGCCGGTCACCCTCGAGGCGGATCTCGACGAGGTCGCCCTGGACGACCTGGAACGCGGCGCCGGCCTCGCCGTGGTCGTGGAGCTCGACCCGCTGGCCGGGGCACCAGCCCAGCACCCAGACCTCGTACCGGTCGGTCGCCAGGAGGCGGACCTTGCCCCGCTCGACGGGGTCGTGGACGGCCAGGGGCGCCCACAGGTCGGTCACGCGGGCGAGGCCGGCCACGATGTCGGCGAGCAGCGCCGGCTCGAGCGCGTCGCACGGTTCGTCCGATGTGAGGGGACGGAGCTGGGTTGTGCGGGTGGCGGTCAGGATCGGGCTCATCGGTGCCTCGTGGGTCGGTCGTGGGGGAGCGACGTCCACCCTAGAGCAGAATCCCGATCAAATCCATCGGAATTAGGGGGATAGTTCGTCCCGCTGGGCAGCGCACGTCGCGCAGAGGCCGGTGATGGTGAGGTGGTGCGGCTCGGCGACGAAGCCGTGCTCGCGGACCAGGCGGCGGGTGACCGGTGCCAGGACGTCCGCCGGCAGCTCGATCACCGCGCCGCACCCGGTGCACCGGGCGTGGTGGTGCTCGTCGCCGACGAGGTGGTAGCTGGTGGGTCCCTCGTCGAGGGGTGATTCGGCGAGCAGGCCGGCCTCGGTGAGGTGGTCGAGGGTGCGGTACACGGTCGACCGGTGGATCTCGGGCTCGCGACGGTGGACCCGGTCGAACAGGTCCTCGACGGTGAGATGGGTGCTCTCGGCATCGAGCAGCTCCCGCAGCACGACCCGCCGGGCGGTGGTCACCCGCTCTCCCCTCGAGCGCAGCGTGGCCAACAGCGCGTCGAGATCGTCGTCGTGGGCCATCGCGGATCAGGCTACCGAGACGCTGGCCCTGGCTCCCGCTCAGTGGTCCCACCTGCGAATCGGTCGCATCAGGGACCCGGTCGCGGTACGGTCGCGGCCGAGCGTCGTTCGACAGGGGGTACGTCGTGCACATCCCGGACGGGTACCTGAGCCCTCAGACGTGTGGTGCGCTCGGTGTGGCCATGGTCCCGGTGTGGGCCACGGCGGCGTCCCGGGTGCGTCGGGTGGTCACTCGTCGGTTCGTGCCGGGGCTGGCGGTTGCGGCCGCGTTCAGCTTCCTCGTGATGATGTTCAACATCCCCGTCCCCGGTGGCACGACGGCCCATGCCGTCGGCGCGGTGCTGATCGCGGTGCTGCTCGGGCCGTGGGCCGCGGTGATCGCGGTGAGCATCGCATTGGCCATCCAGGCCCTGTTCTTCGGCGACGGCGGCGTGCTCAGCTTCGGTGCCAACGCGTTCAACATGGCGTTCGTCATGCCTTTCGTGGGGTACGGCGTGTACCGGGTGGTCGCGGGGTCGACGCCCGTCGACGCGCGGCGTCGGGCGCTCGCGGCGGGGCTGGGGGGTTACGTCGGCCTGAACGTTGCCGCGCTGGCCGCGGCCGTGGAGTTCGGCGTGCAACCGACCTGGTTCCACACCGCCGACGGCACCCCGCTGTACGCGCCGTTCCATCTGGCTCAGACGGTGCCGGCTATGGCGATCGCGCACCTACTGGTGGCCGGCCTCGCTGAGTTCGCGGTCACCGCCGGCGTCGTGGCCTACCTGCAGCGGGCCAATCCCGCGCTACTCACGATCAACCATCACGCGGTGGCGCCCGCAGCGGGGATGGCGGGTGTGGAGGGTCCGGTGTGGTGGGTGCGATGGCGGTGGGCCGTCATCGGCCTGGGCGTGATGGTGCTGGCGACCCCGATCGGCCTGCTGGCGCCCGGTGGCGCGTTCGGCGAGGACGCCCCCGGCGATCTCGACCTCGGTCGCTACGGCCTGCGGGCGGTGCCCGAGGGCCTGAGCAGGTACAACGGCTTCTGGAGTCACACCCTGCTGGGCGACTACGGCTTCGGCGAGGGCCAGAACGCCACGGTGGGCTACCTCGTGTCGGCCGTTGTCGGCATCGCGGTGATCGGTGTGGTCGTCGCCGCGGCCGTTGGTCTGGTTCGCCTGCTGCGCCGTCGAACGGAGCCGTCGGCCGTGCCCGACGAGGCGATGGTCGGGTGAGCACCGCCGGCCGGGAGGCACCTGCGTGGCTGCTGCGCCCCGAGCCGGGTCTCTGTTCGTGCGGATGCGTCGGCCGCCGGCGCCGAGGGAGCTTCCTCGACAAGACCCTCAGGGGCACCACGGTGGCGCTGGCCCGTGTGCTGTTCGATGACGACGAGGCCGAACGCGACCTGCCGCTGCAGCGCGTCGACCCGGCGGTGAAGATCGTCGCCGCGGCCCTCCTGCTCCTGGCGGCCGCACTCGTGCACCACGTGGTCGTGCTCGTCGCCTTGTCGCTCGCCCTGCTCGGGCTGGCGGCGGGCTGTGGGGTACCGGCCGGCCGCCTGGCCCGGCGGGTGTGGTTCACGGTGCCCGCCTTCACGGCGGTGGTGGTCGTTCCGGCCACGTTCAGCTTCGTCACCCCGGGCGAGGTCGTGCTGCCGCTCGGCACCTGGTTCGGCCACCCGGTGGGGCTCACCCGGCAGGGCCTCACCGCTGCGTTGCTCCTCGTCGCTCGGGTGGGTGCCTGCCTCACCGTGGCCCTGTCGCTCACCATGACGACACGTTGGGATCGTCTGCTCGGAGGAGCCCGCCGGTTGGGTGTCCCGCGGGCCATCGTGATGGTGGCGTCGATGGCCTTCCGCTATCTGTGCACCCTGCTCGAGACGGTCACCGACCTGTTCACGGCCCGCAAGGCCCGCACGGTCAACCCGTCCGACGCCACCGAAGGCCGCCGGTTCGTCGCGGCATCGGCGGGCACCGTGTTCGGCGCCTCCCACCACCTGGCGACCGAGGTGCACGAGGCCATGATCGCCCGCGGCTACACCGGCGAGCCGCGCACCCTGGCGCGGGCTCGGGTCCGTCGTGTCGACGCGCTGTGGTTCCTCGGGGCGCTGGCCGCCGCCACGTTGGCCCTGGGAGTCGACCGTGTCGTCCTCGGTTGAGGGCCGTCGACCGCTTCTGCGGGTGGCCGGCGTCTCGTTCTCCTACCTCGGTCGCTTCGCCGCGCTCGACGATGTGAAGCTGTCGATCCACGAGGGCGAGAGCGTCGCCCTGCTCGGCGCCAACGGGTGCGGCAAGTCGACGCTGCTCAAGGTGCTCGACGGTCTCGTGTTCCCGGATGCCGGCACCTACCGTGCCTTCGGCGAAGAGATCACCGAGCGCTCTCTCGAGGACGATCAGTTGAACCGGGCCTTCCGCGGTCGGGTGGGGTTTGTCTTCCAGAACGCCGACGCCCAGGTCTTCTCACCCACCGTGCGCGAGGAGGTGGCCTTCGGCCCGCTCAACCTCGGCCTCGATCGCGGTGATGCGGAGGAGAGGGTCCACGATGTCCTCGAACTGCTCGACATCGCCGAGCTCGCCGACCGTGCGCCCTACCAGCTCAGTGGTGGCCAGAAGAAGCGGGTGGCGATCGCGTCGGTGTTGGTCATGAACCCCGAGGTGATCCTGTTCGACGAGCCGACCGCGGCGCTCGACCCACGGTCGACGCGGTGGTTGGTCGAGCTGTTGGGTGAGCTGCGGCGCGCGGGCAAGACCATCGTCATCGCCACCCACGACCTCGAGCGGCTTCCCGCCATGGCCGATCGCTCCGTGGTCATCGACGAGGCGCACCGCGTCGTGCGCGACGGGCCGACGGCCGAGGTGCTCGACGACCGCGAGCTGCTCGAGGGCGCCAACCTCGCCGATCAGGCCTAGTGGCAATACCGTTCAGTTAGGACTACAGGGGTGTAGTTTGGTGGTATGCCTCGTGCTGGTTGGACCAAGCCTGTGTCGCAGCGGCGGTTGTCGGATCTGGT
>Ga0209048_10000327_pt1 | contig 51899 bp, 46 predicted proteins | sample FrelakmetCRP12CR_FD_187146 | JGI IMG/M metagenome (GOLD analysis project Ga0209048, IMG submission 187146) | Freshwater lake sediment microbial communities from the University of Notre Dame, USA, for methane emissions studies - CRP12 CR (SPAdes)... | ecosystem: Environmental > Aquatic >...
CTCCTGGTCCGCTGGGAATACCACCCAGCCAATTTCCTCGGCTTCGTGCAGCTTGCGGCCCTGTGCATCCTGCTCAAGCAGTTTTGAGATAGGTTCTAGGAACATCTCCGATTGCGGCGTTCCCGAAGCTTCCATATCGGCTTGCGGCATGACTCCTGTCCCCGCGCCCAGCAAGGTCGGCCCTGGGCTAGAATCAGGCGGCGTGATTCGGAACGAGGGGACAACGTGAGCATTCGGGCATTGGACAAGGACCTGGTGTCGGCGGCACTCGAATATCACCGTCATCCCACGCCGGGCAAGATTTCCGTCGTTCCGACCAAGGCGCTCATCAACCAGCGCGACCTCGCCCTGGCCTACTCTCCCGGCGTGGCTGCCGCCTGCGAGGCCATAGTCGCCGATCCGGCGGAAGCCGCCGCGCTGACCTCGCGCGGCAACCTGGTCGGTGTCGTCACGAACGGCACGGCGGTGCTCGGCCTCGGCAACATCGGCCCGCTCGCCGCCAAGCCGGTCATGGAAGGCAAGGGCTGCCTGTTCAAGAAGTTCGCCGGCATCGATGTATTCGACATCGAACTCGCCGAGCGCGACCCGGACAAGCTCATCGACATGATCGTCGCCCTCGAGCCCACGCTCGGCGGCGTGAACCTAGAGGACATCAAGGCGCCCGAGTGCTTCTACATCGAGCAGAAAGTGCGCGAGCGAATGAACATCCCCGTCTTCCACGACGACCAGCACGGCACGGCGATCATTGCCACCGCGGCGCTGCTCAATGGCATGAAGGTCGTCGCCAAGGACCTTGGCCGGATCAAGGTCGTCTGTTCGGGCGCTGGCGCCGCCGCGATCGCCTGCTTGGACCTCATGGTCAGGCTCGGGGTGAAGCGCGAGAACGTCTACGTCTGCGACAGCAAGGGCGTGATCTTTGCGGGCCGCGAGGAGAACCTGGAGCCGAACAAGGCGCGCTACGCGCAGGAGACCACCGCGCGCACGCTGGCCGACATCATCGAGGGCGCCGACGTCTTCCTCGGGTGCTCGACCGCCGGCGTGCTGACGGCTGAAATGGTCAAGACGATGGCGCCCGGCCCTCTGATCCTCGCGCTCGCCAACCCGGTCCCGGAAATCCTGCCGGAGGTGGCCAAGGCAGCGCGGCCCGACTGCATCGTCGCGACGGGCCGTTCCGACTATCCGAACCAGGTAAACAACGTCCTCTGCTTTCCGTTTCTCTTTCGCGGCGCGCTCGACGTCGGCGCGACCCGTATCACCGAGGAGATGAAGCTCGCCTGCGTCTACGCGATCGCCGACCTGACTCATGCGGAGCCCGCGGAGCAGATTGCACACGCCTACGGGACCGCGGAACTTGCGTTCGGGGCCGAATACATCATCCCGAAGCCGTTCGACCCGCGCCTCATCCTCAAGATCGCCCCGGCCGTGGCGCGCGCGGCCATGGAATCCGGCGTGGCTACCCGCCCCATCGCTGACTTCGACGCCTATCTCCGCGAGCTGACGAATTTCGTCTACCACTCCGGCACGATCATGCGCCCCGTGTTCGCAGCCGCGCGCGATTCAGGCCGCCGCGTCGTCTATGCGGAGGGTGAGGACGAGCGCGTGCTGCGAGCGGCGCGCGTCGTGCTTGACGAGCATCTTGCCCGTCCGATCCTGATCGGCCGGCCGGCCGTCATCGAGATGCGCATTCACCAGACGGGCCTCAACCTTCAGGCCGGGCGTGACTTCGAGGTCGTCAATCCGGAATCCGACCCTCGGTACCGGGACCTCTGGAGCGAGTACTACCGGATCATGTCGCGCAAAGGCGTCACTCCGGCGATCGCTAAGACCGAGATCCGGCGCAACCCGACGCTCATCGGCGCGATGCTGCTGCGCCGGGGCGAGGTGGACGCTCTAATCGCCGGGCCGTCGGGCCTGTACGCACAGCAGCTCAAACCCATCGCCGACGTCATCGGCCTGTCCTCGAACGCACGCCTGTTTGCCTCGCTCTCGGTGCTGATGCTGCCCAAGCGCACCCTGTTCATCACGGACCCCTACGTGAACGACAACCCGGACGCCGAGGACATCGCCGCCATCACCGTCCTGGCAGCGGCCGAGGTGCGGCGCTTCGGCCTGACGCCACGCGTCGCGCTGCTGTCGCATTCGAGCTTCGGCAGTGCGCCGTGCGCATCGTCGGCCAAGATGAGCCGGGCGCGGGAGATCCTGGCTGAGATTGCGCCGGACCTGGAGGCGGACGGTGAGATGAAGGCAGACCAGGCGCTGGTCGACGACATCCGGGCGCGCGTTCACCCCGACTCCCGCCTGACGGGTCCGGCCAACCTGCTCGTCATGCCGAACATGGATGCCGCCAACATTTCGCTGAACCTGCTCAAGGCGGCTCAGGGCGAAGGCATCACGGTGGGTCCCTTCCTGCTGGGCGCCGCGAAGCCCGTGCACATCCTCACGCCGAGCGCCTCGGTGCGCCGATTCGTGAACATCACGGCGCTGGCGGTCGCCCAGGCTGCGGGCCAGCCGGAGCGCGTCGCCGTCGCAACGGCAGATTAGGTCGCGGGCGCCGCTGACCTGCCGTGTGATATTTGGACCGCTTTCCGCCTTAGCGGCGCACTGGCGGCTGCCGCGTATGCATGCCGAATTCGCGCACGGCCGCTTCCGGCCGTGACCCGCCGGCTTTCTTCGTGCCCGCGCAAGATCCTAGCTTCCGGCACAATCTGTCTACGCCTGCTTGTGCAGTACAACGGATATCGAGTCGAGGCCGCGAGTCAATTCAGTCTCCGTTGGCCATCCAAAGCCCACGCGGAAGAAGCGCCTGGGCATCTCGAACCAGTGCCCAGGTCCAACATAGGTTCCGTGCTCTTGCAGGAGTGCCGAGTAGAACCGATCAAAGTCGAACGTCGAGGGGACTTTCAAGCGCGGAAACCCTACCACGCCGCCCGATGGCTGCACCCATTCGACCAGCGGCTCCGTGTTGATCCAGCTTTGAACGATGGCGCGCCGATTCCTCATCATCGGCAACGTGGCGGCCAAGAATGTGTCGCGGCACCCGAGCACCTTCTGCGCGATGGCCTCATCAACAACGCTGCCGCAAATACCAATCTGCTCCTTGGCGGAAAGAAGCCGCTCATAAAGGTCAGAATCCCGAGTGATCACCCAGCCGACGCGAATCCCCGGAATACCGAACGCTTTTGACAAAGAGGAGACGCTGACAGCGCGCGGGCTAAGTGAGGCGGCGACCGGCAACTGCAAGTCATAGCTCAGATCGCGGTAGGTTTCGTCCACAAGCAGATAGCAACCGTGGTGTTCCGCGAGTCCGATGAGAGCCTCGAGATCCGCATGCGACATGGTCGTGCCGGTCGGATTGTGAGGGCAGGTCACGCTGATGTATCGGGTATTGGACCGCAGCGCTGCCGCGACGCGATCTGGGTCGATGGCGAACCGTTCTTCGAATGACAGATCGATATAGCTGATATCGCAGCCAATAGCCCTTGGGGTCTCAATGCTGGTGGCGTAGTTAGGCCTTACAACAACGAGGTGATCGCGCTCTGAAAGCAACGTCGTTGCGATAATGAACAAGGCCCCGGCGGCGCCGGCCGTCGTTAGAACGTGATCGTGATGAAGGCCCGGACTCTGAGACGCTACAAGTCGGCGCAGGTCCGAATCCCCCCTGTGTTCGCCGTAATACAGGGTTAGGTCTGGAAGCGTGAAGCCGAGCTGCGAAAGCTTCTGATCGGCAATCGAACTTTCCGAAAGATTGTTCCGTATGCGCCCATAGCCATACTCTTCTGGCGCTTCTTTCTCCATCACCATCCGCGAGTATTTCATTGCGCGTCTCTACGCCCGATTTGGCGACCACGTTAGCCGCGCCGTGGAGGGCTCCGAACACCACTCTAGTCCAGCTCTACATCGGCCTCCAAATCGGGACTCAGGTCAAGTCAGAATCTCCTGTGGAACAAGTGCACCAGCGTGACGGAGTTCCACCGCGCGAAGTCGAAGCGTCGCTGGCGATGACCCTATCGTCAGCGCCTGGATCTGCCGTGGCGGGCGCGGGGAAATGGTGCGTCAGACGCTGCTCCGGGGTACCGTCGCGGCTCTGAATCGGCTGCGGATCAGCCGGGCCCGACCGGCGACCACCCCGATATCGGGCAGTCCGATGGCCGGCCGATTTCCGACCCCATCGGCGTCGGGCAGTCCGCAAGCGATCCTGGAAACCGCTCGCGGTCGAACAGGGTGGGGGTGGTGGCCAGGGACGGAATCGAACCATCGACACGCGGATCTTCAGTCGGGCGGAGCCCCCGGCCGGCCGAACCGCACGGCCCGACCGAGCCTATGCCGAACCGGAATCTTGGGGCCGGACCTGTGGTCCGAGAGCCGGTCCGGCTCACCGAGTTAGGGGTATTGCAGCCGAACTTCTTCCGAACGACGCACCGAAAGGTACCTCGCGGGGTTCGCCCGATGTCGGGTGACCAAGCCGCGGACGTGACCCGCCGCGGCGGCGCGGCGATCCGTGGGGTGAAGAGCTGCGAACCTAACAACCTGAGAGCCTGGAGCGCGCGGGGCGGAGCAATGCGCGCCATGGCGAAATCACCACCGCCCGCGCCGATGAGATGTCGCGCAGGGGTATTCCCCGAGAATTCGGTCGGTCGGTACCAGCTCGCCTGACGCGGCCACAAGGCTCCGTGGCCCCGCCTGGCAGTAGAGAAACGCCAGATCTTCGATCAAGATCGTCGTCGAGCACGTTCCTGCGGTCGTTAGCGACGATTGTCAGTACGATCCGATGTTCGGCCGTCTCCGCACCGGAGCACCACCACGATGCACCTCGCCCGTTTCCCCCGTGTCCGCCTCGCCCATCTGCCGACCCCCCTCGAGCACCTGCCGAACCTGAGCCGGTACCTCGGCGGTCCGGAGATCTGGATCAAGCGCGACGACTGCACCGGCCTTTCCACGGGCGGCAACAAGACGCGCAAGCTCGAGTTCCTGATGGCGGACGCGATCGCGCAACAGGCCGACATGGTGCTCACTCAGGGTGCCACGCAGTCGAATCACGCCCGCCAGACCGCCGCCGCGGCGGCCAGGCTCGGCCTCGCCTGTCACATCCTACTTGAGGACCGCACCGGCAAGACCGATGCGGACTACCGCGCCAACGGCAACGTCTTCCTCGATCACCTGCACGGCGCGAGCGTTGAGCACCGCGGACCCAATCCGGACATGAACGGCGAACTCGTGACGGTCAGCGAGCGCATGCGCAGCGAGGGCCGGCGTCCGTACCTGATCCCGGGCGGGGGCTCCAATCCCGTCGGCGCGCTCGGCTACGTCAACGCAGCGATCGAGCTCGTGACGCAAGCCGACGCCATGGGGTTGCGCGTCGATCATGTCGTCCACGCCACGGGCAGCGCCGGCACTCAGGCGGGCCTCGTCGCCGGTCTCTGCGGGATCCGCTCTGGCATCCCTCTGCTCGGCATTGGCGTGCGCGCGCCAAAAGAGAAACAGGAGGAGAATGTCTACAAGCTCGCGTGTGCGACGGTCGATCTGTGCGGCTGCCGTGGCGCCGTGACCCCGGAACAGGTGGAGGCCGATTGCAACTACGTCGGCACCGGCTACGGCTTCTCGACGCCGGGCTCAATTGATTCGATCAAGACGCTGGCCGGCCTCGAAGGCATCCTTCTCGATCCCGTGTACTCCGGCAAAGCCATGGCCGGCCTGATCGACCTGGTTCGGAAGGGACGCTTCCGCAAGGGCCAGAACGTCGTCTTCGTCCACACCGGCGGCAGCGTCGGCTTGTTCGGCTACGTCCGCGATTTCGGGTTCGAGGCCTGACGCGCGCATGACCACCGTCTTCCGCGGCGGCTTCACGAAGCAGGAGCTGATTCCGGAGCCGACCATCGAGCGGGCGGTCGCGGTCACGCGATCTGGACGCCTGCATGGCTGCCACACTTCGAGCGGCGAGACGGCCGGCACGGCCCTGCTCCAGTGCGATTTTCGCTATGACGTCCGTGCTAGGTACTACCTCGCGGTCACGTCGGCAGGACCTGTGTTGGCCACAGCGCTGCGTGCCTGCGGGATCGGGGGCGGCGGACTCGCGCTCACCAACTGCTTTACGATGGCGGCAGCCCCCGCTACGATTTCGGCGGCTTATGCGTAGACCGCACGGCGGGAGGTCATGTGGTGAACGGCCATCGCCGGATCGTCGGCGTCATCGGAGGCATGGGTCCGGAGGCCACCGTCGAACTCATGCGCCGGGTAATCGCAATGACGCAGGCGCGCGACGACCAGGACCACGTGCACCTGATCGTCGACAACAACCCGCAGATCCCGTCGCGCATCGCGCACCTGATCGAGGGTACTGGCGCGGATCCGACGCCGGAACTGCAGCGCATGGCGCGCGGCCTCTGCGCTGCGGGCGCACAAGCGTTGGCGATGCCCTGCAACACGGCTCACGGCTACGCCGACGCGATTCGCGCTGCCGTTGCCGTGCCGCTGCTGGACATGGTCGAACTGACGGTCTCGCGCATCGTCGAGCGAGCCCCGGGCGGCCGGGTTGGATTGCTCGCCTCGACGGCGGTCATTCGCACTCAGTTGTACGCCCGCCCCCTGCAGCGGCACGGTGTCACGCTGCAGATGCCGGGGCAACAGGACCGGGTCATGGAAGTGATCAAGGCCGTGAAACGCGGGGAGACGGGCGACGCGGTTAGACGTCCGCTCGCTAGCTTTGCCCGCGAACTCGCGGGCAGCTCCGACGTCCTGCTCGTCGCCTGTTCCGAATTGTCGATGCTCGCGGATTCGATCGATGCGGTCGCGCCGGTCATCGACTCGCTTGATGTTCTAAGCGAAGCCATCGTGGCCTTCGCCAGCTGAGCCTCGGTCTTGGCTGGTCAGCGACGCTCGGGCGGACCGGTCGCGGCGTCGATGCGGGCGATCACGCCCGGCGCATCATTGAAGGTTTATCGATTCTGCCCGTCTGGCCCGGCATCGAGACGTCGCGGCGTTCAAAGGCGCGTGATCAGCTCGAAGCCCGGCCCCCCGCGTTCCAAGTCGCGCTCCCTGCGCTCCCGCATGCGATCGTGCAACGCGCGCCGCTGCGAACCCAGCCAGTCCTCCCGAGAGACAGCCTTGTGCGATCCGGCGGCGGCACGCCTCGCGGCCTCTTCCCTGCGGAACTCGTCGAACTCCTCGTAGCTCTCCAGTTCGTGCCGCAAATCGCGCAGCAGCAGCTCGAGCATGATCGCGTCGTCGACCAGGCCCAGCACCGGTACGTCGTCGGACACCAGGTCGTGCGACTCGGCGACATAGGCGAGCCCCTCTAGGACACGGGTCCGCTCGGGCTCCGGCAGCTGCCATTCCTCGTCCTCGAGCATGCCGACCAGCGCTTTGACCTTGCGCAGCCGATTCGCGACGAAAGGTGAGTGCATGCCGGATGCCAGGCGCGCCACGGCCCGGCGCGCGGCGCCGGCGGTTTCCTGCGGCGAGCGTTCGGCGGCGCGTGCCCGCGTGCGATGCATCACGGACCGGAAGTGATCGAGTTCCGCATCGGAGATTTCGAGCGTCACGATCAACGACATGGGGGTCTCCCGCGACTAGTGCTTCGGCGGGCCTTTCAGCGGTTCCGTGGCGAGGCCGACTTTCACCATGCCGGCGTTCTGCGCGTCCGCCATGATGCTCGCGAGCACCTGGAACTGGGTCGTCCGATCCACGTGCAGGTGCAGCTCCGGCTGCGGTTTGCGCTGCGCTTCGGAGGCCAGTCTTTCCACCATGGCCTTGCGTTCGATGGGCACGTCGTTGAGGTACATCGTGCCGTCCGGCAGCAGCGATATGACAATCGTGTCCGGCTTCTCTTCGAGCAGGACGGTCGAGGCCTGCGGCAGGTCGATCTTGATCTTGTGCGCGAGCAGGGGCGCCGTGATCATGAAGATGATCAGCAGCACCAGCATGACGTCCACCAGCGGGGTGGTGTTGATCTCGGCCATCGGGGTGGTGTGTGGCTGACCGCTGCCGCCGAGTCCGCTGAATGCCATGGCATCCTCCGGGTGTGATCAGGCTGCTTTCTTTGCGTGGGTGCGATGGTGATCCATCGACGACGGAACCCGCGCGCCCGTGGTCAGGTACGCGAGCATGTCCTCGGCGAAGGCGTGGAAGCCGGCGATGATCACGCGGTTGTTGCGTACGAGCAGGTTGTAGCCCAGCACCGCAGGCACCGCGACCGCGAGGCCAAGCGCCGTCATGATCAGGGCTTCGCCGACCGGGCCGGCGACCTGGTCAAGCGAGGTTTCCCCGGTTGCGCCGATCCGCACCAGCGCGTGGAAGATCCCCCAGACCGTGCCGAACAGGCCGACGAAAGGCGCGGTGCTGCCGACGGTGGCGAGGAACGTCAGTCCTGTCTCCAGGCGCTCCATCTCGCGATTGATCGCGCTGCGCAGCGCGCGATCGAGGAATTCCGCGCGGTGCAGCGTGCCCGCGAGCCGGTCCTCGGTGAGCTGGTCGTGGTGCTGCATGGCGAACTCGGCGTCGAGCGCGATCTTCGAGAACGGCTCCCAATCGGGCTGCTGCTCGAGGAAAGCTATGGCCTGTTCGGGCGCCGTCTTCCAGAAAGAGGACACGACGTGGTTCGACCGGGTCCGGATGCGTGCAGCCCGCACAAACTTGATGATCATGAAGTACCAGGAGACGATCGACATGAACACCAGCAGGCCGAAGACGAACAAGCCGATGGCGTCCGTCGACCGCAGGAAGTTGGCGAAACTCATCGTCGTCAGGGCTTCGGTTGGATGCATGTTCTGTTCCCTTCAATTGATCAGCTTGAACTCTATCGGAATGACGGCCCATGCCCGGACCGGCGAGCCATTACGCGTGGCAGGCACGAACAGCCATTCGTGAACGGCCTGCATCGCCGCTTCGTCCAGGGCCGAGTCTCCGCTCGACTTGGCGAGAGTGATCTCCTGGGGGGCGCCATCCTCGCCCACGAGTACCCGGACTTTGACCACGCCTTCGATACCCATGCGCAGGCATCGCGGGGGGTACACCGGCGGCTTCATGCGCAACAGAGTCGCCTTCCAGTGGATCGGTGATGCATGCGCCGGCTCTACCGCTCCCGTGCCCCCGGCCTCCGCTCCAGGCGGGCTGGGCGGGCCGGGCTCTCCTTCAAGCTTTTCGTCGCCCATCGCGTATTTCTTGACTTGCGTGCCCGGCGGAACGGGATGCGTGGTAGGGGTGTCCACGAGGATCGGGACGGGTCGCGTCTTGCGCGGCACTGTCTTGACTTCGTCTTGGAGGCCACTGACGGGTTCGGATTCCTCTGCGCGCGGCAGCGGTGGCGGCGGCAACCGCTCGAGGCTGACTTGGAAGATCGGCGGCGCAGCATCCTTGGAGGTGTCCGGAGGGCGCGCGGTGAGCAGACCGCCGATGCCCGCTACGTGCACGGACGCGACCAACAGCAGCACGAAACCGGCGCCCCAGGTAAGGCGTTCGTCGTGGATGTAGCGATCGATCCTCATGGGCTGTCGCGACGGCGCAATCCGTCGACAAGACGGATCTCAATGCTGGAATCTAAGGCAGTCGCGGCCATCTAGGCGCGCCGCTGGGCGGCGATATGTACCTAATTCCGCAGGCATTTTCCCCGGGCGCGGTTACGCAGCGAGTGCTCGTCGCCGTTTGGTTGACTGCCGTTGACGGAGCGGACGATGATGAGTCGGCGGGGTGGGAACCTGCGAACCTGATGGCCTGCGAGCGTGGGGGCCAGCGCGGCGCCGCATCGAGCCGCGCATGAATCGTTCGCAACGACCTGAGCGTGTTTCGGGGCGCCTGTTCTCGACCGCAGAATTGCCGAAGACGTAGGCACAAGGAACATGAGCCTCATAGGGAAGTCTGGCCGAGCTTCGGCGTTGCGGCGTGCTCAAGGTGGCGACCGCCCATGGGGCCACCGGGGACCGCATCGTTGCCATCCTGGAGCGCTGAGTCCATGACACCCTACAAAGCCCCCTTGCGCGACATGCGTTTCCAGATGAACGAGGTCTTCGACTATCCCGCTCACTATGCAAGGCTCTCCAACGGCGCAGACGCGACCCCCGACATCGTGGATGCAATTCTCGAAGGCGCGGCCGAACTTTCCGAGGACATCCTGGCCCCGCTGAACCTGTCGGGTGACCGTGAAGGCTGCCAATTCAAGGACGGGGTGGTCTCCACGCCCGCCGGCTTCAAGGAGGCTTACGCCCAGTTTGTGGCGGGCGGCTGGCAGGGGCTGTCGTTCCCCACCGAATACGGCGGCCAGGGCCTGCCCGTATCGGTCAGCGTGTTCAAGTCAGAAATGATGGGGACCGCGAACTGGTCGTTCAACATGTATCCCGGCTTGAGCATCGGGTGCATCAACACCATCCTGCGATACGGCACCGAGGCGCAGAAGAGTCAGTACCTGCCGCCGCTGGTGAGCGGCAAATGGACCGGCACCATGTGCCTGACGGAAGCGCAATGTGGTTCCGACCTCGCCCAGATCAGGGCCAAGGCAGAACCGCAGGCCGACGGCAGTTACAGAGTCACGGGGACGAAGGTCTTCATTTCGTCCGGCGAGCACGACCTGACCGAGAACATCATCCACATTGTCCTCGCCCGCCTGCCCGGTGCGCCGGCGGGCACACGCGGCATTTCGCTATTCATCGTGCCCAAGGTGACCGTGAACGCCGATGGGTCGCTCGGTGAGCGCAACGCCGTTACGTGCGGTCACATCGAACACAAGATGGGCATTCGCGCCTCGGCGACTGCGGTGCTGAATTTCGACAACGCCGCAGGCAGCATGATCGGCGAGCCGAACAAGGGGCTCGAAGCCATGTTCACCTTCATGAACACGGCCCGCATCGGCACAGCCATACAAGGTATCGCACACGCCGAGGCGTCGTTTCAATGTGCGTTGCCCTATGCGCAGGAGCGCCGCTCCATGCGCGCTTTGTCTGGCAAGAAGGAGCCCGAGCAGGCTGCGGATGCGCTGATCTGGCATGCCGATGTGCGTCGGATGCTACTGACGCAGAAGGCCATCGCCGAAGGTGGCCGCGGCATGATCTACAGGGCGGCACAGCTGGCCGACAAAATGTTCGACGCGGCCAAGGAAGGCGAACCCGCCAAGTACGAAGAGTTGGAGAATAGGCTCGGCTTCTACACGCCGATTCTCAAAGGTTTCCTGACCGAAATGGGAATCGAAGCCGCCAACCTCGGCATGCAAGTGTTTGGCGGCCATGGCTACATTCAGGAGAATGGCATGGAGCAAATCGCGCGCGACGCGCGAATTGCGACACTGTACGAAGGCACCACCGGCATCCAGGCCCTGGACCTGCTGGGGCGCAAGGTATTGCTGGGCACCAAGGGTCAGTGCGTGCGCGACTTCACGGCGACGATGTGGCGCTTTTCCAGGAAGCACCTGTTCGCCGCAGGCAGGGTCGGCAACATGGCCCGAACGCTCGCCCGCCGGGCGACGCAATGGAATCTGCTTACGACGCGAATCATGCTGCGCGCAAGCAAGGACCGCGAGCTGGTGGGCTCGGCCAGCTTTGATTACCTGATGTATTCCGGCTACGTGATGATGGCCTACTTCTGGGCGCTGCAGGCGGCCAAGGCGGCTGAGCTCTCTGCAAATGGCCAGGGCAAAGAGTCCAAGGACTTCTACCAGTCCAAGATCCAGACCGCGGCGTTCTACTTCGAGCGCCTCTTGCCCCGTGCCGACGGCCACCGGTCGGCTGCCCTGGCACCCACTTGGTCGGTCATGCAGGTCGACAAGGATCACTTTGCCTTCAAATAGATCGAGTACCAGGCGGTCGACGGCATGATTGCGCGGATTCCACGAGTGACAAGATGCGGATGCCGGGTGGCCGATAGTTGAGCCAAACCGTCAGCGTCCCGGTCACCTCGACACTCGATGCCCAGACGTCCTTGGACGCACGCGGAACCCCGCGGCCGACCCACCATCCGGCAGTACGAGGGAGGCCCCGGTTCGGCGCGGCGAAGCCATAGATCGGGAAGGGCTTTCTCCTCGGCCGACCGAACCGCCCCCACCTGACCGAGCCTATCCCGAGCCAGACGCCAGAAAACTGGCCTGGAAAATTGCGGCGCCGAATTCGGTCAAAGGGCTAGCGGCATCGCGACCGAACATTCTGCGAACCGCGCGTCCTCGCTGCAGCCGGACGGGCGCCTTCGTGCTCGGTCACGGTTCCGGCGCCAGGCGCCGCGGCGGCTGCTCAGTCGCCGGCGCCGCCTGCTTCCAGGTGGTGCGGGGTACCGAAGAGCCGCAAACGCAACTTGTGCGTGACGCCGAGCCGGCGCGGGCGGCATCGGGGCAGGCGCTCGCCGTCACCGTAATGCGCATCGAGCACCCCGTCGCGCTCGAGCCACCCCAGACAACCCGTGCGTGCCAGCGTCGCCCGTGCGCGCGCCGCCGCATCGACCGGAAGGTCCGCGAAGGCACGTTGCAGCACGCCGCGACGCCAAGCCTGAAAGGGGATGGCCCTGAGTCCGGGATAGGTCTTGCCCTCGAGCTGTGCCTGGTAGTGGCGAGCGCGGTCGGCGACGGCGCGCGCATTGGCGTGCAGCCCGGGCAGGTAGCGCCGCGCGGCCCGCGCGAGCAGTGGCTCCATGTCCTCCGGCAGCGCGCCCGCGCATGGCGCCCACTTACCGGTGCCTAAGCGCGATGCCCGCGCATTCCACATCCGCGCAATCCATTCGTAAACGGCCGGTGCCGTGTTGCGCATGATGCGCGCGGGCGTCGGGTCGGTGCCGAAATGCCGGAACATCGAGGCGAAGTAGCCGAAATCGGCAAGGCTCGGCCTCTCCCCGAACAGGAAGGCGCGACGGCGAAAGATCAACTCGAGGTCGGCGAGCTCATCGGTGTAGTGCCGTTCGACGTCGGAGCGGTTGGCAGTCGTGATCCCTTCGCCGCGCAGGTAGGCGCGCCGCTGGCGGGCACGCACCGTCCGGCGCAGCAGGGCCGCCGGTGTCAGCGGATATTGCAGAAAGTCCTCGGTGAAGCGCCGCGAGTACAGCTCGGCGTCCTTCGCGAAGGCCCAGCGGTAGTAAAGGGCGGGGCGCCACAAGCCTTCGTCCGCGTAGTCCTCGAGGAGCCGACAGAAGAACGCGGCAGCTGGATCCTCGGGCAGGACGGGTGCGTTGTCGTAGCGCTGCTCGAACCATTCGATCATCGCGGTGCTGTCGCGCAGAAAGCTGCCGTCGGCGCACTCGACGACGGGCACTTCGACGAGTCCGGTCTGTGGCGCAACGCGCTCGACGAGTTCCTTCCAGGTGATCTCCCGGGTGCGGTGCGGAATGCCCTTGTAGGCGAGGTAGGCCTGCATCTTCCCGCTGAAATAGGAGATGTCGTAGATGTGGAGCGTGTAGGGCTCGAGGGCGCGCCAATCGTCCATGGTTGTTCAATCCCGGCCGGGGGCCGTAGTTTGCCCCAGCACGACGGCCACGGTCCCGCCATCGCAAGCCGCCGCCATGCCGCGCGGGCGTGCTCGGTCGAGATCGTGCGGGTCAGCGGGCCTTTGAACTGCGGCCGGGGCGGGGGACTGCAGGCGGCGCACCCAGCCGGGCAGCGGGGCGCCGCAAATGCGTCGGGCGCGCCACCCGGCCGATCCCTTCCGAGCCAAAGATCCTTGACGGGCGTTCCGCCATACGCCGTGACGCCGCCTCCTGACCGGACCCGCCCCCAACCGGAATCCCGCGGTAGCGGCTGAATGTCCCGAAGGCCCGACCGGCACAACGGGATAGGCGCTCCGGACCGGCCTCCCCTCCCGCATCGCGCGGCCGTGCGACGCCCGCGCCGGGGTCCCGAAACGAAAAGACAGGAAAAACACCGGCAGCCCGGGCGTGCAGCGCGAGCCCTCCCGGTGTGATCGCCTCCAAACACCCGCCGTGCCGCGGTTCCCGCCGAAGCCGCGTCCGCGCCGGGCCGCTTGCCCATCGGCGCGCCAGCTGTCCGCAAACTCTCAGCGTCGGCCGAGCAGCAGGCCGAAGAGGAAGGCGGCACCTGCGACCACGCCAATCGGCGGCCACGGATTCTCGTGCACGTACCGGTTGGTCGTCTTTGCCGCTTCGCGTGCCCGCGCCACGAGGTGCTGCTCCCCTTCTGACAGACTCGCCCGCGCACGGCGCAATGACTCCTCTGCTCGCGCACGAGCCTTGGTAGCAAGTTCGCTGGCGTCGCCGGCTGTCGCCTTCAGCAGGTCCTCTGTATCGCTCACGACCGCCTTCAATTCTTTCATGAGCCTGTCGGCGCTGATGTCAGGTGCGTGCATGAGATCTACCTCCTCGCAACAACGGCCGGGCGGGACTTCAAAGGCCCGTCCTAACAATTAAGTTTACGCCTCCCATATGGCCGCAGTAATTCGTAGAACCCGGGGAAAGTTGCGCCCGGTCAACGCGTCACGCGGTTACCGCACGCGCCCCGACGCCGTCAATGGGTAACCGCGAGCCCACCCGCGCCTGCGGCCACCGGCGCCCTGGAGCGCCGGCGGCACTTACCGCCGCCCCGCCAACGGCGAGGCCGGTAATCATTGACTTGTTCATCCTGAATTCCCCACTCGGCACCACTCCTCGCGCGGCGCATTCTCGAAACGCGCGTGTGTGGTCGACAGCCATCAGAGTGGTTGGCATGCCAGCAGAGTCTGTTCGGTCGCGCACCGAGCGCTTCGGGCGGCGACGTCGTCGAACGGTGTCAGTCGTCCCTGACTCGCTCGCGTTTCAACGAATGTTGTCTGCATTGCAACTGTTCAGCAGCATTAATTTATATTTCGAGCGAATCCGGCACGCGAGACCAATCACGCGCACACTTCAAGCGCAAATAGAGATACACATCAAGACACTCGTAAGGACACTCCCAATGAAGACCATCATCGACACGGCAACGGAAGCCGGCAAGTTCACGACCCTGCTCAATGCATTCAAGGCAGCCTCGCTGACCGACACGATGCGCGCGAAGGGCCCCTACACCGTATTTGCCCCGACGGATGAAGCGTTCACGCACCTCGCGCCGGGCGTGCTCAATGCGCTGCTGAAGGACACGAAGAAGCTGAAGGCGATCCTGGAATATCACGTAGTTCCGGGCGCCATCGCTGCAAAGGACATGAAGGCGGGTGACCTCAAGACAGTGGAGGGCACTTCGCTGGTTGTTGAATCCCACCAAGACGGCAAAGTCACAGTGAACGGCGCGAAGATCGTGCAGGCGGATATCGCCGCCTCGAACGGCGTCATCCACGCGATCAATACGGTCATCATGCCGAAGGGCACGATGCTGGCCGCAGCGGCCTGAAGTCACGGCAGCGGCCCCGGTACGCGGGGTCGCTGCATTTCGCCTGGATCGAGTCGCGGATCCAGAACCTGACGCGACGCACCCTCCACACGATCATCCCGCTCGCGCGCTTAGTGCGACCGAGCACAACCCTAGGAAGTAACCATGAAGAAGATCCTGCTCGCGCTTACCGCCGTCGCCGCCCTCGGCGCCAGTGAAATGTCCCTCGCCCAGTCGCAGGAGTACCTGACCCCCGAGGCGAAGGCGGCGATCAGCAAGCTGGAGTCTAACAAGCGGGCCGTGATACTGGCCACGCTGGCGCTCAACAATGAGCAGCTCGCCAATTTCACGCCTATCTTCGATGAGTACCAGGCGGAACTGAACAAGCTCTACACGGGCGCCTCCAACCTGCGCAACCGGCTGTTCGTGGCCGACTACATCGGCATGACCGACGACGCGTCCAAGGAAATCATGGCGCAGGCGTTCAATCTCCGTGAAGAGCGCCTGGAGCTGCTGAAGAAGTACTCGAAGAAGCTCGACAAGAAGCTGCCCACCGTGAAGGTGTTCCAGTGGGTCCAGGTCGAGAACAAGACCCAAGCGCTGCTGGACGTTGCCGCTGCCGCCTCTATCCCGATCGTGACGACGACGCCGAATACTTTGAAGTAAGGATTTCGGCATCGCGCGCAGCCTACGGCTGAGGTTGCTCGCGTGCGGTGTCGCGGCCGCGGCGGCGACCGCCGAACCGTGCCCGCACACAACACTCGAAGAGAAGTAGGTGGAAAGGAGGAAGGCCCGCGTGGTTAGGGCGAGCCTTCCGTTGTCCCCAACCACTGACGCCTTAAGGCCCCAGCGAGCCGACCGAACGCAATTCCTTCGCGCCTGAGGCGACGCGCGGGGCCCGCCCATGGAAGCAGTTACGCCCGGTCGCCGCGCAGGCGACCACTGCGGTGCCGAGGCTGGGCCGGCGCGGGCCCGACCCCGCCGCGCCAATTGGTGAGCGCTGTCTCGCGCGCTGAGGCGGGCCAATGCTGGAAATGGCTGCAATGCGATCGGCTCTGTCGCCTGAGCGCCGTGATATACGGCATCCACGCCAGGCCGAACCGGTCCGGCAACAGATGGAGCAGAACCCATGAACTTCGATAGGATCGCGTCGATTGCCGAAGTCATCAACGCCGTTGCGGTGACCCTGACGCTGTTCGGATTGATCGTTACGATCCGGCAGAACACCCGACCGCAGAAGGCGCTGGCTGTCGATTCGCTGGCGGCCGCCATCGCAGCAATCAACGTCCCCGCCACCGAGTCGCCGGTACTTGGCTCCGCACTCTCGAAGGCGGTCAACGACTGGGGCTCCGCCACGCGCGAGGAGCGAGTCATGGCGCACTATTTTCTCTTCTCGTTCTTCAATCTCTCCGAGAGCGCGTGGTACCAGCAGAAAGGCGACATCCTTGAGCCCGCCCAGTGGCAGGGCTGGGAAAAGCTGCTGCGAAAGCATTGTCACAGCCCGGGAGTGCGCGACGTCTGGTGGCCCAACCGGCGTCACGGCTATTCCTCGGAATTCCAGAACTTCCTGGCCGGAACGGTACCGCCCAGCGAGATCGGCAGCCTGAAGGACATCTTCGACTACAGCCCGGGGCCTCGCTGAATTGTGGTGAGACGCGCCTGCCGCCTCGCCCAATCACCGTCCGAACCTAACCCCAATCGGAATCACGGGGTCGCGGCTTCAGACCTTCCGGAGGCCCAGCCGGCGCAGCGGGATGGGCGCTCCGGACCGACCTCCCCTTCCAGACCGTGCGGCCGAGGGTCAGCCCGTTACGACTCCAAGCCCTGCGCCTCGAGGTACTCGTCGTAAGTACCCGTGAAGTCGACGATGTTGCCACTCGGTTGCAGTTCAATCATGCGGGTCGCGAGGCCACCGACGAATTCCCGGTCGTGCGAGACAAAGATTAGCGTGCCCGGATACTTCTCAAGACCGATCTGCAGCGACTCGATGGTCTCCATATCCATGTGATTGGTGGGCTCATCCAGCATCATGACGTTGGGCTTGGTGAGCATCAACTTGCCGTAGATCATGCGGCCCTTTTCACCACCGGATAGCACCGCAACTGGCTTCTTGACCTCGTCGCCGGAAAACAGCAGCCGGCCGAGCGTTGCCCGCACGAGTTGGTCGTCGTCCGCCTTCCCGGTCCAGGTTGACATCCAGTTGAACAGGTCCACCTTCGCTTCGAATTCGGCCTGCGGGTCCTGCGGCATGTAACCCGGCTGCGCGTTCTCCACCCACGTGATCCGGCCCATGGTCGGGGTCAAGTCACCGACGAGGCACCGCATCAGCGTCGTCTTGCCGATGCCGTTGGGGCCGATGATGGCGACACGCTGCCCCGCCTCGATGGTGAAGTCGAGGTCTGAGAACACATCGGTAGCCGCACCGGGGTAGCGAAATCCCAGGCCTTCCACGGTCACCGCGGACCGGTAGAGCTTTTTGGCCTGCTCGAACCGAATGTATGGGTTCTGGCGCGACGAGGGCTTGATCTCGTCGATCTTGATCTTCTCGATCTGGCGCCGTCGCGAGGTGGCCTGCCGCGCCTTCGAGGCGTTTGCCGAGAAGCGCCGCACAAACTCCTGCAGGTCGGAGATCTGCGCTCTGGCCTTGGCGTTGGCCGATTCGACCCGCTGGCGCGCCTGCACGGAGGCCAACATAAAGTCGTCATAATTGCCTGGATAGACCGTCAGGTGCTGGTAGTCCAGGTCCGCGATATGGGTGCACACCTGATTCAGAAAATGCCGGTCGTGGCTAATGATGACCATGGTGGCGTCGTAGTCGTTCAGTGCCCGCTCGAGCCAGCCGATCGAATGAATGTCGAGATTGTTCGTCGGCTCGTCGAGCAGCAGGACGTCGGGCTGGGAGAACAATGCCTGCGCGAGCAGCACGCGCAGCTTGAGACCGGGAGGCACTTCGCGCATCGGTGACTCGTGCTGCGATTCATCGATGCCGGCGTCAATCAGGATACTGCCGGCGCGTGCCTCCGCGGTGTAGCCGCCGTACTCCGCGAACTTGCCCTCCAGCTCCGCGGCTCTCATGTAGTCATCTTCAGTTGGGTTCGGGTCCGCGTAGATGTGGTCGCGCTGCTGCTTCGCCAGCCACATCTCGGCGTGGCCCTGCATCACCACGTCCAGCACGCGCTCTTCCTCGTATGAAAACTGATTCTGGTTGAGCTTCCCGAGGCGCATTCCCGTCTGCAGGACAACGTCGCCGGCACTCGGCTCGAGCTCGCCGCCCAGAATCTTCATCAGCGTGGACTTGCCGCAACCGTTTGCGCCGATCAGCCCATAGCGGTTGCCGCCGGAGAACTTGACAGTGACGTGCTCGAATAGTGGCTTGGCGTCGAACTGTATCGCGAGGTTGGTCGTGGAGAGCATGAGCGTCCGGTCATGACAAGGAGCACGGCCGGACGGGCCGCGCTTCTTGAGCTGCTGAAAAGGGGTGAACGGCCGCGGTGGGCCGCGTCCAGAGGCGCGATTCTAGCCGATGGCGGAGCGGGGTCAACAAATACGACTTTCTTGCTAGTCGGGGGCGAACACTCGCGCCCCAATGGCCGAGTTCGACCGAGGCTAATGTGAAAACTCCGGACTCAATTCGCGTACGTTCGACTCTGCGAAATGCATCGATGAAAATCGCTCAGAATTGAACCTGGGGACTCCCGAGAGTGCAGCGCAAGGACACTCGGAGCGGCACGCGCGGAGGTTTCACGTTAGTCTCGGCCGAACTGAGACGATCGGGCTCCAGTACGAGCCGACTCGGGCTGCCGGAACATTGGTCAACTGGTCAGCCGCACACGATCAGACCAATTCCTGCGCCTGGTCACATCCGCAAGATGAGCCGTGCAGTGGCTACGGCGTGAGGTATTCTTCCAACCCCGCCACACAATGACTGACCCACTATGAACAATCCCGTCTACGATTTCGCGATCGCGACAATGCTGCACTCGCTCAGGAACCTCGATGCCATCGTCGGTAAGGCCGAGGAATACGTGCACGCCGACAAGAACCTCGAGCCGGAGACGCTGATCCAGGCGCGCCTCTACCCAAACATGCGGCCATTCATCTTTCAGATCCGGGTTGCCACCGACACCGCAAAGGGTGCCGCCGCGCGGCTGGCAGGGAAGCCGGTGCCATCGTGGCCGGATGAAGAGAAGACGTTTGCCGAAGTCCACGAGCGATTGGGAAAAGCGATCAGCTATCTATCGAGCTTTGCACCTGCGGAATTTGAAGGATCCGAGGATCGGCCGATCGAACTGAAGCTCGGGCCGCAGACGATGCACTTCACCGGTACCAGCTACCTCTCGCGTTTCGTGCTGCCGAATTTCTTTTTCCATGTGACGACGGCGTACAACATCCTGCGTCACAACGGGGTTGTCATCGGCAAGACAGATTATCTCGGGGGTTAGCTGTGGAGTCTCAACAGGTTGTTCCTGTTAAGGCGCAGGCGTTGGATGGGGGCTGACCGGCGAGGCTCATCTGGGGTTGGCGCCAGTTGTACCCGAGTGACCAGGTCGGCAGCGCATCGCGACGCTGGTACGGGTGGTGATAGGTGCGAGCATACGCCCACTCTCTGAGGCAGGTCTGGATGAAGCGCTCGGCCTTGTCGTTGGTGCGCGGCGTGTAGGATTTGGTTTAGTGGTGACTCAAGCCGAGTGCCGCGCAGGCGGTGGTAAAGTCTCGACCACGATAGGCCAACGCGTTGTCGGTGCAGACGCCCTTGATACGTACGCCGAGGCCCGCGTAGTAGGCCGCCGCCGCGCGCAGGAACGCGACCGTGCAGTCGGCGTTCTCCTCCGGCAGGATCTGGGCATAGGGGACCCGCGAGGCATCGTCGATGGCGATGTGCAGGTAGTCCCAGCCCGCACCGTTGACCGTGTCACGCCGGTTGCCAGTCATGCGGTGCCCGACCTGGACGATCCGGCCAAGCTTTTTCACCTCCAGATGCAGCAGTTCCCCAGGGTCAGGCTTGCGCGCAGCACTCACGCTGCCCGATGGCACGAGCATCCCGAACGGGACGCATCTGCCGTACTACATGCAACTGAACGCGGGCCTGACACACATCTTCGAACTCGCTGGCACGCAGCAATTGACGACGCGTCTCGACGTGATCAATGCCCTCGACCGGGTCTGCGAAATCCGCAACGGCACGGGCGTGGGTGTCGGTGCGCCACAGCCTCGGGGTCTTCATGGGGCTCGCACCTTCTTTCTAACGGCCCGGCCGATCACTTCCGGCCCGAAGACCCTCGAGCGGCCCCCCGGCCGTCCGCCGTGCCGCGGTCCCCAGACCGGACCCGCCCGCAACAGGAGTCCCGGGATCACGGCCGAATATTCCGAACGCCCAGCCGGCGCAACGGGGTAGACGCTCCGGACCGGCCTCCCCTTCCGGACCGCGCGGCCGAAGGTCACCGGGCGACCGCGTCCGCTGCCGGGCGACGGCTCCCCCCGGGGGCACCCGCCGCGGCGGCGCGGACTGGGAGAGGTGAAAGCCTGGAAACCTCAGAGCCTGTGTGCTGCGAAGGCGGGTTTTCAGTCTTGCAGATTTTCAGGTTCCCACGGCCTCCGGCTCCCGTCGCTGCGCGGCGCAGAGCGGTCGTTGTGCGCACGAGTTCGACCCGTCCCAGTCCTACCGCCGCCACACTCGGCGCCGGTCCCTAGCCGGCCCTCGGCGGGATCAAACCTGCTCTGGGGCGTAACCCGCACCCAACTGTGAGTCACCTGCATGCGAACGCAGTGAACCGCCGCGGCCCGCTTCGCAATCGGCCCATTCACCGTGACGTTCACCTCGCGAGCACGACCTTGGATTTGCAGTGCGCTCGGATCCCACTCGGTATATATTCGTGTTTATAGCGCATAACCTTGGGAGGATAGATGCTGCGCCGACGAACGATACTTGCGACGGTAGCGGTCCTGGTGTGCCATGCCTCGCTGTCCGCCGAGCCTGCACGTCAACCGTTGACGGTGTTCGCCGCCGCATCACTCACCGACGTACTCGGCAAACTCGGGGACGACTTCACCAAGTCCACCGGCGTGCCCGTTCGATTCTCTTTTGCGGCGAGTTCCATCCTCGCGAGACAGATCGAGGCCGGCGCGGGCGCCGAAGTGTTCCTCTCGGCGGACCAGGAGTGGATGGATTACCTGGAACAGCGGGGCCGTATCCAGAAGTCTTCGCGCCGCAACCTACTCGGCAACCGACTTGCGCTGATCGCCCCGGCGGACAGCAAGATCGAACTGACAATCGTACCCGGCTTCCCCCTGGCGAGCGCGCTCGGCGAGGGCCGCCTCGCGACCGGAGATCCGGACAGCGTCCCCGTCGGCCGGTACGCACGCGGGGCACTGACCAGCCTCGGCGTGTGGAACGAGGTCGCCGATCGGCTGGTGCGCGCCGAGGATGTTCGGCATGCACTCATGTTCGTAGCTCGCGGTGAAGTGCCCCTGGGCATCGTCTATGAAACCGATGCCCGTATGGACAAGCGCGTGCGCCTCGTCGGGCTATTCCCGACCGACTCGCACCTGCCGATCACGTACCCGGTCGCCTTGACCGCTGGGGCGGGTCCAGATGCCGCCCGGTTCCTCGATTTCATCCGCGGCGAGACCGCGCGGGCGACCTTCGAGAGTTTCGGCTTCAGCGTTCTGCATTGAAGGAATATGCCAATGAATCCACGCGTGGTCGTCCGTGCGGCGGGAGTCGCCGTTGTTCTCGGGGCCTTCTCTGCGCCGCTCCGCACGGCGGCTAATGGCAGCGTCGACGCGCAGAAGCAACAATTGGAGGCCCGGCGCACCAAACTCGACGCGTTGAGCGGCCGCGTCGGCGAGCCGACGCCGCCACCCGCCGTTGCCAATGCCGACCGCCAACGAATCGACGAACTCGAGCGCTCCGCGTGACAGGCGAAACTGGCTGCACAGGAGGCGCCTGTTGTGAGCCTGAAGGAGAAACGCCCGACGATCACGAGCGCCGATGGCTCATCGATACCGGGCAACATCTAGGCCGACGGCAGCTACACCGCGGGCCTCGAGTTCGCGGCGAACTGGCGGAACTTCTTGCTGCAGAGTGAGAACTTCTGGTATGGCGTCGAGCGGCGCAACTCGACGCTGCCGGATCCTGAGTTCAGCGGCTACTACGTCGAGGCGAGCTGGATGCCGACCGGCGAGAGCCACCGCTATGCGCCGGCGAACGCCGCGTTCCTGGCGCCGCGACCGCGCATCCCATTCGACGGCCGAGGCGGGTGGCGTGCGTGGGAGCTCGCGCTCCGCTACAGTCGCACCGATCTGAACTATCACGAAGCCTAGCGGGAACCGCGGCACCCCTCGGCAGCGTGCGAGGCCGCGAGCAGTCGATTGTCGGGGTCGGCGTGAACTGGTATCTGAACACCAACGTCAAACTGATGGTCAACTACGTGCACATCAGCGTGGATCGACTGAATCCCGCGAGCCCGGGCAACCTGACGCCGCTCGGCGTCGAGGTCGGGCAGATCCTGGACGTCTACGCCCTTCGGTCGCAGTTCAGCTTCCGACGGGTCGCCACTGCTGCCAGCTCGCCTACCTGCAACTTCGGAAGTGAATCTCGTGCTGACGCCTGAAGAATGGGATGCACTGCGGCTGTCGGCTCGCGTGGCACTCTGGGCGACTCTCGTCTGCATCCCCTTTGGGACGTTTGTAGGATGGCTGCTGGCCCGCCGTGATTTCCGCGGCAAGTTCCTGATCGAAGTCTTCGTGCAACTGCCGATGGTTCTGCCTCCCGTCGTGCCGGGTTTCGCGCTCCTGCTGTTGCTGGGTGCGCGCGGTCCGATCGGGCGCTGGCTTGAGGCGACGTTCGGCATCGTGCTCGCCTTCACTTGGAAGGGCGCCGTAATCGCCTCGTCGGTGATGGCGTTCCCGCTGCTCGTGCAGCCCGTTCGTGTCGCCTTCCGCATGATCGACGCGCGTCTCGAGCAGGCCGCGACGACGCTGGGCGCCACACCATGGAATGCCTTCCTGACCGTCTCCTTGCCACTGGCACTGCCGGGAGTGCTGGCAGGTGCCGCGCTCTGCTTCTCGCGCAGCCTCGGCGAGTTTGGTGCAACGATGGCTTTCGTCGGCAACATCCCCGGTGAGACCCGAACGCTGCCGCTGGCCATCTACAGTTTCATGCACGTGCCGAACGGCGACGCAGCCGCGATGCGCCTAGCGACACTGTCGATCGCACTGGCCGTCCTTGCGCTGGCAGTCAGCCACTGGTTGAACCGCCGTGCCGAACGGCGGCTCGGTTACCTCGATCACCACACCCCGCGTGCTTAGCTTCGACCTAGAATTTCGCCGCGGCGAATTCCTGCTCCGCGCCGCCGCGACAATCGAGGCGGGAGCCACCGGGATCTGCGGCCACTCTGGTTGCGGCAAGACCACATTGCTGGCGCTGATCGCTGGTTTGCTGAGGCCAAACGCAGGAGCGTTGAAGTTTCGGGACGAGACACTCGTGGACGCCTCGCGGCACGTATTCGTGCCGGCGTGGCTTCGGCATTTCGCCCTGGTGTTCCAGGACGGACAGTTGTTCCCCCACCTGTCGGTAAAAGACAACCTGGTTTACGGGTATCGGCGCCGTTCGTCGGAGAAGCGGCGTTTCGACCTCGCACAAGTGCTGGACCTGCTGGAAATCCGCCCGCTGGTGAACCGCCGACCGGCTCAACTGTCCGGTGGCGAACGCCAGCGTGTTGCGCTCGGGCGGGCGTTACTCTATTCGCCCAGGCTGCTGCTGCTCGACGAGCCGCTTGCGTCGCTCGACGAACGGCTCAAGCAACAGATCCTTCCGTTCCTGAAGCGAGTCAAGGAGGAGACCGGCATCCCGATGATCTATGTTTCGCACACCCGCTCCGAGGTCGACTTCCTCGCGGACCGGACGCTGCAGATGCAGGAGGGGCGTCTGATCGCGTGATCAGGTCACGCCGAGGATCACCGACGACGCCTTGAAAATGGCCAGCGCCTTCTGGCCAACCTTGAGTTCCAGGTCCTTGGCGGCCACGTTCGTGATGATGGCAGCCACCGTGTTGCCGCCCCGCAGGCCGATAACGACTTCGGTGTTGACCGCACCAGGCGTCACTCGACTTATCTCCCCGGCCAGTTGATTGCGCGCTGAGATGCTCAGGCGCTCGCCGTCTCCTGTGCCGACCATGACCGACGACGCCTTCACCAACGCGATCGCCTCCTGGCCGACTTCGAGACCCAGGTTCTCGACGCTCTCGTGAGTGATGACCGACGCGATTCGGTCACCGCCAGCCAGCTCAATCTCGACTTGGTCGTTAACGGCGCCGCGGCGAATCTTCGCGACTTTGCCCGACCATTGGTTCCTGGCACTGGTGCGCATCGACAGCCTCCCGAGGACTCGCAGGTCGCGGTCCGCATGCTTCAACCGTGAATTGATCCCGGCGAGGAAGTGCTCGTTCTCCTCCTCGACCATACGATAGGTGGCGAGAAGCTCCCGGCCGCGCACCGTCAGCTTTGCGCCACCGCCCCCCTTGCCGCCCACCGCCGTCTCAACGACCGACTTGCCGGCCAGGTTGTTCATCGCGTCGATGGCGTCCCAAGCTGCCTTGTAGCTGAGTCCGGCGGCCTTCGCAGCCGCAGTAATGGTACCGGACCCTTGGATGCTGGCGAGAAGCGCCATCCAGCGCGGGTTCGCGAATCCGCCCAAGCGGGTTTCGAGCTTAATTGAACTGGAAATCTTGAAGGTCGACCGAGTCATAACTGCGTGTCTTGTCGATTTCAGCGACGACATGTTGGCGCGCTATGGTACCGCGAACGTCTCCTTTCGATGGGTGGCTCCACCGGCCGCTCTTGGCGGTTTAGCAGCCCTTCCGAGCAAGAGGTGACGTAAACTCGGGACAGAGCGAGAAGGAACAATTAGCCAAGAGACATGCTGTTTGAGAGAACATTGCCGCGGCTCATTGCGTATCGCGCCGGCGTTGGTCTCCGACGAAACAGCCCCTGCGCCATGAAGGCTACGCTGCGCGGCGATGATGGTCGATCAAACAAGAAAGGATAGCGGACGGTAGCTATGCCAAATGATGAAGCGGCTCGGACCGTTCGGCGCCCGGGCGTAGGCGCGCTCGGTCTGTCGGCCCTCGGCATCGTCTTCGGCGACATCGGCACAAGTCCGCTCTATACGCTCAAGACGGTGCTCAATCTCACGGGCGCGAATCCGACCCCGGACGTCATTCTCGGCGCCCTGTCGCTCGTGATCTGGACGCTGATCGCCATCACCACCGTCAAGTACGTAGGCATCGCGATGACTATCGACAACGACGGTGAGGGGGGCATTCTCGCCCTGATGTCGCTCCTTGCGCTCAAGAAGCACAAGCGGCCCGTGATCGTTGCCTTCGGGCTGTTTGGCGCTGCCCTGATCTACGGTGATGGCGCAATCACGCCGGCCATTTCCGTGCTCTCCGCAATTGAGGGCCTGGACATTGCGGTGCCGGCGCTCCACAGCTACATCCTGCCGGCAGCTGTCACTGTCCTCGGACTGCTGTTTGCGATCCAGCCCATGGGCACCTCTCGCATCGGCCAGGCCTTTGGCCCCATCATGGCCCTGTGGTTTGTCGCCATCGCGGCGCTCGGCGTTTGGGGGATCGCGCAACATCCCGCCGTTCTAGCTAGCCTTAACCCCCGATACGGTCTTCGGTACCTCCTCAGTCACGGCTACCAAAGCTTCCTCGTGCTCGGCGGCGTGTTTCTTTGCGTCACGGGCGCGGAGGCACTCTATGCCGATATGGGCCACTTCGGGTCGCGCGCGATCCGTCTTGCCTGGTCGGCGGTCGTCTTCCCGAGCCTATTGCTCAATTACGCCGGCCAGGCGGCGATCGTGCTCGACGGCGCGCCAACGTCCGACAACATATTCTTCAGGCTCTGCCCGTCGCCCATCCTCGTGCCGCTGATCGTACTCGCGACTGTTGCCACCATCATCGCGAGCCAGTCGATCATCACAGGCGCCTTTTCCATGACCCGGCAGGCCATCCAGCTCGGCTGGCTGCCGCGCCTCACGATCAAGCAGACCTCGGCCGCGGGCTACGGCCAAATATACGTTGGGGCCGTCAACTGGGCGCTCGCAGCCGTCACGGTCGGGCTCGCCCTCTTCTTTGGCAAGTCCGACAATCTCGCAGCGGCCTATGGCATTGCGGTGTCATTGACCATGCTCATGACCTCCGTGCTGCTGTTCATCGCAATGCGGGATATCTGGGGCTGGAGCCTGCTGCGAAGCGGCACGGTTGCGGCAGCTCTGCTGCTTGTCGATGCCGCGTTCTTTGCAGCAAACCTCGTGAAGGTCCTCGATGGCGGCTACGTTCCATTGCTGCTCGCAGCCGGCGTCTACGGGGTCATGATGATCTGGCACCGTGGCACACTCGCCGTCTCGCATGCCGTAAGCGAGAAACTGACGCCGGTTGCCGACTTCCTTGCAGAGCTTCAGGCCAAGGGCATTCCGCGTGTACCGGGCACGGCCGTATTCCTGACCCGCACGTCGCGCGATACGCCGCCGGTCATGAAGTGGCACGTCAGGCACAACCGCGCTCTGCACCGGTCGCTGTTCGTGCTGACGGTGATTACCGAGTCCGTGCCGTGGATCAATGACAGCGAGCGTCTTAGCGTAGCGAAACTTGCGCCCGACTTCTGGCGCGCGACGGCCCGTTTCGGCTTCATGGAACGACCGGACATTCCCGCCCTCCTGCAGAGGACCGGTGCGTTCGGTTGCACTCTGGACCTGCAGGACGTTACGTACTACGTTGGTCACGAGACAATCGTGCACCGCGAGGATGGCCGCGGACTCTTCGCGTGGGAGGAAGCAATCTTCGCGACCATGGTCCGAAACGCTGCGCACGTCAGTGACTTCTTTCGCCTGCCGCGCGACGGGGTGGTGGAGATTGGGCGGCAGATCGCCATCTGAGCGCACCGCGCGGCTCCTCGACGGCGATCACGCATGGCTCAAAAGCGGTTGCCACAGACCATGGCGCCTCGCCGAGCGCATTCGCTCTCACTGGGGCTGGCTCAGCAACGACGTCGCGGCGGCGCAGGGCCCCGCGACCGACCCGATTCTCGAAGACCGATGGTCGGCCCGAAAATGCCCCACCCGAACTGGAAAGGTCCGATGGTAATGCGTGAAACCAATTAGAGGTCGTGTCCAGAGACGGAATCGAACCATCGGCACGCGGATTCTCAGTACGGCGGAGCGCCCGGCTCCGCGCGCGCAAGCCGAAGACCGGGAAAGGGTTTCTCCCCGGCCGACCGAACCTGCCACCCCGACCGAGCCCATCCCGCACCGCAACCCTCGAAACCTGCTTTGAGCTTCCCGTGCCGAAGCGCGGTCAGCCGCTTACGCGCGTCCCGACCAAACTCTTTCCAAACCGGGCAGCCGAAGCGGCGTCGGGCGGGGTGGCTGCCCGCAGCCGCAAGCGGATCGGTCCGTGCACAACGTCACGGGCGTAGCCGAGGTTTTGGGACGCCGTTCACAGATGGAACCGGGTTGCCTGAGGCTACATGTGACGTGTCCACAAGAGCTGCCGCGGGTGGAAGACGCGCGCAGAGGAATATGTTTCCAAGGCGGCAGACGGGCGATGGTGTGCCGAGACGTGAGCCGTTCAGTTCCGGCTGGACGGGGGCCGTTTCCGTCGCGCTGTTCATCTACATCCCGCTCGCGGTTCTGCTGATCCTCGTCGACAGTAGAGGATCGCGGGTCGTCGAGATATTCAACCTCTATTCTGACTCGCCCGCGAGCATCGGCGCGGCCATCCTGGCGGCGGCCGCGGCGCGCGGCTCCTCTGACCCGGCCGCGCGACGCACCTGGTCGCTCCTCACGGCCGCCCTGTGCGTCTACAGCGTGGGGAATCTGCTGCATTCGACCTACTGGTTGCTCGGCGTCGACCCATTCCCTTCGATCGGTGACGTCTTCTTCCTCGGCTTCTACCCGCTCGTCTTCGCGGCGTTGCTGACGGTCATCCGCGCCGCCGCCGTTCGCGTGCAATGGGGCCGGCTCGCGCTCGACGCGACGATCCTCATGCTCGGCTTCGGCGCGTTCTTCTGGTTCTGCGTGATTGCGCCCACCGCTGCCGCTCAACGCGACCCGGACCTGCTCAAGTACGTGCTGGCGCAGACCTATATCGCCCTCAACTGCATCATGCTGCTGGCCTGCGGCGTATTGCTCATGCACTCCGGTGCCACGCCCGTCCAGCGCCGGGCACTGATATTGCTCACGCTCGGATTCTCGTTGATGTCTCTCGCCGACATCGTGTGGGCCATGTCAAAGGTCGCCGGCAGCTATCTTCCGGGCGGCGTCTCGGACGTCATCTACCTGTCGTGCTACATCTGGCTCGCGGCCGCCGCGCGCGAACAGCGCCGCGGCACGGCTGCCGTGCGACGCGCCCCCGGCACATTCAGCGTCGCGCTGATGCAGGGACTGCCATACATCGCAATGATGATGTCGTTCATGGTCCTGGTCTACGTTCAGAGCAGCACGGGCGCGAGCCCCGTGAACCAAATGACCGTCATCATTTTCATACTGACCTCGCTGGTCATGGCGCGCCAAGGTGTGCTCTCGCGCGACGACGCGCTGCTGCGGGAACGCCGTGCGGCCGGCCTCGTCGAGGCCCGTTATGCGTCGCTGATCAAGAATGCCGCCGACGTGATCGTGATCACCGACGCCGACGGCCGGCTTCGATTCGCCTCTCCGGCCGCCGAGCGTACCTTTGCGATTCACCCGGATGATCTGGTCGGTCGAAATCTGCTCGATCTCTGGGCCGACGGAGACCGCGAGCGGCTGGCCGCGTTTCTAGCCGAAATAGCCGCGACGCGCGGCCTCGTCATTGGACCGATCGAGATGGTGGTCGGGGCCGGCGACCGACGCGGCACCCTCGAGTGTGTAGGCAGCAACCTGATGGACGACCCGGCGATCGCGGGGCTGGCCCTGAACTTCCGGGACGTGAGCGAGCGCAAGGCGCTGGAGGAGCAGTTGCGCAAGCTGGCGTTCCACGACCCGCTGACGTTGCTTGCCAACCGCAGCCTGTTCTGGAACCGCGTCGAGCATGCGCTGGCGCTGGCGCATCGCTCGCAGCAGCATGTGGCTGTCATGTTCCTCGACCTCGACAACTTCAAGAATGTCAATGACTCGCTCGGTCATGATGCCGGCGATCGCTTGCTGCAGGCGGCGGCGCAACGGCTGGTCAAGTCGACCCGGCCGTCCGACACCGTTGCGCGCCTCGGTGGCGACGAATTCGCAATCCTCCTGGAGGGCATTCGCAGCGAGAGCGACGTGGAGCGCATCGCCACGCCGATCACCGCCGCGTTCACAAGACCGCTGCTGCTCGATGGCAGGGAGACCGCCGCGACGGCCAGTATCGGCGTTGCCTGTTCGCGGACTGGTGACGACGCCGAACAGCTCCTGCGAAACGCCGATATTGCCATGTACAACGCGAAGGCTGCCGGCAAGGCGCGCTTCGTACTGTTCCAGCCACACATGCAAGAACAGTTCCACGACCGGCTGCGAATGGAGCAGGACATCGACCTCGCTCTTGCACGAAAGGAGTTCTTCGTTGAGTTCCAGCCGGTCGTCGACTTGACGAACCGCGAGTTGCTCGGTGTTGAAGCCCTGGTGCGGTGGAGGCACCCGCATCGGGGTATCGTCATGCCCGGAGCATTCATTTCGATCGCCGAGGAATCAGGCCGGGTTGTCGAACTCGGTCGTCGTGTTCTCCTCGAGGCGTGCACTCAGATCCGTGTGTGGAGCGAATCGGTCGCAGCCGGAAATGGCCTGCGCGTCGCGGTCAACATTTCCGGCCGCCATCTGCAGCAAGGAGACTTGGTTGCGGACGTACGCAACGTCCTTGAGATCTCCGGCCTCGATCCCAGCAACCTGGTGATCGAACTAACCGAGAGCACGATCATGCAGAACACCGAGGTCAACCTGGAACGATTCCGGGAGTTGAAGGCGCTCGGCGTCCGGCTCGCGATCGACGACTTCGGGATGGGCTACTCGTCCCTGTCGTACCTGCACCGATTCCCAATCGATATCCTGAAGATCGATCGCGCGTTCGTGAGCCGGCTGACGGAGCAGGACGGCGGCCCGGAACTTGCCCGCGCAGTCGTGATGCTCGGTACGACGCTCGGGCTGGAGACGGTCGCCGAAGGCATCGAGAACGAGGACCAAGTGGCGGCGTTGCTGGACCTCGGCTGTGTCGCCGGTCAGGGATTCCTGTTTGCCAGCTCGAGTTCGCTCGATCTCGTGGCGAAGACACCGTTCATGGCACGCCGCGCCAGATTGCGGACCGAGGGCGTTGCTCATGCCGATCTCACCGCCACCGGCCGCTACCGGGCAGCCGAGCTCTGGCGTCGTTCGGCGGCGGGTTGATCCGCTCGGCGTCCGCCGCAAGCCCAGGATAGGCGCCTAACCCTTCGCGTTGGTGGGCCGTGCTGGAATCTAACCGGCGACCGACTGGCACCAAGTCGGTTCACTTTCGCCGCTTCCGCCTGGCGAGATTAGTCGATGCTGGTGTTTGAGAATCGGACCGCCGTCGTAGCCCCCTCGATATGCCCCGACCCGGCGGGCGCGGGCCTGAATGCCCTTTCCACGACCGCACCATCACCGTCACTCAGTGCGGGCGGATCTTCCTCGGCGGCGTTCGGAGCAACTTGAGCACCGCCTTCGCCGGACAGAACGTGGGCATTAGGGAGGTCAGCGAGAAGATCTGGCTCGTGATCCGTATGTACTTCTAGCCGGGGTTCTTTGATCGCGAGACCGGTCGCGTCGAGTGCGCGGCGAACCGCTTCGATGCTAGAGTCTTATCGATGTCTCCCGTGCAGGACGTGGCCTACATGATCGGAGCGGACGCACTTTGAACGGGTGGATACCCCGCGCTCCCTACCCAAGTCCAGGTATTGATGAAAGCTATCTTTCTGGTCTCGCTTTTCTGCCTGGCGTCAGGCCTGGCTCACGCAGAAGATCATTCCGGCTGCGATGCAGCCGAGGGGGTCGTTGAGCAATTCATCGCTCTTGACCTTCTGGGCGAGGGCACTCATACAAGCGAGAAGCTAAATAGGCTCATTGACTATCAGGGCAGAGATATTCCTGGCTGGGATTCATTCGAACTGACAAGCGAGTCAAGAATCAAGAGCTGTAAAGACTCCGGAAACCACGTCGACATCGCGGTCGTCCACGAGGTCTTCGGTACAATTTCGGGATCACTGAGTACGGAAATAATCGGTCAGCTTTCGTCAAGAACGCTAAAAGAAGAAATCACGATGCTGCGCCTGAATAGAACTGCGACGGGATGGAAGATTGATTCCAGAACTGTTTACAGTCCTCATGTCAGCGTTGCGGCTGCAAGAAGGTTGGCCAAGTGACTCGGGATTCTTCCGACCTATCGTGATCCTTTCCAGACCGAGGATTCTGGAGTCGCCCTTCGCTTTCCGCCGTGCCGCGGCCTCGTGACCGGACCACCGCCAACCGGAATCCCGACAGCGGGCTCACATACTCCGGACGCCCAGCGGGGGCAACGGGATAGACGCTCCGGACCTGCCTCCCTTTCCGGACCGCGCAGCCGAGGGTCGCCCGGCGGCTGCGCCCGCTGCCGGGCGACCGGCCGCGGCGGGAACCCGGGAGACTGAAGACCTGCGAACCTAGGGCGCTGCGCGGCGCGGCAGGTTTTCGCCGCCCCGGGGCCCCGCAACCCACCGCCCAGAACGGTCACTGTCGCGCCGAGTTCGACCCGCAGCGGACCGTCGGCGTTTGCCGAGGGCCGCGGTCAGGCGGGATGCGTCGCACGCCGCAGGGCGTTCAATATGTTCCGGCGCGACTCTTGCGCGACAGCAGCCCGCGTGAACATTTCGAAACCATGGAAGGCGCCAGGGTACACCTGCAGCTCCAGTGGAACGCCATGGCGCGTGAGGCGTCGCGCGTACTCCAGGTTCTCCTCCGGAAACAGATCCGGCGCGCCGGTCGAGATGAATGTCGGTGGCAGCCCGGACAAGTCGTCCGCGCCGGCAGCGGCGGCGTACGGGGATACGCCGGCAGAACCCGGCGCCACGCCCAGCAGTGAGGTCCAGCCGAACTCGTTGGCCTGCGCGTTCCACCCGAACTCGCCGGTGTAACGGTGCGGATCCGGGTTGACGCACGTGCGGTCGTGCAGCATCGGATATATCAGGGTCTGAAAGGCAAGCGAGTAGGCGCCGCGATCCCGGACGAGCAACGCCAGGGCGCCGCGAGTCCGCCCCCCGCGCTTTCGCCCATGACACCGATCCTGGCGGGATTCACTCCGAGCTGCGTCGCCTTCTCGCACACCCATGCCAGTCCCGCATAGCAATCCTCGATCAACCCGGGAAATCGCGTTTCGCGAGCGAGGCGATACTGGACCGAAGCGATGGCGCAGTCCAGTGTTGCGGCGAACGGCCGATAGATGAGCTCGACGGCCAGCGCCCAGTCACTAACGTAACCTCCGCCTCGGATTCCGCGTGATCGAGGAAACCCTTTACGATGAGATCTTGTGGCATCAGTCCGCCGGGAAGATCGCTTGAGAGGATCACGGGGGCGCGCCCGCATACGACACACAAGAATGGACGGAGAAGGGAATGCCCGCGCGTTAGCGCGAGCCCTCCTGCGGTCGCGGCCACTAACACCCTGGAACGCCGGCGCGCTGAAAGAGCGCGCACCCCTCGCGTCCGAGGCGGAGCGCGGGGGGCGGCCAATCGGGGCAGCCATGCCCGCCCCCGACCGCCCAACGGCGGGCCACTCCGGTGCCGAGGCGGCGCCCCACGTGCCGCCCTCCGGGGTCAAGCAACGCGCGGCCACATTTCAGCGTCGCCACGGAGCCGGCCGTCCGGACCGGACTGCGACGACAGGTCCTATGGCGTGACGAGTCCGGTGCGCGGTTTGACGTCCGGCAGTCTCGCACTGGCCAAGAGCACCTTTGGCTCGCGGTCCAGCTCCTGCAGCAGCTCTTGCGATACGCGCCCGTCGATTTCCGTGGCGTGCTGCAGATCGACCGGATAACGAATCGTGGCTTCGATGCCACCCGACATGTAACGCAGCTGTACGCGTGGATGCAGGCTGTTGCCGGACTCGGAAACCGCCGTTCGTTCGATCGTGCGATTCTGACGCTCGATTTCGTCCTTGTAGTTCGCAAGCACGGCCTCGACAGTCTTCATCAGCCGGTCCTTGAGCAGGACGAAATCCGCTCCCGGTGCCAGCATCAACGTGACCTCGTGCCAGGCAAAACTGATCCCTGGAATCTGCTTGAAAAGTCCAATCGAGGCCTGAAATACGATCGAGTTGGGAAACCCGACGACACGGCCGGTCGGACCCGACAGGCTGCCGCCGCGCAGTTCCATGAGCTGCAGCCTAACCATGCCAATCTCGATGACGTCGCCGACCACATCGCCAATCTGCACGCGATCGCCGACGCGAATACCGTACTTGCCGATTAGAAAGAAGTAACCCACCATCGAAAGGACTACATTTTGCAGCGCCACCGCGACTCCGGCGGTGAGCAGGCCGGCGAAGGTCAGGAAGGAATCCAGCCGGCTCACCAGCGCGGATGCAAGCACGACCGCAATCACGGGCCAGAGCACGAAGCGTCGCAGCAACAGCAACTGATGCCGGCGACGCGGTTCATGCACATAGCGGAAGGCGGCCCGCCGCCACAGCTCACCGGCGCCGATCGCGAGCGCAAGGATCAGCGCCAGAACCGCGATGTGGATCCCCAGGGCCCGCAATCTGTTCTGATATTCATGACTGACCTCATTGCGCCAGCCGGCGAGATCCCTTTGATACAGGTCGAGCAGCACGCGCTGCTTTCGCAGCGGTATGGCGGCCGCAGCGATCTGCCTGAATTTCACGGCAAAGGCATCGAGTTTCACGCGCTCCTGCGCCAGTTGACTCTGGTCGGCCGTATCGGCCTCGGCTGCGAGCTGATCGCCCTGCTGCACGAGCAGCTTGAGCTGCGCCACGTAGGGCGCGCGAATGGTTTTGGCTACGCCCTGAAGGTCCTCGGTTTGCTGGATCTGCAGATCGATGAGACGCACCTTTCTCGACAGCGAGAAGACCAGCGCGGTCAGATCCAGGATGCCGGAACCGTCGGCTTTGTTGGCGATGGCGATTGGCGGGTTGCTCGCGGCGGCATGCGCAGAGGAGTCTCGAGAAGTCGCCCCAACCGAATCGGCCAGGGTCTCGATCTGCGCGCGCAGGCCGGCAGCACCCGAAGCGTTGGCAATCGCGCCGCCCGCGAACTCCACCATGCTGCGCACCGCATCCCGTCGCACGGTGGCGAGTTCAAGCTCGGCCTGCAACTCGGACACCTTCGCGCGCAGAGTCTCGCGCTCGCTCGGGGTCGCCGTCACAAGCTGGTGGCGGTCGTCGTCTAGCTCGGCCTGAGTGTCCTGAACGTGCTTGTCGATCCGCGTCTGCAATTGCTTCAGGGAGTCGGATGCGCCCGGACCAGCGGCCGCATCGGCCGCAGCATTGCTTGGCTTATCAAGCAGCGCGGCTGCCGCACGCGCAAAATCGAATGCCAGCCGGACGATCTGATCTGCGTCCTGGCGCGCGTTCGACAGCGCATTGAGATCGGCGGTGTCGGTGGCGATCTGCTGTTGGTCGGCCCGTTGCCGCGACCAACTGATGGTCTGATCGAGAAACTGTATGATCTGCGGCCCGTCGGGGAGCCTCGTGTCCTCAGCGGCGAACGCCGCGCTGAGGCCGAGCGGCGTCAGCGCCACGGCCAGGGTGAGCTGTGCCGCCAGCGACGAGCGTGTGGTTGCCATCCTTGAAACTCTAGCACTTCGCATGCCCTGGAGGCAGCGCCTCGAGGTCAATGTTGTCGCCGTTCACAATGGCGACAGCGACGCTCCAAGGTAGGGCTCGCCTTCGCCCCGTCACGCGACCATTTTTTTGTGCGGAAGCTCCCCTCCCCATAGCCACTCGAAGGTGATCTCCTCCGGGTGACATGCCCCCCGATCTCTGTGCCAGCCTACCAGCACGTCTCTAGCACACCCCTTTGCGGACCGTCCGCCGCGCTGATCAGTGGCACGCGCGGCCGCTCGCCGTCCGCCGCGCCGCAGTCCTCTCACCGGACCCGCCCCCAACCCGAATCCTAAGGTCACGCGTGAATACTCCGAGGGCGCAGCCGGTGCAGCGGGATAGGCGCTCCGGACCGGCCCCGCTTCCGGACCGTGCGGTCGAGGGTCACCAGACGGCTGCGCCCGCCGCCGGGCTACCACCCCCGGGGGGCGACCGGCCGCGGCCCGTGGAATCCGCACGCGAGCTACGCGCTCTTTCGTTGTGATTCGATTACCGGCCTCGGAAATCCGGCTGACGCTTCTCCAGGAAGGAACTAAAGCCTTCGCGGAAGTCACTGCTCTGCATGAGTGGCAGCACTTGCAAATAAGCTCGCTGCACATGATCGGTAAAGCCTTCCGTGAGCGCCGCGCGCATCATCCTTTTGGCTGCTTGCACAGCCAAGGGCGCGCCAGCTGATATTTCGTCCGCTATGGCCCGAGCCGCCGGCAACAACTTATCTGCCTCAATTACACTGCTCACCAAGCCGAGTTCGAGCGCTTCAGCAGCCGATACCGTACGGCCGGCAAAGACCAACTCGGCGGCCTTCGACCAGCCGATTAGGCGGGGCAAGAGCCAAGTGCCGCCGGTTTCCGGCATGACGCCGCGTCGCGTAAAGGTAACGGCCAGTTTGACTTGGCTCGCGCACAAACGGATATCGCAACCGAGCGCCAAATCGATGCCGAAGCCGGCCGCCCCGCCGTTGATCGCGCAGACCACCGGCTTGTCGAGCTGGTGAAGAACCACCGGCGGGAAGTCGCGCAGGTCGAGAGAGGGCGCCAAAGCAAAGCCACCTTTAGAAACTCCTTCTTCACTTGCTGCGTCCTGCAAGTCGAGGCCAGCACAGAAAGCACGGCCTGCGCCGGTGAGAATTACGGCGCGTACGTCATCGTCGCGTCCGGCCCTCAACAGGGCCTCTGACAGAGCGAGCAGCATCGGCTGCGATATGGTGTTCATGCGCTCGGGGCGATTCAGCGTAATCGTGGCCACCGAGCCGTCGCGCTCGTAAAGGACATCACTCATTGATAAGTCTCCTGACATCGCCTCTGGATTTCTCATTCCTGATGCAGCCGTTCGACTGCTACGCGCATGCGGTCCGGATCGCGCCGTGCATCATCGACCAGCACGTGGGTGATGGCTCGGTAGAGGCCGTTCGCCTTGGCGGGGATTGCGTCGGCCAAACCGTCATATGTGCTAATGATTGCCCATTCATCGAGCATCTCGTCAGTGATCAGCGATGGTAGCTCTGCCCATTTGCCGTTTACCGATCGAAGCCGATCGACTCAAGCAGCGCCGCTCGCTCAGCGATCTCGGACAATGTGATTACGCCCTGCCCCATTTTTTTTCCTGCGTACTGCTGGGTATCAGGTCCGAAAAGTGTTGCTTCTACGCGTAGTGCCAAAGCAGTCTCCCTCAAAGAACCAGTACGTAGCCAGGTTGAGCGAAATCGTGCTATCGATGCGAGATATCGATCCCCAAGTAAGCTTTGGGCGGATGGGTCATTGCGTTAGCGTAACGCCGATATTACCCCGGCGTGCCCCAGTTGTGCTGCGTGGCATCGGGGACGTCGGAATCTTAAAACCGCACAGCCTCGGGGCCTGCGGAGGTCGGCAGGTTTCCAGTCTTTCAGGAATTCAGATCTCCACCGCGTCAGGTCCCGCGCTCAAAGACAAGAAGCTCCACCTATCGTGCCGTCTGCAGTTCGCCGACAACCCGATGGCCAAGTTGAAGAATCAGTGCCGCAGGTGAAAGATCCGCTATCAAGGCCCACTAAACCTGTGCTTCCGCCGCTCTTCGCATGTGCACCTGTGAGAGCAGATTCCGTAGAAGAAGTGCGCCGAGAAAAGCCCTAGAGCACCCTAGCAGCTCCCCAATGACTTCGGCCTCGACCGTTGCAGCGGAGTTCGTTACGGAAGAAGGCTCAACTAATGGCTACGTGGAACGCGAACGACATCCCCGACCTCAGTGGCAAATGCATTCTAGTGACCGGTGCCGCCAGCGGCATTGGTTACGAAGCGGCCCCTGCCATGGCCCAGCATGGAGCCGAAATGTTGGTAGTAGACCGCAATGAGGCCGCTGGCCGCGCTGCTCTCGACCGCATTCGCGCCCTGCGAGCCGATGCCAAGGTGAAGTTTCTGCCTCTGGACCTCGGCGAACTGCAGTCCATCGGGGATTTCGCCGCTGCCCTCGTGGTCGAAGGCAAACTCTGGATGTGCCGATCAACAACGCCGGGATCAATTCCATCAGTGACCGGTTGACCAGCGCCGACGGCTATGCATTGACCATCGCCATCGGCCATCTGGGCCATTATGTTTTCACTGGCTTGCTATTCCCCTTGCTGAATGCGGCGCCCGCGCCCCGGGTGGTGACCGTTTCCAGTGTCGTGCACGGAAAGGGCTGTTTCGACTGGAACGATCTGCAAATGGAGATACGCTACGACTCCCAGCGCGCCTACAACCAGACCAAGCTGGCCAACCTGCTCTTTGCTCGTGAGTTCCAGCGTCGCACAGACCAGGCCGGCGGCAAGACCAAAAGCATTGCCGTGCACCCTGGCGTTGCCAAGACATCCATTCGTGCCAACCGCAAGAATCTAGGACGGTACCGCCCAGGTGACTACCTGGTCAGTGCCGCGCTCTCTATAGTCATGCCGTTCCTCGGCCAACCTGCCTCGGCGGGGGCGCTGCCTACCATGCATGCCGCGGTCTCGCCCGATGCCAAAGGTGGCGGCTACTACGGCCCCGATGGTTTCGGTGAAATGAAGGGAGCCCCGAAGGCAGCGCTCATCAAGCCTGTCCCTCAAGACATGGTGGCCGCCAGAAGACTTTGGGGACTGACGGAACAGATCAATGGGTTGCGATACACAATTTGATTGTCTTCGATTGCATTTGGTTTTGATTGAAAATCCCGGCTCAATGCCAACCGCATCAAGGTCCAGCCGGCTCTTTGGCCGTTGTCCACGTGTCAATTCTGGGGGGTCGTGACGCCGGTGAGGAATCAATCACAACCATCTCGTACGTCATTTCGACTTCCGCGAACAGATCCCACCGGAGCGGCGGGGTCTGCCGTATTCTGGGCGCGCGTCAGAGAGCCGGTTGATCGACCAGGAATCGGATGTTGATCGGGAGACTCGGATGAAGCTTACCTTTGTGGCCGTTCGTCCATCGCACGTCCTTTGTTTGCTGCTTGGAATTCTCTGCTTCCAAGGTGTCGGCGCGGTCGAACAGAAGCTCGACAAAGAAGAATTGCTGCACGCCCCCGAACCACCACCGGGAGACCTCCTCGACGCTACTGTCGCCCTTAAAGGGAAGAAGGTCTACGAGGAAGAATGCGCTGACTGTCACGAGCTCGGCGGCAAGCGTGGGGCAAATCGTGCCCCACAACGTTTGATAATCGCACAAATGCCGTCGGATTCGATCTACCGCTCCATGACGACCGGCGTGATGCAGCGGCAGGCGAAGGATCTCGACGACGATGCGAAGAAAGCTGTCGCGCAGTACCTCACGAACCGTCGGCTGGGCACGAGCGTCCAGGCCACCGCAGCTTGCGCGGCCGGGAAATCAGAATTCGACTATGGGCAGCCGCCGCCGTTCACCGGCTGGGGACTCGAACCTGCGGGTTCACACCACATCCCTGACCGGGTCGCAGGTCTGGACACGCAGAGCGTCAAGAAGCTCAAACTCAAGTGGGCCGTGGGCTTTCCCAATGCGCAGCGTGCGCGATCGCAGCCGGCCATTGCTGGAGGGGCGATCTACGTCGGTAGCCATGACGGCACCGTCTACGCGCTCGATGCCGCAACCGGCTGTGCACGCTGGACGTTTGCCGCCTCTGCGGAGGTTCGGACGGGCATCGTGGTGAGTCCATGGAACGCGGGTGACCGGAAGGCTGAGCCTCTCGCATACTTCGGCGATCTCGTCGGCAATGCTTACGCCGTCGACGCCATTACCGGCAAGCAGGTGTGGCGGGTCAGGGCTGACCCGCATGTCAGCACCACATTGACGGGAACGCCGACACTCTACGGCGGACTGCTGTACATCCCGGTCTCGTCGCTCGAGGAGGTCGCGGCGGGCCAACCCGATTATCCATGCTGCACTTTCAGGGGCTCGGTTCTCGCGGTCAGCGCCCGGACTGGAGAACAGCGCTGGAGAACATACTTCACGGAGGAACCACGTCCGCGGAAACCTTCGAAGGGAGGCGTCCCCCAGTTTGGGCCATCCGGGGTTGCGGTCTGGCTCAGCCCCTCGATCGACGAGAAGCGACATCGCCTCTACGTCGCCACGGGCGACAACTACTCCACGCCCGCGACCGGTCTCAGCGATGCGGTCATTGCCATGGATCTGGCGACAGGCACGATTGCCTGGGCCTATCAGGGACTGCCTCAAGACGCCTGGAATGTGGGCTGCGCCGGTCAGGACAAGGCCAATTGTCCGGAGGAAGACGGACCTGATTTCGATTTCGGCGCCGGCGTGATTCTCGCCAAGGGCCACGATGGGCGGGAGTATGTCCTGGCGGGGCAGAAATCGGGCATGGTTTACGGGATAGACCCGGACAGCGGTGCCCTCGCCTGGAAGAACAAGGTGGGCCGCGGGGGAATCCTCGGTGGGATCCTGTTCGGCATGGCCGCGGTCGACGGTACGCTGTTCGTGCCAGTCAACGACAAGAGTTTCGGGAAGGCTCCCGACGGTCCGGCCAATCCCGGCATATTTGCGCTGGACATCCAGACCGGCCGCTACGTCTGGAAATCCCCGGCAACGGATGTCTGTGGCGCGACGCCTGGTTGCAGCCCAGGCTATTCGGGAGCGATTTCTGTCACGTCGACGCTCGTTCTCGCCGGATCTATCGATGGCCGGATCCGCGTATTCGACAGGGTGTCGGGCAATGCCCTATGGGAGGCGAATACCTTGCTGGAAGTGACCACGACAACCGGATCCACCGCCCACGGTGGCTCAATGAGCGGCGGTGCGGCGCCAATCGCGTGGAACGGATTGCTGATCGTGAATTCCGGCTACAACTTCCCAGGAAACATGCCCGGGAACGTCCTGCTCGTGTACTCCGCTGAGTGAGGTTACGGTGGCGCCACTTTGACGTAACAGGTTCGATGCAAGCGAACCTGGGCGAGCAACACGATTGTTGGCGTCGTGCCAGGTCTATTCGTAAGCTCCCCTCCCCGTAGACACTCGAAGCTGATTTGTTCCGGTCAGCCTGCATCGTTGCGAGCACCCGGAGCAATCGCGACACCGAACTCACGCTGACGTGGGCAACGGTCGTTGAAGGACTCTTCGCCTATCGGTGCGCGAGCGTCCCCTGTGCGCCCCCGTGCCGAACGGGAACTCCGACGTCGCCCTCAGATATTGCGAACGCCCAACCCGAACATCGGCATTGAGGCTCTCGTGCCTGGCTCGATCCGGACCACGCGGCCGGGAGACGGCCCCGGAACCGCGTCGCGCCGGTCGCCGGCGACGCTCGCACACCCAACTCGAAAACGAAAAAGTGGATATGGCGCTGAAGGGAAGGCCCGCAGGGCCGCCCCCGCGAACCTTCCCGTCTCTTACATCAAGGCTTAGCGCCGCCACATTCACTTTCGCAGTGCCGCCATCACCCCCGCGTTGGCGATCCGCGAACATGTCAACGAATCCGGCATCCGCTGGCGCTGAAATTGGGGCGAACGAGTCGGAATCATCATCGCCCACGGCCCCCCGCGGGCGTCAGATGACGAAGTCGCCAGCGTCGGCCTTCGAGCGGACCGTCATCTCCGGCGGGCGCAAGGCCACGCGCGTGGACGCGGGTACGCTTTCGGTTACGAAAACGGAGCCTCCGACAACACAGTCCGCCCCGACTACGGTGTGTCCACCGAGGACGCTGGCGTTGGCGTAGATCGTCACGCCGTCCTCCACGGTCGGATGACGCTTCGTGTCGCGGATGACCCGCCCCCGGTCGTCCCGCGGGATGGAAAGGGCGCCAAGGGTCACGCCCTGGTACAGCTTCACGTTGGAGCCGATCGTGGTCGTTTCCCCCACGACGACGCCGGTGGCATGGTCGATGAAGAAGCTTCCGCCGATGCGCGCGCCCGGGTGGATGTCGGCGCCGGTCTTCGAGTGGGCCCACTCGCTCATGATCCGCGGCATGAGGGGCACGCCCATGACATGCAGTTCGTGGGCCACGCGGTGGACGGTGACGGCCAGCATCCCGGGGTAGGCGAGGATCACCTCGTCGAGGCTCGAAGCCGCCGGGTCGCCGTCGTAAGCGGCCTGCACGTCGAGTACCAGGACGTCGCGCACCGACGGCAGGCGTTCGAGGAATGCGGACGTCACCCGGCGCGCATCTTCCGAGCACGAGCCGGGGTCGCGGCCCTCGCGCTCGGCCGTGAAGCCGAGGCAGGCCTCGACCTGCCTTTCGACCTTCTCCCGCAGCGTCGACAGCAGGTTGCCGACGTGGAAGGCCAGGTTCTCGTGATTCAGGTCCTGTCGCCCGTAGTACCCCGGGTAGAACAGCTCCAGCAGGAGCTCCACGGTCTCAAGGATCTCGTCGCGGGAGGGTAGGAAGCGCCGGTTGATGTGCTGCGCCCGCGGATCCCGCCGGTAGCTCGCGAGCATTCCATCGACGAGCGCTGTCAGTGTGGGGTGGTCGCTCATGACTTCGCTGGAAAGGGGGGCACCCTCTCCACCTCGGAGAAAAGGCCCTCGTAGAGCGGCCCGGAAAGGTAGCGCTCGCCGGAGTCCGGCAGCACGGTCACGATCGTCTTCCCCGCCAGCGCCTGCTCGAATGCGAGCCGCAGCGCGGCCGCCATCGCCGCACCGCACGATACGCCGGAGAGGATCCCCTCCTCCTTCGCCAGCCGGCGCGCCACGGCGATCGCCTCCTCGTTCGAGACGCGCTCGACACGGTCCACCAGTGCGAGGTCGAGGTTCTGCGGCACGAAGTTCGCGCCAATACCCTGGATCTTGTGAGGGGCCGGAGTTAGCGGCTGCCCGGCAAGTGTCTGCGTGATGAGTGGCGAGACCTCGGGCTCGACCGCTACGCTCAGGATCGCCTTGCCTCGCGTCTTCTTGATGTACCTGCTCACGCCGGTGATGGTCCCGCCGGTACCCACCCCGGCTACGACGACGTCCACCTCACCATCGGAGTCGTCCCAGATCTCGGGGCCAGTGGTTCGCTCGTGAATGGCCGGGTTCGCCGGGTTCTCGAACTGGTTCATCATCACGTAGCGGCCTGGATCCGCCGCCGCGAGTTCCCTCGCCTTCGCCAGTGCTCCCTTCATGCCGAGCGGTCCCGGGGTCAGCACGAGCGTCGCCCCCAGCGCGACGAGCACCTTGCGGCGCTCCATGCTCATCGTCTCCGGCATGGTGAGCACGCACTCATACCCGCGCGCGGCGGCAGCGAAGGCCAGCGCAATCCCGGTGTTGCCACTGGTCGCCTCGAGGATTGCCTTGCCGGCTTTCAGGGTTCCCCGCTGCTCGGCGTCCCAGATCATCGACGCGCCGATTCGGCACTTCACCGAGTAAGACGGGTTGCGGCCTTCGATCTTGGCGAGCACGGTCGCCTGCGCCCCCTTCGTCAGGTTGTTGATGCGCACGAGCGGCGTCCGCCCGATCGATGCCGCGTTGTCGTCGTATATGCGTGCCATCCGTCTCCCCGGCTGCCGACGCCGCGACCCGGTCGGCTGTCAGTAGCGTCGCGGTCAGCGCAACCTCTCGATGTCAGCAAGTCGCGGCACAGGGTCAACGATAGCATCCCTGCGCTGTGGGTGGCATTGCACACGCCTGTCCTATGTCATCGCGGCACCCGGCGCCTCGCGATGCGATCCTAAGCGGTCGGTCGGCGAAGCCAACCGCAAGCTACAGTGGCGATCAATGCCCACGCTCATCTGAGCCGGCTGGCGCCGGCTTCACGCCAAGCTGGTCGTACAGGAATGCCGTGATACCTGGGTAAAGATCCATCCGCGCCGGTACGCTGCGAGCCCGCGCACGCACGACGGAACGGATGGTGCCCATCTGGGCAGTTTCGCAGGCACGGACCGCCGAAAAGCTCCAAAATGCGTGATTACCTCAGCAACCCCAAGGGTCCACATGCCGCACCTGTTCGCTCCCTACACGATCAAGGGCGTCACGCTCCGCAATCGCATCGCTGTCTCCCCGATGTGCCAGTACATGGCCCGGGACGGCTTTCTGAATGACTGGCACCACGTGCACTACCCGGCGCTCGCCCGCGGCGGCCCAGGGCTCGTCGTCGTCGAAGCCACGTCCGTCTCGCCCGAGGGACGGATCACCCCCGCCGATGCCGGCCTGTGGAGCGATGCACACACTGAAGGCTTTGCCTCGGTCGCACGTTCACTCCGGGCCGCCGGTGCCGTCGCGGGCATCCAGATCGGCCATGCCGGACGCAAGGCGAGCGCTAACCGTCCGTGGGAAGGCGACGATCACATCGCGAGAGACGATCCGCGCGGCTGGGAGACGATTGCCCCGTCGGCGCTCGCCTTTGGCGGCGGCCTTAGCAAGGTGCCGCGGGCCATGACGACGGCGGACATCGCGCGAGTCCGGCAGGATTTCGTCGCCGCCGCCGAGCGCGCGCGCGACGCCGGCTACCAGTGGCTAGTGCTGCATTTTGCACACGGCTACCTGGCGCAGACTTTCCTGTCGGTCCACGCCAACCAGCGCAACGACGAGTACGGCGGTAGCGCGGCGAACCGCGCCCGATTCCTCGTCGAGACGCTCGCCGCGGTCCGCAAGGTCTGGCCCGAGGACCGTCCGCTGACGGCACGGCTCGGCGTGATCGAATTCGACGGCAGGGACGAAGAGACCCTGTCCGAAGCGATCGCGCTGCTGCGCACTCTCAAGTCCGAGGGCCTCGACTTCGTCGACGTTAGCGTCGGCTTCTCCACGGCCAGCGCCAACATCCCGTGGGGGCCGAATTTCATGGTGCCCTTTGCCGAACGGGTGCGCCGTGAGTCCGGACTACCCGCGTCGACGAGCTGGTTCCTCAGCGACGCAGCGCTGGCAGATGCCTTCGTGCGCGACGACAAGCTCGACCTCGTGATGCTCGGCCGGGCGCTGCTTGAAAACCCGCACTGGCCCTACGCGGCGGCACTCCAGCTGAAAGTCGAGCGCGCAGCCTGGGCGACTCTGCAGGCCCCGTACGCGCACTGGCTCGAGCATTACCGCAGCGCCTGACGACGGGCGCTCGGCGAACCGCTGTCCTTCGGCCCCGGGCATCAAGCGCCCGTGCCTGGAAGCGGTCGTTCTACGGGCGAGATCGACGCTGAGCAGACGGACTGGCATGTCCGTTATTCGGCGTCGAAATCTAGATCATCAAACGAGAAATCGCGTGGGAGAGGTCATTTCGCGAGCTCCGCCTCGATCGCTGCGACCAGCGCTGGGTCGTCCGCCGCCGTGTTCGGCGCGAACCGCCCGACCACTCGGCCGTCGCGGCCAATCAGGAATTTCTCGAAATTCCAAAGCACCTGAGGCGCGGGATTCGGCTCAATGCCGTGACCCTTGAGCATCGTACGGAACTCGTCGGCTTTGCCGGACGCGGTGGGCGCGAGCGCCGTGAGTTCGCGATATAGCGGATGCTGTCTTTCGCCGACGACCGAGATCTTCGCGAACAGCGGGAACGTCACGTCGTAGGCCGTGCTACAGAAGCTTGCGATCTCGGCCTCGGTGCCCGGTTCCTGACCGGCGAAGTCGTTGGCCGGGAACCCGAGGACGACGAGACCCTTCGCCGCGTGACCGCGGTAGAGTTGCTCGAGCCCGGCGTACTGCGGCGTGAGGCCGCACTTCGACGCGACGTTGACGATGAGGACGACCTTGCCGCGGTAGGCCGCGAGCGAGGATACCTGTCCGGTGATCGTCGCGAGGGGAATGCTGGCGAGTGAAGCGTTCATGGGACCTCGGGGATCGGCGGCATGTGCCGATCATACGCGGCTGGCAATTCGGCGCTCCAGCGCGATCGCACGCCCGCTTGCGGAAAACCTGATTGGCGCGCCGACTGTCCGGTTATGCCGAACTCGCCCGTTCGGGGACGTCCCCTATCAGTTGACCCGGCAGCACGCGTCCAAGCCGGCGACCGCCGAGCGACGCCCGCGCCGGGGTCTCAAAAGATTAGGTGGAAAGAACGGAGAGCCCACGCGTGCAGCGCGAGCCCTCCAGGTGCGATCACCTCCAAGCACGCGCCGCGGTGCTACCGCACCGGCTGCAAGGCGCTCCAGTCGCCGTGGAGTGCGCCGTTCGGATTGAAGTTGGGGTCATCGCTCATCACGTACTCATTGGAACCATTGCGCCACGCATGATCATATTGGTTGCTGAGCTCGAAGGTCGAGCCACTGGACGGATCCCGGAACGTCTGGACGCCGCGAATCCCCTGGTCTGCGGCGAAGGCGGCGTGATTCGCGCCGGCCTGTTGATTCGCCACGACGCCCATGATGGTCTGCGCCACGTGCATCTGGAACTGCGCGATCATGGCCTGCTGCTTGGCCATTTCGTCGTGCTTCTTCTGGTACAGCGCAGCGATTACCCCACTGCTATACGCCTGCCACTTCGGATCCGGCCGAACGGTGCTGATAATCAGATTGAACAACTTGCCGTTCTCATCGAGCTGACCCTTTGGTGCGACGAAGGTCATTACGTCCAGCGCATGCCAGTCGTAGAAGGCGCCCCGACCTCCGTTCGGAATCGTTCGCACCACAATGACCGCGGTCACCCACGCTTCGGCTGGGTGACCGTCTTTGTCGTCGAACGCGACGCGCGCCCGGGCCGCCTCGGTTCGGACGCCGCCGGCGCTCTCGCCGCTGTTGTCGGCGCTAAGTCCCAGGTGGCGACGCGCTACGCGGTCGAGTTCCGGGTCCGGCTCGATCGACACGGTGGTCCTGGTGTTCTTGAAGACCTTCGGAATCAGATCGTCGCGCAGGAAGTCCGCGGCATGAATCGGGGCGCGAACCGGACAGGGTTTCATCTTGTACCGCTGGTCCTGCCGATTCTGCTGCTCGAGTTGGCGCTGGAGGGCGGGATCGTCGACGTATTGCCAGGTCTCACCCGGGAGCATCTGAAACCGGACGGTGCTGTCCGGGCTGCTGGCCTGCCCGTAGGCGGAGAACCAATCTGCGAAGCACCCGCCATCGGCATCGCCGACGTTGACCCAGCCCTTGAAGGTCCACGTTGACGGGATCATCAGGTCGTAGGCCGGCTTACCCTGACCGTCAGACTGATCGATGACTTGAACCGGTTTCATGAGGAAATACTTCTTTCCAGAGCTTGAGGCCGTGCTCGCGGTCACGTGATTGTTGTGGTGCTCAGGTTTCGGGGGCGTCGATGGGGCAGGCGGCGGCGGTGGCGTGTTGGCGACGTCCGCGTGCTGCGTGGGCGCAGGCTTCGGGCCCGGCGGAAGCGTCTCGGGTCGCGCACCCGTCGTCGCACTGAGCACGGCGTTGCGGCAACCTTCCGAGACCGCCTGCTTATGCTGCTCGAGGCAGGCGATGATGCGTCCGCCGCCGGGAGCCACGCCGGCGCACAGCGTCTGCACGTCTGAGGCACAGGCATCCCGCGCGGCCGCCATCGCATCCTGGGCTTGGGCGGCCGGCGCCATGGTGGCGAGGCCGAGGAGAATTAAGGCATTGAACCTTGGCATCGTGCTCTCCCGCCGACGGCCGGCGAGACGGCAATATACGCGACGGCGCCTGAGGGGGAAGAGAGAAGGGGGGGGTGATTACTGTGAACAGGCGCCGAAGGCTGATCAGATTCTTGGCCGAACCGCTGTCGCACCCGGACCAGGCTTTTCCCAGCCAGTTCAAAGAGAATCTGGACGTTACATCACATTGGAGCGGTCAACCATGGGTGCAGGTTGCTGGTCAAAGCTGGACGCCTGTTTACAAACCTGGGGATTCTCATGCGAAACGTTGGCCCGCTGACGCGGCAGGTACGGTCCGATACGGGCAAACTGCGCGGGCCCGGTTTCTATGCGCGCCGCCTGCCTAATCGCATCAAAAGGCCCTAGATAGGCAACCTGCGGAACCGCTTGCCGGTCGCGGCGAACACCGCGTTGACCACGGCGGGCGTCGCGGCCGGCAACCCGGGCTCGCCAATGCCGCCGGGCGCCTCGCTGCTCGAAACGATGTGCACTTCGACACGCGGCATCTCGTCCATGCGCAGCATTGGGTAGTCGTTGAAATTGGACTGCTCTACCCGCCCGTCCTTGAACGTGATCTTCTGGTGCAGCGCCGCGCTCAGTCCGTAGACAATGGCACCCTCGATCTGCCGCTTGATGATCTCGGGATTGACCGTCCGCCCGCAATCGACCGCCGCGACGACGCGGTGCACGCGAGGCCGACCGTCCGCGCCCACCGACACCTCGGCGACCTGCGCGACGTAGCTCCCGAACGAGCTCGTGACCGCAACGCCCCGATGCACGCCGGCCGGCAGTGGCGAACCCCACCCCGCCTTCTGCGCCGCTAGGTCGAGCGCGCCGCGCAGCCGTGGCTGCTTGGCGAGTAGCGAGCGACGGAACTCCACCGGATCCTTGCCGGCTGCAGCGGCGATCTCGTCCACAAACGCCTCGATGAAATATACGTTCTGCGAGTGCCCGACCGAGCGCCAGAACCACACCGGCACGCCGGGCTCCGTCTGCACGTACTCGACCCGCAGGTTCGGGAACGCGTACGGACAGTCGCTGATGCCCTCCACGGCCGGCCTGTCGATGCCCTCGGGTAACTCCTTAACAAACCCCGCCGCCAGCATGATCGACGGCGCTGCGATGCGTGCCGTGAACGACACCGGATTACCCGCCTTGTCGAGGCCGGCGGTGAAACGCGTGACCGAGGCGGGCCGGTAGAACCACGCCCGCATGTCGTCCTCACGTGTGTAGATGAGCTTCACCGGCGCGCCGACGGCCTTCGACAGCAGCGTGGCTGCGATCGTGAAATCCGGCGCGAACCGACGGCCGAATCCGCCGCCGAGATACGTCGTGTGGACCCGCACCTTCTCGGGCGTCAGGCCGGTCAACTGGGCGACGATGCCCTGGTGGGGCCCGGGCGCCTGCGTCGGCGCCCACAACTCGGCCTCGCCCGCCCGCACCCAGGCCGTGCAGTTCATGGGCTCCATGCAAGCGTGCGCGAGGTACGGCGCCTCGTAGACCGCCTCGATGGTCTTCGCGACGGCCGCACTCACGTCGCCCTCGTTGCGCGCGACCTTGCCCGGTCGCGTTGTCGCATCGGTCAACGACTTCGAGATCGCCGCCGATGACAACCCGCCCAGCGCGCCGTCGTCCCATTTCACGACCAGCGCGTCGCGCCCCTTCAGTGCTGGCCAGAACCCATCCGCGAGCACCGCCACGCCCTGCGGAATCTGCACGACATGCCGCACGCCCGGGATCGCCTTGGTGGCCACATCGTCGACCGACACCACTTTCGCGCCCGGCACGGGCGCATGCACCATAACCGCGGTCCGCAGCCCCTGCAGCGTCACGTCGATCCCGAAGCCCGCGCTGCCGTTGACCTTCGCGGGGGTATCCAGGCGCGTGAGTCCCGTGCCGAGGATGCGGAAGTCCTGCGGATTCTTCACCGGCGGATCTTGCGGGACCGGCAGTTGAGCGGCCGCTGCCACCAACTCGCCGTAACCGACCGAGCGACCGTCCGCGCCCACGACGCGCCCCCCCTGCGTACGGCAACGGCCGGCATCGACGCCCCACGCACTCGCTGCCGCGCTCACCAGCATCTGGCGTGCGGCCGCGCCCGCCTTGCGCATCGGTTCCCAGTGACCACGGATCGACGTCGAGCCGCCCGTGGCCTGCATGCCGATCATCGGGTTGACGTAGGCCTTGTCCGCCGGCGCCTGCTCGAGGCGTACGCTCTTCCAGTCCGCGTCGAGTTCCTCGGCGACCAGCATGGCTATGCCCATGTGCACGCCCTGCCCCATTTCCGACAGCCCACAGAGGACGGTGATCTGTCCGTCCGGAGTGATGCGCAGGAACGCGTTCGGTCCAAACGTGGCGTTGCCGGCCGCGGCCTGCGCGTAGCGTGACGACGCGGGCAGCGTGACGGCGATGACAAGCGCGCCGGTCGCGGCAGCGGAGCTCTTGAGGAAGTCGCGGCGCGTAGTGAGGATGTTCGTGCTCATGGCGGTCTCCCCGGGGGCGTCAGGCGCCGAGCGCCGTGGCTGCATCCTTGATGGCCGCACGGATGCGGTTGTAGGTACCGCAGCGGCAGAGATTCATCCGCATGGCCTCTTCGATGTCAGCGTCGCTCGGTCTTGGGTTCTTCGCGAGCAGCGCCGAGGCGCTCATGATCTGTCCGCTCTGGCAGTAGCCGCACTGCGGTACGTCGTTGCGGATCCAGGCGGCCTGCACAGCCTGACCGATGCGATCCGCATCCATCGCCTCGATCGTCGTGACCTGCTTGCCCGCGACGGCTGCGATCGGCGTCACGCAGGCGCGCATCGGCTTGCCGTCCACGTGAACTACGCACGCGCCACAGAGCGCGGCGCCGCAACCGAACTTGGTGCCGGTGAGCCCAAGCTCGTCCCGCAGCGCCCACAGCAGGGGCGTGTCGGGAGTGGCGGAGAACTGGACCGTCTTGCCGTTGATGGATACAGAGACCATTTGGATTCCCCAAGCAGGTGCCGGTGGTCGACTCCGTCCGTTCAGTATATAGCCCTATCATCGACGGATCATTGCACCAATTGCTACCGATGTGCGAGCGCGCCCGGTCGACTCCCAAACCCGAACAGAGCGCCACGCGGAACCAGAACCATAGCGGATTGCCGACCCGATTTACGCTGCCGATGCGTCCAAGCACACTCCCAGTACGAATTCCGATAATGCTCAAGCCAATCAGAACCAAGGCGGCCATGGTTGGCTTGGGCCGTGCGCGCCTTGACGAACCCTTGGCGGACGCGATGTACCGACAAGACGGCCTGCTGCTCGATGCTCTTGATCGGCACGAAGCGCATGCTCGGCCGGCTCACTGCCTCGCAGATCGCCTCCGCATCGGCCGCATCGTTCTTGCTCATCTTGAGGTAGGCCCTCACGAACTGCGGCGCCATCAGCCGCACCGTATGCCCGAAGCGCTCAAGCGTGCGGCCCCAGTGATGGGCGCTCGCACACGCTGCCATGCCGATCAGACACGGCGGCAGGTTCCCGAAGAACGCTGCCACCTGCTCACGCCTGAGCTGCCGGCGCAGCACGACCTTGCCTCGCGCATCAACCCCATGGGCCTGAAACACGTTCTTGGCCAGATCAATACCGACGGTTGTAACATTCATCGTGGGTGTTCGCATCTTCGTCAAATGGTCGATGACACTTCCACTTTGGCACGTTGATGCCGTTGAGGGTGGGGGCGTTCATCCCATTGCTATCCCAATGTCGCACCCGCGGTGTGGCGAAGCCCGCATCAGCGCGGGCGAGTAGCGGATCTTCAGTACGGCGGAGCGACCGGGCGTGTGCGCTGGCTTTGCTACTCGCTTCGCCGACGTCGCAATGCCAGCACGACGCACCACACGCCGATGCCGCCGAGGAACAGGAGCACCTGCACATCGAACAGCGTTGGCCGCCGCGCCGTGAAGATCGCGTAGATCATGAGGGCGGTGATGACGGTGAAGCCCGTGCCAATGACAAACCAGGCGGGTCGCGAGAAGAGCGTTCCGGAGCGGTCCGGCTTCCCGAAAGCGAGACGGTACCCGGCCTGCCAGCACATCCCCCACAGCGCCAGCTGGATCAGGCCGAAAATCAGCGACGAACTCGTGAACGCTCGACGACTCTGCGCGTGGGTGGTGAGATCAGCCACTTCGTAGACGAGTACTGCCGTCAGCACCGCACCCGCCACCAGCAGCGCCGAGCCGCTCACGCGCGCCCACGCGACCGGGACAGGCTGCAGGTACGGATTCGTCACGCCGGCCTCCTCGCTTCCGTGCCCTATGATCCGCCACCTCGATTCCGGCAGCCATCAGCGGCCCGCGGCGGCGCGACGTGGGGCCCGGCGGCGCCGCTGCCGGCCCGATTTTCTGGAGTCCGATGGTCGGCCAGAAAGCGCCCCGTCCGCCCCGGAACAGTTCGATGGTTGCGCCGGAAACCGCATGGGATTCAAAAGGTTGGGAGTGGTGGCCAAGGGAGGGAATCGAACCATCGACACGCGGAATTTCAGTACGACGGAGCCGCCGGCCCGACGCGCGCAAGCCGAAGGCCGGGAAGGGGTTCCCCCTCGGCCGACCGAACCGCCCTCCCCGACCGAGCCTATCCCGGGCCGGACTGCCGAAAACCGGCCGAGAAAATTGAAGCGCCCAGCGCGCTCAACGGCTTAGGGCCATCGCGACGGAACCGTTTCGGAACCCCGCGCCGAACGGGGCCCGCCGGCGCCGGCTCGCCCTCCCTGCGACGGGATGTCAGCCAGCGGCTCGGCGTGGCTTCGGAGTGGACCTCCCCAGTACTTCCGCCATTCGCGTCTGCCAGCCAGGGCCTGTCGCCTTCCAGTTGGCGATCACTTCCGGCGGCAACCGCAGTGACAGGAGTCTGCGCGGATGCTGCAACTTCGGGCGCCCCCTGCGAACAAGCTTCGTTCCCCGACATACATCGGCGCCAGCGATC
>Ga0209048_10000328_pt1 | contig 51708 bp, 46 predicted proteins | sample FrelakmetCRP12CR_FD_187146 | JGI IMG/M metagenome (GOLD analysis project Ga0209048, IMG submission 187146) | Freshwater lake sediment microbial communities from the University of Notre Dame, USA, for methane emissions studies - CRP12 CR (SPAdes)... | ecosystem: Environmental > Aquatic >...
CCGACAGCTACATCCTGCTCGCGGTGGGCGACGCGCTCGTCGCGCAGATCCCGGCCCTGCTCATCTCGGTGGCGGCGGCAATGGTCGTCTCGCGCGTCGGCAAGGACGAAGACATCGGCGGCCTCATCGGGCGCCAGATGTTCGACTCGCCGCGGGCCTTTGCCGTCACGGCCGGCGTGATCGGCCTGCTCGGCGTGATTCCCGGTATGCCGCACCTCGTGTTCCTGCTGATCGCAGCCTCACTGGCGTGGCTCGCGCACTGGATGCGACGGCGCAACCAGCGTGCGAAGAACGCACCCGTGCCAACGGAGCTCGTGCCGGAGGCGAATGCCGAGGCGAGCTGGGACGACCTGCGCCCCGTCGACACGCTGGGGCTCGAAGTCGGCTACCGCCTGATCGCGCTCGTCGACAAGGACCGTCAGGGCGATCTTCTCGCGCGCATCAAGGGCGTGCGTCGCAAGTTCGCGCAGGAGGTCGGCTTCCTGCCGCCGCCGGTGCACATCCGCGACAACCTCGAGTTGAAGCCGAGTGCCTACCGCCTGACCCTGCGCGGCGCGATCGTCGGCGAGGGCGAGGCCTTCCCGGGCATGCTGCTGGCGATCAACCCCGGCGGCGCAACGCAGCAACTCATAGGCACCGCGACCGCCGATCCTGCGTTCGGCCTGCCCGCGGTATGGATCGAGGAGCGCCAGCGCGAGTCGGCCCAAATGAGTGGGTTTACGGTGGTTGATTGCGCGACTGTCGTGGCGACCCATCTTTCACACTTGATGCAACTGCAGGCCGCCAAGCTCCTGGGCCGCGTCGAGACCCAGCAACTGGTCGAGCATGTCACCAGGCTGGCGCCCAAACTGATCGAGGATGTGGTGCCCAAGATGGTCGGAATCGCGAGCCTGCAGAAGGTGCTCCAGCTGCTGCTGGAAGAGGGCGTGCACATCCGCGACATGCGCTCGATCGTCGAGAGCCTGGCCGAGCATGCCGCCACCGTGACCGACCCCGCCGAGCTGGCGCGTCGCATCCGCGTCAATCTCGCGCCGGCCATCGTGCAGCAGATCTACGGGCCGACGCGCGAGCTCGACGTGATCGCGCTCGAACCCGAACTCGAACGCATGGTCACGCAGGCACTCAACTCGCCGCACGGCGCGGCGCTCGACCCTGGCGTGGCCGACACGCTGACGCGCAGCGCCGCGGCCTCCGCCAAACGCCAGGAAGACCTCGGCCTGCCGGCCTGTCTGCTCGTGCCCGACATGATCCGCGTGCCGATGGCGCGCCTGCTCAAGCGCGCCGCCCCGCGGCTTCGTGTGTTGAGCCACAGTGAAATTCCCGAGACGCATTCGATCCGCATCGGGTCGGTGATTGGAGCCGCCGCATGAGCCGCGAAAGAGGGGCCCCGCGCAGCGGGGATCGCAGCGGCGGTTGCGGCGAACGTGCCGACACCGCCGCTGCTGCAGACATTCACGACCTCACAGGGGGCACGACATGAACATCCGGCGCTTTGCCGCGCGCAGCTCGCGCGATGCCCTGACACTGGTTCGTCAGGCCCTGGGGGTCGACGCCGTCGTGCTTTCCACCAAGCCCTGCGCCGAGGGCGTCGAGGTGCTCGCGATGGCGCCCGACGGCATGCAGGCGATCGAGCGCATGGTGGCCCAGGCCGCGCCGGCCGCTGCGCCCTTGCACGGCGAACCGAGCGCCGCGGCCAGGTCACGCGTCGAGCCGACGCTCGACCTGCCGGCCGGCGTGGAGGAGGACGTGGCCAAGCTGACGATGAGCACGCTCTCGTTCCAGGATTACGTGCGCGAGCGCATGCTCAGGCGCCGCCAGGCGGCGCTCGAGGGCAAGGCCGATGCGCCTGACGCGCCGGCTGCCACCGCGAGCGCCAGGCCGGCCCGCGCCACGCAGCCGGCAGCGGTGCGTGCCTTGACGGTCCAGCGCGAGCCGCCGGTGCTGCGCGAAGAGATCGCGCTGGCCGCCACGGCGGCGGCGCAGCGCGCCAGCGAATCGCGCCGGACCGAGGGCCCGACGCTGGCCGACGGCAGTGCGGCCTCGCCGCGACGCGAGCAGCTCGACGTGCTGAGCGAGCTGCGCGCGATGAAGGGCTTGATCGAGGACCGCTTCGGCGCGCTCGCCTTCATCGACAAGCTGCAGCGTCAGCCCGCCCAGGCGCGGCTCACGCAGCGGCTGCTCGACTGCGGCTTCTCGCCCGCACTGATCCGCAAGCTCAGCGAGGGTCTGCCGTCGGATGCCGGCGACGAAGCAGCCTGGGCGGCCGGCGTGCTCGAGCGCAATCTGCTCACCGGCGAGGCCGAGAGCGCGCTTGAAGACCAGGGCGGCGTGTTCGCCCTGATCGGCTCGACCGGTGTCGGCAAGACCACCTCGACGGCCAAGATCGCCGCTGCGTTCGCGACCCGCCATGGCGCGTCGCAGCTCGGCCTGATCACGCTCGATGCCTATCGCGTGGCGGCGCACGAGCAGTTGCGCGCCTATGGCCGCATCCTCGGCGTGCCGGTGCACACCGCGCACGACCGCAGCTCGCTCGAAGACCTGCTCGACCTCCTGGCGGCGAAGAAGATGGTGCTGATCGATACCGCCGGCATGGCGCAGCGCGACGCGCGCACGCGCGAGCTGCTCGAGATGCTCACCCACCGCAGTATCAAGCGTCTGCTCGTCATCAACGCAGCGGCGCACGGCGAAACGATCGAGGACGTGATGCTTGCCTACCGCGCGGCCAGCTGCGAGGGCGTCGTGCTGTCGAAGATGGACGAGGCCGTCAAGCTCGGCCCCGCGCTCGACGCGCTGATCCGGCACAAGCTCAAGGTCGTCGGCGTGGCCAACGGCCAGCGCGTTCCCGAGGACTGGCACCGGCTGTCGTCGCACGCACTGGTGCAGCGCGCGCTGCGTGCACCCACCGGCAATGCCTACCGACTCGAGGCCGCTGAAGTCAGCCTGGTCTTTGCCGCGATGCCCCAGCTGGCGGCCGGCATGGCTCAGGCGAACCGGCCGGCAGCCTGAACTTTCACCCGTCGCACTGCGCAAGACCATGCACGATCCGCTGATCCCGAGCCCACCGCCTGACCAGGCGCATGGCCTGCGCCGCCTTTTCGCGCAGGCGGGCGTGCGGCTGGTGCCGGTGGTATCGAACCCGCACATGGCGTTCGGCGGCGTGCTGCTCGAGCGGCTGTGCAGCGCGCTTGCCGAGCAGGGTGCACGAACGCTGGTGGTCGACGCGTCCGAGAGCGCCCCGACAGCGAACGAACTCGCCGTGATGGGACTGGCCGAATGCATCGAACCGCTGTCTCCCGACGTGTCGTACCTGGCCGCACGCACGCTGCCGCTGCGCTACGTCGACACCCACGGCTCGACCGCGCCGTTCCTGCAGGCCGTGCTCGATGCGGCGCCGCAGGCCGACGTGGTGCTCGTGCACGCCGGCGCGGGCGAACTGTCGCGCCTGTTCGCGCGCCAGACGCTGGCGACGCAGGTGCGCCCGCTGCTGCTCGCGGGCGACCACCCGGCGAGCGTGACCCACGCCTATGCCTCGATAAAGCTGCTCGCCTGGCGTGCGCGCCTGATGGTCTTTCATCTGGTGCTCGGCGCGGCGCCCAGCTCGCCGCGCACGGAGCGCATCGCCGCACAGCTTGCGCGCTGCGCCGACACCTTCATCGGTGCGCTGCTGCACGACTGGGCGCACATTGACCCGGCGTGCCATGCCACCGAGGCGCCGCCGCCCGGACTGGCGCGACTGGTGCGCACGATGCTGCTGCCAGCGCCCGCAGCCAGCGCTTCGGCGAACCCGACTGACGTCCCATTCGATAGCGCAATCAACACCGCACTCGCGCCGCCTGCAGCGTGGCAAGAGAGCGGACTTGCGCAGGCCTTGAACTGATCTCCCTGGAGCCACGATCCATGTACACCGCCAAAGGCCAACTCGACGTCAACTCGATGCTCAAGCAGTACAGCTCGCTGGTACGACGCCTCGCGCACCAGATGATCGCCAAGCTGCCGGCCAACGTCGAACTCGACGACCTGATACAGGTCGGCATGATCGGCCTGACCGACGCACTGAGCCGCTACGACGCTGCGCAGGGCGTGCAGTTCGAGACCTTCGCGACGCAGCGCATCCGCGGCGCGATGCTCGACGAGCTGCGCGGCAACGACTACCTGTCGCGCGGCACGCGCAAGCACCAGCGGGAGATCGAGGCCGCACTGCACCGATTGCAGCAGCGGCTCGGCCGCACGCCCGCCGAGAGCGAGATCGCCAAGGAGATGGGCTTGTCGCTGGCCGATTACCAGGAGCTGCTGGGCAAGGTGCGCGGCACGCAACTCGTGTACCTGGAAGACATGTCCGGCGACGAGGGCGACGCGGATTTCCTCGACCGCCACGTTGCCGACGAAGAGGCCGATCCGCTCGCCCAGCTGCGCGACCAGCGCATGCGCCAGGCGCTGGTGGACGGCATCAAGACGCTGCCCGAGCGCGAGCAGTACGTGATGAGCATGTACTACGAGCACGACATGAACCTGAAGGAGATCGCGGCCGTGCTCAAGGTCACCGAGAGCCGCGTGTGCCAGCTGCACAGCCAGTCGATCGCGAGGCTGCGCGTCAAGCTGCGCGAGTGGTAGGTGGGTGCTCGGCCGGCTTGGGGCAGCCCGGCGCCGGTCTGATGTCCGCCCGCCTGATCTGGCCCCTGCCGGCGCTTCTGGCCTGGGCATGCGCATGGGCGCTGTTCGCCGCGCTCGCCAGGCTCGGCGTGGCGCCATGGCTGCTGCTCGCGATGCCGAGCGCGCTGGCCGCGGTGCTCGCGCTGCAGGGCGCGACGCGATGGCGGCGCGGGCTGGTCGCGGCAGGGTTCCCTCTCTCGCTTGCTGTCTCCGGACTGGCCAGTGCGTTGCCGCCCTGGGCCTGGCTGCTGCCGCTCGCAGCGCTGGCGCTGGTCTACCCAATACGAAGCTGGCGCGATGCCCCGCTCTTTCCAACGCCGAAGGGTGCGCTGGCCGGCCTCTCGCGCCACGTGCCTCTGTCGCCCGCGGCGCGGGTGATCGATGCCGGTTGCGGCCTGGGCCACGGCCTGCGCGAGCTGCGTCGCGAATACCCGCAGGCGCGCCTCGAAGGGCTGGAGTGGAGCTGGCCGCTGGTGTGGACGTGCCGCCTGCGCTGCCGCTGGGCGCTGGTGCAGCGGTGCGACATCTGGGCGGCGGACTGGTCGGACTACGACCTGGTGTACCTGTTCCAGCGTCCCGAGAGCATGGCGCGCGCCGTGGCCAAGGCGTCGCGCGAGTTGCGTCAGGGCGCCTGGCTGGCGAGCCTGGAGTTCGCGGCGACCGGCCTGCGCCCGCAGGCAGTGCACCTCTGCGCCGACGCACGGCCGCTGTGGCTGTACCAGATGCCGTTCGTCGCTGCGGCGCCATAGCGGTGGGCCACTGCGGGCGCCGCCGCAGGTCCGCACGGCGCGGCGCACGAAGCAATCGGAGCAGGCGTGCGCTCGGGCTTGACGAGCGCCACCCCTGAAGGCGTAATCGACTCCGGAACAAGAGCGTGGCAGCGCGAATCGGCAATCGGCTTCGTGCGGAGGAGAGCGAGCCCGCCCACGCCGCCAGCGAAACCCTCTCAGGAGGGCAAAGCGAGCCGGCGTCTGCTGTTCATTTCGAACGTCAGACCTCGGCCACGGTGACCCGGCAGGAGGCTTGATGGCTGACGATCCGATGTATCACGATGGAATGCGGCAGCTTCAGGACGTCCGTGAGACGCGACCCCTGGCCGATCGTCTGGAGCAGGTCACCGTTCGCACGGCATTTACCGACGAGGACCGCGCGTTCATTCAGCGCTGTCCGATGTTCTTCATCGCAACGGCCGATGCCCATGGCCGTCCGGACTGCTCCCACAAGGGCGGCTTGCCCGGGTTCGTGCGTGTCCTGGACGATCGCACCCTTGCCATTCCCGATTACGACGGCAACGGGATGTACCGAACCTGGGGAAACGTGCTCGTCAACCCCCATGTCGGGCTGCTCTTCCTCGACTTCGAGCAGCCAAGGCGACTTCGCGTGAATGGCATGGCCCGGGTCGCGGAAGACGATCCGCTGCGCAGCGAGTTCCCGGGGTCGGTATTCATTGTTCGCGTCGCGGCAACGAAGGTCTTTCCAAACTGCCCTCGCTACCTGCACAAGATGCTGCTCATCGAACACTCGGTCTATGCGCCGCGGCCTGAGTACACGCCGCCAGTCCCGGCGTGGAAGACCTTCGAGAGCTTTCGTGATTCGCTGCCGGCGCGAGACCAACCCGATAGCGAGCAGAAGTGAGCAGACTGATGGTCTTCCTTATCGTCCTCGGCAGCGGGTCTAGGTTGTTCGACGAAGCCGACAATGCACAAGCGCTCGAGCTTGTCGACAGGCGTGCCTCGGCAAACGGTGCCGTCGTTTTTGCCTATCATCCGGCGCGGTGACGCCGGACCGTCGAGATCGAATCATTGCGGCAAGCCGCTCAGGGGAGACAGATGCCCACGACCAACAAGACCACCACCACGAAATCCGGGCCAAGGGCCACGCCGCGCAAGCGCGCCGGTCCGCGCAAGGCGACGCCCGCTGCGGCGGCGATGCCCGTCGCCTCGGTGACCGTGCCACTCAGCGAGTTGTCGCTGAAGACGCTGGCACGGCAACTCCAGTCGGTGACCGCGTCGGTACTGAGCATGGCCGGTACCGCGACCGACCTCGGCATGACGCTCGCCAGGTCGCGCCTGAGCAAGCCGCAGCACAAGGCGGCCGTAGACAGGGCGGGCTCGTTGCTGCAGGATCTGCGCCAGACTGCCGGCCTGACGGCGCAGGACCTGGGCCGAGCGCTCGGCTTGAGCGATTCGTCGGAACTCGAGCGCATCGAGAGCGGCAAGGTGGCCATGCCGTTCGAGTTGATCCTGCGCGCGGCGTCGGTGCTCGGCCGCAAGGATCCGATCACCTTCATCATGCAGCTCACGCGCGCCTACAACCCCGACACGTGGAAGGTGCTCGAGAGCCTGGGTGTCGGCAAGCTCGTCGTGCAAGGGGCTCGCGAGCGCGAGTTCGCCAACCTCTACCGCGCGCACGATGCCGGGCGCGCGCTGTCGGACGAAGAGTTCGCGCAATTGCTTGCTTTCGTCAACGCCGCGTTCGAGCTCGCACTGGACTTCATCGGCAAACACAAACGCGCTCACGCATCGAAGGGGGCCGCATGAAGCGAAGGGCGAGGGGCCCCGTCAGGGGATCGACCCGCGGAATGCGGCCGCGCCACCGACGGCTCGGCGCTGCAGGATCCCATGGCAGTGCGGAGGTGGCCAAATGAAGCAATGGCGATGGGCCGTGGCGATTGCGCTTGTTGCGCAGTGCGTGCCGTCGATGGCGCAGACGACCGTCTATGAATCGAAGGACAAGACCGGTCCGGTCTATTCCGACAAGCCCTCTGCCGGCGCCAGCGTGGCCAATCTGCCGTCGGCGAACCTGATCCAGGTTCCGACGATCGTTCCGCCAGCGCCGCCGCTGCTGGCGACTGCGCCGCCGTCGTACCGGTTGCTCACTATCGTGTCGCTGGCCAACGAGGCCACGGTGCACACCAACACCGGCGCGTTCGAGTTCAGTGCGCGCGTGGTTCCCGCGCTGCGGGCCGGTGATCGCATCCGCATCAGGCTCGACGGCCGCCCGCTGCCTTCAACGTTCCGCTCGACGACATTGCGCATCGGAGAGTCCGACTGGAAGGCCGCCGCCAGCGACGACGGAGCCGCTCACACGTTGCAGTTGGCGATCATCGACACGCAGGGTACTCTGCTGATCGAGTCGGCGCCGGTGCGTTTCTATGTCCAGCGCGCGACGGTGGCGAAAGAAAGGCGCTGAGCGCGAAGCGCCACCCGTGCTGGCTGTCCCGGTCCGCGCAGGCGGACCGTGAGCCACGGCCGTCACGCTTGCAGCGAACCGCTTTGCGTGGGGCGCTCAGTGGCGCCCACGGCCGAGTAGAGGCCGTTCGGCTCGCGCGGCAGCAGGACGTCGATGGCGCGGTCGAGTGCGGCGGTGGCACGCGCGAAGGACTCGCGCTGCGCCGCCACCTGGCTGCTCGCCCGCATCAGACGCTGGCGCAGCGGTGCAGGAAGGGCGCCCTGGCGCGCCGCCCGCGAAAAGTGGTCGACCGCCCGCGCCAGCGCGCGGTGCAATTCACTGGCCTGGGTGTCGATGTCCAGGCTGTTGTGCTCGAGCAATGCCACGCCGAGCGCCGTCAGGCGTGCCTCGACCGCGCCGAGCGTTTGTTCGAGATCGATGCCCGCGGGCTGCGCGTCGGCGGCAATGGGGAAGGCAGGCATCGGCGTCGCAGTCTTCAGCGCTTGACGTTGCCCAGAACCTCCTGGGCGTTGGCGATCAGCTTGTCGGCAATCGCTTCGGGATTCACCTTGAACGTGCCGTCGGCGACGGCCTCCGAGATGCGCGTCACCTTGCCTGCGTCGAACTCGGCCGGAGCGCCCTTGGCGCCTGCCAGCAGGTTGGCTGCCGTGCCCGAGATCTCGACCTTGGCGCTGCTGTCGGCGACTCCACCGGGAACGGTCTTGGTGGCTTCGTCTGTGGCGGCGCGTCCGGTCGCCGCGGGCGCCGGCGGCGCCTGCTCTTGAATGCCCGATGCGGGATTGCCGATCTTCATGGGATGCTCCTGTCTTGGCCCACGAGACGCCTGCGGCGTCGGCCCCCCGAGGGGGCGTCGTCGCCTTGTGGCGGCCCGGCGGCTCCTGCGGGCTGACGACGGTCATGCCCAATCAACATGAACACTGTATCGGATGCCGCGCTGTCGACTTTAGAGCTATTGTGGAGCCGATCCGGGTTCGGGCCCATTGTTACAGACCCAGTTCGAGCCGGCGCTCGGCCACCGGCAATCCGACCACGATGCGACCGCTGTCGGTACGCACGCGCGCCGCCTGGCCTTCCAGGCCCGGGCCCAGTGCCTGACCTTCGCCGCTGACGCGAAATCCAGGGCCGATCGCGGTGATCTGCACCGTGTCACCTGCAGCGAACCACTGGCGGGCGCGCAGATCGGCTTGACGAACCGTCTGGCCAGCCGTGAGCGGCCGCGCCAGCGTGCGGCCGACGGCCGCTTCGGGGATGAGCAGTGGCGCCGCACCCTCGGCGAGGTCGACCTCGCCCGGGCGCAGGTCGGCGCTGGCCAGCACGCTGCCCGCGGGCAGCGTGGCCGCGGCCTTGAGTCCGGGGCCGAACACTTTCACGGTCAGCGGCAGGTACACGTTCCACGGTGTCCCGCCCTGGGCACAGCGCAGCCCGATCCGGGTGCGGCCCCAGAGGCGCGTTCCCGCGGGCAGGTAGGGTTCGACGCGCTCGCAGGGCGCCAGGCGAAGCCGGGAGTCGAGCGAGCCGACCAGCACCTCGAGCCGCATTCCCGGCGTCGCGCCGGCCTCGAGGGCGAATTGGCGCACCTGCTGCTCGAGATCCGTGGCAGCGACCGCTGCGGCTGGTTCTGCAGCACCTGCCACCGACGCGAACGTGAGCGAGGCCCAGAGCACGGTCGCCGAGCTGCGCGGCCAGCCTTTCACGGCGAAGCGACGGCTGCGATTGCGGCTGGATAGGGCTCGGGTGTCCACGCTGCCACTCTATTGGAGCGGGACTGCGGCGGTGGCGCGAAATGGCAGCCAAAGGCCCCGCTGTTCGTGCTTACGTTGCGCAAGCCCCCAACCACAATGCCTTCACACGACCCGGGGAGCCCCTCGGGTCCAGCGAAGGAACGGCAGCATGCTGACCCGACTCACCGACACGCTCGACTTCCACGGCCAGGCGCTCGCGCTGCGCTCCGAGAGGCAGCGCCTGCTGGCGAGCAATATTGCCAACGCCGACACGCCGGGTTACGTGGCGCGTGACATGAACTTCGCGCGGGCACTGCAACAAGCGACGGGTTCGACGCCGGCCGCGCGAGTATTGACCACCAGCCAGCCGGGGCATATCGCCAGCGGCGCGGCAGGCAGCGCCGGCAGCGCCCTCGAGTTCGCATCGGCGAGCCAGACCAACCTCGACCGCAATACGGTCGACATGGACCGCGAACGGGCCAACTTCGCCGACAACTCGGTGCGCTACGAGGCCACGCTGCGCTTCATCAACAGCCAGGTGCGCACGCTGACGAGCGCGATCACCGGCCAGTAGGGTCGAAAGCCGAACCCTGAGGGGGCCAGCCATGTCGATGTTTTCCATCTTCAACGTCTCGGGCAGCGCGGTCAGCGCGCAGGCACAACGGCTCAACGTCGTGGCCAGCAACCTGGCCAACGTCGACACGGTGGCGGGCCCCGACGGCCAGGCCTACAAGGCGCGCCAGGTCGTTTTCCAGACCCTGCTGATGGGTGCGCCCGGGCAGCCCGAGGCAGCCGCCGGCGTCTCGGTATCGCAGATCGCCGAAGACCAGACGCCCGGGCGCCGTGTGCACGACCCGAAGCACCCGCAGGCCGACGCCGACGGCTACGTGACCTACAGCAACGTCAATGCGGTGGAAGAGATGGTCAACATGATCTCGGCGTCGCGCTCGTACCAGAACAACGTCGAGGTCATGAACACCGCGAAGAGCCTGCTGCAGAAGACGCTGCAGATGGGCCAGTAGTGACCCGTCCAACACAAGAAAGCCGATCATGACCGTTTCCTCCGTACTGTCCGCCAGTAGCACGGCCTCCACTGCCAGCGCGACGACGGCCGCGGCAAGCACCTCCGCCACTTTCCTGAAGATGCTGGTGGCACAGATGAAGAACCAGGATCCGCTCAATCCGATGGACAACGCGCAGGTCACGAGCCAGATGGCGCAGATCAACACGGTCAGCGGGATCCAGACGCTCAACGCGTCGGTGCAGGCGCTGTCGGGCCAGTTCGTGCAGATGCAGGCGCTGCAGGGCGCGTCGCTGGTCGGCCACGACGTGGTCGTTCAGGGCAACTCGATGTCGATCAGCAACGGCCAGGGCGTGGGCGGCTTCGAGCTCGGGAGCGCCTCGAGCAACGTCAAGGTCGACGTGCTCTCTCCCAGCGGCCAAGTGGTCGACTCCATCGATCTCGGTGCGCAGTCGAGCGGCATGCAGAGCTTCACCTGGCCGGCCGGCACCGCCACCGACAGCAGCGGGCTGACCTTCCGCGTCACGGCCAAGAGTGGCGCGACCACGCTGACGGTCACGCCGCTGATGCGCGACCTCGTCGACGCGGTGAGCGCCAATGGCGACTCGCTGACGCTCGAGCTTCACAAGTCCGGGAGCGTGCCCTACAGCACGGTCAAGGCCTTCAACTGAACGCACGAACTTCCACCCAACCAAGGAATCCCCATGAGCTTCATGCAAGGTCTCTCCGGCCTGAACGCCGCCAGCAAGAACCTGGAAGTCATCGGCAACAACGTCGCCAATGCCAATACCTACGGTGCCAAGAGTTCGCGCGCAGAGTTCGCCGACGTCTATGCCGCAGCGCTGAACGGCGCGGGAGGCAACAACATCGGCATCGGTGTCAACTTGTCGTCGGTGGCGCAGCAGTTCACGCAGGGCAGCATCACGACCACCAGCAACCCGATGGATCTCGCGATCAATGGTCAGGGCTTCTTCCAGGTGAGCGACGGCATGACCATCCAGTACACGCGCAACGGCCAGTTCAGCGTCGACAAGGATGGCTATATCGTGAACGACCAGAAGCAGAAGCTGATCGGTTATCCGGCCAACGCCGAAGGCGTCGTGCAGTCGGGCCAGGGCGGGCCGATCCAGTTGCCCACAGCAAACGTCGCGCCGAACGCGACGACGAAGACCAGCATCGAGATGAACCTCGACGCGAGAGTCGCCACCACGCTGCCGGCCACCGGACCTCAAATCAACTTTTCCGACGCGACGACCTACAACAATGCTACCTCGCAGACCGTGTTCGACGGGAAAGGGCAGGACGTCGCGTTGACCTACTACTTCCAGAAGGCCGGAAACGACAGCTGGAACGTCTACGTCGCCGCCAACGGCAAGTCGGTGCTCGACAATGGCGCCACGCCGCCGGTGCCAAGGCCGGTGACGACGATCACGTTTCCGCCCAATGGAGGCGCGCCGACCGCACCGGTGGGCCCGGTGACATTCGACATCCCGGCGGCGACCAATGCGGCCGGCGCGGCGACGCTGGCGATCCCCGGTGTCGCGCTCAGCCTGAGCGGCGCGACGCAGTATGGCTCACCCTTCGGCATCACCAGCGTCTCGCAGGACGGCTTCGCGCCGGGCCAACTGACGGGCATCAACGTCGAGAGCAACGGCGTGCTGATGGGGCAATACTCGAATGGGCAGTCCAAGCCTGCGGGGCAGCTGGAGCTGGCCAATTTTCGTAATCCGCAGGGCCTGGTCCCGCAGAGCGGGAACGCCTGGGCGAAGTCGTACACCTCCGGTGATCCGGTCCTGGGGGCGCCCGGAAACGGCAATCTCGGTGTGCTGCAGTCTGGCGCGCTCGAGGAAAGCAACGTCGACCTGACCGGCGAACTCGTCAGCATGATCACGGCACAACGCGTCTACCAGGCCAATGCGCAGACGATCAAGACGCAGGACCAGGTGATGCAGACGCTTGTGAACCTGCGCTGAAGTCTGACGTCGACGTGATCGCGGGCGACGCGTCCGAGCCGGACAGGGAGCTGTCATGGACCGCATGATCTATCTGTCGATGAGCGGTGCGAAGGCGACGATGCAACGCCAGGACACGCTGGCCAACAACCTCGCCAACGTCTCGACGACGGGTTTTCGCGCCGAACTGCAGAGCTTTCGCGCCGTGCCGGTGCAAGGCAGCGGGGCGAGCACGCGCGTGTTCACGCTCGAGACGACGACCGGCTACGACAGCACGCCCGGCCCGGTCACTGCGACCGGCCGCAACCTGGACGTGGCCGTGCGCGGCGACAGCTGGCTCGCGGTGCAGGCGCTCGATGGCACCGAAGCCTACACACGCGCCGGCTCGTTCGAGGTCAGCGTGGATGGCACGTTGGTAACCCGCGGCGGAATGCAGGTGCTGGGCGATGGCGGCCCGATCCAGTTGCCGCCGAACAGCGAACCGAGCATCGCCAGCGACGGCTCGATCAATGCGCGTCTGCCCAACGGCACGAGCAGCGTCGCCGGCAAGCTCAAGCTCGTCACCCCCGAGGCCAGGTTGCAGCGCGGCAGCGATGGCCTGTTTCGCGCCAGCGGCGGCGAGGCGTTGCCTGCGGACCCCGCGGCGCGCGTGCAGGATGGCGCGCTGGAGGGCTCGAACGTGAGCCCGGTCGAGAACATGGTGGCGATGATCGCCGCGGCGCGCCAGTTCGAGGCGCAGATGAAGATGATGCAAACCGCCGAGGCCGACGAAAAGGCCGCCGCGCAGCTGCTGTCTGCGACCTGAGCCGCGAACAAACGGATCGCGGGCAGACCTGTTCAGAAGAGCGCCATGCTCAGCTTGCGGCGGTAGGCGTCGACCACGGGGTCCGACGGAGCCGCCGCGGTCTTGCCCGTCAGCTCGACCTTGCCCTGCGGCGCGGTGGCCTCGGTCGGGGCCGGCGCAGACTGCTTCATCAGCTCCAGGATCGCGACGTAGGTCTTGCGCGCGAGTTCGTCGCGCCAGGACTTGTCACGCATCACGATCTCGAGGAGTTCGTCCATCGCCTGCGTGAAGCGTTGCGCCGCGAAGTGGCGCTGCGCCAGTTCGAAGCGGGCGTCGAAGTCGCGTCGATCGGCGGCGATGGCCGCGGCGAGTTCATCGGGTGGGCGGGCGCGCGCCGATTGCTCGCACGCAGCCAGCCAGTGACCCGCCGCCGCGAGGCGCGGATCGGGCATGACCTTGGAGGCGACCGGTTCATAGGCGCGACGTGCTTCGTCGATGCGGCCGGCGGCTAGCAAGGCCCGCAGGTAGTCGAAGCGCGCAGTGTCGTTGCCCGGATTGACGGCGAGCGCTTCCTGCAGCTTCTCGAGCGCGCTGCCGGTGTCGCCCTCGGCCAGCAGCGCCTGCGCCTTCTCGACATCGACGGCCGCGGCCACGGCTTCGGCGCTGGGTACGTGCCTGTCCAGAAAGGCGCGAATCTCGGCTTCGGGCAAAGCGCCGACGAAGCCGTCCACCGGTTGGCCACCCTTGAACAGCACGCAGAACGGAATGCTGCGCACGCCGAACATCTGCGAGAGCTGGCCCGCGATGTCGGGTTGCTCGTCGGAGTTGAGCTTGGCCAGCGCGAAGCGGCCCTGGTAGGCTGTTTCAAGCCGCTCGAGCAACGGGCCGAGGGCCTTGCACGGGCCGCACCACGGCGCCCAGATGTCGAGGAGGACGGGTTGCTGCACCGATGCGTTGATCAGCTCGGATTCGAAGTTCTGTACGGTGATGTCGATCATGATGTGAGGGGAGCAAAGTTCGAAATTGGCGTACGCCCGCCAGGTCGGGAACCTGCGGCCAAGACGTCTGGTTGCAAGGGTTGTGTCGGCCTGGCGCTCTCAAAGCACGGCGGCCAGCCGCGTGCCCTGCTCGATGGCGCGCTTGGCATCGAGTTCGCCCGCTTCGAGCGCGCCGCCGATCAGGTGCAGCTTCACGCCGGCCGCTTGCAGTGGCCCCTGCAACTCGCGCAGCGGCTCCTGGCCTGAGCAAAGCACGATGGTATCGACCGCGAGCACGGTGCCGTCCTTGCGGCCTTCGCCGAAGGTGATGAACAGGCCTTCGTCGCCGATGCGCTCGTAGTTCACGCCCGACAGCATCTCGACGTTCCTCCGTTTCAGCGCGGCGCGGTGGATCCACCCGGTGGTCTTGCCGAGCGACGAGCCGTGCTTGCCCGCCTTGCGCTGCAACAGCACCACGTCACGAGCGGGGGGCTCGGGCTGTGGACGCACGACGCCGCCGCGCGTCGAAGCAGGATCGGCGACGCCCCACTCTCGCAGCCAGGCTCGCAAATCGGTCGTCGGCGAAGCGTGGCCGAGGTCGCTGCCGTTGGCCAGATATTCCGCCACGTCGAAGCCGATGCCGCCGGCACCGACGATGGCCACGCGCCGGCCGACGGACTTGCCGTGCAGCAGCACATCGACGTAGCTCAGCACGCTCGCGTGGTCCTGGCCGGGGATCGCGGGGTCGCGCGGGAGCACGCCGGTGGCGAGGATCACTTCGTCGAATTCCTGCGCGCGCAGCGCTTCGGCGTCGACACGGGTCTCGAGGTGCAGCCTGACGCCGCAGACCTCGATGCGACGTGCGTAGTAGCGCAGCGTTTCCGCAAACTCCTCCTTGCCGGGAATGCGCCGCGCCATGTTGAACTGGCCGCCGATGCGATTCGCCGCCTCGTACAGTTGTACCTCGTGCCCGCGTTCTGCCAGCGCGGTGGCGGCGGCCAGCCCGGCCGGACCGGCCCCGACGACCGCGATGCGCTTCTTCGCCGTGGCGACGCGCAGGACGAGTTCGGTCTCGTGGCAGGCCTGCGGATTCACCAGGCAGCTTGCCAGGCGATTGCCGAAGGTGTGATCCAGGCAGGCCTGATTGCAGGCAATGCAGGTGTTGATCTCGTCGCGTCGGCCCTGCGCCGCCTTGTTCACGAATTCGGCATCGGCGAGGAACGGGCGCGCCAGGCTCACCATGTCGGCGTCGCCGCGCGCGAGCACCTCTTCGGCCACTTCGGGCATGTTCAGGCGGTTGCTCGCGATCACCGGCGTGGCGATGCCCTCCGCCCGCAAGGCGTCGCGCAGCTTCTTCGTGACCCAGGTGAAGGCCGCGCGCGGTACGCTGGTCGCGATGGTCGGAACGCGCGCCTCATGCCAGCCGATGCCGGTGTTGAGGATCGTCGCTCCGGCCGCGCTGAGGGCGCGTGCGAGGTCCAGTACTTCGGGCCAGGAGCTGCCGTCGGGGATCAGGTCGATCAGGCTGATGCGGTAGACGAGGATGAAGTCCGGCCCGACCGCCTCGCGCACGCGCTTCACGATCTCCAGTGCCAGTCGCATGCGGTTCGCGTAGCTGCCCCCCCAGTCGTCGGCGCGCTTGTTCGTGTGCGTGACGAGGAACTGGTTGATGAAATAGCCCTCGCTGCCCATCACCTCGACACCGTCGTAGCCGGCGTCGCGCGCGAGCGACGCGCAGCGCACGAAGGCGCGGATCTGGCGTTCGACGCCACGCGTGCTCAGCTCGCGTGGCGTGAACGGCGAGATCGGGCTGCGAATGCGGCTCGGTGCCACGCACAGAGGCTGGTAGCCATAGCGGCCGGTGTGCAGGATCTGCAACGCGATCTTGCCGCCTTCGGCATGCACGGCGTCGGTGATCTGCCTGTGGCGCCGCGCGGCGCCCGACGTGGCCAGCGTGCCGGCGAAGGGCTTGGCCCATCCTTCGACGTTCGGTGCGAAGCCGCCGGTGACGATGAGGCCGACGCCGCCCCGCGCACGCTCGGCATAGAACACGGCCATGCGGTGGAAATGCTTGCGGCCGTCTTCCAGTCCGGTGTGCATGCTGCCCATCAGCACGCGGTTCTTCAGCGTCGTGAAGCCCAGATCGAGCGGGCTGAGCAGGCGGGGATACAACGAGGTGTTCATCGGACGAATTCTAGGAGCGTACCCGGTGCTGGGTCGGGCCCGCGCTGGGGCAGGCAAGGGCAGTCGCCGTCGCGGCAAGCCGCGAGAAAGGCGCAATGCACCGGTCTTTTCCGCATCTTCCCGGGTGGGGCCAGCAGTCAACATCGTCACCATTGACCGGAGCCCCGCCATGATGCGTTCCCTGTGGATCTCGAAGACCGGCATGGAAGCCCAGCAGACCCAGCTGGACGCCATCTCGAACAACCTGGCCAACGTCTCGACCAACGGCTACAAGCGCTCCCATGCGGTGTTCGAGGACCTGATGTACCAGAACCTGCGTCAGGCCGGCGCCAACAGCTCCGAGGAGACGACGTTGCCCACCGGACTGCAGGCCGGCCTCGGCACGCGCGCGGTCGCCACCTCGCGTGATTTTTCTCAGGGCAACCTTCAGCAGAGCTCGAACCCTTTCGACCTGGCGGTGCGCGGCAACGGCTTCTTCCACATCCAGCTGCCCGACGGAACGGCCGGCTACACGCGCGACGGATCATTCCAGGTCGACGCGCAGGGTGCACTGGTCACCAACAACGGCTACCCGGTGCAACCCGGCATCACGATTCCCGCCGCCGCGCAGAGCGTGACCATCGGTCAGGACGGCACGGTCAGCGTCACGCTCTCCGGCCAGGCGCAGGCGCAGACGGTGGGGCAACTGCAACTGGTCAATTTCGTCAACCCGGCCGGGCTCGAACCCAAGGGGCAGAACATCTATACCGAGACCACCGCCTCGGGAACGCCGAGTGCCGGCGCGCCGGGCTTGAACGGGCTCGGTTCGATCCAGCAGGGCTTCGTCGAGACCTCCAACGTCAACGTGGTGGAGGAACTCGTCTCGATGATCCAGACGCAGCGCGCCTACGAACTCAACTCGAAGGCGATCCAGACTTCGGACCAGATGCTGCAGAAGCTGGCGCAACTCTGACCACCCGATCGCCGAGCAGAGCCACCATGAAACACCTGATCCTCGCTGTCTGTGCCCTCGCCCTCGCCGGCTGCCAGGCCCTCAACAGCCCGCCGCCGGTCGACGTGGCGCAGCCTACCTCGGTGCGGCCGCTGCCGATGCCGGTGCCGGCCGTCAACAACGGGGCGATCTTCCAGACCGGCCAGTACCGTCCGCTGTTCGAGGACTACCGGGCGCGCCTCGTTGGCGACACGCTGACGGTGCAGATCGTCGAAAAGGTCAGCGCCAGCCAGAAGTCGACGAGTTCGGTCGACAAGAGCGGCAAGATCGACGCGAGCGTCACTGCGCTGCCGTTCCTCAAGCCGACCGCGCTCACGCGCGCCTCGGTGACGGGCTCGTCCAGCAACAGCTTCGCCGGTGTGGGGAGCACCGATACCGCCAACGACTTCAGCGGCACGATCAACGTCAGCGTGATCGAGGTGCTGCCCAACGGGCACCTCGTGGTCGCAGGCGAGAAGCAGATCGGCGTCAACCACAACGTCGACGTGCTGCGCTTCTCGGGCCAGGTGGACCCGCTGATGATCCAGCCGGGCAACGTCGTCGCTTCGGCACAAATCGCCAACGTGCGTCTCGAGCATCGCGGCCGCGGCCAGCAGGCCGAGGCGCAGGGAATAGGCTGGCTGGCGCGGGTCTTCTTGAACGTTCTGCCGTTCTAGCGCGGTCGAGAATCGGGTGGAGTGAACCTGTGCCGCCGACATGAATGCAACCGACCGAATGATCCGCTGGCTCGTGGGGCTTACCGCGCTTGCCGCGAGTGCCGCGCTGTGGTGGCCCCTGCCTTCGCAAGCGGCGCGCATCAAGGAAGTGGCGACCGTGCAGGGCGTGCGCAGCAACGCACTGATCGGCTACGGCCTGGTGATGGCGCTCGACGGCACGGGCGATTCGAGCACGTCGATTCCGTTCCTGCCGCAGAGCATGATCGCGCTGCTGCAGCAGAACGGCGTCACGGTGCCTCAGGGCACCAACATGCAACTCAAGAACGTCGCCGCCGTGATGGTGACCGCGCAACTTCCGCCGTTCGCGCAGCCGGGGCAGACGATCGACGTGACGGTCTCGTCGATGGGCAACGCCAAGTCGCTGCGTGGTGGCACGCTGATCAGCACGCCGCTGCGCGGCGCCGACGGCCAGATCTACGCGATGGCGCAGGGCAATCTCGTCGTCGGTGGCGTCGGGGCTTCGGCGGCCGGCTCGAAGGTGCAGGTGAACAGCCTGAACGCGGGGCGGGTTCCGGACGGGGCGACGGTCGAGCGCGGCGTGCCGACGCCGCTGAACCAGGGCGACACCTTGCAGTTCGACCTCAACGCGAACGACTTCAACACCGCGCGTGAAGTGGCGCGGGTCATCAACCGCCGCATGGGCGACGGCGTCGCACAGGCGGTCGATGGGCGCTCGGTGCGGGTACGCATGCCGCCGACGCCCGAGGCGCGGGTCGCCTTCCTCGCCGACGTCGAGAACCTGCCGATCGAACTTGCTGCGCCGTCGGCGAAGGTCGTGCTCAACTCGCGCACCGGCTCGGTGGTGATGAACCAGGCAGTCACGCTCGCGGCGTGTGCCGTGGCGCACGGCAATCTGGCCGTGGTCATCAATTCCACTCCCGTGATCAGCCAGCCGGGTGCGTTCTCGCAGGGCGGGCGCACGGTCGTCTCGGAGCAAGCCGACATCCAGATCCGCTCCCAGCCGGGCATGCTCGTCGAGGTGCCTGTCGGGACCAAACTGGTCGATGTGGTGAAGGCGTTGAACTCGCTCGGCGCGACGCCGCAGGACCTGCTCGCGATCCTGCAGGCGATGAAGTCGGCCGGCGCGCTCAATGCCGAGATCGAGGTGATCTGATGGCCGCGGCGATTCCATCGCCAGTCTCCGTCGACGCGCTGCGCGCGCGGGCCGCGGCCGACCCGAAGGCGGCGATCAAGGAAGCCGCCAAGCAGTTCGAGGCGCTCTTCATGCAGGAGATCATGAAGAGCATGCGCCAGGCCACGTTGGCCAGCGGCATGCTCGACAACGCCGGCACGCAGCTCGGCACCGAGATGCTCGACACCCACTTCGCCACCCAGATGACGGGCCAGCGTGGTGGCCTCGGCGAGGTGATCGCGCGCCAGCTCGAGCGCCAGATGGGCGTCTCGGCCGTGTCCGGCGCAGCGACCCAGCGGCCCGCGCAGGCCGCCTTCAGCCAGACCAACGGCAGCGCCCGCCAGATCGACTTCCTGCAGGCGAACCAGCAGGCGGCACGCGCGGCCGAGGCCGATACGGGCATTCCCGCCGCGTTCATGCTCGCCCAGGCGGCGCACGAGACCGGCTGGGGTCAGCGCGAGATCCGCCAGGCCGACGGCAGCAGTGCCAACAACCTCTTCGGCATCAAGGCCGGCAGCGGATGGAAGGGCGCCGTCGCGGAGGTGACGACGACCGAATTCGTCGACGGCCAGCCGCGCAAGCTCACCCAGCGCTTTCGCGCCTACGCCTCTGCGGCCGAGTCGTTCCGCGACTACGCGCGGCTGATGAAGGAAAACGGCCGCTACAGCCAGGTGCTGGCCAGCGGCGGCAGCGCCGATCGCTTCGCGCAGGGCCTGCAGGCGGCGGGTTATGCCACCGACCCGGCCTACGCCGACAAGCTCGGACGCGTAATCAACACCACCCTGCGCCTGCAGCGCGTGGTGACCTGAGCGACTGGCCAGACCCATGTCCGTGACCGCCCTGTTCTCCATCGGCTCGCGTGCGATGACGGCGAGCTACGCCGCATTGCAAACGACCGGCAACAACATCGCCAACGCCAACACGGCCGGCTATTCGCGCCAGCAGGTGGATCTGGCCTCGTCCGGCGGGCAGCTCACCGGTAGCGGCTTCTTCGGCAGGGGCGTCGACGTGACGACGGTCAATCGCGCACATGACGAGTTCCTGACCCGTGAGGCGGCGCTCACGCAATCGACGGCTCAGGCCGACAGCACCCGGCTGTCGCAACTGCAACAGCTGGAACAGGTGTTCGGCACGGGCGAATCGGGGCTGGGCTACCAGAGCGGGCAGCTGATCGGCTCGTTCACCGACGTGGCGAGCCAGCCCCAGGACCCGGCGGCACGCCAGGTGGCGTTGTCGCAGGCGGAAAGCACTGCGGCGAGTTTTCGCGCCGCCGGCGAGCAGATCGACACTCTGCAGGCCGGTGTCACGCAGGACCTGAAGATTTCCATCGCGACCGTCAACGGGCTCGCGCAGACCGTTGCCAAGCTGAACCGGCAGATCGCTGCCGCCAAGGCCAGCGGTCATGAACCGAACGACCTGCTCGACCAGCGCGACACTGCCGTAGCCGAGATCGGCAAATACCTGCAGGTGACCACCGTCGAGGCGGGTGACGGCTCGCAGAGCCTGTTCATCGGCGGTGGCCAGCGGCTGGTGCTCGGCGCAGAGGCATCGACGCTGTCGGCCATCCCTGACACCTTCGACCCGTCGAAGGTGCATGTCGGTGTGCGCGACGGCAGCGTCGACCGGCTGCTGCCCGACAGCCTGATCACCGGTGGTTCGATGGCCGGGCTGCTTCGTTTCCAGAACGAGGACTTGCGCGACGCGCGCAACACGATCGGCCAGATGGCCGCCGCGCTCGGCGGTGCGATCAACGCCCAGCAGCACCTCGGGCTCGACCTCACGACACCGACGGGCCGCCCGGGTGGAGACCTGTTCGCAGTGGGCGCTCCGCGGGTGCTGCCGGCGTCGGGCAACGGCGGCAGCGCGGTGGTCAGCGTGCAAACCACCGATGCGGCCAAACTGCAGGCGAGCGACTACCAACTGCGCTTCGACGGCAGCAACTACACGCTGACGCGACTCGGCAGCCAGGACGCGGCGCAGACCTTCACGCCGGTCGCGCTGGCCGCTGGCGTCACGGTCGAAGGCATGACGATCAGCCTGGCCAGTGGCGCCGCCGCTTCCGGCGACAGCTTCCTGCTGCAACCCGTGGCGGCTGCCGCCACAGGCATGCAACGTGTTCTCAGCGACCCGCGCGGCATCGCCGCGGCGTCGCCGGTGACGGCTACGCTCGGCAGCGCCAACACCGGAACGCTGGCGGTCCAATCGCTGCAGGTCAAGTCGCCGATCACCGCTCCGCCGAATGCGGTCGTGAAGTTCAACCAGGACCCGGCGACGAGCGCGACCACCTATCAGATCAGCGTCGACGGCGGCGGCACGTTCGCGGCTGCCCAGCCATTCGTGGCGGGCCAGCCGATCACCCTCGCCGACGGGTCGGGCACGCTGCTATGGGAACTCTCGGTCGGCGGAACGCCGGCCAACGGTGACGTGATCAGGGTCGATCCGACCGCATTTCCCGCCTCCAGCAACGGAAATGCGCAGGCGCTTGCCGCGCTCGCGGACGCCAAGCTCGTCGCCGGCAACAACGTCACCGACGCGTGGGCCAATGCGCTGTCGGATGTCGGCGTGCGGGTGCAGAACGCCAAAGGTGCAGCGACCTTGTCGAGCTCCGTGGCGAGCGAAGCACAGGCGCGCAACAGCGCGACGGCGGGCGTCAATCTCGACGAAGAGGCGGCGCGTCTGATCCAGTATCAGCAGAGCTACCAGGCCGCGGCCAAGATACTGCAGGTGGCACAGACAGTGTTCGATGCACTGCTGCAGGCCACGGCGAAGTGACATGACGGCCGCGAGCCCGCCGAGTTCGCCCCCGTGCTGGCCGCATGTCGCGGACAGCGCTCGACCGGCCCGCGAACGGCCCGGCGCTGGCTGATCCGCGCCGGGATGAACACGAAGGAATCTGTATGCGTATCAGCACCGCCAACGCCTACGACGCGACCATCGAGCAACTCTCGCAGCGCCAGAGCGAACTCAGCGATGCCCAGCTCCGGCTGACTTCGGGCAAGCGGGTGATGCATGCGAGCGACGATCCGATCAATGCCGCGCGCGCCGAGCGCGCCTTGGCCAGCGTGTCTCGCGCCACCGCCAGCCAGCGCTCGGTCGACGCAAGCCGAGCCGCGATGACGCAGATCGAAGGGGCGCTCGGCAATGCCGGCGATCTGTTGCAACAAGCTCGAGAGGCGATCGTGAGCGGTGGCAATGCAAGCTACGACGACAGCCAACGCAAGATGCTGGCCGATCAGATTCGCGGTCTGCGCAATCAGTTGCTGGCCGTTGCCAACAGCACCGACGGCGCGGGCGGCTACCTGTTCGGCGGGCAGGGCTCGACCGCGCCGCCGTTCGCTGATGCCGCAGGGGGCGTGCAGTATGTGGGCACGCGCGGCGAGACCAGCGCCGGCGGGACCTCAGGCCTTCCGATGACGATGGACGGCGCTGCAGCGTGGATGTCGGCGCCGACAGGCAATGGCGTGTTCGAAACCAGCAGCGTCACCAGCACCGGGAGCGCCTGGATCGATGCCGGCCGTGTGACCGACCCCGCGGCGATCACCGGTTCGACCTACAAGCTGCAGTTCAGCGTGGCTGCCGGCGTCACGACCTATAGCGTGCTGAAGGACGGTGCACCGACGCCGACGACCAATGTCGCGTTCGTCCCCGGACAGGCGATCCAGTTCGACGGCATGGCCGTCACCGTCAACGGCGCCCCAGCGGCGGGCGACGCGTTCGCGATTGCGCCGTCCAGGCCGACGCTGAGCGTCTTCGACGCACTCGACAAGGCGGCCAACGATCTGGCCACGCCGATGCGCAGCTCTGGCACGATGGCGCAGGCGACGGCCGACGACCTGCGCAACCTCGACGCCGTGCTGTCGCGCATGAGCGGCGCGCGCGCGTCCGCGGGCGAGGCGCTGAACCGGATCGACAGCACCGCAGGGCAACTCGACACGGCTGTCCTGAACGGCAAGGCCGAGCGTTCGGCGGCCGAGGATCTGGACATGCCGTCTGCGATCTCGGACTTCCAGAACAAGCAGACAGGCTACGATGCGGCGCTCAAGACCTACGCGTCGATGCAGCGCCTGTCCCTGTTCAACTACATCAACCCATGACGTGACGACCTCCAAGCTCTCCTTGCTAGCCGCCCGGCGCAGGGGCTGCGTGCCGCGCTTCGCGGACAGCCCGCGCCTGCCTTGGGGCTGCCCGTCGGGAGACCGGGCATGAGCGACGCATCGATCCTCGGGCAGGTCGCGCTGTGCTACTCGCCCTTCATCGACCGCCATCGCGCCGTGACCGCGACCCGGCTGACGGTGTTTCCGCTGCGCCCCGACGCCGAACTCGATGTTCGGCAGCTGCTCGAGGAGGTGGTGCAGGTGTGGCCGCCCGACGGCGCCATGGTGTCGCTCAACGTGCTCAGTGAGAGCCTGCTCGGCGATCTGCTGCAGATGCCGGTGAGCGCCAACCTGATGCTCGAGGTGCCGTCGTTCATGGCCAGCGACCCGACGAAGAGGGACGCTCTGCTCGCGTTGCACGCGGCGGGAAGCGTGCTGCTGCTGAAGGGCCGCCCGGCCGGCGAGCTGCCGCGCGAGGTGTTGCCGTGCTTCAAGTATTCGATTGTCGACCTGGCAGAGGATCGACGTCTTCTCGAAGGACCGGCCAGCTCGCCCTACGCGGCGAGCCGCCGCATCGCCTTCGTGCAGTCGGGCATTCGCACCACGGCCGAGATGGAAACGAGCTTCGGTCGCGGGGCCGCTGCCGTGCTGGGCTGGCCGATCAACGACGTGCTGGCGCAGCGGCCGGGCGGGGCCAGGGCGGTCGGACAGGCCGACATGCAGGTGATCGTCGAGCTGATCCACCGCGTCGACCGCGAGGAGTCCATCGACCGCCTGGAGCAGACGCTGCGGCGCGATCCGACGCTGGCCTTCAAGCTGCTGCGCTACATCAACTCGCCGGCCTTCGGGCTGCGCGTCGAGGTCTCGTCGTTCGCGCACGCGATCATGATGCTCGGGCATCGCAAGCTCAAGCGCTGGCTCGCGCTGCTGCTGGCCACCGCGACGCGCGACGCCAACCTGAAGCCGGTCATGTTCGCCGCCGTCCGCCGGGGCTTGTTGATGGAGGAACTCGGGCGCTCGGTCGGCGACGAGGAGATGCGCAACGAGATGTTCATCTGCGGCGTCTTCTCGCTGCTCGACCGCATGTTCCAGCAACCTTTCTCCGAGCTGCTGAAGACCATTCCCGTGCCCGAGCCTGTCATGCAGGCGCTGGTCGATGGCACGGGTCCGTACCACCCGTACTTCGAGCTCGTGCGGGCAGTCGAGGGCGATTCGCTGTTCGACGTGCGAGCGGCGGCCGAGAAGCTTCTGCTCGGCGTCGGCGAGATCAATCGTGCGCAGCTGCGCGCCTTGTCCGCGGCGGCTCAGCTGGAGTGAAGGCGGCGTCCGCGACGACCGCCCGGGGCGTCGTCGGTTGCGCACCCAGGGCCCTACGTACACTGTCACGGTGAACGCCCTTCCGCCTGCCGCACGATGAATCCGCTGGAACCCGGCTCGGCAACGTCGGCGCTTTACCGCTTGTTCGACCTGCTGTCCGATGCCGTGCTGGTGCTGGACCGCGACCTGCGGATCTCGTTCGCCAACGCAGCGGCGATGCGCCGGCTCGGCTGCGAGGCGGGGTGGCGCCTCGAGCAGCTCGAGCCGATCGTCGGCGAGCCGGCGATGCGCTGGGCGCGAGGCGTGCTGGCCGATCGCACCGGCGGCGGCTCGGCGCTCCCGTTCATCTTGCCCGATGGCCGCAGTGCCAACTTCGCATTGCAGCAGCTCGACGCCCGTCACTGGGCGCTGCGGCTGATGTGCGACGCGGCGCCCTCTGCCGGGGCGAAGGCGCAGCTGCGCACGATGCTGCAGCCGGCGTCGGCCGAACGGCTCGCTCTGGTCTGGGAATCCCCGTTTCCGGCCTTGCTGCAGGGGCCTGACATGCGTGTGCTCGACGTGAACGCGGCGTTCAGCGAGTTCAGCGGCTTCGCACGGGACGAGCTGATCGGCATCGATCCGATCGAGCTGCAGCCGCTGGAGGACCGCGCCGAGCAGCGCGCAATCCGTGAGCGTCTGCGTGAGGATTTCGATCGCTCCGACGTGGCGCGATTGCTGGAATCGCGCCTGATCGACGCCAGCGGGCGGGAGCGCTGGTCGCGTCAGGCGCGCCACCGCCTGCTCGACGCGGACGGACGCATGCTGACCCTCGTAACGCTGCAGGACTGCAGCGCCGAACATGCCGCACGCGAGCGCGCCGACCGCTCGGCGCGCGAGCTCGACGATTGGTTCAACCTGAGCCCGGTCGGGATGGTGTTGTTCGACGACACCGGCGTGCTCGTGCACGCCAACCGCGCCTTCGAGGCGCTGGTCGGGCCGGTGCCGGCGCTGCTGTCGGAAGCATCGCCGAATCTGCAGCAGCTGCTCGCCTTCAGCGCCGGCCGGCCGCTGACGCAATTGCGCCCTGGCGCGAGCACGCTCGAAGGCCATGCCTGGCTGCCGCAGCGCGACAGCGCACCCCGCCGCCTGCGCGCCGTCGTGCGCTGCTACGAGACGCCTGGCGGCCAGAGGCGCTACATGGCGGTCATCGAAGACCGCAGCATGGAAGAGGAGCGCGACCTGGCGCAGATGCAGATCGGCGCGATGATGGACACGGCCGGGGTCGGGCTCGCGACGTTCCAGGAGTCGACCGGCTGGCTGCCCCAGCCGCACGGCGCTGGCGGAGGCACTGGCGACAGCATGCCGTCGGCGGCGTTGCAGGCGATCGGACGCGACATCGTCGTCCCGGAGTCGCTGCCCGAGTTCGAAAAGATCCAGCACGCGCTGCGCCACGCGATCCGCGCCGAGGCGCGCTACGCGATCCGCCACCCCGAGCTCGGGTTGCGCTGGCTGCTGACGCGGGTCGAACCCGCGACGCTCGCCTCGGGCAAGCGCACGACTTCGGTCGTGACACTCGACATCACAGAGCAGCAGCAGACGCAGCAGCGCAGCGAACAGTTGCTGCACGAGCTGACGACGATTCTCGAGAGCACCAGCACGGGCATCGCCTACTTGCGCGCCAACGTGCTGGTGCGCTGCAATCGGCGCTTCGAGAGCATGCTCGGCGTGCCCGAAGGCAGCGGGGCCGGCCGCAGCCTGCACGCGTTGTTCGCTCACTGGCCGCGGGCGAGCAGGATGGTCGAGCAGACGATCGCGGCGCTCGCAGAAGAGGCGCTGTTCGAGACCGAATTCGCGGTCGAGGAGGGGGCGGCGCCGGACGCCCCTGCTCGCTGGTTCTCGCTCTCGGTGCGGAGGACCGGCGCGGACCCGCAGGCGATCGAGGCGATCGCGGTGCTGGCGGACGTCACGCGCCTGAAGGCGCAGCAGCGCGAGGTCGAGATCCTCGCGCGTGATCGTGAACTGATGTTCAGCCTGTCGGAGGTCGGCATCGCGTTCGTTCGCAACGGCAGGGTCCAGCGTGCCAACGAGGCCTTCGCAACGCTTGCCGGCTACCCGATCGGGGACGTTTCGGAGCTGACGTTCGAGGCGCTGTTTCCGGACCGCGCCGAGTTCATCCGCCTCTGGGCGCGTGAAGACGAGCAGTTGCGCCGCCGCGGGCGCTGGAGCGGCGAGCGCCAGCTGCGCCGCCGCGACGGGCAACTGCTGTGGGTGCAGGTGAGCAAGCGGCTCGTCGTCGATGGCGATCCGACGGGCGGCATGATCGCCTCGTACGTGAATGTCGATGCGCGGCATCGTGCCGAGCAGGCCGTGGCGGAACAGGCCGAGCGCACGCGGGCGATCCTCGACTCGGTGCTCGTGGGCATCGTCACCGTCGGTGCGCGCGGGATCGAGTGGATGAACCGTTCGGCGCGACGCATGTTCGGTGGCGACCTGGCCGAGTTCGTCGGCCAGCCGATCAGCACGGTTGCGACGTCCGAAGCCGATCATCCGTTTCGCCAGACGCAATACCTCAAGGACCTCTTCGAAGGCCAGGCCGAGACCTTCGAGTGCCGCGTCAAGGCGCGCGACGGACGCGAATTCTGGGTTGTCGGCAACGTCGTGGCCACCGGGCTGGAACGCAGCGGCCGCCAGCTCACCTATGCGCTGCTCGACATCGAGCGGCGCCGCCAGGCCGAGGCGCGCAGCGAGCAGACGCAGGCCTCGCTGCAGCGCGTGATCGAGATGGCGCCATTGGCGATTGCGCTGCGCGACGCGCGCACGCTGCGCGTGCTGCAACTGAACCAGACGGCGGCCGGCATCGTTGGCCTGCCCGAGACCGATCTGGTCGGCCGCACGCCGGAGGAGATGCATCCGCCCGAGCTGGCCGCGGCGATGCGCGCCGACATGCAGGCCGCGCTCGAGGCCGGCACCGTGACCAAGCGCGAGTACAGCATCAGGACGGGCGGCGAGCAGCGGTTGTGGGACGCCCGTCACCTGCCGCTGGGGCCGCCCGGCGAGGCACCCGACCAGTTGCTGCTCGTCGCGACCGACGTGACCGAACAGCGCGCGGCACAGGAGGCGCGGCTCGAGGCCGCGATCGCGCAGCGCGAGATGCTCGTCAAGGAAGTCCACCATCGCATCAAGAACAACCTGCAGGGGGTGGCCGGGTTGCTGCAGCAGATCGCCGCGCGCAAGCCCGAGGTCGAATCGGCGATCTCCGAGGTGGTCGGTCAAGTGCAGGCGATCGCCCAGGTCTATGGCCTGCAGGTCGGTGTCGGCGGGCCGCTGCTGCTGCGCAGCGTCGTCGAGGCCATCACCGGTTCGGTGCAGCGCACCTTCGGTCGCGCGATAGCGCTGACGGTCGAAGGCGTGGCGGCGACACTGTGGGCACTGCCGGAGGCCGAATCGATCCCGATCGCGCTGACGATCAACGAACTGTTGACCAATGCGATCAAGCACAGCCGGGGCGATGAACAGAGCGTGCGCTGCGCGCTGAGTTGCGACGAGACCGGTGTGCGCATCGCGATCGCCAACGCGGGCAGGCTCGTGCCTGAATTCAAGCTGGCGCGCATTCCGGGAGGTGTCTCGGGGCTGGGCCTGGTGCGGGCGCTGATGCCCAGGCGCAGCGCGACGCTGAGCGTCGAGCAGGAGGGCGATCAGGTCGTGGCGACGCTGTCGCTCGTGCCGCCCGGCATCACCCGCCTGGACTTGTCCTGAGCGCAGAGGCTTGCGCCGACGGGCACGGACGGTCCGCGAAGCCCGGCGCGAAGCTTTCAGCCACAATCACCGGCATGCCCCGGAGCGTGAGGGGCGGCGAACGTGAAGCGTGCAGCGAGATCGGGTGTGGTGGACAAAGGCAAGATCCTGGTGGTGGATGACGACCGGCTCGTGCTGGCCACGCTGACCCACGGCCTGTTGCAGGCCGGGTACGAGGTGATCGACACCGACAACGGCGATGACGCAATCCTGCTGGCGCGCGAGCATCGCCCCGACCTCGCGCTGCTCGACATTCGAATGGAGGGCATGAGCGGCTTTGATGTCGCTGCCGTCCTGCGCGAGTCGCTGCAGGTCCCGTTCATGTTCCTGTCGGCGTTTGCCGACGAAGAGACGGTGGCGAAGGTGAAGGCGCTGGGCGCCGTCGACTACCTCGTCAAGCCGCTCGAAGTGCGGCAAATCCTGCCCGCCGTCGAGGCCGCGCTCGCCGCGCCGCACAAGCGGCCGGCGTTCGCCGAGGAAGGACCACGGACGCTGCCGGAGACGATGACGCCGACCGTGGCGATGGCTGTCGGCGCGGTGATGCAGCAGCATGGCCTTGCCCGCGTCACGGCGCTCGAACGGCTGCAGCGTCTGGCGCGGGAGGATGGCCACAGTGTCGAGCAGGCGGCGCAGCGTGTGCTCGACGCGATGGAGTTGCTGGCGCGACCGGCCGTGCCCTGAGATTCATGGCGCTGCGTTGTCGGCAGGCAGCGTGAAGTGAAAAGTGCTCCCGCGATCGACGACCGATTCTGCCCAGACCTCGCCGCCATGCCGGTTGATGATGCGGCGCACCGAGGCCAGCCCGACGCCGGTGCCCGGAAAGTCGTTCGCGCTGTGCAGGCGCTGAAACACGCCGAACAGGCGGCCGGCGAAGCGCATGTCGAAGCCCGCGCCGTTGTCGCGCACGCTGAATACCGGCTGCCCGTCGTGCAGTCGGCGCTCGAGCCAGATCTGCGCGGCGGACGTTTTCGCGCTGTACTTCCAGGCGTTGCCGAGCAGGTTCTCGAGCACCATTCGCAACAAGGTCGGATCGCCCTGGGTCTGCAGCCCGGCCTCGATGTGCACCGCGACCGAGCGCTCGGGCGACTGGCGCCGCAGGTCCTCGACGACATAGCTTGCCAGCTGGGACAGGTTGACCGGCTGGCGCGACAGCGGCCCCGAGGACAGCTGCGATAGCGCCAGCAGCGCGTCGATCATGCTGTTCATGCGCGCCGCGGCGCCGAGCACGCGGTCGAGGTGATCGTTGCCGATACGGTCGAGCTGGCGCCCGTAGTCTTCCTTCAGGATCCTGGTGAACCCCTCGACGACGCGGATCGGTGCCCGCAGGTCATGCGACACGGTGTAGCCGAACGATTCTTGCGCGGTGCCCGCGTCGTCACCGGGGGCCGCCACGAACGTGAGCATCCAAAGTCGCGCGACGCTGTCGGCGGCATTGCCCGCGGCGGGCAGGGCGGCGATGGGCCGCGCCCGCACGGTCCAGCCGGCACCGACGGGCTGCGGCGCTGCACCATCGCCTGCAGCAAGCGCCTGGCTCAGAGCGGCGCGCAGCTCCCTCGGCAGCCGCGACTGCAGGTCGGTGAAGTCCAACCCGACGAGCTGTGCCGGTTCGAGCCCCAGCCACTTCGCTGCGGCGTCGTTGCCCTGCTGCACCTGGCTGGGTGTGTCGGCGTTGCCCTCGAGCACGAAGACCGGCACCGGCAGGGCGTCCAGCAAGGCGTGAAACAGGCGCTCGTCGCGTGCCGCGTCGTCGATCACCCGCGCGCTGCCGAGGTAGCCCGCCACGCGCCCATTCTTGTCGAGCACGGCGCTGCCACGCAACTCGACCTGGCGGCGGGTGCCGTGGTCGTCGCGAAGCCACGCCCGCAGGCCGACCAGGTGCGCACCGCTCTCGAGGCGGACGCGCAGCGCGGCGCCCGCGGCACTGTCGGCGCCGAAGTGCTCCCACACGATCTGGCCAACGCCGCCTGAGACGGGCCAGTGCTCGTCACCCGCATCGAGCGGGGGACGCAGCAACGTCAGGCGGTGCGCACTGTCGCTGCGCCAGTGCCAGGTGTCGAGCAGGTCGAGCAAGCCGCGTACTTCGAGCCTGGCGTCGCGCAGCGCGCTGGTGAGTTCGTGCTGCCGCCACGAGGCCCAGGCGACCGCTGTCGCGGTGCACGCCACGGTGGCGGCCAACCACTCGAAGGACACGGTGGATGCGACTGTCGCGTCGCCCTGCAGCAGGGCAAGCAGGGCCAGCGCCAGCGCGGCAGCGGTCGCGAGCACGGCAGCGACGAGTGCCGCGCCTCGGGCCAGCGACGACGTCCCGTCGCCCACGTCGGCAGGGGCCTGGTCGGGGCTGGACATGGCAGCAATTGTAAGGATGTCGCCGTCCGCAACACCTGTTGCGCGCGCTGGCGGACAATGCGGCCAAGCAGGAGGTGAACGATCAGATGCCGCGAGCCCGGGAAGCCCATGACGATGCCGCGAGCGCCGCGGTAACGGGGACGTCGTCCGTCGCCAGGCTCGACCCGCAGGCCCTTCAACGGTTGCGCGAACTCGACCCGACGGGCGCCGGCAAGCTGATGGAGCGCTTGGCGAAGGCGTTCGATGCCTCGGTGGCGCGCCTGCTTCCCCAACTGCTCGCCGCGCAGGCCGCCGGCGAAGCCGCCGGTATTCGGCACGTCGCGCACACCCTAAAATCCCCTTCCGCGAGCATCGGCGCGGTCAAGTTGTCGCGCATGTGCGCCGAAATGGAATTGATGGCCAGGCAGGGCCGGACCGATGGCATGGATGAAAAGGTCGCTGCACTTTCCACCGAACTCTCCGCAGTGCAGGCCGCGCTGAAGGACGCGCTCGTCAGCTCTCCATGAACCCCGACGGCACCCCATCCGACGCGGACACGCAGGCCTTGCCGAGGGTCCTGCTCGTCGATGACGACGAGGTGAATCTGCTGCTGACCGCGCAGGCGTTGCGCGAACGCGGCTTCGAGGTGGTCGCTGTGCAAAGCGGTGAGCGTGCCCTCGAGTTGTTGGGCGAATGGCTGCCCGACGTTGCGGTGCTCGACGCGATGATGCCGGGGCTCAACGGTTTCCAGACCTGCCGCACGCTGCGCGCGCGCAGCGGATTCGAATCCTTGCCGGTGCTGATGCTCACCGGGCTGGACGACGACGCTTCGATCTCGTGTGCCTACGAGGCGGGCGCCACCGATTTCTTCGTGAAGTCGACCCAGTGGAGCCTGCTCGGCGGGCGGCTGCGCCACCTGCTGCGCTCCTCGCGGACGCGGGTCGAGCTCGAGCGCAGCAAGGCCAAGCTGGCGCGAGCACAGGACTTGGCGCGCATGGGCAGCTTCGACTGGCGCGCCGGTCTCGGTGGCCCGTTGTTCTCGGCTGAAGGGCTGCGGGTGCTCGGCCTCGACCCGGACACAGCGCTGAGCCTGCGCAGGCTGCTGCGTCTGGTTCCTCCCGATGCCCGGCAAGAGCTCATGGAACTGCTGCGTGACACGCTGCGCCACGCGTCGGCACTTGCGACGGACATGCCGGTCACCTTGCCCGACAACAAGCACCGCATCGTCCATGTCGAGGCCGAGCCCGAGTTCAACGAGCATGGCCTGGCGTCCGGCTACAGCGGTTTCGTGCAGGACGTGACCGACCGCCGGCTGGCCGAGGACCGGATCCGACACCTGGCGCACTTCGATCCTCTGACCGGATTGCCCAATCGCACCCAGCTCAATCTGCGTGCCGAATCCGCGATCGAGCATGCCCGCCGGATGGGCCATCAAGTGGGTGTTCTTCTGGTCGACCTCGACCGCTTCAAGGTCATCAACGACACCCTCGGCCACGCCGCGGGGGACGAACTGTTGATGGAGGTGGCGCGCCGCCTGCGTTCGAGCGTGCGCCACTCCGACAAGGAGATCGAGCTCTCACTCGACTCGATGGGCTCGCGCTCGCACCGTCTGCTCGAGGCGGTAGGCCGCTATGGCGGCGACGAGTTCGTCGCACTGCTGCCCGAAGTGAGCGACGAACGTGATGCCGAACGGGTGGCGACGCGCATTCTCGAACTGATGAAGGAGCCGATCTTCGTTGGCGGCCAGGAATGCTTCATCACCGCCAGCGTCGGCGTGGCGCTGTTTCCGCGCGACGGCAGCTCGGTGGCCGACCTGATGCGCAGCTCAGACGTGGCCATGTATGCCGCCAAGTCGCGCGGCCCGAACACCCATTCGCTCTACAGCCCGGTGCTGGCGGGGCGCGGACGCGAGAAGATCGAACTCGAGAGTGCGCTGCACAAGGCCATCGAGCGCGACGAACTCGTGCTGCACTACCAACCCAAGGTCGACGCGCGCAGCGTGCGCCTGGTGGGCGTCGAGGCGTTGATGCGCTGGCGTCGCAACGGTGTGCTGGTACCGCCCGCGGACTTCATTCCGCTCGCCGAGGAGACCGGGTTGATCGTTCCGCTCAGCGAATGGGCGCTGCGCGAGGCGGCGCGCCAGGCGCGCATCTGGCAGGACGGGTTCGGCTTCGCGGAGACGATCGCCGTCAACCTGCCGAACCGGCTCTTCGAGCGCATCGACCTCGTCGAATACATCCATCAGGTCGTCACGCAGTACGGCGTGCCGCACCACGCGATCGAGCTCGAGATCACCGAGACCGGGTTGATGAAGGACTCCGGCAACGTCAACATGACCTTGCAGCGGCTCAACGAGATGGGCGTGGAGATATCGATCGACGACTTCGGCACCGGCTACTCTTCCCTGGCCTACCTGACCAACATGCCGATCAGCGAGCTCAAGATCGATCGCTCGTTCATCCGTGAACTCGGGCGCGCGCCCAAGAGCTCAGACATCGTGACGGCCATCATCGCGCTGGCTCGCTCTCTCGGCCTGCGCGTGGTCGCGGAGGGGGTGGAGACGCTGCGCCAGATGGACGTGCTGCACCGCCTGGGATGCAGGCTGATGCAGGGGTTCCTGTTCAGCCGCCCATTCCCGGCCGAGGGGATGCAGGCCTGGCGCGAGCACGCCTTGCTCGAACGCAGGCCTGCGTGGGCCGCGCCGCGCGTCGAGGAAGGCCCGGACGACGCGACGCGCGGCAAGCACTTGCGCGCCGCTGGCGCCAGGCCTGGCAATTGAACGCCGGTCACGACGAGCAAGCGAGCCCGATGGAACCCAACATGCGCAAGGCCGCCGGCGCGGCTACGACCCCGCCGACCGAACTGGCAAAGGCGGCACTGCGCCGGCTCGTCGCCAGCAAGCTCGAACCGACACCGGAGAACTACGCCCGGGCCTATCGGGCCGAAGCCGGAAGTGCGGCGCCGTCGTTCCTCCCCGAGCGTGCGCACCCGCTGTTGGATCGGCTGATTGCCGCTGCTGTGCCGCAGGCCGAAGCGACCGATCGGCAGACGCTGATGAAGGCGTTGCTGGACGGGCGCTGGGAGCACGCCGAGCGCACCCTCGACGGAATGGCCAGCGGCGAGACGCAAGCGGCCGCACTGGCAAACCTGATCGAACGCATCGTCCGCGGCATCGACCGTGGAGGCCGTCATTGGACCAGCGGTCGCAGGAAGGACAGCCTCCAACGCGTCCTGGCAGGGAGTCGCATCGATTCGCAGTTGCTGCAGCGGCGCCTGTCACAACTCGTCGCAAGTTGGGACGACGACAGTGTCGACAGTGCTGCCGCGCCGCTGGACCAGGCAGACATCGTTTCGGACGGGCCGGCGTCGGTGCCCCAGGAATCGGACGTTCAGTCAGGTCCGCCCACGCCAGCCGCGCTGCCGGGTGTGACGCCGGCATGGGCGCGCGCCGTGACCAGCCTCGCCGGCAGTGTGCAGGTCGCGCTGCCCAAGGACGAGGCGAGCGAACTGCCCTCCGCCCTGAGCGCGCTGGTGAGTGCCATCACCACGGAAGGAGCGACAGCGGAGAACACCGAGGAGTTGACGCGCCTCTGCGAGCGCGCCGACCGCGTCTTGCTGCACCGCCACCACCTGCTCGAGCTGCTCGGCGGCCTGTGCCTGGAGCTGACGGCCAGCCTCGAAGACCTGGCCGAGGACGATAGCTGGGTCAAGGGCCAACTCGATGCAATGCGCGCAACGCTCGAAGGCGGAATCACGGCTCGCGGCGTGCGCTCGGTCGGCGAGATGCTGCACCATACCCGCGTGCACCAGGGGGGGCTGCGCGAGGAACGCGGCCGGGCGCGCGACGCGCTGAAAGCGCTGATCAACCAGATGCTGCAGGAGGTTGGCGAGCTCGGGTCGCGCACCGGTCGCTTCCACGAGAACGTGGGCCGCTATGCCGAGGTGATCGATAGCGCCGAATCGCTGGAGAGTCTGACCGGCGTGGTCGGCGAGATGCTGGAAGAGACCCGCAGCGTGCAGGAAGCTGTCGGCCAGACTCAGCAACGATTGCAGACGGAGCATGCGCGCGTATCCGAGCTGTCCGAGCGGGTGGTCGAACTCGAGTCGGAGTTGCGCCGACTTTCCGGCGAGGTCTCGACGGATCAACTGACCCAGATCGCCAACCGGCGTGGCCTGATCCAGGCGTTCGAGACGGCGCGGGCGCGCCTGGAACGCAACGGCCAACCGCTGTCGATCGGATTGCTCGACATCGACAACTTCAAGCGACTCAACGACGAACTTGGGCACAGCGTCGGCGATGTGGCGCTGCGCTCGCTGGCCGCTGTCGTCGCCAAGTCGCTGCGACCGGACGACATGGTGGCGCGCTTTGGCGGCGAGGAGTTCGTCGTCTTGCTGCCGGCAACGCCAGCGGCAGACGGCCAGCAGATCCTGACACGCCTGCAACGCTCGCTGTCCAGTGGCCTGTTCATGCACGAGAACAAGAACGTGTTCGTGACCTTCTCGGCGGGTGTTACGGCGTACCAGTCTGGCGAGACTCTCGAGCACGCCCTCGAGCGTGCCGACCAGGCACTGTACGAGGCCAAGCGGACCGGAAAGAACCGCACCTGCATCGGTTAGACGAAGCAAAGGCGGCGAGGGAAACTCCCCACGCCGCCTCTGGTGCGAGCCGACCGCGCGGGCCGGCGTTGCGGATTACTTCTTCTTGGCGGGGGCACCCTTGTCCTGACCAGCCACAGACTCCTCGCCCGACGGGATCGTGCCGGCCTTCACGGCGGAAGCCGTATCCGCTTTGACCGCAGCGCGGTTGCCGGTCGACTTGGCCGCCTTCGGAGCGTCCTGCTTCATGACGGACTCCTCGCCGGAAGGAATGGTGCCGGCCTTATTCGCCGCAGCTGTTTCGGACTTAACGGCAGCGCGGCTGGCGCTGGACTTTGCCGGCTTCGGCATACTTTGCGCCTTATCGGAATCCGGGCCCGATTGAGCGGGCAGGGTGCCCGCCTTCTTGGCGGCAGCCGTCTCGGCCTTGACGTCAGCGCGGGTAGGTGCCGATGCGGCAGTTTGGGCCGACGCGCTCACCGCGAAGGCAGAGATCAGGGCGAACGTGAAAATGGAAGGAGCGAATTTCATGCGAATCTCCAGGTGAATAGGTACTTGTTAAGGGCGGGTGCCATCGACTCACTGCCGATCATTCATGCTGCCTTACGCACATGTACCGACCGCGGTGATGAGTAGCGTCCATTTAACGCTTGGCGTCACCAGTCCGTTTACAGGGGGACGCGAGATTCTACATGGTGGGTCGCTGGCGCAAGCTGACTGTTGTCGCCGAACAACCATCCAGGGCCGGCGGGGGCTGACTCGGCTGCCGGTATCAGGGCCTCAGGGGGAATCGCCCGCCGCCGGGTCGCGAACGCACTTCGGCGGATGCGGCATTGCGTTCTGGAGTGCGACAGCGCCGCTGCCGCGGGCAGCCGCAGGCTCGCAATTCGAAACTCTGCGCCGCCACCCGCAAGTCGCAATCGATGGGGCTCCTGCTGCTTCGCTAGCTTTCTCGCCCTTGCGAAATGAATCCGACAGGTGTAATTTGTACACGAGCTTTCCTGTGTCCCTTTCATGTGGGGAGCGTTTCGGGAGTGCAAGTGAGATTCCAGAGCAGGGCACCACCAACCGCGAAGAATCTGGTCTGGCGCATCACCCCGGGCGTACTCAAGGGCGAGTGGATCGACCCCGCCGCCGCCCCTTCGCTGAAGGTCGTCGCTCCCGATAGGGGCTCGACCACTTGGGCCGTGTCCTCGTTCGAGCTTCGTTACGGTGCAGATGTCACCGATTTCCCAGACACCGTGCCTCCCGATCTGCTCGACGAGTTGTTCCCGCCGAGAGGCGATCCCTCGAAGAGGTCGGGAAAGTAGCACGCGGCCAGTGCGTCGGGTTCGTCTTCCGATCGGGCGGATCGACGCTCACTGTCGGGCTGAGCAGTCTGTTCCAAGGACACAAGCGATGCAGGAGACCCGTTACCGCATGAGGCGTCTGGGTCATTCTTGCTTGCCTACGCGCGGGTGAGGATCGCGGATGGGCCGCCGCCCCCGATCACGCTATCCATGCGCTGATGCCGGGGCCTCTTGCTGGGTCGGTGCCAGCATCTCCGAGATGCGCTTGTCGAGGGCACGTTGTGTCTCTGCGAGGTCGTGGAAGAGCATGACCATCGGCCACTCCAGCATCATGATCACCAAGACCCCGAGGATGAGGCCTGCGAAGCCCCGTTGCTTGTGTCGCGAGGCCTTCATGGCTGAATGGCAAGGTTCCGCTCGAAGGACGGCTCGACAGGCTCGTGGAAGTCCAGAAGACGCTTGGCACGATCGCCAAGGCAGAGGCAGGAAGCGCCGCCTGCTTCAATCAGGCGCAATTTCTTGGGCGGGCTCCATGTGGGGTAGAGAAGATCTCCAACGGCAATTCAGGGCCAAGTTGGCGGAGACGGTGAGATTCGAACTCACGGAGGAGTTACCCCCTCGGCAGTTTTCAAGACTGCAGCCTTAAGCCACTCGGCCACGTCTCCATTGTCTGGCCGCCGAATTCTAGTCGTCGATCTCAGCCGCCCGGCAATTGGGCCTGCGCGCAGCGTACCTGGATCAGCTCGCGTCGGCCGCCGTCGACGCGCACCGCGCTGAGCGACCCACCCCAGACGCAGCCGGTGTCCAGCGAGAGGAGGCCGGGCGTGTCGACCAGGCCGAGCGTGGACCAGTGGCCGAAGGCGATAGGCGTGCCGGCATTCAGGCGGCCGGGCACCTCGAACCAGGGCATGAAGCCGGGCGGCGCGGCGCCGGCGCCGTCCTTGGTCTCGAATTCGAGGCGGCCTTTGGCGTCGCAGAAGCGGATTCGCGTCAGCACATTGACGATGAAGCGAAGCCGGTCGCTGCCGGCGAGGCGCGGGTTCCAGAGCGTCGGCGTGTTGCCGTACATCGCTTTCAGGAAATCGCCCCGCGCGCTGCCGCGCAACTCGGCCTCGACTTCGGCGGCGAGCGCCAGCGTCGTTGCGCAGTCCCATTGCGGAGCGACGCCGGCGTGCACGAGCAGCCAGCCATGGTCGAATGCAGCCAGGCGCTGGTGGCGCAGCCAGTCGATCAGCACGGCCCGGTCGGCAGCCGCGAGGACGTCGCCCAGCGTGTCCTGACGCTTCAGCCGCTGTGCGCCTTCGGCGACGGCAAGCAGGTGCAGGTCGTGGTTGCCGAGCAGGCAACTCGCGGCGGCGCCGAAGGCCTGCAGCCGCCGCAGCGTGGCCAGCGACTGCGGGCCGCGGTTGACCAGGTCGCCGAGCAGCCACAGGTGGTCGCGCGAAGGCGAGAAGCCGATCTCGGCAATCAATCGATCCAGCGCGTTGCAGCAGCCCTGCACGTCGCCGATGAGATAGTCCATCGGCCGATTCTGCTACGCTCCACGGCCTCGGCCTTTCAAGGGAATTGCGCGGCGGTCGTCGGAACGGTTTGCGCACTGCATGGAACTTGCCCTTCTCGCCTTTCTGATCCTGCTCAACGGGCTGTTTGCCATGTCCGAGATGGCGCTTACCGCCAGCCGCAAGGCGCGCCTGACCGTGATGGTCGAAGCCGGCGATGCAAGAGCACAGGCCGCGCTCGACCTGCACGACAACCCGACCAAGTTCCTGTCCGTCGTGCAAATCGGCATCACCTCGATCGGCGTGCTCAACGGCATCGTCGGCGAGGCAGCCTTTTCCGAGCCGCTGGCGGCATGGCTGGGTGTCGCCTTGCACATCAGCGAAAAGGCCGCTGCCATCAGCGCGACCGGCCTGGTGGTCATGATCATCACGATCTTGACGATCATCTTCGGTGAGCTCGTGCCGAAGCGGCTCGGGCAGATGTACCCTGAGACAGTGGCGCGCATCGTGGCGCAGCCGATGGAATGGTTGTCGTGGATTGCCCGGCCGCTGGTCAAGCTGCTGTCATGGTCGACCAACGCCACGCTGCGCCTCCTCGGCATCCACGGGGGCCCCAGTCGCAGCGTGACCGAGGAGGAGATCGCGGCCAGCCTGGAGGAGGGCCTGGATGCCGGCGTGATCGAGGCGCAGGAACACCAGATGGTGCGCAACGTGTTCCGCCTCGACGACCGACCTGTCGGTTCGATGATGATCCCGCGCAACGAGATCGTCTGGCTCGACGTTGGCGCACCGCAGGAAGACGTGCTGCGCCTGATCGGCAAGGCCGAGCATTCGCGCTATCCGGTCTGTCGCGGCGGGCTGAACGACGTGCTGGGCATCGTCTCCGCGCAGAGCCTGCTGCAGCAGTCGCTGCGCGGCGAGGCTCTGTCGCTTGCAGAGAACCTGCAAGCGGCGGTGTTCGTGCCGGAGACCCTCTCCGGCATGGAACTGCTCGAGCACTTCCGGGCGACCAGCGTGCAACTGGTGTTCGTCGTCGACGAATACGGCGAGGTGCAGGGCGTCATCACGGTGCGCGACGTCCTCGAGGCGATCACCGGCGAGTTCACGACACCGAGCGACAAGGACACCTGGGCCGTGCAGCGCGCCGACGGCAGCTGGCTCTTCGATGGTCTCATTCCGGTGCCCGAGTTGAAGGACCGCCTGAACGTGAAGGAACTACCAGAGGAAGACCGCGGTCGCTACAACACGCTGGCAGGGATGGTCATGCTCTTGCTCGGCCGCCTGCCGCAGACTGCAGATGCCGTGGAGTGGGACGGCTGGCGTTTCGAGGTCGTCGACCTCGACGGCAAGCGGGTCGACAAAGTGCTGGTCAGTCCACTGCCTGCGCCCGAGCACGAGGGCGCCGCGTGAGCAAGGCGTTTGCTTCCGAAGCCGACCTGATCGAGAAGAAAGTCGGTTTCGTCAGACTGTCCGACAACGCCTGTGCCCATGCGGCAGAGGGCGATCCGGACACCGCCATCATCAGCGGCGACCTTCGGGTAATTCAGGAAGCACTGGCCGAGGTGCGTGCCGGCCCGAAGATCGAGACAGGAGCGAAAGCATGAAGCAGGCGATCACCTTCCCCAAGGCCGAGGGTGTGTTCAACAAGCAGGCGCACTGCGACATTCCGGCCGGCCTCTTCGAGCACGAGCATGGCCGTGAAGGCTTCTTCGGCGCAGCCAGTCACACCTTGCACAGCCATAAGCCGACCGACTGGGGCGCCTGGGAAGGCCCGCTGCGACCACATTGCCTGGACTTGAACAAGCTCGCCGGAGATGCCGCCTGCCCGCTCTCCGCCCATCCGGTGATGGGCAACGCCAACACGCGGGTGCGCTGGTGGCGTGCTCCGGCCGGCGCGATGCAGCACCTGGTGCGCAATGGCGACGGCGACGATCTGCTTTTCGTCCATGCCGGCGTCGGTGAGCTGTACTGCGATTACGGTCACATGGGTTTTCGCGATGGTGACTACCTCCTGCTGCCGCGCGGCACTGCATGGCGCATCGAAGCCACGCAGCCGGTCGAGATGCTGCTGATCGAGGCGACCGACGACTATTTCCAGTTGCCGGATCGCGGCATCGTCGGCCGCCACGCGCTGTTCGATGCGGCGGTGCTCGAGACGCCGAAGATCGATGACGCCTTCAAGGCCCAGTACAGCGAGCGCGAGACCACCGTGCGCATCAAGCGCCGCGGCGCGGTGAGCACGGTGACCTTCCCCTTCAACCCGCTGGACTGCGTTGGCTGGCATGGCGACTGCGTGCCCGTCCGGCTGAACTGGCGCGACATCCGCGAGATGCTGTCCGACCGCTACCACCTGCCGCCGACCGCGCATGCCACGTTCCTGAGCAAGACCGTGGTCGTGTGCACCTTCGCGCCGCGCCCGCTGGAGAGCGACCCGGGCGCGCTGAAGGTGCCGTTCTTCCACAGCAACGTCGAGTTCGACGAATTCATCTTCTACCACCGCGGCAACTTCTTCAGCCGCGACAACATCAGCGCGGGCATGTGCACGCTGCATCCCGCCGGTTTCGCCCACGGTCCGCACCCGAAGGCCTTCGCACTCGCCGAGGCCGGCAACAAGGGCGAGCGACGCAGCACCGACGAAGTCGCGGTCATGATCGATACGCGCTTCGCGGTCGACCTGGCAGGCATGCCGCCGGGCGTGGAGAACCTCGACTACATCGACAGCTGGAAGCGCAAGCCGGGCGCCTGACGATGAGCGACATGACGCACGATCCCGCGCTGCGAAGCTGGGTGGCTTCGGCCAACGTCGCCGGCACCGACTTTCCGGTGCAGAACCTGCCCTACGGACGATTTCGCCGGGCCGGCAGCGACGAGTCGTGGCGCATCGGAGTTGCCATCGGCGATCAGGTGCTCGATCTCAGGCTCGCGGTAAGTCAATGTCCCTGGGGCGCGTCGGTGCTGCCCTTGCTGCAGCCACTGGCAGACGGCGATCTGGTGCCGCTGATGTCGGGCGGCGCCGACGCGAGGCGCACAGTCCGACAGGCGTTATCGGAGGCCTTGTGCGACGGCAGCGTGCAGAGCCCGTTCCTAGAACTGTGCCTGCTGCCCCGGGCCGAGGCCGAGATGGCCCTGCCATGCCGCATCGGCGACTACACCGACTTCTACGCGAGCATCCATCATGCCACCGCCGTCGGCAGGCTCTTCAGACCTGACCAGCCGCTGCCGCCGAACTACAAGTGGGTGCCGATCGGCTACCACGGGCGAGGTTCGTCGATCTGTGTCAGCGGCCGCGATTTCGCGCGCCCGCAAGGCCAGTTTCGCGTCGCTGCCGATGGGCCACCGCAGTTCGGCCCGTCGCAGCGGCTGGACTATGAGCTCGAGCTCGGCGCCTTCATCGGCCAAGGCAACGAGCTCGGCAGCGCGGTCGCGATCGATGACGCCGAGAGCCGGCTGTTCGGCCTGTGCCTCCTCAACGACTGGTCGGCGCGCGACATCCAGTCCTGGGAATACCAGCCGCTCGGGCCGTTCCTGGCGAAGAACTTCTGCACCACGATCTCGCCGTGGATCGTGACGATGGAGGCGCTGGAACCCTACCGCTGCGGGTGGACCCGGCCGGCCGACGATCCCCAGCCGCTGCCGTACCTGGAGTCGCCCGGCAATCGCGCGCGGGGCGCGATTGAGATCACGCTCGAGGCGTGGCTGCAAACCGCTGCGATGCGCGAGCGCGGCGAGCCTGCGGTTCGGCTTTCGCAGTCGAACTTTCGCGACGCCTACTGGACGCTCGCGCAACTGGTGGCGCATCACACGAGCAACGGCTGCAACCTCTCGCCGGGGGACCTGCTCGGCACAGGCACGCAGTCGGGGCCTCAGCCAGCGCAGGGGGGGTCGTTGCTCGAACTGTCGCAGGGTGGCAGGCAGGCACTGCGATTGCCGAATGGCGAGACGCGCGTATTCCTGCTCGATGGCGACACCGTGATTCTTCGCGGGTCTTGCCAGCGTGAGAACGGTGTGCGCATCGGTTTCGGTGACTGCGCGGCGACGGTGGGCGCTGCCAGGACCCGTGCGCTGACCAGCGAGTAGCCGGTCGCATCATTGGCTCGGATTGATCCGAGTCAAGCCGCGGAGGCGACACGGTGCGACAGTATCGCGTAGCCGTGAATGGTTTGACTCCGACCGATGCACCCGACCCAGCCGCCCACGCCAGGCGCGAGCTCGCCAGTCGTTGAACTGCAGAGCGTGCTGGCGCGCCATGGTGCCGATCCCCATGCGCTTGTGCAGATCCTTCGCGAATTGCAGGAGCTGCAAGCCTGGTTGCCGCGCGCCAGCCTGAGCCACGCCGCCGAGGCGCTCGGCCTGACGCTGGCGCAGGTGGAAGGCGTGGCGGGCTTTTACCGCTTCTTCCACACCTGGCCGGTCGGTGTCTACCGCGTCCTGTTCAGCGACAACGTCACCGATCGCATGCTCGGCAGCGAAGCACTGATGGCCGATCTGTGCCGGCGCCTGGGCGTGGCGCCTGGCCGGGTCGGCGACGACGGCCTCGTCAGTGTGGACCGCACATCGTGCACCGGTCTGTGCGACCAGGGACCGGCGCTGCTGATCAATCATCACCACGTCGTGACGCGGCTCGACGCCACCCGGGTGGCGCAGATGGCCGGGCTGATCCGCAGCCGCGTGCCGTTGCCGCAATGGCCGGCACATTGGTTCGAGGTGCAGGACAACATCCGGCGCGCCGACGTGCTGCTCGGCGAGCCCGCCGCGCCAGGCGTGGCGCTGGCGGCGGTGCTCGCGCGCGGATCCGAATCGACGCTGGCCGAGATCAAGCGTTCCAATCTGCGCGGTCGCGGCGGCGCCGGCTTCGCCACCGGGCTCAAATGGGAGCTGTGCCGCAAGGCCCCGGGTGACGCGCATGTGGTGGTGTGCAACGCCGACGAAGGTGAACCCGGTACGTTCAAGGACCGCGTGCTGCTCAGCCGACGTGCCGACGCGCTATTCGAGGGCATGACGATCGCCGCCCTGGTCATCGGCGCACGGCGCGGCCTGGTCTACCTGCGTGGCGAATACCGCTTCCTGCTCGAGCCGTTGCTGGCCGTGCTGCAGCGCCGGCGCGCGGTGCATCTGTTGGGCGCGAACATCCTCGGTCACACGGGTTTCGATTTCGATATCGACATTCATGTCGGGGCTGGCGCCTATGTCTGCGGCGAGGAGTCGGCGCTGATCGAATCGCTCGAAGGCAAGCGCGGTACGCCACGCATCCGCCCGCCGTTTCCCGTGGAGCACGGCTACCTGGGGTATCCGACGATCGTCAACAACGTCGAAACTTTCTGCGCAGCGAGCCACATCGCGCTGCGAGGTGGTGCCTGGTGGGCCGGCATCGGCACGCCGAAGTCAAGCGGCACCAAGATTCACTCGGTTTCAGGCGACTGCGAGCGCCCGGGGCTTTACGAATACCCGTTCGGCACCCGCATCGGCCGCATCTTGGAAGACTGCGGCGCGTGCGACACGCAGGCGGTGCAGGTCGGTGGGCCTTCGGGGGTGTGCCTGTCGGCGTTCGAGTTCGGCCGTCGCATCGCCTTCGAGGACGTGCCGACGGCGGGCGCCTTCATGGTGTTCGATCGCAGCCGCGACATGTTCGAGGTGGCGCGCGGCTTCGCGCACTTCTTCGCCCACGAGAGCTGCGGTTTCTGCACGCCGTGCCGGGTCGGCACGGCGCTGGTCGTCAAGCGCCTGGACAAGCTGGCGCAGGGCCACGGCTCGCGGCACGACATCGACGTGCTGTTCGAGCTCGACAAGCTGATGCACACCGCGACCCATTGCGGCCTGGGCGCGACCGCCTGCAACCCGCTGCGCGACACCATCCTGAAGTTTCGCCCGGCTTACGAGAAACACCTGAAATCGCTCTACTTCGAGCCGGGCTTCGACCTCGACGCCGAGCTGTCGATCGCGCGTCGCATGACCGGCCGTGACGATGCCGGCGCGCACCTGGAGAACCAACCGTGAACTCCGTGGACAGCTCGACCTTCCAGCTCGATGGGGAGGACCTGTCGTTTGAGCCGGGCGACACGATCATCCAGGCCGCGGCGCGTGCCGGGCGCTACATCCCGCACCTGTGCTGGCATCCGGACTTTCCCCCGCACGGCTCGTGTCGGCTTTGCACCGTCAAGGTCAACGGTCGCGCCGGCGCCGCCTGCACCATGCAGGCTGCCGCCGGGCTGGAAGTGGAAAGCAATACCGAGGAACTGAACGGCCACCGCAAGACGCTGCTGCAGATGTTGTTCGTCGAAGGCAACCACTTCTGCCCGAGCTGCGAGAAGAGCGGCAATTGCCTGCTGCAGGCCACCGCCTACGAGATAGGCATGGAGGGCCCGCACTTCGAGGAGTTCTACCCCGACCGGCCGGTCGACGCGAGCCACCCCGACATCCTGCTCGACTTGAATCGCTGCATCCTGTGCGAGCTGTGCGTGAAGGCCAGCCGCGACGTCGACGGCAAGAACGTGTTCGCGATCGGCGGCCACGGCATCGCGACGCACCTGCTGATCAACAGCGCCAGCGGGCGCCTGGCTGATACCGAGATGGCGCTGGCCGATCGCGCCGCGACAATCTGCCCGGTGGGCGTGATCCTGCCCAAGCGGCGTGGCTTCGTGATCCCGATCGGCGAGCGGCGCTTCGACGCCGTGCCGGTGTCCGAACAAGCGGACGAGGGGGCGACATGACCCTGCCTGTCATGCCGCACGGGCCGCGCAAGTTCAAGGTCGCGACGGTCTCGCTGGCCGGTTGCTTCGGCTGCCACATGTCGTTCCTTGACATCGACGAGCGGCTGTTCGAACTGATCGAACACATCGAGTTCGACCGCTCGCCGCTGACCGACATCAAGGAAGTGGGCCACTGCGACATCGGCCTGATCGAAGGCGGCCTGTGCAACGCCGAGAACGTGATGGTGCTGCGCGACTTCCGCGCCCACTGCAAGACGCTGGTCGCGGTCGGTGCCTGCGCGATCACCGGCGGCCTGCCCGCGCAGCGCAACCACCTCGACCTCGGCGCGCTGTTGACCGATGTCTACCGCAGTCGCCACGGCCTGAGCACGGGCAGCGCCATCCCGAACGACCCCGAGTTGCCGCTGCCGCTGAACAAGGTGCACCCGATCCACGAAGTTGTGCACGTGGACTACTCCCTGCCAGGCTGCCCACCCTCGGCCGATGCGTTCTGGAGCTTCCTGACCGACCTGATCGCCGGCCGCACGCCGCACCTCGGGCATGGCCTCATCCGCTACGACTGACCATGACCTCATCACTCGAAACCGCGCCCCGGGCGCAGGGCCTGCGCCGTGTCGCCATCGACCCCGTCTCGCGCGTCGAAGGCCATGGCAAGGTGACGATCCTGCTCGACGCCGGCAACCGCGTGCAGCAGGTGCGGCTGCACATCGTCGAGTTCCGCGGTTTCGAGAAGTTCATCGAAGGCCGACCCTACTGGGAAGTGCCGGTGATGGTGCAGCGGCTGTGCGGCATCTGCCCGGTATCGCACCACTTGGCCGCGTCGAAGGCGATGGACCGGGTGGTGGGCGCGCAGCCCGTCACTCCGACGGCCGACAAGATCCGCCGCCTGATGCACTACGGACAGGTGATGCAGTCGAACGCGCTGCACTTCTTCCACCTGGCGTCGCCCGATCTGCTGTTCGGCTTCGACTCCGAGGTGAACCGGCGCAACATCGTCGGCGTGGCGCAGGCGCACCCCGACATCGCGAGGAAGGGCGTGCTGCTCCGCAAGTTCGGCCAGGAAGTGATCCGCGCCACCGCCGGCAAGCGTGTGCACGGCACGGGTTCGGTGCCGGGAGGCGTCAACAAGCATGTGAGCCCGGAAGACCGCGCGCTGCTGCAGCGTGACGTCGCGCAAATGACCACCTGGGCGCAGGACGCGGTGGACATCGTCAAGCAACTGCATGCGCAGAATCCGGCGCTGTACGACAGCTTCGGCAGCTTTCGTTCCAACATGTTGTCGCTGGTCCGCGCCGACGGCGCGTTGGACCTCTACGACGGCGTGATCCGGGCGCGTGACGCTGCGGGCAAGATCATCTTCGACGGGGCAAGCGACCAGGGCTACCTGGACCTGATCGAAGAGGAAGTGAAGCCCTGGTCCTACATGAAGTTCCCGTTCCTGCGCAGTCTGGGACGTGAGCAGGGCTGGTACCGGGTGGGGCCGCTGGCGCGCCTTCAAAACTGCGACTTCATTCCCAGCAAGCTGGCTGAGATGCAGCGACGCGAGTTCATCGATTGGGGCAAGGGCGAACCCATCCATGCCACGCTGGCCTACCACTGGGCGCGCATGGTTGAAGTGCTGCATTGCATCGAGGTGATTGCGGAACTGCTGGCCGACCCTGACATCCTGGCTGGTGACCTCGTGACGAGCGGGCAGCGCCGACGCGCGGGCGTGGGCGTGATCGAGGCGCCCCGCGGCACGCTGATCCATCACTACGAGGTCGGTGCCGATGACCTGGTGACGATGTGCAACCTGATCGTCTCCACCACTCACAACAACCAGGCAATGAACGAGGCGGTTCGTTCGGTAGCGCGCGAATACCTCGACGGCCGAGAGCTGACCGAGGGCCTGCTGAACCACATCGAGGTAGCGATCCGTGCCTACGACCCTTGCCTGTCGTGCGCGACCCATGCCTTGGGGCAGATGCCGCTGGACGTGGTGTTGGTCGGGCCCGATGGTGAACTGATCGATCGTGTCGTCAAGTCGCAGCACGGCGAAATCCTGCACCGCCCGGGTTCGCCCGGCGGGTTGATCGCATGACGAAAAGGCTTCACGCGGTGGCCCCGCTACTGGTGTTTGGCTGGGGCAATCCGAGCCGCGGAGACGACGCACTGGGGCCCTTGTGTGTCGAGCGCTTGCATGCCGCGCAACGGCCAGCCATCGGCGCCGAATTCCTGGACGACTACCAGTTGCAGATCGAACACGCCCTCGACCTTGTGGGCCGCCGGCGGGTGTTGTTCGTTGACGCCAGCCTCAGCTGTCGCGCTCCGTTCGAGGTGACTCTGCTGCGCGCTGCGCGCGACGCGAGTTTCAGCACTCACGCCATGTCACCGCAGGCGCTGCTGCAGGTGTATTGCGAACTGCATGGCGAGGACCCGCCGCCCTGCGTGCTGCTGGCAATCCGTGGTGAGCAGTTCGAGCTTGGAGAACCGCCCGGCGCAGCCGCCATGTCCCACCTGGAGGCGGCGCTGGAATGGGCCGAAGCCTGGCTTGCAGCCGATCAGGTTGCGGTGGTCGCGTAGCGGGTCGCCTGCGAAGCCGCTCGATCGCGGCTTCGACGCTGGCGCTGCCATGCGGCCGATCGGGAGCGTTCAGAAGCCCGCGATGATCCACCCCGGGAAGACCGACACGAAGGCCGCGGCGGCAATGCAGGCCAGGCTGGCCGCGAAGGCAAGGCCGTGCGCCTTGCCTTCGTCCGCGACCGGTGCATCCGCGCTCATGAACATGAACTGGATCACCCGCAGGTAGAAGTAGATCCCGAGGTAGCTGCCGACGAGGCCGAGCACGGCGTAGGTGGTGTGGCCGGCGGCCATCACGTTCTTGAAGATCAGGAACTTGGCGACGAAACCAGGGAAGGGCGGTATGCCGGCCAGCGAAAGCATCGCGATGCCTATCATCAGCGCGGCGAACGGAGAGCGATGGAACAGGCCCTTCAGGTTGTCGAGCAAGTCGCGTTCGCGATCGTCTGTGGCGCCCGGCAGCGCGGCGAACGCGAGCAGGTTCAGCAGGCCGTAGGCGAGCAGGTAGAACGCCACCGCCTGCAGGCGCCCGGCGGCGTCGCCGAGCAGCGCGTAGAACAGGTAGCCGGCATGGGCGATCGAACTGTAGGCGATCATGCGACGCAGGCTCGGCTGGCGCATCGCGGCCAGGTTGCCCCAGACGATCGAGACCAGCGGCAGCACGGCGAGCAGTTCGAGCATCGGAGACGCCAGCTTTGCCGGGCCGAACAGGCGCACCACCGCCAGCAGCACGGCGGCCTTGACGATGGTGGCCATGTAGGCCGTCACTGGCACGCTCGCACCTTCGTAGGCGTCTGGTGCCCAGGCGTGGAACGGCACGATCGCGGCCTTCAGGAAGAAGGCCAGGATCACCAGCACCGCCGCCGTGCGCGGCATCGTGTCGACCGAGGCCAGCGCTTGCGTGAACGTATCGATCGACATCGACCCGCTGGTACCGTACAGCAGTGACGCGCCCATCAGGAAAGTCGCGGTCGCGGTGCCGCCGAGCACCAGGTATTTCAACGCTGCTTCGGCGCTCTGCGGCCGCCGGTAGGCCAGCAGCACCAGCACGTAGACCGGCAGTGACATGATCTCGAGCCCGAGGAACAGCGTCGGCATGCTGTCGGCCGACTGCATCAGGCACACGCCGTAGAGCGACGACAGCAGCAGCACCGGGAACTCGCCGTCGGCGAATTCGTCGCGCGACATCAGCAGCACCGGCAGCGCGAGCGCCAGCACCATGGCCTTGGCCAGCAGGCCGGCCGGGTCGACCGAGAAGTGCCCCGCGAACGGCGCCGCCGAATAGCCATCGAGCGACAGCCTGGCGGCGGCCATCGCCGCGGCGCCCACGAAGACCAGCGCCACCGCGAGTGCGGCGCGCTGCCAGCGGCCGGCGATCTCCAGGAAAACCAGAAGCACGATACCCAGCAGCAGCAGATGCTCCGGCAGCATCGCGGTCAGCACGGCGTGGCTGATCATGGCTGACCCCCCGGCAGGCGCGGCGTACTGACGAGTTGTCTGTAGGCCTTCGCGGCCAGTTCGGTCTTGCGCATCGGTTCGTTGGGGAAGAGGCCGAGGGCGAAAACGGCGACCGCGATCAGGCCAAGGATGGTCTTCTCGCGCCCGCTCAGGTCGGCCAGCGGATGTTCTTCGCTGTGGTGCGGTGCCTTGACCGCACCGAACAGGAAGGTCAACGCGAAGCGCAGCATGTACAAGGCCCCCAGCACGACACCGGTGACAGCCACCACCGCCAGCACCAGCGGCAGGCTGCTGGTGCCCAGCATGTACTGCGGCCACGCGGCCTTGAACGCGCCGAGCAGGACCAGGAACTCACCGGTGAAGCCGCTCGTCGTCGGCAGGCCGACCGAGGCCAGCGTGAGGATCATGAAGAACACCGAATAGACCGGCAGCAGCTTGGCCAGCCCGCCGTAGGCCGCGAGCTCGCGCGTGTGGCAGCGCTCGTAGATCATGCCGACCATCAGGAACAGCCCTCCCGCCACCAGGCCGTGGCTCACCATCTGGATCACCGCGCCCTGGATGCCGACGAGTTCGAGGCTGAGCAGCCCGAGCATCACGTAGCCGAGGTGGCTGATCGACGAGTAGGCGATGATCTTCTTGATATCGTCCTGCACCAGCGCGAGGCAGGCGCCGTAGACGATGCTGATGACGGCGAGCGTCATCAGCGCCGGCGTGAACAGCTGCGTCGCGTCCGGGAAGAGCGGGAAGCCGAGCTTCATGAACCCGTAGGTGCCCATCTTCAGCAGCACGCCGGCCAGGATCACCGAGCCCGGGGTCGGTGCCTCGACGTGCGCGTCGGGCAACCAGGTGTGCAGCGGCACCATCGGCACCTTGATCGCGAAGCTCAGCGCGAACGCCGCCAGCAGCCACGATTGCACATCGAGCGGGAGGCGCGCCTTGACCAGGTCGGCGAAGGCGAACGAGATCACACCGGTCGTCTGCTGCAGCGAGTACACGAGGTAGATCACGGCGGCGAGCATCAGGATGCTGCCGAAGGCCGTGTAGAGGAAGAATTTGATCGTCGCGTAGATGCGCCGCTCTCCGCCCCAGATGCCGATCATCAGGAACATCGGGATCAGCATCGTCTCCCAGAAGATGTAGAAGAGAAACAGGTCCTGCGCGACGAAGGCGCCCATCATCGCGAACTGGATCAGGAACACCATCGCGTAGAACAGCTTCACGTCCTTCGTGATTGCGCTGAACGCGCCCGCGACCACCAGCGGCCCGAGGAAGGCGGTCATCATGACGAGCAGGATGTTGTAGCCGTCGAGGCCGATCTGGTAGTTCACACCCCAACCCGCGATCCACGGCAGGCGGGTCTCGAACTGCAGCCCGGGCACGTTGGCGTCGAAGCGCGCGTAGAGCCAGGCGGCGAGCGCGAGCTGCACGATCATCACCGCGAGCGTCAGCCGGCGCGTGAAGTCGTTGCGCTCCGCGGGCGACACCAGCAGCAAGGCGGCGCCGGCGAGCGGCAGGAACAGCACGACGTTGAGCACGCCCGCGTCAAACATGGCGCCAACTCCAGAGCACCGCGCCGACGATGCCGATCAGCACGAACCACAGGTAGAGCTGCAGGCTGCCGGCCTGCACGCGACTGAGCACGCCCGCGCCGCGCTGGCCCAGCGCCGCCAAACCGTTCAAAGTGCCGTCGAGCAGACGGCGGTCCGAGAAGCGCAGGAAGATCCGATCCGATACCCAGACCAGCGGCCGGCCGATGACGCGCTCGTACAACTCGTCGATGAAATACTTGCCCGAGAGCAGGCGGTGCAGCCCGGCGAATCGCCGCTGCAGCGCCTCGGCGCGGCCCGGCGCGCCGCCGAAGACGAACGCGGCACCCGCGAGGCCGGCCAGCGCGAGCACGACCGACAGCACGAGAAGCGGCGTCTCGAAATGGTGCAGCTCTTCGTGCGTCGCAGGCAGCGGCAATTGCGGCTCGAGGAAGTGCGGCAGCGCGATGAAGCCGCCGACCGCCGAGAGGACGGCCAGCAGCATCAGCACGCCGGTCATCGACAGCGGCGATTCGTGCACGTGATGCTCGACCTCGTGCGACATGCGCGACTTGCCGAAGAACGTCAGCCAGAGCAGCCGGAACATGTAGAACGCCGTCATCAGCGCGGTCGCGGCGGCGACGCCCCACAGCAGCGGCGAGCCGCCGCGAGTGCTCGCGAACGCGTACCAGAGGATCTCGTCCTTCGAGAAGAACCCCGCCAGCGGCGGGATGCCCGCGATCGCCGCAGTCGCGATGGCGAAGGTCCAGAACGTGACCGGGATCCGCTTGCGAAGTCCGCCCATCTTGCGCACGTCCTGCTCGCCGCCGAGCGCATGGATCACGCTGCCGGCGCCGAGGAACAGGCAGGCCTTGAAGAAGGCGTGCGTGACAACGTGGAAGATCGCCACGCCATAGGCGCCGACGCCGAGGGCGAGGAACATGAACCCGAGCTGCGAGACGGTGGAGTAGGCGAGCACCTTCTTGATGTCGGTCTGCACGATCGCGATCGTCGCGGCGAAGAACGCCGTGGCGACGCCGACGACGGCGATCACGGCCGACGCTTCGGGCGCCTGGAGATACACGCCCGACATCCGCGCCACCAGGTAGACGCCGGCGGTGACCATCGTCGCCGCGTGGATCAGTGCCGACACCGGCGTCGGGCCGGCCATCGCGTCCGGAAGCCACACGTGCAGCGGAATCTGCGCCGACTTGCCGGTCGCGCCGATGAACAGCAGGATGCCG
>Ga0209048_10000329_pt1 | contig 51563 bp, 58 predicted proteins | sample FrelakmetCRP12CR_FD_187146 | JGI IMG/M metagenome (GOLD analysis project Ga0209048, IMG submission 187146) | Freshwater lake sediment microbial communities from the University of Notre Dame, USA, for methane emissions studies - CRP12 CR (SPAdes)... | ecosystem: Environmental > Aquatic >...
AGCTTGCAAAATAGGCAATGAATTATAATTTAAGCTTTAGCGCATAACTTATTAAATTCTAATCCGCCACGACGGATTAGAGAATTTTGTTATTATGGCCAAAACAAAAAAAACTCTTAAAAAAAAGGCAAGGACCATACGATCAGGAAAGGCTAAGACTAAAAAGAAGGCAGCCAAATCGACGCGCTTTGCAAAACATGTCCGGCTGGGGAAAAAGAAAATAGCCAAGAAAAAGAAAATTGCCAGAAAAACAGCTTCCAAAAAAGTTAAGCGATCTTTTAAAAAAGTCGTTAAGACGAAGAATGTCAAAAAAGCTGTCAGTAAAATTTCACCCAAAGAAGAAGCCAAACAGCGAGACCTGATTGGTGATTTGGTTTCGCGAGGTAAGCAGAGAGGGTTTGTGACTGAAGATGAGATTTTGCATGTTATCCCGAATGCCGAACAAAATATCGAGGATCTCGAGAGTTTGTATGAAAGGCTGGAAGAGGTGGGAGTGCGGATCATGAGTTCGGACGAAATGTTGAAATTAGAAACGGATAAGATTTCAGAAAATATCGAGGAAGAGAAGAAAACTGGACGAGCGAGAAAAAAAGAGTTGGCAGAAGCTTCTGAAGATGCTTCTTCAGATCTGGTGCAAATGTATTTGAGGGAAATTGGACGCGTCGGACTTTTGAAATCCGATGAAGAGGTTTCTTTGGCTAAGAGAATTGAAAAAGGCGATCCGCAAGCTAAGCAAAAACTGACAGAAGCCAATTTACGTCTGGTGGTTTCTATTGCTAAGAAATATGTCGGCCGTTCGCATAATCTTTCGCTGCTAGATCTAATTCAGGAAGGCAATATCGGGCTTTTTCGCGCGGTAGAGAAATTTGATTATCGCAAGGGTTATAAATTTTCTACATATGCCACTTGGTGGATTCGCCAAGCGATTACGCGCGCCTTGGCTGATCAGTCTAGGACTATCCGCATTCCGGTGCATATGGTAGAAACGATCAATAAATACACGCAGATCACCAGAAGGTTGGTGCAGGATTTGGGACGCGAACCTTTGCCGGAAGAAATCGCCGTGGAAATGGGGTTGGAAGTGGACAAAATCAGGCATATCCAAAAAATTTCGCAGGAAACGGTTTCCTTGGAAACTTCTGTGGGCGACAGCGATGACGACAGCGTGCTCGGAGATTTTATCGAAGATACGGAAACCATCATGCCGAACCAATCGGCTTCCAGGAAACTTTTGAAGGATCATATCGCCGAAGTTCTGGATTCTCTCACTCCGCGCGAACAAAAGATTTTGAAAATACGTTTTGGGTTGGAAGATGGTGTGGTGCACACGCTGGAAGAGGTTGGCCAGGAATTTGGTGTAACCCGCGAACGTATTCGCCAAATTGAGGCTAAGGCTTTGGAAAAAATCAGGGAACACACAACCATCAAAAAGCTGAGAGACTATTAGTTAGTTGTTAGTTTGTGGTTTATAGTTTGTAGTTATTTTTATGAAAAGCTCGAGTTCATATAAAGATTTGCTAGTATGGCAAAAATCCATGGATTTAGTCAGCGACATTTATAGGCTCACTGGAAAATTTCCAAAATCAGAGATGTACGGGCTATCTTCACAAATGCAAAGGGCTGCTGTTGCCATTCCATCTAACATAGCCGAGGGGCAAAAAAGGGCTCACAAAAAAGAATTTCTTCAGTTTCTGTATATTAGCTATGGTTCTGGAGCAGAATTAGAAACTCAAATTGAAATATGCAAAAGACTTTACAAATTGGAAGATTTGGAATATAGTGTCATAGAGTCAAATTTAGAGATTATCATGAAAATGTTGAATTCTCTAATAAGCTCATTAAAAAATAGTATGTAGTTTGGTTGGATGTATAAACTAAAAACCAAAAACTACAAACTAAAATTATTCCGCGATAGCTCAATGGTAGAGCAGTTGACTGTTAATCAATTGGTTCTAGGTTCGAATCCTAGTCGCGGAGCAAATGACAAATTAAGGCTTAAGATAGCCTTTTTTTGATTGATTTTGAAGGCTGTTCTTGACTTGACTTAAATTTAGTGCTAAGCTGTTTTGTTAGTTCGTTTACAACATATTAAACACAAACTGGCAGCTAAGTAATTAAGAGCGTTGATTATTTAGTTGTCAGTTTGTATAAAATCTCATAATTTCGGAGGTCTAAATGAAAGACACACTGGGCTTGATAGTGTTAGTGATTATCGTTTTGGGAAGCGTAGTATTTGCTGTTAAATACTTTAAAGATTCGCAGTACAACCTCCTGAAAAAGATTGGGCTGAGCTTTCTGGTTTTTATTGGCTGCATCGTCGCGGCCTATCTGATACTTGGCATAATTGGAGGGATTTTTTGGGTTATAGCGTGGATAGGTATTTTAATACGGGAAATCCTGCAATGGATTATCGAGGCCTTGCTTAGTCCACTTCGCTGGATACTAAGCTGAAAACAACTGCTTGCCGCCTGCCCGTCGCCTGAGGGAATGTTCCTGAGGGCGACTTTTTATATCCAATTAAGCTCAAATTCTTCAATTGATTCTATAATTTCTCCCCAATCCAAAGTTCTAAGTTTATTCAGCAGGGCAAGCAATTTCAAATCTTAGTTGAGCATCTTTTTAGTGTACCTAGGACAAGATCCGAACTTTGTGGTAAAATATAAAATATAAGTATAAAAAATAAAAACAAGATCATGAGAAAAGGAATAATTTTATTATTTGGAGTTGCAGTTTTTACGGTTTTGTTCATGTCTACGTCAGCGTCGGCTCTAGCGGCAAAAAGTCCTACGCCGCATATAACGGAAATTGTAGGTGCCTTCACGCCCAACATTCGTGCGCATTTTCAAATAAATCCGGTTAAAGTCGGACAGATCATAAAGGTCAAGTATCAATTGAAAACCAAAAAGTTTAATGATGTCAAATATAAAATTCCCAAAAATGCCAAGAGGAGCGGCCAAGTAAACGCAGCTGAAAGTGCAACAGGATCAGCCATTGATCTTTTTAATCTGCCGGCCAATATAAAAAAGTTCATCTATAATATCAAAGTCAAAATAGACGTTCCGGGCGAATCTTGGTCTAAATGGTCAAATACTTTTTCTTTTTAAAGATTTACAAATGTGCCAAAGTTTTGAGTTTGTTTAGTAGAGGGAGCAAAAGAATTTAAGGCTTATTTAAAGCCTTGTTTTTTATACCCAAATAAGACATCAGAATTTGTGGTATAATAAAAATACATGAACATCCATACAAAAATCAAAAAAAGTACAGCTATTGTCGTCATCGTAATTATATTGATAGGTTTTTTCTGGATTTTTAAAAGTAGGTTGTCCGGCATTAACAAAGTTGACATTTCACAGCAGCAGGCAACGCAACCACCAAAACCCATAGAGGAAAGCAGTAATAAAGAAACCAAGCTTATATTTGCGGGAAATTCCGAAAGAACCGTTTATAAGGTTAAAAGAGATGATAAGTGGATTGTGATGGATAATGGCCAGGAAAGTCCCGCTTACGATCAAGTGGCAGCGCCAACTTTCAGTCAAAATAACCAATCTTTTGCTTATGCTGCCACTGCCAATAATCAAACATATTTAGTTGTAAATAATGTCCCGCAAGTTACACCATATAAAGAAATAACAAACATTGCTTTCAGCCCGAATGGGATTCGTCTGGCTTACGTGGCAAACACAGGAGAAAATTTTGTAATCGTTGTGGATAACAAAGTAAGCAAGGGATACCAGCAAATTGGAGTGCTCCAAACAAACACGGGCGACGCCACTCTTGTGTTCAGCCCAGATAGCCAAAAAGTTGCCTATAAAGTTATCACTGACAATGGAGCCTATGTCGTTGTCAACCAACAGGCAGGCAGGCTCTATGACAATATTGCCAATTTTAATTTCAGCGATAATAGCACACAATTTACATACCAGGCCGAAGAGGGCAATAAACAAGTGACTATCGTTAATAATTCAGTGGTTTCGGTCAACACTGTCACCCAGAATCCAAATTCAACTCCAACGCCAACTCCTACAAATACCGTAACTAGCCCCACCAACACCAATACTACAAATTCAACCTCGACTAGCAGCCACTATTCATCCCAACAGGTTTTTTCAGGAAACAGCAACTTACAATATTTGACGAATTGCTCGGGAAGCAGCGGAGTTGCCGACTGCCGGCCCTAGATTAAGGTCGAATTACATCTTGTGACAAGCCCGTTAGTAAAATCTGCCATTGGTGGGTTATTTTTTATACCCAATTTTTATATAATTCTCGAAACATTTTGTTAAATTCTGACCAATCCAAAGTTTTAAGTTCGTTCAACAGGGGGAGCAAAAAGAAATAGAGACCTTATTAAATCTCTATTTTTGTTATTTTAGTGAAGGATATAGTTAACTTGCTTTGCTAATTCTGTCTGAGCAAGTTAAGAGTGCCAACCATATTATTTCCAGTATCATTTGTCTGGTTGAGAGTAATGGTGTCTTGAGTATAAGAACCAGAAAAAATATAGTTTCCTCTCGCAAGATTATTAATCCGAGTCCCTGTTAAATCAGCCGCAAAAGGTGCAGTGCCATTCGCACCGGAAATACAACGCACTGGTCCAGCCGCAGTACCCTTTAGTGCCGTAAATGTCATATTTCCTGTAATGCCATTTTCTGATTGATCTGTAATTATCAAATTAATTCTCTCGCTCCAGGTGCAGGAACCTCCGCCCGCCGTGGGGCGCCTAAAATCAGCTGTTCCTCCCCAGGCGCCTTTCAGCTCTCTCACTGCCGTAAGCTGGCTGCGGCTTTGGTCTACTTGCCGCTGATCAATGGTTGTGGGAACGAAATTCCTATTTTGCATTTTCCAAAATAAAACGCCGCTGATAGTTATTACCGGAATAGCCACAATAGGAAAGATGATTGGTCTAATTGTAATGCCCCATATTTGCATAAATTTTTGGTTTAATATTTTTATACGATATTCTATATTGAAATTATGCCATAAATACAGTTCGAAGTAAACGGACTTATAGATGTGCCTATATCAGACTAGCATCAACAGGTGCTTTACTTGTTTAGTAATTATATTAGGATCAGGCGACTCTTTTGTCCACTCAAAAGTTTGAAAGCTGTCCATCCAAGCGAGCGAAGAAATTCAGGGCTTATTCAAAGCCTTATTTTTTATATCCGGTTAGAATATCAAAACGTATGATATAATTAATAAATTAGTATGGCATTTATTACCCAAGGCAAAACTAACTGGAAATTTATTTTAATCATAGTCATTCTGGCCATTATTGCTGGCGGCGGAACTTTATGGTTGGCGGAACGGCAAGTATTTCAATATACCCAACCATCTAAAATAAAATTACCGGAAAAAGCCGTCAAAAATCCAACAGGATTTTGCGGTACCTCTACTCATGGAAAATGTTCCTCCGATACTGATTGTATGGCTGGAGGATGTTCCGGCGAAATTTGCCAATCCAAAAATGAAGGAGAAGTTATGTCGCCCTGCATCTATAAAACTTGCGAAAATGCTAAAACATATGGGGTTCGCTGCGGTTGTGTCCAAAATAAATGTCAATGGCAATAAATGAATAAAAATTTAATAAAATTATAAATAATAAAATAAAAATATGAAAAGAATATTGAAGCATCAAGTAGCTCTAGGAATTTTAATTGCCGCCATCGTCTTGACACTTGCTGGAATCGCCTCAGCTAATCCAAATTCAAATCAGGTAGCGCCCAGGATCAGGCTGATTGCGCACACGACTTCCTTTCTAAACAAGACCTTGTTCAAACTCAAGGGTTGTACGATAACCCACGAATTAGCCGATGCCACGGCTCTGTCGTGTCCAGAAAATGTTGCGATATCAAATTCAGAACCAGATACGCTTTTTCATGTTTTAGATCTGACGTCGGATGCGCAAATCAATGCTACTCAAGTTTGGTCAAGCCCTTATAGCTATACGGGCTCTGGGGTGACGGTGGCTGTTCTGGATACAGGCATTGATTACAACCATCTGCAATTACATTCAAATTCTGGTTCTGCGGATCCAGCCAACGGGCATTGTTTTGCGGTGGCAGCCGGGGATTGCGGAAATGGCTTTTTTGATGACAATGGCCACGGATCACATGTCAGCGGCATAATAACTAGTGATGGCTTAGCTGATCCAAATAATACTCAGGGCTATACCTCAAAAGGAGTTGCCCCCAACGCTAATGTCTGGATGGCCAAAGTTTGTAATGCGGGTGGCAGTTGTTACTCCAGCGATATTGCAGCAGCTATCCAATACGTGGTCAATCATCAGATTGCAAAAGTCATGAATATTAGTTTGGGCGGAGGCGGAACTTCTGGCTCTAATTGCGATAACGATTATTTAGCCTCGCAAATTAATTGGGCCTACAATAACGGAGTTGTGGCGGTGGTGGCCGCTGGCAATAGTGGCTCAAGAATAGTCAGCAGTCCGGCCTGCGCCTCGAAAGCAGTGGCAGTGTCCGCAGTTGACGGTTCCGATAAATTGGCTAATTTTAGTAGTTATGGCAATGCTTTGAAAGATCACGGGGTAGCGGCGCCCGGAGTGAATATTTATTCGACTTTACCTAATGATAGTTACGCATCTTGGTCTGGCACTTCGATGGCCACGCCCCATGTAAGCGCGACAATCGCCTTGATGCTGCAGGAAAATCCGAATTTAACTCCGGCCAATATTAGATCAACAATTTTCAATGCTTCGAACTGCCTGAATAATAAATACGGAACCTGTCCAAATAACTATCTGGGTTATGGGAGAGTAGATGCGCTTAAATCTGTAACCCAGTTCTTGTCATTGGCTGCCAATCCAGCCGCGATATCCACAACTCAATCATCAACAATTACAGTTTCAACATCCGATAGTCACTCTGGCGTTAATATTTCTTTTGCTACAAATCTCGGCTCGTTGAGCTCTTCCAATTGCACTACTGACTCCACAGGAAAATGTTCTGTTAGTTTCAATTCTGCTACAGCCGGTACGGCCACAATTACGGCATCGGTTTCGGGCTATACTTCTGTTTCCACTAATGTAACTGTTACTAAGACGCGTATTAGAAGGTCGTTTTAAACAAAACCTTTAGGCATTGAGAAATTCTATTTTTTGATAGAATAAATCCATTAAATTATTAAGCAAAATATATAAATTAAGCTAAAGCCAGCAGTTGTCCCACTTGTTCCATTGCAGATAATGAACATGTTTAAAGGCGTGATAGAAAAAAATAAAACTTATATCAGTTACGGCGTTTTAGTCTTGGGAATTATTTTACTTTATTTGGGATATTTTGCCTAGATTAATTTAGCGACGTTCGTTTTTTAGTAAAAAATTTTAAAAAAATCTTGAAGTCAGCTCCTAGGGCTTGCATAAAGCCATTTTTTATGCTATAATAGATGCATAAAACCAAAATAAATAGAAAAAATGACTCCAGCTTCGCATAGTTTTCTTTATATAAAGCAAAAAACGTTAAAACCACTTCTTTTCGTAGCGGTCTTTTTGTTTTTAGCGGCAGGTAACTTTGTCTTTGCGCCAAAAGCAGGGGCTATATTCGGAGATCCAGGCCAAGCCAATATTACTGCTGACAATTTAAAAGCGGGAGCTTCGAGCGCGTATAATGTTTTTTTTAATGAAGAAGCCAATCCCAATCCTATCAGCCAGATTACCATCACTTTTCCCGCAGGCTATGCCATTGCCAATGGTTCATATGTTGTGGCTGATGCCATTTGTGACGATTATTCTACGGGAAACTTGACATGCAGTGAGGGAGGGGATGGACACCTCAATCATCTGGGTGTTACAAGAGCTGTTGATAGCGTAGTTGGCGACTCTTCGGCCAGAACCATCACTATCACCTTGCACGATTCGATCATAGTTATAGAGGATTATTCCGGATTTATGTTTAAATTGAAACAGGGAATCATAAATCCGATAGCGCCCGGGCTCACCGGAACATTTAGTTTCACCACCGATCGCGTGGGTGAGATACCGGCAGATAATGTGGCTGGTGTTACTATTACGGCCGTTTTTGCCGGCGGGACTGGAATTCAAACCGATCCTTATCAGATTGAAACTTGCGGGCAGCTAGAGAGCGTAGATATGGATACCGAACATCTGGGTGCCTACTATGTCTTGAACAGCGACCTTGATTGCACAAGTGTTGGAAACGATGCAATGATTGGAAGCAATGGCAATGCATTTATTGGAACATTTGACGGCGGCGGACATAAAATAAAAGTTGATATCGAGAGTGAAAATCAACACATAGGATTATTTGCTCAAACAACCAATGCAACAATTTCAAATCTTTGGGTTTCCGGAACGGTTCAGGGGGGGATAGCCACAGGCGGATTGATTGGTTATGCCGTGAGTAGCACCGTTTCAAAAATTTTAAGCAGTGTTGATGTTACAAGCGCCTCTTATGATGTTGGAGGTATCATTGGATTTCAACAAAGCGGGACAACAACAGATTCATATTTTACCGGAAAAGTAGTTGCTAGAGGTATTGGCGAGCAGGTTGGTGGAATAGTTGGTATGTTGTGGAATGGTTTAATTCAAAACACATATTCGTCCGGAGTTATTGATGATAATAAAGATAGTTATGGTGGAATTGCCGGTGCTGTTTATGCTATCGGGGGCAATGCCGTTGCGGAGAATAGTTTTAATGTTGGATATGTTAATCCCAGCGGATTTAATCGCGGAGGTGTTGTCGGATATAACTATCAAGGCACTTCAAATCATATTTACTATGATCCTCAACTAAGTGGTGCGGGAGATTGTGTTGGACAAAATTACAACGGTTCAAATGATTGTACGGCAATCAATACAACCAATTCTGGCGGCGAGAATTACCAACCCAATTATTTTAAAAACAATTTTACAAACGGACCGTTTGATCAGTGGAGTTTTGTAGACGAGGAAAATCCGGACGGAATTTGGCACAAAAGCGCTGGAAATTATCCAACACTCTTTGATTTTCCCGCGCCGCCAATTATTACCGGAATAAGTCCGGTTTCCGGAACCACCGCGGGTGGTGATACGGTAGTTATTTCTGGAAGTGGTTTTGATGTGCAAAGTGTCTCGTTCGATGGGGTAACTAGTACAATTGAGGGTACTCCGGGAGGTTCAGAAATTGATGTAGTAACGCCTGTCCATTCTGCCGGCGCAGTAAACGTGGTTGTTGCAAATTTTGATGGACAAAAGTCGGCAATATCTTTTACTTACAATTCGCCTCCAAGTAATAACGCTACGTTAACAACAAACTCAACAATTAAAGGTGTCGCCATATCCATTCTCGGAACCCCGCAGACAACACCGGCGGATGTTGTTGCCGGCGCCGTAACTTTAACATCAACACAAGCTTCTGATACCTCGATTGATGGCGACTACATAACTGCTTTTTTTGCGACAGACGAAGGAGCTACGATCAGCAAAGTTGTAAAATATGCGAGTGGAGCAACCCCTGATTTTGATAATGATACTGCATACAATGGTACCGACGCTATCAATGACCAAGATTTCTTTATTGTGAAAGTAACAGCGGCGGACAGCAGTGTTTTGTATTACAAAATAGTGGTTACTGTAGATGCGTCTATTACCTACACCCTTGCCTATTCCGCCGGTACGGGCGGTACCATTTCCGGTACTTCTCCGCAAACAATTAATGAAGGCAGTGACGGAGAAGCGGTAACGGCGATTCCCAATGAAGGCTACCACTTTGTCAACTGGAGCGATGACTCAACGGATAATCCACGGACTGATACTGATGTGACGGAAGATATTTCTGTAATTGCCAACTTCGCAGAAGATCAATCCCAAAACGAACCGATCAATGTCGGTCCAACCGCGGACAAATTTCAACAGGACATAACATCTGGCTTTATTACAGCGACTGGTGATAATCCAACCGCCACGGATAAAATCACATTTACCACTGATTACACTATTATCAATGGCGATGCCAAGGTAGTTCTACCGGCCGGCACCGAGATGACTAAAACCGGGGGAGGAACCATGGATCTTATTGCTTTGAACCTTGAAGACATAACGCAGGCTCTTAAAAACATATCCACCAACACCATTGCTGGTGCAGTGAGTATTGGAATTCCAGGATTGAACCTGTCCTTTTCTAAAGATATTACCGTGACTATTCCGGTCGACAGTTCCTATAACGGGCAAACGCTCAATGTCTATTTTCAAAGCGCCGGCCAAACCGATTGGACTAGTGGCTTGAGCTGCGAAGTAGCTGACGGCTTATGTGTTTTTCAAACTGACCACGCAACCAAATATTCGGCCGGCGATGAACCGACTGGCACAGTGGTTGACGCGGTAGTTTATCAGAAAGCTAAAATTGATTCCTGGGATGCGACTCTGATCACTGACCAGAGCTCCTGCTCCCAAAAAATGCAACTTACCGTTAAAGGGCATCATTTTGCCAAAAATGCCGTGGTAAAAATTGGCGACCAGGAGGCATCTTCAGTCAAAAAGAAATCTAGCCGAAAAATAGTGGCTAAATTTTGCCTGGCTAAACTGACTAGCAAATATCTTCCCGGCACTGATAAAATAATCAGCGTCAAAAATCCCCACACCAGTGCCGCCAAAGCTAAAAAGAAAATAGATATATATATAACGTAAACATAAATACTGCCACTGCAAATATTACTTCCTCGGTAAACAATTTCGATCCGAATACCATTGAGGGTGTCAAAAACATCCAACAGGCTCTAGTGAAACTTGGCTATCTGGATTCTCAATATGTCACTGGCATTTATGGATCAATCACGACCGACGCCGTAAAAAAATTTCAAGCGGATAACGGCTTGCCGCAAAATGGAACAGTCGGACCGCTGACCAAAGCAAAGTTAGAGAAGAAACTAAAGTGATATTTATCGAGCCAAAGCTAGCAACTTTTTGGTTTGTTCTAAAATTGTATCTGGTTCAGGTAAGCTTTCCAGCCACTCAAAAGTTCGAAAGCTGTTCTGCCAAGCGAGCAAATGACAAACTATGGCTTATTATAGCCATTTTTGTTTGCGGTGCTTGACTTGATTTATAATTTATGCTAGACTATTTCGTCAGTTATTTACCAAAATAATAAACCACAAACTGACAACTGAGTAATTAAAAATCATCAATTATTTGGCTGTCGGTTTGTGTAATACAGCTATCAAACAAATTCGATTTAAGGAGGGATAGGTAAATGAAAGCACCTATATTACCTGGTGAGCAAATTTTATTTTTTCTAAGGACTCTGGGGATTAACGAAAAACCTTATCCGGTTTTTGCAACTGTTTTGGCGGTTTGCCGTGGCGCTTTGGTGGTGGCAGAAGCTGACAGCCGAAATGGTCTAGCCACAATCACTTGTCACAGAGGATCGGAGAGCGACGGAACGTACTGGTATGAATACGTTAATCAGAAGGGCGTGCCCAGTTCACTTAATGTGGCGAGCCTCCAAATAGTCAATGATCCTAATGGTGTTAATGGTGAAAAAACCGCGACAAGAAGTTTTGTCTTTGAATAAATCTGTTCAAAAAGGAGAAGTGAGAATGGAACCATTGATTACAAGACAAGCCTTAATGGAAATCGCTGATCTTATCGTCCAGAATTCTGGTGGACGGGCGATACTCGCTTATCAAGAAGAAGATAAGACGCAAAAAAAAGCTTCAGATGCAGCTCATTTTCTTAAAGTAGACGGTCAGCGCATCGGTCGTGACATAGAATTATACGGCTTCTTGGGAGATGGGCCAGCAGGCTGGCAAATGACCCTAGCCATGTTTCTTGAGGAAATTATTCTCCCGGTAAAAACGCTTAATCTTACAGAAAGTTATAAAGTTGCCGGAGAAAGATTAAAGCGGGTTGGCCAGGACATTTACTCTGCTGGAATGCTAAGGCAGTGGAATGAGCTCTTTTAAACCCGTCCGGTTGTTTTTCAAGACGAACCGACCCGCCTTAATAAGACGGGTCTTTTTATTTTTAAAAATTCTTCAGGAGATTTTTTATTGGTATGAAACAAATTTTGATGGGTGAATGTAGTATAGCTATGTGGATATTAATAATTAATAATAAAAAATATGAAAGGATTTAATGCCAATATTGAAAAAGAAACTTTGGAGAACAGCAATTTTCGCAAAGTTCTCTATACGGGCAAACACAGCCAGCTAGTGCTCATGAGCCTCGGGCCTAACGAAGAAATCGGCATGGAGGTTCATCCGGATAATGACCAGTTTTTTCGCTTTGAAAAGGGCGAGGGCAAGGTGGTCATTGATGGGAATGAATATCCTGTTAGTGACGGTTCGGCGATTGTTGTACCGGCCGGAGCCCAGCATAACGTGATCAATGTTTCCGGGACGGAAGAACTGAAACTTTATACCATCTATTCGCCAGCCCATCACAAAGATGGCATCGTGCGTATCACCAAGACGGAGGCCGAAGCCAATGAAGCCGAATTTGACGGAGCAACAACTGAGTAAAAAGAACAAGACATTGAGAGAACAACCATTCTTCATAGGTTGTTCTTTTTGGGTATGAAAGCAGGGCTTTCTGTGGTAAAATAAAGGCACAATAAAAAACAAAAGTAAGTGTCAAAGAATTGCTTTGCTTTTTTTAGAGATTCATGGAAATTAATAAGTAAAATTTGTTTACTGGTTTTTTTGTGCGCTTTTTTTTGTTTTGCAAATAACGCTCGCGCTGCTTCTAATAACGATTCGCTTTTAGGGTACTGGAAATTTGATGGCAATGGCAATGACTCCAGTGGAGATGGCAGCACGGTAGTGGCTCTTAATTTAGCAGTTTACAACTCAAACAAGCCGACAACTACATTCCCAAATTCGCAAAGTCTAGCTTTTTCTGGCGCGGGCAGTTCAGCAACTTTTGCCGGTCAAAATAATTTAAAACCAGTTTCTGCTTTGTCTTTTTCCGTATGGGTTTATCTGGATGCCTTTCCGACTGGAATTGCCAATTTCGGGAATTATTCAGGCGGTTCCAATACTGGGTTTTTTCTAAGCATCAGTCCATCTTCAGTATCTTTTTCTATTGGCAATGGAGCTACCGCGACTTCCGCCTCTTTTTCGACTACGCAATTGCCGGTGGCCACCTGGACGCATTTGGTTGGGACCTGGGATGGTTCTATGATTCGTATTTATAAGAGTGGCACCGACATACAATCCGTTTCTTATGTGGGCAACATTGTTTATACTGGTGCTTCATTCCAGGTGGGTAACTTTTTGGGCAATATTGACGATATGCGTTTGTATAATAGAGCCCTTTCTCTTAGTGAAATCAGTGCGTTGGGTTCTGGCCATCATACCTCAGCCAGTTGGATTGGCGGCACAAACCCTTATTATGACACCCCGGCTAATTGGGATACTGGGGCGGTGCCTGATCCGTATACATTGGTTACGATTAATCCTGCCACATATCAGCCGAATTTTTTATCCTATCCAGAGGAAATGTCCGGGCTGACCATCAGCTCTGGTGCTTTGTTAAATATTTTAGGTAATAATTTGACAATTAATGATGCTGTCGCCGGAAGCTTTTCCAATGACGGGACACTAATTTTGAATAACGACAATAGCCAAATTTTATCAGGATTTACCAATGATACTGATAGTGGCACGGTTGAAATTTCTCCCACCGCCGCTGTTACCGGTTTGAAAACGGGCTATGCCTACTATAATTTAACCATTAATCCAGCTCCATCTATCGCGGTAACTTTGGGGGCCAACCTGCAAATTAATGGCAATCTAACTCTCCAAAATGGGGTATTATATGCGGGAAATTACAATATTAATCTAAAGGGAAATTGGATCAAAGGTAGCGGCAGTTTTAATCCGGGGAACAGCACCGTGACTTTATCTGGCACCAACCAAATGATTACCGGTTCCAATGCTTTCTATAATCTTATCAAAGCAGTTTCAACTGCAGCAACGCTGATATTCGAAGCCACCTCAACCCAAGCTATTTCACATAATCTCATTTTGCAGGGCGCTGGTTCAGCTTCGCAATTTTTGTCTTTAATTTCATCTATTTCAGGAACGCAATGGAATTTATATCCGACGACGGGCACAGTTGATGTTTCCGGAGTAAACATTAAAGATAGTTATAACCATGGTACAAACATAACTCTTCCAGGACGCAACATAGATTCTGGTAACAATATTAATTGGATATTTGATACTACTCCTCCAGACATTACTCTAGACACAATCAATGCTAATACTGCGAATAATCACCAACCCATAACTGGTTCGACTTCTGATTTAATGACAACTATTGCCAGAGTTCAATTTCAAATGGAAATAACTAGTGGAAATTGGATCGACTGTGTAGCGAACGACGGGACATTTAATGGATCACCAGAATCTTTTACTTGTACTCCGCCATCCGCGCTGGCCGATGGTCCGCACAGAATGTATGTTCTGGCGAAGGATGCTAATAACAACAGTAATACGCAGTACGCTGACTTTACTGTAGACACCACTCCTCCAAGTCTTTCCGAAATCACGCCGGTTACCAACCCGACAGGCGACTCGACCCCGGATTACACTTTTCACACCAGTGAAGCCGGCCCCATCACTTATGGCGGCGATTGTAGTGCGGGTTCGCCTTCAGCGGCGACTGGAAACAATACCGTTAATTTTAATACTCTGGCAGACGGGCCGCACACCAATTGCACTATTCAGGTTACGGATGCCGTCGGTAATATCAGCGGCTTATTGATTGTCAGTCCGTTTATTGTGGCGGTGCCACCAGTCATTTCCTCTATTTCGGTTGATGAGAGTTCCAGTGCGGCGACCATCTCCTGGACGACCGATGAAACAGCAACTTCGAAGGTGGATTATGGTTTGTCCAGCGCTTATGGTGTTTCAACTGCCGAAGCAGACACCGCAACTTTAGTTACTGGCCATCGAGTGGCTCTTTCCGGTCTTTCCTCATGCACGACTTATCATTATCGCGTGCGCTCCAAAGACAGCAGTTCAAATGAATCCGTCAGCCTAGAAGACAACACATTTAAAACCACCGGGTGCACAGACAGCTGTTCCAATGGCGATCCGGATAAGCCAGAGCTGACTGAAGCTAGGGCGCTGGATAATTCGTCTATCAAAATTTTTTATAACGATTCCTCCGGCACTGTGGATCATTATGAGCTTAAATATGGAACTTCTCCTGACAGTTATGAATGGTCAGTAGACGACATTGGCGGGAAGAAAAAGGAAGTCTATATCATCAACGATCTCAAGCCAGGCGTGACCTATTATTTCAGAATCAGAGCAGTTAATGATTGCGGTAAAAGCAATTGGACAACTGAAGTTTCTGCGACTACTGATCATGAGACTGTCGCGTCCGCAATCACAGAGCAAGCTCCTGCGGCCGAAACAGCGACACCACCGGCAACTAATACAGCGGCACCAAGTACTGAAAATAGCTTATTGGAAAAATTGCCGGCTTCTACCAGTTCTTCCCAAGGCCAAGTGCAAAATCCTGCCAATTTTGAAAGCGTCAAGGACAGCAGTGTCGCGCCTAGCGATGACATTAGCGTTTCCACTGTGGAAATGGCGGATAGCAATGCAGGAAAAAAAATAAAAATTGGCGGCAAGGGTCCGCCCAATACCATCTTGACCGTCTATATTTATTCCGGCGACCCGATCGTGGCCACGGTCAAAACCGATTCCAATGGAGATTGGACTTATACGATAGACAAAGAACTTGAGAATGGTAATCATGAAGTTTATGTGGCGGTGACTAATAATACCGGCGCGATTAAAGCCAGGAGTAATCCACTGCCATTTGTGAAAACTGCTCAAGCGGTCACGGTTACTTCGCCAGCGGAGTCCGCGGCGGAAAGAGGGATATGGAGCAAGGGTGGAATTTATATTTATATCATAGTTGTCTTTGTGGGCCTATTTCTCGCACTTGTATTAATTGGACTCTATAAACGTGGAATAAGTGGGAAAGAAGAAATCCTGGGCGCATAACATGGCAAAAACTGACTTTTGGGCAAAAAAAGAAATTGTGGAGAATAGGAAGCGTCAGCAAGCCGTTTTCTTTTTTCAAAACGTGATCCGACACCGTCTGTCTGGCGAAGCTAGCTGGATTGAAAAAGAGGCTTATTAAGGCCTCTTAAATTTTGTGTAAGCAAGAAAATTAATACCTCATTGTACTAACAGTGCAACCACCTCTGGGGAGAAAGGAAAGAAGTAAACAGTTGAATGCCGGTGGTTCCTTGAAGAGAGAGGGGATTGTCGGCGTAAGCGATGGGCGCTAGAGAGAGCGCAGAAAAGGACAGGATTGATAGCGAAAGTTGTTGAGGTGGTTTTTTTCGGGCCTTTTTGTCAGCCTGCTTTTTAGTGAAATGAAAGAAAAATTTTCGGTGTACGTAGTAATAGGCGCAGGGCCGAAATTAAATTTAAAAAAGTAATTTTATGCTAAAGAAATCAAAAAAAATCAAGAAAGCAATGGTCGTGACGGAAGCCGAACATGAAAAATGGCACAAGGAGAATGGTAGTTGCGGCAGTGGCAAAGAGCATGAGGAGTGCATGAAAAAGTGGGGGATTACGATAAAAAAGAAGAAGACGGTTAGCGCAAAAAAGAAAAAATAAAAAAGACCGCCAGCGCTGCTGGCGGTTTTTGTCGGAAGAAATGAAATCTCCTAATAGCGATAGCTTCTTCTGGAATGATAGTTGTAATAACTACGCGGGTAATTGTAGTAACGCGGATTATTATATCCCCAGCCTCTTGCTTGGCGATAGCCGTAATAGCCGGGGTAATCATCATAAACGACAACTACTCGCGGGTAAACAGGTATCGGTCTGTCATATACGACAGGAGCCGGTATTGGGGGTGGAGGCGGAGCTTGGACAATGGTAGTGTTTGTAATGTTTGTAATGTTCCGCGTGTAATTATAAACATTCTTTTCACTGACCACCTCTTTTTCTCGACATCGTTTTCCGTAAGCCCACGTTATGACATCGTATTGATCAACACAAACGTCATTCAGGGTTAGTTTTTCACCTCGTGTAAATTTTTTACCCATTGCTTTCATTCTCTCCCGAGACAGGGTGGTTTCGTCTGCATATCCGGGACCATCAATGAACAGTTTATTGTGAGCGCTGACCTTGTGTTGCGCTCTCACAACCTCGACATCAGGGAATGAATTTTTAATAATCTGTTCCATGGCCTTGAGCCGACTAAGTCCAGAAAACTCACTTTCTTCGTCCCGGTCATGATTGGCCGAGCTAACATAGATGATTTTTTTCTCGCATTGGTTTGCGGTGACGTCAGTTATCCAGGCGCCAAAACACAATACTACAGCCAGACAAATTACGAAAAATTTGCTCATTTGCCACCTCCATTTTTCGATCGGTTATTATAAAGGAACTCCATTTTCTATTAAATCTTCAGCTTTACAGTATATAGTAAAATAATGATTTGTCAAGCGAGATTTGTGCTATAATTAAAAACATAAAGATTAATTTTTTATAGTATTATGGACAAAATTAAAGTCGAAAATCATAGCTTCACTGCTTTTTCCTGGTTTGCGGGATGGCTGTTCTCGATTGGCTTTCTGCATCTGGCTTTTTGGCAAGGCTTGCTGGCCGTTGCGCTCTGGCCATACTACATTGGCCTGTATGTCAGTGCGCTTATTCGAAACTAGCCGTCTAAAATATTGTAATATGAAAACACTTGCCATTTTTGGAGCTATTGCCGGATCTTATGCGGGGAGCTGCTTGCCTCTGCTTTGGGGCGGGAGCGTGCTTTCGATATCATCCATATTTTTTAGCGCTATCGGCGGCTTTGCCGGCATCTGGGTCGGCTATAAAATTGCGGTTCGAATCGGTTTGTGAAAAAAAAGAATAATCAAGCAAAAAAAGCACCTCAAGTGCTTTTTAAGTTTTCAAAATCAATTAATTATCGTGAATTATCCTGAATTCGCGTGGCGCGGAGATATGTTCCCGAAAGCGTGCCAGTGGCTGTAATTTTGTCTCCTTTTTCAATGCTCATCAGACTCATCGGAGCTCCATTCTCATTTATCACGTGGGAATAATTATACACCTGGATACCAAAACCTTCTTTCAAAGATACACTGCCGGCTTTGCCGGTACTTGGGTTGGTATTAGCTACGACGCCTTCAATAATCTGTCCGCCTGTGGCTGGCGCGCCTCCGTTCGACATGCCTTTGCCCAAGTCCTCGACTGTGATGATCTCCGATTTTTTTTGATCAAGGGGTGTTATTTGGTAGGAATATTTTTCCCCGTTCAGATTATTTCTATCAATAGCGATGGTTGTAACAAGGCCGTGGATCAAATACTCGCGGATCACTTCTCTGGTTTCGGGAATAACTTCCACAATTCTCTGTTTTCCGGATTCGGCGATGAGCACATGTCCATTATCAAGCATGGCGGTGTCGGTCGGGTAACTGATGGAATTTCCATCGGACAATTTTGTGAGATCCCAAACAATTTTGCCTTCGTGATTAACCGCGAAAACTTCGCCTTTTTGGCGGTCTTCCAAAACAAAATTTCCATTCCGGTCAATGGATACATTTTGCAGCCATTTGGCGTCCGGTTTCACAAATTGCCAGACAATATTTTTGGTAGCGCGATCAACGAGGATAATTTTTTTTGCCGTAGTATCAGTGATGAGAAATTGTTTGCCGCCATCAAGCGGAAGCACACTGGTATTGCCTTGTAAAAGTCCTGAGGCCGGACTGATGGTATGATATTGACCATATTCCCAAACGACCTGATTGGTATTTTGATCCACAACCTTGACTTGCCGGTCGTTACCGTCATTAATGACAACCTCATGGTCGTTAAATTTATATGATTTGTCCGGTTCATCCAAAACACCGCCGCGAAAAGTCTGGATACCGGCGGTTCCGTATTGCCAGACTAGATTATGCGTTTTGCGGTCGATTTCTTGGACCATCATGCCGTCGCCGTGAACAGTGATCAGATTGCCGTTGGGAGCGACGGTCACATTTTCTATTCCGCCGATAAAATACCAGCTGGAGCGGGGGATGGGATCAGCTGACATATTCTGAGTCCAAGGTACTTTTCCGTCAGGCGTGAAACCGACCACGCGGTTGTTGTTGAAATCTGTCCACCACAGCATGGCAAAGCCGGGTCCGTAATCCACGATCGGTTGAGTGTCTTGGGCTGCCGGGAAAGATGATTGACGGATAATATTTCCGGCATTTTTTTGTCGTGTAAAAAAAATAAAAGCGGCCAAAAAAACCGCCAGGATGATTGTAACAGAGAGAATGATTTTTTTAGTTCCGATCATTTGAATACTTGTCATTTTACTCTTTCTGAGCCTGAAATCAAGGCTGGAAATAGACTAATCCTCGCGAGTACGGTATTATAGGTATAAACTAAACGTTGAACTAATATGATTCTGACTTTTACTGATTTTCATCAAACGGTCACGTGGGTGATGGCCCACGGCTATCCCATTATTTTTTTGGTGATGTGCATCGAGGGGCCATTCACTACGGCAGCGGCCGGGTTTGCGGCCGCTCTGGGATTTTTTAATCCTTGGGCCATTCTCGTAATTTCAATTTTAGGAGATATAATTCCGGATTCACTATATTATTTTTTAGGCTACATCAGCCGTTTTGCGATTATCGAAAAAATTGGCACTCGTATGGGCTTGACGCATACGCGGATTGAAAGTTTGGAAAGCAAATTAAAAGAGCACTTTGGCAAAACCATGGTCGCGTTGAAGCTCACTCCCTTTGTTTCAACCCCGGGCTTTATGGTGGTTGGTTATTTAAGATTATCCTTTCTGAGATTCACCGGCTATTCAGCGTCGATTACGGTTCCCAAATCTATAATTTTTTTGGTGTTGGGTTATTTTTTTGGACAGCTTTATAACATCAATCAATATCTGCATTATGCGGAGATATTTTTCCCGATCGTCGTCGTTTTCATTGTGGCGATGTCTTTGGGTTATAAGAGACTTTCCAGTATGATTGCTAAAAAAGTGGAAAAGCTGTAAAATAATTTATTAAACATTTGGTTTCTTCTATGCGCATAGCCATGTTCAATGATAATTTTTATCCGGAGATGAGCGGAATTTCCGATTCAATTATTGATGCCGCACGTGAATTGGCTCAGATGGGCCATTGCGTTGATTTTTATGTGCCCAAATATTCCAAACAAGATTACCGCATTATCAATATGACTATGAAGGAATTAGACCTGGGGGAAAGAATAAGAATTAACAGATTTTCTTCATTGCATGCTCTGGCGGGAACTAACCAGGGCCGGATGGTCGTGCCGAGTTTTTTGCGCTGGCTGTTAATGCGGAAAAATAAACCGGACATTATTCACGCGCATCTTTGTTTTGGCGTGGGCTTGGAGGCTTTCGCAGCTAGCCGATTTTTAAAGGTGCCTTTTGTGGGCTCGGTTCACACGCCCATCACTGAATTTCTGCATTATGGTCCAGCGGGCAGTAAGTTTTTTGTCAAGCCAAGTTTGCGCTATGTTTCTTGGTTTTATAATCGCTGTGATTTTGTGTCGGCTCCCTGCAGAGCCATTTTAGATGAGATGAAAGCCAATAAATTCATAAAGCCCAGCCAGGTATTGTCGAACCCAATTGATCTTAAAAATTTTTTCCCGGCTACTTCGGCTGAAGAAAAAGCTAAAATCAAAAAAGAATTCAATTTGTCGGATTTTACTGTTTTGTACACTGGCCGCTTAGCAGAAGAAAAGCACGTGGATATTTTGGTGCGGGCCGTGGCCGAGGTAAAAAAAATGATTCCGGAAATAAATTTTGCCATTACGGGGCATGGGTCTGCGGAAAAATCGTTGAAAAAATTAGCTGAAGAACTGGGGCTGAAAGACGCAGTCAAATTTTTCGGAACTTTGCCGGCGGATCAGCACGCGCGGATCTATAAGGCGGCCGATGTTTTTGCGATTGCTAGTACGGCAGAAATGCAAAGTCTCAGCATGATGAAAGCGATGGCCACCAGTCTTCCAGTTATTGGCGTAAACGCTTGGGCTTTGCCGGAATATATTAATGCAAAGAATGGTTTCGTGTTGGAACCCGGCGATTTTCAAGGCATCGCGGAAAAAATCATATACCTTTTTCAGAATCCGGTGCAAAGAGAAACGCTGGGCAAGGGCGGCTTGGAATATGTACAAAATTTTTCACCTAAAAATATCGCGGTTGAGTGGATAAATATTTATCAAAAAGTTTCTGCTGATTTTAGTAAAAAATAGACAAACAATCAGCAGTTGTTACAATTAATAATATGAAACTGAGTTTTGTTATTCCAGCTTACAATGAAGAAAAATACATCGGCCGATGTCTGGATTCGATCCATGGAGAACTGCGCGGCAAAAGTCATGACGTGGAAATTATTGTAGTGAACAATGCCAGCACGGACCGGACGCATGAAGTCGCTTCATCTTTCGCCGGTGTGAAAGTCGTCCATGAGCCGCGAAAAGGCTTGGTCAACGCGCGCCGGGCGGGATACCTGGCTTCTACCGGCCACTTAATTGCCAATGTGGATGCGGACACCAGGCTGCCCAAAGGCTGGATCGATAAAGTTTTTTCTGAATTTTCCCAAGATGAAAATCTGGCGGCACTCAGTGGACCGTATCTTTATTACGACCTGTCCTGGTGGCGCTTGGGTCTGGTGAAATTTTTTTATTATGTCGGTTTTGCTTCTCACGTTTTCAATCATTTCATTTTTCGCAAAGGGGCGATGCTGCAAGGCGGCAACTTCATTGTTCGCAGAATGCATTTCGAAAAAGCAGGCGAGTTTAATTCCGAGTTTGATTTTTATGGCGAGGATACCGATGTGGCGCGCCGGATCCAAAAAGTTGGCAAAGTAAAATTCACCTTCAGCCTGCCGATGTACACTTCCGGCCGGCGGTTGACTAAGGAGGGATTGCTAATTGCCGGCACGCGTTATGCTATCAACCATTTTTGGGTATTACTTTTCAAAAAACCGTTCACCAAAACTTTTAAAGACGTCAGAAATTAAAAATATCCGACTGGTGTTCATCCGGGATCAATTTGGGGAGTAAAAAACGCTTTTTTTAGGCGTTTTTTTGCGTTTAGATTTGACTTTTGCGGCTAGATATGCTATAGTGGTTTGTTATTAGAGAGTTAAAGATTCTCTAATATAAATACGTCCTTTACAAATGAATCGAGCATAAAACAAGGAGGGCTCATGAATTTTTCTGTCACGGTAGCATTAGCAGCTTTTTGTTTTGTTATAATACAGAGTTTGTTCTCCTGTAAGGATAAAACTTTTTCCCGATTGCAGAACAGAAATCCGGCAATTAGATTGTCTTTTTTGTGGCACTGGGGAGTGTCTGTCGGCGATTTGCTGATCCTGCCTATATTTAATGGGATAGTTATTCCTCATATCCACCTGTCAATTTGTTCAGGAATGCTTTTGCTTTACGCGGCGTTATTGATCGCATTGTTTTGCCATAAGGGATGGTGGCCAAAAGAAGAAAAAGCGCTGGGCTTTATCATGCCAGACTGGGAGAATAGTGGGAGAGACGCGGATTTATGGCATCGGGACATGTCCTATGCCGGCTGGATGCATTTTGTTTTCATGGTTGCGCAATTGGTTATTATTGGCGGATATCTGCTGTCTCCGATGCCGAAAGAAGTTGTGCAACTGACAGGGGTTATTTTCATGATCTTTATTCCGGTAGCAGTCATAGAGCCGGGGGTCGTGGAGGGCTGGCCATTGAGCAAAGGGAAAATGCTTCTGACTGCCGGAGTAGCAGTCGTTCTTTGGTCCATTGTCGCAGCGGCAACATGGATAAAATTGTAAACAGACAGTTCAGGCGGGGGTGGCCTATACCACCCCTGTTTTTTTATTTTTTAAAATAGGTTAGGCGACTTGGTCGTTGTAATGTTAAAATAAACAAATGGAGAAAAACGACCAACAATTAGTTGAAAAGTTTTTAGCAGGCGATGAGGCTATCTTCGAGGAGTTGATGAAAAAATATCTCCGGCCGGTTTATAATTTTCTCTATCAACTGACCAATGATCAGTCTGTTTTAGACGATCTAACGCAAGTCACTTTTTTGAAAGTCTGGAAAAAGATCAAGAAATTTGATCCCGACAAGAGCTTCAAGACCTGGATCTTTACGATTGCCAAAAACACGGCCTATGATTATTTCAAAAAGAAAAAAACCATTCCCTTTTCTAATTTTATTGATGCGGAGGGGAATAATAAACTGGATAATATTTCCGAGGATGAAGTTTTGCCGTTGGAAATTCTGGAAAAGGCCGACGCGGCCGAAGAGCTGGAAACCGCGTTGGCCAAAATTTCCGACCAATACCGGATTATTCTTTTGATGCGCTATAAAGACGATCTGACGCTCCAGGAAATCGCCGAGATTTTGAATATTCCCTATAACACCGTCAAAAGCCAGCATCAGCGAGCGCTGGTGGAATTGCGGCGGGCTTTTCTTCAGTTATTTGATTCTCAAGTCTTTTTGGCTTAAAATAAAAGCATGAAACGCGTATTTATCGTCCATGGATGGGATGGAAATCCGGATGAAGCTTGGCTGGCCTGGCTCCGTTTGGAATTGGAAAAAAAGAATATCCAGGTTGTGGCGCCGCAAATGCCCAATACGGGAGAACCAAAAATAGACAAATGGGTCCCACATCTAGCCGAATTGGTGGGTGCGCCGGATGAAGAAACATATTTTGTCGGCCACAGCATCGGCTGCCAAGCCATCATGCGTTATTTGGAAACCATCCATCTCCAAAAAGTGGGTGGTGCTGTCTTTGTTGCCGGCTGGTTCCATTTGGAAAATTTGGAAGGGCTGGCGGAAGAGGCGGTCGCCAAACCGTGGATAGAAATGCCGATCGATCTGGCGAAAGTAAAAAATTCTGCCAAAAAAATTCTGGCGATTTTTTCTGACAATGATCCGTTCGTGCCGCTCGCTGACAAAAATATTTTTCAAAAGAAACTCGGCGCGGAAATTGTGGTGGAAAAAGAAAGGGGACATTTTACGGAAGACGATGGTGTCACGGAAATGCCAAAAGTTTTGGAGTATATATTAAAATAACCCTGCTCCTTTAGAAGAAGATCAAAAACACCCGGTTAGCCCGGGTGTTTTTGAGGATTTACTTGCTGCATCCGCAATCGCAATCGGGGCCGCAGGTGCATTTTTTCCCGTCTCCGCAGCCGCAATTGCAGCCGCATCCGCAATCGCAAGTTTCTTTTTTATTGTCTTCCATATTTTTAAAATTAGTTAATAATTATTTAATAAATGGCTCAATAGTTTTTTTTGTGACAAAAACTATTAAATGATCGACCTTTTTCCATTTCAATTTATAGTTGCCGGGTAGGTTTTGAATATTCCCAGCGAGGTTATTTTTTCTGGTTGTTCCATATTATTTGTTGTAGAGATTGATCACCCTGAGGATTTCGGCTGTCATTTGTTCTTTCTTTCTTTCATTTTTGGAAGCCATCGCTGACCGGAAGCAAGTGTTGAGATGGTTAGCCATCAGCAGTTCATGGGCGGAGCGGAGAAGCCCGATGACTGCTAGATTTTGCTGCATCACGTGGATACAATAGTGGTCATTTTCCACCATGTCCGTGACTCTGGAAAGCAAGCTAGAGGCCTTTTTTAGGCCGATGAGAATTTTTTTCTTCTTGTCATTCGCGAGCATAGATTTAAATTTAAGCTTAGTTAGATACCTGGGGGGTAGGTATGTAGTTATTATAGCAAATCAAAAAACCGTGTCAAGGGTCTTTTTTGTTTATTTGATTTCTAAGTCTTTTTGGCGTAAAATGGAAATAACTTGGGAAAAACTGGAAAAAGTAAATTTATGGAAAAGAATCTTGTATTTTTGGGATAGTATCATCTGGGTCGTCTGTAATACGGAAAAAGGCGGCGGGGTGAATAATCTACGTATTATTTCTATATCATAAAATATGTCAGAACAAAAAACAGAAAATAAAAAAACCCACACCCTGATCATATCCGATTTGCATTTGGGTTCGCGGGTCAGCCAGGCCGAAAAAGCCTTGAAGGTTTTGCAGAGTTATAATTTCCGAAAATTGATCCTGCTCGGAGATGTTTTTGAAAATATGGATTTCAGGAATCTCTCTAAAGAATGTTGGGACTTTCTCAATTATGTTGGTGAAATTTCCAAAGACAGAAAAGTCCGGTGGGTGATCGGCAACCATGATGAAGGGCTAACTAATATTTTCGGCTCGCTGATGGATGCCCGGATTTATGAAACCTATATCTGGCAGTTTAAACAGGAAAAATATCTGGCGATCCATGGCCACCAGTTTGATCGTTTTTTAGTGGACAATGCTTTTTTGAGCTATGTCGCTTCCAATATTTATAATTTCGTCCAGCGATTCGACACGGACGAGAAAAAATTCAGCCACTTTCTCAAAAGGAAAAGCAAGGGCTGGCTGCGGCTTTCAGATAAAGTGGCCCATGGGGCGATGCTCTATGGAAAAAAACACGAAGTTGATTATGTTTTCTGCGGCCACACCCACAAAGCGCTGAAAAAACACAGCCACTCTATTTCTTACTACAATAGCGGCTGCTGGACCGACAATCCCTGCACTTGCATTACCATTGATGAAAATAAAATTGAGATCCATGAATACTAATTTCAAGAATAATTATTGGCGAAAACATAGCTTCATGCTATGCTTTTTTGTTTAGGACATTATTTATTAATCAAACAGGAATGTCAACTTGACAAAATTCACTCATGCTTATACCTTTTATCCATGTTGTTATTTTCAAATTTATCAGAATCTTTCAGGAGGGAGGTGACTTGGGTCTGGTTTTGTCGTTAACGAAAATAAAAGGAGGGATGTTTGAAGATGAAAAAAACAGTATTTATCGGTATTTTTTTGTTAGTCTCAATCGCGTTCGCTTTTTCCCATGTTATGGCGGATTGCTATACCGGGCTATCTCCGGTGTATACAGAAAAAACTGCCAAGTCTACGGGCAAGAATTGCATCGCGAAGCTCGACGGTGACTATGATGCCGGTGAAGCAAGAACAGCAAAAGTTGCCTTGAACAAAGGGGAAACATACTGGGCCGGAGCCAACGGGTGCGTAAGGGTTAAGACTATCAGCGTGGCAGTATTGTATTCAGACGGTAAGGTCTTGGCTGTAAAAAAAGGATCTTCGCCTCGCATTTGCTTCACGGCCCCCGCAGCAGGAATATATAATTTCGAAGTGAAAGCCGTTGCGCTCAATGGCGGGTATTCCTGGGGCACGATCGATTCCTGCTTGGTGACCAAAAAGTGCGGTGTCAAAAAGGCACAAAAAGTAAAAAAGACACCGGAAAAAGCAGAAAAGAAATAACAGTTTCAAATTAGGGCGTGATTAATCTCACGCCCTAAATTTTTTTAATGCTATAATATAATTACGTAATTTCAGCCCAAGGCTGATCCGTCTATGGCGGAAATTAATCATATGTATCATCTCTATATCCTCAAATGCGCGGACAAGACTTTGTATACCGGGATTACCACGGATCTTGGCCGCCGCATTGCTGAACATAACAACAATAAAATCGGCGCGAAATATACGGCCTCCCGCCAGCCGGTGAAAATGGTCTATTCTAAAAAATTTAAAAACCGGTCCGCGGCTTTGAAAGAAGAATGCCGCATCAAGAAATTTTCGAGGCAGGAGAAATTGGAAATGATTAAAAAAAGCAAAGTATGCAGAAAGTGACACGCCAAGAATTTGAAAAGATCGTTACTTCGGGAATTAAGGCGATTCCGGAAAAGTTTTTGCATTTGATGGAAAACGTGGTGATAGTAGTTTCGAATGAGCCGACGCAAGCGCAAAAAAGAGAATTGAAAATTCGCAGCGGGTGGACGCTGTTCGGCCTCTACGAAGGCGTTCCTCAAACGACGCGCGGCAATCATTACACATCCGTCGTTCCGGACAAAATTACCATCTTTCAAAAACCAATTGAACAGGCGGCAAATGACGAGCAGGACATGGAGGAAATTGTGAAAAATACGGTCTGGCATGAAATCGCGCATCATTTCGGGCTGGATGAGCAGCGCGTACGCGAGGCAGAAATACGTAAAAGAGGGAAGTGATATTTGTATAAATTTCTATTGCATCCGTCTTTGACCGTCAGTCGTATTAAGGGGTATGGGTATGAGCGAGAAATTAAACCAACTTTTTAGCAAAATTAGCGGAATAGAGCCATCTTTAGGACTAGAGAAGGCCATTTTGGCGTATATTGAGCTGGAAAGAAGCAAAAGATTGAGGTGGAAATTGGCATTTTCCAAAATCGGCATCAGTATTTCGGCGGTGGGGTTTTTGTACTCCATCTTCATTTTGGGCGGAGCGCTGATCAATTCTGAATTTGCGAGCATGCTGACACTGGCTTTTTCGGATCTAACGACGGTAGCGCAAAATTGGAACGATTATGCTTTTTCTCTCGTGGAAACATTTCCGACTCTGACAGTATCCATAATTCTGATTCCGATTTTTATCTTTTTCCTGTCGCTAAGTTCATATGTCAATTTAAATAATAAAAAATATTTTAAACATACTTAATTCATCTAATAAAATCTCTCCCTTAATCCCTCTCCTTATTAAGGAGAGGGAAAATATGGAAAGTAAACTAAATATATGGAAAATCAAGAACCAATAAAAAACGCTCAAGTGGAAACGCCTGAAGCTGAAAAGCCAAAAGGTATAAAAGCATTTTGTAAATGCAAACCAAGAACACTCAAAATCATAGCCGTTGTTGTCGGCGTGCTTTTGATAATTCTTTTGAGTTTCGCGGCCGGAGCCGGAATCGCTTTGCGCAAAGCCAGATTTAACTGTTTCCGCGGCCAGGGCCAGCAGATGATGGATCGAAGAGAGGGTGGGCCGATGGGATTTCTCCATGAATTTGAGGGCCGTGATTTCAGAAACGGTCATGGTTTGGCTGGAACAATTACTTCAATTTTAGATAATACTTTCGTGGTAAAAGATCGGGACAACAAGGAAACAACAGTATCAGTCAGTGATCAAACGATTATTCAAAGCGGAGGAAATACTTTGAAAATAACGGATCTCAAGCAAAATGACCAGGTCGTGGTTATGGGCAAGCCGGGAGACAACAGTATTATTAACGCAACATTGATACGAGTGTTTAATAATCAGAATAATCAGTAGGGTAATTCGAATGAAAATGTTCAAAATCAAAAGGTCTCATTTAATAATCATTACGCTGGTAATAATTGGGGGAGGTTATTACTGGTACAAGTCCGCAAATCAAACGACCACGCAGGTGCAATACAAAACCGCGGCAGTGGAAAAGGGCACGCTCACGACTTCCATTTCCGCTTCCGGCAATGTTGTTGTTGATAAGAGCGTGAATATTGATCCGACAATTACCGGAACAGTAGCCAATTTGTCCGTCAATGTGGGCGATGCGGTAAAAAAGGGACAGTTGCTTTTTACGATTGTTAATGACCAGCTGGGTGTGAGCGCGGATCAGGCGCAAACTTCATACACTCAAGCACAAAGTTCTGTGGAATCAGCGCAAGCTAATTTAAAGCAAGCGCAGTCAACTTATAATGCAGATAAAAAAAGCGGAAGCGGCGCGTCAGGCAAACAAAAATCAGCGGATAAAGATAAAATTGACGCGGCTAAAATATCTGTAACGGCTGCTGAACAAAGCCTGATCGCATCCGCAGCCAGCTTGCAATATCAACAGCAAAATGCCGGCAAAAGAACAGTGACTTCGTCTATGAATGGAACAGTCAACGCGGTGAACATTAAAAACGGAGATGATTTGAGCAAGCTTTCTTCAGGGAGTTCCCGTCAAGTGCCGATGATTATTGGCGACTTGGGAACACTTAAAGCTCAAGCACAAGTCAATGAAGTGGATGTGTCTAGCGTGAGTATCGGGCAAAAAGCCATGCTGACTTTCAACGCGATTGACGGCTTGTCAATCTCCGGCAAAGTGGAAAAAATAGATTCTTTGGGTACGCTTACTTCGGGAGTCGTGACTTATAATGTAACTATCGGCTTTGATTCTCTCGATCCGAGAATCAGGCCGGGGATGAGCGTTTCAGCCGCGATTATTACCGGAGTCAAGCAGGATGTTTTGATCGTGCCCAACAGCGCGGTAAAATCACAAAACGGCGGAAGCTTTGTGCAGGTTTTGAAAAGTGGGCAAACTGTTCCTCAGCAGGTTGCGGTAGAAGTTGGCATATCCAACAATACGAATGCCGAAATTATTAGCGGTATTAATGTCGGGGACAATGTGGTGACGCAGACAATTAATTCCAGCTCGACCGCGGCTTCGGCGGCCTCTTCGACAAATAGAGCAAACGGAAGCAGCAGCTTGAGACTGCCAGGATTGGGCGGCGGCGGAAGACCGGACTAAGTAATTTCAAAGTTCAAAAATAAAAGTTTAAAGTTTTGGTGTCACTGCGTGATGGACTATTTATAAAAAATATAAAAGTTATGAGTGAAACGAATACCTTGATTTTGCATTTTGCAATTTGAATTTTGAATTATTTTTTTATGATCGAAGTTAAAAATCTTTGTAAAACATATACTAATGGAGATATGAAAACACAAGCGGTGTGCGGACTGACTTTTGGGATTGAAAAAGGCGAATTTGTGGCAATCATCGGACCATCCGGATCCGGCAAATCGACACTAATGCATATTCTGGGGGCGCTCGACACGCCGACCAGCGGGCAATATTTTTTGGACGGTAAGGATGTTTCCAAATTAAATGATGATGAGCTTTCGGATTTGCGCCGGAACAAAATCGGTTTTGTATTCCAGTTTTTCAATCTTTTGCCGCGGACGACGGTGCTCAATAATGTAATGCTGCCTTTGCTCTTCAGCGATATTTCCCAAAAAGACAGGGAACAGCGGGCGCGTGAAGCTTTGAAATACGCGGGCCTGGAAGAAGGAAAATTTTTCAGTTTTTCCAATCAACTGTCCGGCGGGCAAATGCAGAGAGTGGCGATCGCGCGGTCGCTGATTAATAATCCATCCATAATTTTGGCGGATGAACCAACCGGAAATCTGGATACGAAAACCAGCCGGATTGTGATGGAGACTTTCAGGGCGCTGAATAAAAACGGGCACACGATAATTATTATCACTCACGAAAAAGAAATCGCGGAGTTCACCGACCGCATAATTTCCATCCGCGATGGATTAATTGAAAGCGATGTTAAAAGATCTATTTAAAGAAACAATCCGCTCCCTTTCAGGAAATAAAGTGAGGTCAGGCCTTACGATTTTGGGCATTGTCATCGGCATTGCTTCTGTCATCGCACTGGTGGCCATTGGACAGGGCGCGCAAAATACAATTTCCAAAAACATCGAGGCTATTGGATCAAATTTAATTTTAATCAATCCTGGCTCGCAAAGGATAGGCGGGATAAATCAGGGTGGGGGCAGCGCGCAGTCGCTTACGATTGAGGATGCGGATGCCATAAAAAGCGAAGTTTCCAGTGTGAGCGCGGTGGCGCCGGCCGTGACGCGGCGCTATCAACTCACGGCCAAAGGCAACAACACCAACACGCAGGTCATCGGGACAAATCAGGATTATTTAACGGTGCGCAATGTGGCAATTGATAGCGGATCTTTTTTTAACGACCAACAGCTCAAAAGTTCAGCTAAAGTAGCCGTACTCGGACCGACTACGCGCGATGATTTGTTTGGAATAGGTGTTGATCCGGTGGGACAGACAATTCGTATCAACAAGATGGATTTTCAGGTGATCGGCGTGACCGTGGCCAAAGGCGGCAGCGGGTTTGCCAATCAGGATGATGTGGCCTATGTTCCGCTGGCGACAGCCCAGCACTATTTGTCCGGCAATCAGTATTTAAGCAACATCAGCGTGGCTGCGGCTGATCAAAATTCCATGACTTCAGTCCAGCAGGATATTTCCGATCTGCTTTTGGCGCGGCATAAAATAACTGATCCGGCGCTAGCTGATTTCAGCATTATGAACCAAAATGACATTATCGCCACGGCCACCAGCATTACCGGCACTTTCACGATGCTGCTTTCCTCCATTGCCGGCATTTCACTCTTGGTGGGCGGAATCGGCATTATGAATATGATGCTCACGACCGTTACGGAAAGAACGCGCGAAATCGGTTTGCGCAAAGCGGTTGGCATCCGGAAAATTTATATCAATTTGCAATTTTTAGCTGAAGCAGTGGTGCTGACTTTTTTGGGAGGAATTTTTGGGGTTATTCTGGGCTGGATAATGTCGCTCACCATAACTCATTTTGTGAATAATCTTACAGCCAGTATTTCTGTGTCCTCGATAATTCTGGCTTTTGGAGTTTCAGCCGGAGTAGGAATTATTTTTGGATTTTATCCGGCACGGAGAGCGGCGAATTTGAGCCCGATAGAGGCGTTGAGATATGAATAAAAAAGTCAAAAGTTTATAAAGTCCGTAAAGTCTATAAAGTAATTATTAATTTTTAAAAAAATGCAAAGTAAAAATATCATCATCACAGTCGTAGTCGCGCTCGTAGCTGGTGGCGCAGGGTTTTTTGGTGGCGCTGTTTATGAAAAAAACAACTTGAACACGCAAGGGCTTTTACGAGACACTGCTCGTGGGCAAATGGGGCAAGGACAGGCAGGACAAAATCGTCCTGGTGGGACAGGTTTTCGCGGTGGAAATGGCGGAGGATTTGTAAATGGCCAAATCATTGCCAAAGATGACAAAAGTATTACAATAAAGACCACTGACGGCAGTTCGAAGATCGTTTTCTTTTCCAATTCGACACAAGTCGGAAAAACCGCGCAGGGATCTTCAACCGATCTAAATAACGGAGAACAGGTAATGGTGAACGGCACAGCCAATTCTGACGGGACAGTCACAGCGCAAAATATTCAGATTAGACCGACACAACCGGATCAGCCGGCGCAGTAGGGTAATTTAAGCGTCAATTATGAAAAAAATAATCGACAAACACAAATCTCTCTGGAAACAAAGGTCGTTTAGCAGCAATTTCGCTTTAAGCATGCTGTTGCTTTTTGCCAGTTTGTTTGCCAATTATTTTGCTAACGTTTATACGACTAACCATGTCAGCAACTACGTATCGGATATAATTCTGGATAATTTGCCGGTAGTGAATGTTGATTTTGTTTTTGTGGAAGGAGCCATAGCGTTATGGCTCTTTGTGATTTTTTTATTGATCCGGGATCCGCAAAAAATCCCATTCGTAGTCAAGGGCATTGCTGTATTTGTCTTGATCAGATCATTTTTCATCATGTTGACGCATCTAGCCTTGCCGCCCGATCATTCCTATCTGGATCCGGCGAGCACCTTCCGCTACATAACTGCCGGCAACGATATGTTTTTTTCCTCGCATACGGGACTGCCATATCTGATGGCGCTGAATTTTTGGGCGAATAAAAAACTGAGAATATTTTTTATTGGAACCGCGATTATTTTCGCGGCCAGCGTTTTGTTGGGGCACCTTCATTATTCTATCGATGTTTTTGCCGCTTTTTTTATTACCTACAGCATCTTTCATATCTGCCAAAGATTATTCCCTGGAGACTATCGATTATTGAGTGAAAAAACGGATGATGAAAAATGAGAGCGAAAAATTTGATGTGGCTGTGATCGGCGGCGGACCAGCCGGAATGATGGCCGCCGGCCGGGCGGCGGAATTAGGCGCTAAAGTCGTACTTCTGGAAAAAAATCAAAGTCTGGGGAAAAAACTTTTAATGACCGGCGGGGGACGTTGCAATCTTGCCAACGCCGGTGATAGCGATCAGGAATTTATCAAAAAGCTGGGAAGCAAGGGTAAATTTCTTTTTTCTTCATCGGCAGCCTTTGGTCCGAAAGAGGTTGTTGATTTTTTTTCTGCCAGAGGTTTGCCAACAAAAATAGAAAAAAATGGCAGGGTTTTTCCAGTGACCGACAAAGCTCAAGACGTGCTAGCTGTTTTACAAAAATATCTTCAAAAAAATAAGGTTAAAATATTTTTTGGCCAAGAAGTTGTAAATTTTGAGAAGAAAAATGGCCAGATTAAAAGCGTCGAATTAAAAAATGGCCGGGTTTTTGCTGACCGTTTTATTTTGTGCACGGGCGGTAAATCTTATCCACTGACTGGTTCAACTGGTGCGGGATATGCATGGGCCCAAGCCTTGGGGCACCGGGTAGTTTGTCCGGCTCCGGCGTTAGTTCCGCTCAAAATTAAAGAAACTTGGTCTCGGAAACTACAAGGCCTAAGTTTTGATCAGGCGGGGATAAGTGTTTTTCAAAATAATAAAAAACAAATAATGATCACCGGCGAAGTTCTTTTTACGCATTTCGGTTTGAGCGGACCGGCAATTATAAATCTTAGCAAGCGTATCAGTGAGCTGTTGGCAGACGGGGAAGTCTCAATTGCAATTGATTTTATGCCAGATATAGGCTTCTCCGAGTTGGATAAAAATTTACAGCAAGATTTTAAGAAAAATATAAACAAGGACTTAAAAAATTATTTATCAAAATTACTGCCGCAAAAATTAACTGATGAGATAATAATTTTGTCCGGGGTTGAACCCAAGAGAAAATTAAACTTTGTGACTCAAGAAGAAAGAAAAAAGATAGTAAGTTTGTTGAAAGATTTACAATTAACTATCGAGGGCCTGATGGGCTATGACCAGGCCATGGTGACGAGCGGCGGAATAGACTTGAAAGAAATTGATTCTAAAACCATGCGGTCAAAAATTGTCAGCAATCTTTTTTTAGCCGGTGAAATTATCGATTTAGACGGCCCGACAGGCGGTTATAACCTGCAGATTTGTTGGAGCACCGGCTATGCCGCCGGAACTTATGCCGCGAAAAACAAATGAGATGAAATCTTCTTTGTGCTGTAAGAAAGCCCCAGTACCGTGTGTATTAGGAGCAGTATTATGATTGAAAAAATGCGTGAAGTCAGGCCAATTTATATTGTTATGTTTATTCTGGCGGTGGCGGCCGGAATATGTTTTACTATAAAAAATAAGCAGAATTTGCTAGTCGTAACTCCAATGCCCGCTACCATTCAGAATAACCAGCCGGACAATATTTCCATGCCTCAAGAGCCAAGTCCTCCGATGCAGGACCAAGCCACGCCGGTTGATATTTCAGCTAATGAACAAAACATGATTTCGGATTTTCAACCGCCTCTTTCTCGTGCGGGTGAGCGGGTGACCAAAAAACCTTTTGGCATTTTTATCACGCCGCAAAATTCGCCGGTCCAGCCGGAAAAATTTACCGGTTATCATACGGGCGCGGATTTTGAAATCTTTCCGGAAGAGCTGAATGCGGATGTGGCAGTGCATGCGGTTTGTTCCGGCAAGTTATTGCTCAAAGAATATGCCACAGGTTATGGAGGGGTGGCCGTTGAAAGTTGCGATTTAAACGGGGATCCCGTGACTGTTATTTATGGACACTTGAAATTAGCGAGCATAATAATCACAGCTGGTAGCAACTTGAATGCCGGCGATACAATCGGAATTTTAGGCGCGGCTTATAGCCAGGAAACTAATGGGGAGCGAAAACACCTGCACTTGGGCTTTCATAAAGGAACCTCGGTAAGCATTTTAGGCTACGTGCGAAATAAAACAGATCTTTCCAGCTGGATCGACCCATGTTTGTACGTGTGCAAATAGTTAAAAATTTGTATTTTGTATAAAATGGCTAGATAAAAGCTATTTTTAGCAGTTTTGTCCTAAAAATATTGACTTCTATCTCTCTATTTGCTATAAAGAAAAGTCCACATAAGAATATTGTTATATCGTGGATGCTAACAGGAGAAATTATTCTCCCGTGGTTATTTAAAATGAAAGGAGGCCGATTTCATTGCTTCATGCAATCCAGCTTGGCTGGGATCGCTAATCTATGGGTACCCAGGATTTTCCTGGATATATTTGATCAAAGAAAAAAGGAGGATGTGAATAATGAAGACACAGAAAGACGGAACAGACTTACTAAAAGAAGGCGCAGGAACAGAGGCAGAAGAGGGCTATGAGACAATTACCGAGTCGAAGATTAATACCTATAAGGTGAGGTGTATTGGCATTTCACCGATTCTCATGAACCCGGCGACCGATGAGCTTCTCGACGAACTTGAAGGTGGTGCCGGAGCCAGGAAGGCAAAAGCACTTGGTGTTTCATCCAAGGATAAGGCCGAGAAAAAAATCATCCGCAGCGAAAAGGACGAGATCGGTATCCCTGTTGAATATCTCTTCAGCTGTCTCCGTGAGGCAGGCCGCAAGGTCTCTTATGACGGCAAAAGCAAAATCTCCACAAAGGAGAGCACATTCTTGCCGGCGCTCATGGCGATTACCAACAACTTTCTGCCATTTCTCAATCAGAAGGCAGAGTGGTTCGTCGACAGGAGGCGCGGCAAACTTCCAAAGGATGGCACGACGGTGTGCATTGTCCGTCCACGTGTTAATGAGTGGGCATTTGATGTGACGATCGAAGTCGATGAAGGCGAAATTCACGTTGACAAGATCAAGGAGCTCTTTAAGCGGGCTGGCACAATGGTTGGTCTCGGTGATTTCCGTCCATCATGCAACGGTCAGTTCGGACGTTTCCGGCTTGAGAACTTCGAATTGATGATCGAATAAACATTCGGTTCAGCATGCAGTTGAGCAGCAAACTTCTGCTGTGTGTGGTGCTGGGCAGGGATCTATTTTAATCCCTGCCCAGCTTCTCTATTTAGGATTGACTATTAATCTTTAATGTGCGGCTCGGCTGTGTTGGCTGAGGCAGCGTCTTGCACGGAAATGTTTCGTTGGGGGCAGTCCGGAAATCATCCTGGGCTGCCGAATTTTCTAAAGATTTCAATTTATTTGAATTTTTTGGAGAGTTCCTTATATTGTTTTGCTGTATGCTAATGTGCAGAGTAGCAAGCTTTAGTTTTCTGTTGTCATGTCCGGGGCAGAGTCACTGATAAATCAAACTCTGCCAAATTTTTACGATTTTTTGTCAAAGCAAATCTCGCAATAAAATCAATAGAATCATCCATGGTAGTGCATTCCGATTTGTTGCTCTGCCATCTGCTGCGGAGTCATGTACGGGGCAGAACCTCTGATAAACTCAAGTTCTGCCAAATTTTCTAAAAATAATACATGTATTTTATTTAGATTCTTGTGAGGTGGCGCATCGTCACGCTCGGTGGCTCTATTGTAGGGTGTTGCGCTCTCATGTGATGGGCAGAACCTCTGATAAATTCAAGTTCTGCCAATTTCTTAAAAATTTTTCAGTCCAGTTCGGCATACTGAAGTCCAGCGTGCTCTTCCATAGTAGTGTTCAGTAATGTTCGGGGCAGTCCTTAAGCTTATGGACTGCCATCCCTTTCCGAAAATTTCAAAAATTGTAATTTTCGGAAAGGGAACAAAGAGTGTCTTTGACGCTTTTCCCAGCCGTCCTTTAAAAAGGAGCAAATATGAAACAGCAGGAACATCTAGGTCTTCTGGAATTTTTTCCATTTGACCACTATCCGAAGCCAATGAAAAATCAAATATTGGCCTTGGAAGCAGCAGATAAAAATGATCCGACTCTTTTAGAATTACCAACTGGTTCAGGTAAGACCGCAATCGGCTATACTTTTCTCAAGGCACTGGAAAGTTCTGGCAAGTCGCCACTTTTCTACATCGTGCCGAATAAGACCTTGGTCAATCAGGTGCGCGAACTTCATCCTAATGTCAAAATTGTTTATGGACGTAATGAATACCCCTGTCTTTATTACAAAGATGACGACGTGACGGCGGATGAATCACCGTGTTCGATGTTGGATTGTCCGCATCGGGTTGATCAGGAAACTGGAGAAACCGAGGCTGGCGGAGTTGAGCCCTGCGCTTATCTTCAGGCTAAATATGAAGCCAAAAAAGGCGGCATAATTGCCTGCACGATGTCTTTTTATCTTTTCACTCATCTCTTTTCAGAAGAATGGGGAGAAACAGAAGGCTTGGTGATCGACGAAGTGCATCGCTTGGCGAATGTTTTCCGCAATTCTCTGAGTTACGAGATTACGGATTATTATCTGGATCGGACAATTGAGCTGCTTTCAGAAGTATCTTCGGATGAAGCCAAGATTATTGCCGATTTCAGGCGCAAGATGATGAAAATCATCAAGCGGCGTCCACCGAAAACTGCAACATTACTGGAGCAGAATGAAATAGTTGAGCTTGTCAAAGAGCTTTACAAAATCAATCCCAGAGAGCTTCGCAAGTCGGTCAGGGAAGCTGTCAGGCGCGGCGGAATCGATCCAATCACTCAGCGCGAAGTTCTGAAAAAAACAGAAACGATCACGCGCAGCTTAGTCCGCTATCTCAAATCGCTGGAATATTCTCTTCCAACTTCTGAACGGAATCCGCTCAATTATACATATGCTTTTTACGAGAAGGATTCCAATAGCGACGGAAAATCACAGTATCGTTTGGTAATCAGAGCGTATTATGTTGCCCCGCTTATACAAAAAATACTTCCCAAAAGAACGCTGGCTTTTTCAGCGACAATCGGCGACCCCCAGATTCTCAAGTTTGAGACCGGGATTGATTTTCCTTTTTATTCCTTTCCATCTGAATTTCCCTCAGAAAACACAAAGATTTTCCTGCCGACTGACACGCCTAATCTTGCCATGAAGGCAAGAAGAAGGCAGGATCTCACGCGCTCTCTGCGTAAAATCGCTAAGGCGGTGAAAACCTTTGCTGATGCCGGTCTGCGGTCACTTGTGGTGGTCGTTTCCGAGCTGGAAAGGCAGAAGTTCATGATGTTGGCAGAAGAAGAAGGTGTCGAGGCGATAAGCTATGGAAACGGCGTAAAACCCAGAATGGCTACTGAAAAATTCAAAAGCGGCAAGGGCGATGTGCTTGTTGGTACAGTATCTAACTATGGCGAAGGCGTGGATCTTCCCAAAAAGATTGCGCAAGTGACATTTTTTCTGCGACCGGGGTATTCCAATCCGCATGATCCGCTTACGATTTTCGAAGAGAGAAGATATGGGAGTATGCGCTGGAAGATTTGGAACTGGCGCGTGATGCTTGAAGCACTGCAGGTGCGCGGACGCAATGTGAGAAGCGCCAAAGATACCGGCGTGACCATTTTCGTTTCTCAACAGTTTGGAAGGTTTCTCTATGCCAGTCTTCCAGTGTGGCTCAAAGAATCGTTTGAAGGCAAATTGACGTGGGATGAATGCATCAGAGATTCGATAAGGTGTCTGATTAAATAAATTGAAGTTTCAGTTTTAAATATTCAGTCAGGCAGTGCGGAGCCAGGTGGAGTCTGGCAAGCAACGGTTGTGCCGGGTTCGGGGCAGGGGTTTTAATGAGTCCCTGCCATTTTTATTTAAAAAAAAAGCTAAATTTAATTTTTCAGCATTCAATTTCTAATTGGATCGATCCATTTTTGTATGTGTGCCACGATTAAATAAATATGCTAAAATGTTGATAAGGGTTAACAAAATAAAAGTAATCATATGTTAGAAAGAGATTTAATTGAGATTGGCCTAAATGAAAAAGAAGCCAAGATATATTTAGCTTCCCTGGAGCTGGGCCAGTCCACAGTGCAGGATATTGCCAAGAAGGCCGGCGTAAATCGCGCCACAACCTATTTTGTCATTGAAGGACTCATGAAAATGGGTCTCATGAGCAGTTTTCATAAGGGCAAAAAACAGTATTTTGTAGCGGCTGATCCGGACAGACTAGTTGAAGTGCTTGAACAAGAAAAAAATACGATCGAAAAAAGAAAGGAAAATTTAAAAAAATTGCTGCCACAACTCCAATCATTGAATAATAAGCAAAAAGACAGGCCGGTGGTAAGATATTATGAGGGAAAAGAAGGGATAAAAACTATGGTAGACGAGGTGACAGTTCCAGGCCAAGAAATTGTTCGTATGGCCTATAATAAAGACGCGGTTATTAAAACTTTTTCTGAAGAACAGAGAAAAAAATGGACAGAGCATAGAGTTAAGAATAATATCAAAACGCAAGTTGTTTATACATTTAAAAGTGGCATCTTAGAAAATACCGCGGATGGGACTAGGAGAAAAGTTCCATTTGAGAAGTTTCCGATAACATGTGATATTGCTGTATATGATGAAAAAATAAGACTGGCTTCTTTTGGGGATAGATTGGTTGGCATAGTAATCGAAGATAGAGAGTTAGCAGCTTCTTTTCGGGCCGTACTTGATTTAGCTTGGGAAGCAGCGGAAAAATATCAGAAATAAAGGAATAAAGATTTTAAAAAAATAAGGGGACCTAGATTTATCTAGGTCCCTTTCCGGTTTTTCCGGTGAGAGAAGCTTCTCAAATAGTTGACGAAAATTCTTTTTTAGCACCGCGGTGATCTGATTAATCATAAGATAAACCAAGATCCAACGTGACAGCTATTTTTTGTAGGCTCGAACATCAATTTCATCCAGATCAAACTATCCGTAGATATCTTCTCTGCTCTTATGGTTAGTGCTAGTCCATCTCAATTTTTCCTCCTATCTTTCTGGTTTTTTATTTGGCAACACTGTTGCCGGCGCTTTAACACGGAGTCCTATTTTCTTACTTGGAGGGTGAGCTGAAAAGTGGCTCACCCTGCCTTTCAGAGGATCTTACTCCATGGGGCACCTCCCTGTATATTTGATCCGACGCTAGGCGTCGGTGATTTCCTATTTTTAAACAACCTTATTTTGTCTAACTAGCTTAGCAGAAGCCGGAAGTTTTGTCAAGTGTTTTAAACAAAGAAATATATATTATAAAATAATGGCTTAAATAAGGCTAAATTTATGGATTATAGCATTTTAACCAGATAAACAAATTTTTTTACGGAAGGAGAATAGATTTTGTACAAAAAGCTTATTTGTAAACTGTGGATAACTTTAAAATATTGTTATATTTAATAAACATAATATATATGGATAATGCCCATATTATAAGGGATAAATAGAATTATATAATAAAAAATGTTGAAAGGACTTGACAAATATTTTAGACCTGCTATACTACAGAATCAGGATAAGAACCTGACAAGCAAATTAAAAGATAGATATTTTGCCAACCAGATCAAGACTTGTCGGCAATAGGGCATTAATAATATATAATTGGCCCTGATTAGTCCGAAAAAGCCTTATCTAAAGGTAAAATGTTGAATGGCTAGAACTTTAACAACTTACCCTCACTTTTCTCTGTCTTTTTAAAAGGTGGAAAGAAGTGAGGGAAAATAGCTAAACACGACAAAATCCTAGGAAAGCTCCTTGCAAGGCTTTTCTTGGGCTAACTTTAGTCGTGTTTAGTTGGTTCAATGAAAAGTTCTGCAAAAAGCTTTCCTGTAAGGGAAAGCTTTTTGATTTATATCTAATAAGGGAGGGATTAAATATGAAATGTCTAAACTGCCCGAGGGGCGGGAAAGGCTGTCAATATGGCTGTCCAACGATAAACGTCAAAAAATAAAGGAGGTGAAGAAATGGCAATCTGGCGCCCGTTTTACATTCAATGCTCATCCTGCGGTCATAAAAACCGGCCCCACAAATCTCCGAGCGTTGGTATTCGACTGGCTCTAACTGGTCAGGCTGGCCACTGCAAGGTCTGCGGAAAGAAGTTAAATCCGCAGCTTTCAGATAGGCCCTTGGTCAGAAAGATCCGGTCAGAATTATCAGCGCAAGGGATTTTACCGGTTTGCTGACATCTGATTTTCTGGAGAAATCCTCCCTTAGGCTAGGGAAAAAGTAGCCATCTCCGGACCCCCGCCTAACCGGAGCAAAACAAACGGGGATACCTTTGAGGAATAACGGGCAATTCAAAGGTTGTGGAAAAATATTTCCGCGTAAAAATGTAAGGCGAGGGAGGTAACTCAATAATTTTATTCAGTTACTTCTCAACCGTAACCTCGCCTCTCTCTATCACATCACCACTAAGTCATCTTTGAGGGTGATGTGATAGAGGGAAAAATAAAAAATTAAAAAGGAGAATAGAATGAAAGCAATTGGAATAATTATTTTGGCAGTATCGATATTTTTGCTGGCTGTCGGAATAAACAAGCTTTTCAATCCCAATCCGGAAGTTCTACTTCTGGGATGGAAAAAGGTTTGGCATCCGACAGTGATATGGCTCGGGTTTTCAATCTTCGGAATTTTTCTGGGGATAATAACAATTCAAAATTCAAGGAGGTGAAAGGATGACAGGAGAAATAGACCTGACTGAGAATTATCTCAGTAAGATTTGCAGATGCGAAAACCCGGAACCGAAAGTGTCGGAAGATGCGGTTGTTACCGTAGATCTTCACACCTTCGAAATTCCAGGGGAAGTACTTGGCACGTATTGTAAAAAATGCGGCAAGGAAATCCCGGGGTTTTCCAGTAGCCAGGAGTAACGACCGTCCTGGGGTTGAGGTGGCGGAATCCGAGAAACAGAATCCGCAGGGCTAAAAGAGAATGCGATGCCCATTTCGGCGAAGTAGCATTCTTCGCCTCTCTCTTGCAGGATATTTAAAAAAGTATTTTGCAAGAGGGAATAATAAAATAATTCCGGGGAGAAGATAGGCTCCTCGATACGAGTAGCACATATGTTTGTGAAAAACAGATTTGGAACGAGATGAATAGAACATCAAGTTCCGCGGTCAGCAAACCGCAAAATCTGTTGAGTAACTAACAGGTGTGTTACCGAAAGGTCTACCCAAAGTTATGCCACTCTGGGCGTTGCTTATGAGCGCAATGTAAGGGGATAAAGTCAGAAAGATTTAGGTTTTGTTTTTACAAGGCCTACCAGCGCATATCAGCGCAATAATCTTTCTTTCTCCCCAAGCTCACAATTTAAAAAAATAATTTCGGAAAAAATAATGACCATTAAAAGGAGGTGGTAAAATGGCCTGTTATTGTTCCGAGACAGTCCGCTTTAAGGGCAGGTTGGTTGAGGTCGGGTTTCGCTATTGCGCCTATAATGGAGCAACAGTGAAAGAGGGCAAACATTTCAATTTCGATATCTCGGATCCCAGGATCCCGGATAACGAAGTGAAAGGGCCCTTGGGCAAGTTAATTAAGTTGGCCAAGCGTCAACTTAGAGCTTCCCCCTGTCCTCTCCATTACTGCTCCCATTGCGGGCGGAGCTTTTAGGATGAGCTTGGCAACAGAATCATCCTTCTCTCTCAGAGGTTATTTAAGAAATAATTTCTGAGAGGGAAAATAATAAAGAAAAAAAGGAGGATAGAAAATGGTTAAAACCAAAAATACTGAGCATATTTACAGGAAAGCAACGAACAGGTTTTTGAAAAAATCAGAAAAGAAGTTAAGGTCTAAAAGAGAAAGGCGTTTTATTAAAAATGCCAAAAATGAAATTTAAGGAGGTGAAAAACCATGGGATTTGCAGAAAGACTTACTAAAGCGGCCTTGAAGCAAAAGAAGTATTCATCAGTCGCGGAATTTGCGGCGGATGTCGTAAAGTTTGCCCAGTGCCATGATTGCGGGCACCAGTTTGAGATAGAAAAAATCAAACTGCAGAAAATCATTGAATGTCCGCAATGCGGGGCAAAATACGACAACTACGCTTATGATGAGAAGGCGGCGAAAGCGGCCAGAAAGAAAATTAGAAAGCCGGAAAATTGCGTCTACGATTTTTCGGAAGGAATTTATCCCTGCCTTTCTAAAAGCTCTTGCTGCGAACGCGAATGTTATTTCCGCAATGATCAGGAATACTCCTTCGCTAACGGTAAATGCAACTGCTGCGGCGCTGGACTAAACTATGACGGTTATTGCGAAAATGACTGCGAATAGAAACAAAAATTTATGGGCAAGAAAAATTTCTTGCCTCTCTCTTGCAGAATATTTTGAAAAGTATTTTGCAAGAGGGACCTGTGATAAAAATCACAAATCTTCCCCGTCGCGCCAAATCGACCTGCAAAAGCAAGAGGGATGCGGATGCAGGAACAGCGGCCAGGGAAATCCCAAAAGAGCAAGCTGACATGGCTGATAGCAAAACCGGAACCAACGGGAAAACCGTAGTTCTGATTAGCTACAACCAGGTAGAAGGCTTTCGCTCAGGTTGGCATGCCAGGAAAAAAGTCTTCGTTTGCGCCAACGATGCCGGAAGAGGGTATCGGACAGGCAATGGCGATGACGATGATTCCAAGGCAGGCAGTGTTCTTCACAAACTTTCCGGACAGTACCGAGGTGCTGTTCCGGTTGAGAGAGTGAAACACTACTATATCTACGCTGGACTCCATGCAATGGATCAGGCGCTAGGTATGGCCAAAAGCCTGAACTCCCAAAGTCAAGCTCCAGTCACTATCGTCGCTTGTAGCTGCCAGTCCCGCAAGAAGGAACAAATTCTTGACGGATCTGGCATACCTATCAAGTGGTGCGAGTGCGGTGGAGAATCGACAATGGGTGGAATAGCGAAAGTCGCTACCAAGGGCTAGCTCTCGTTAGCAGAGAACTGCTGTCCAAAATAGCAAGGACAAATTCGAGAATTATGGTTTCTCGAATTTAAAGAGGGGCAAATCAAACCTCAAGCTATCCGACTGAATATTGCTACCTAAGCCAGTCGGCAACCTTAGTCAAAGAATCTGCGATCAAGTCGCAGGCAGTTTCCAGCCGATAATTGGAAAACTGCGCGAAGGCCAATGACTAAGAATCCCTTGAACTAGGTTGCGCAGAACCCATGCGCGTAAAAGCACGGGCGAGAGAGAGGTAACTTAATAATCCTATTTGGTTACTTCTCAAACAGTAATCTCGCCTCTCTCTTGCAGAATATTTCAAAAAGTATTTTGCAAGAGGGAAAAATAAAAGTCGGCGGACTAAAAACGCGAAAAGGAGAAAATATAATGGCAAGCCCAAAGGAAATGAAGGAAGGCGTAGCTTTAATTAAAAAAGCCAAAAAGGACGGAAAGTTTAATAAGTATGACGCGCACCTCTGGGATGGCGTAGTCGAAATTGTTGAAAAATCAGAATATGGAAAGAAAGCGGCAGAGATTGAAATTGATGTGCCCTTACCGCCGGGCAGGAATCCAATCGAGGAAGCAATGGATGGCGGATTTGACGGAGTGATTATGCAAATAATGGAAATCACAAACTCATTTCTTTCCGACCACGGCTCAGTTTCTGTCGCTCCATACTCAAGAGGAATAGGGACAAGATCGTTTGTGGTGGATTTTAAACCAAAATAACAAGTCGAAAAACGAAGGAGGTGAAGACCATGTCCACTTGCGTAGTCTGTGGTGGGAGTAACCCGAAGTTTGCCCTTCCTCTAACCAAGGAAGACGGCAAATGGGTGGCGAAACCCATCTGCGCCAAGTGCAGAGGCGGGCTTTTGAGCGAAGCTTACGCCCAACGCAAATCGATTAGGATATTCAGCCTGGCTGGATCCCTGAAAGAGGCGGAGGAACGTAATGCCAACACTCTGAAGCTCACTCCGTTTCTGGACGCTTTTGCGAGAGCCCAAGCTCGTCCCGTTAGCCATAATGGTAACGGTGACAAGCGGAAGCTCGAAGTGAAAGCCTAAGGAAACCGCACGCCCTCAGGCCAGGGAAACAGCGGCCATCTCCGGACCCCCGCCGACACAGCTGGAGAAAAATAAACGGGGACACCTAGTGGAATACAGGGCAAAACTATGGTTGCGTCATTGAACGCGTAAAAACGCAGGGCGAGAGGGGTAATTCTTATCAAAGTATAAGTTACTCCTATCAGTAATCTCGCCTCTCTCTAAAAAAATATTTTACGAAGTATTTTTTTAGAGGGAAAAATATTTCTATAAGTCCTTACCAGAAATGGAAGGCGAGAAAAAAGGGAGGTAGGTATGGAACTTTACATCGGGCGCAGCAAAGCGTGGGACGGGTGCACTTATCCGCGTGTTGGCCAATGGCCATTGCCAGCCGAAGAGGAAAGAGCTCTGTTGGCAAAGTACGCTGGCTTATTGCCGGCCGCATATGCGACATACGACCTCTGGAAACAAAATTCGCGCAATCTTGACGAATACTTTTCTCGCGCAAGACTTGACGCTGAAAAATTGCCGGAGAAAGTGTATGTGGTGCTTGGTGCGCATCCGGAAAGGATCACTTGGCCAGGTGAATGGGCTCCCTATCGGCTCAGGATAGAATTGGCCTGGTGTTCAAAGCGCGAAGCTACGCCAGCATTCACCTCCCGCGAAGAGGCTCAGGATTTTGCGCAAACGCCCCGTGCTTCGAAAAACGGAAGCCGGTTCACAGTCGTCGAGTTGGCGGTTGTGGGTTAGCGTTTATATAGGCTACAGAACATTGTAGCCCCTCTCTAAAAGTAATTTTAGAAAAAAATTATTTTTAGAGGGAAAATAAAATAAAGGGGGTAATTGTAACGTATAGTTTTAAAGAAGCCTTAGATGAAATTGTTATAGGGCGGGTGGTCTATGGCGATGATCGGCACGGCATGGCGCTATATGCCATACAGCAATTCCGTATCCTCAGAGAATATCTGCCCAAGGAAAAACACCATGAAATGTCTGAACTCATTATCGCCTTCAATCTGGATAAGATAACCGAAACCGAATTCAGAGTCAGGGCAGAAAAACTCAAAAACTGAGACCCGAAGGAATGTTTAAAAACTTGGTGAAAGAAAATTTCTTCTTTCACCTTTCTCTAAAAAACAGGAGGAAAAAATGAAAAGCAAAAAGCTCTTTAAAACTCGCCTGCCGATGGAGGCAGTAAATCTGCTTCGCAGCCGGGGAGGCGCCCATTCTTCCAAAAAAGGAAAGAAGGGTTACGACAGAAATAAAGAAAAAAGAGAAGTCAGAAATTTTTTGCAAGGGTAAAAACTCTTACTCTTGCATTTCTTTCAAAGTCATGCTACTGTTAGTTGATTTTGAAAGAAAAAAGTTGCTAGATCTTTAATAAAAAATCCAAGAAAAAGGAGGTGAAAAAATGAACTTTGAGGTATATGTAAGTAATTTTCAGCCTTTAAAAGAACAGATTGAAGCTGTCAGGATATCTGCTGAAAAAGCCATAGCAGCCGTAGCCGAAAGTCAGTCTAAAAAGCGCTTTCAACACGGAGATGTTATCCGGCTTGATGTAGGTATTGGTATAGGATCGTCCTTTTACAACGACAAGAAAAAGGAGCGAAAGAAGGGTAAGCGATTCGGGTCAATCGATGTTAAAATTTACATCGACGGACAAATGTCAGAAATAAGAGAGCCATATAATACCAGCCTGAAAAGCTATAGAAAGTGGCTGAGATATTATTTGAAAGAATTCCCCAAGGAACTCTTACGGCACGTTGAAGTCTCGTGCGTAGTGGTTAAATGCGTCTGGGTCGACGGGGGCCCAATAAAGAAGAGAAGCAGACCCCTGCCAGAATCAATCGCACAAGAGTTCTTTGCTACATGCGAGCGTCATAAAAGAGATTAAACAGCTGCTCCTATCAAAAAATATTAGGCGAGAATAACCATTCTCGCCTTCCTTTCAGAAATTTTGAATAATCGAAGTTTGTGAAAGGGATGTTTGGAAAGTTCTTTGATTTAAAATAAATTTCAGGAGGGAAAAATGAAAAATATAAAACCGATTTTTGTTGCCTATGACAGCAAGATTCAACAGCATGACATAAGAGCAATTCTGGACGGAATTGCAGCGATTTTGCAAATTGCGTTAGTAGCTGGCCACATCGAGGTGAAAAACTTCGGTTCGTGGAACAATGGAAATCAGCCATATGAAAATATCGGCTGGTACGTGCAAAGAGGATATAATCCGCGCGTCAGAAGAAACCAAATTGACGCGGGAGCCGTGCTGACCGAATGCCTTAATGAGCCGTGGCAGAAAACAATACCGCACTATGATGTGATGGTCCTAAGCCACGATCTCTATACTGAAGACAATAACTTTGTTTTCGGCATCGGCCAAAGGGGTTTAGGCACAATTATTTCTCCCTTTCGCTATCGTTGTGGTGATGTAGCAGTTGAATATGAATTACTCAAAACAGCGGTTATTCACGAATTAGGCCATGTCTTTGGACTGGTGGATAATTCCAGAAAAGATCTTGATTACCGGCTTGGTTCGCATTGCAAAAACAGATGCACTATGCGCCAGGGTATGAATGTTGATGAATGGGCCGAAATTACTAATGACAGGATAAAATATGAAACATTTTGTCCCAGATGTATTAACGATCTTCAAAAATTTTTCGCTTAAAGGAGGTGAGAAAGAAGAATGATAGGATGTCATTTAAGTCAAAGAGTCGAACAGAGGCTGGAAGCCAAGCAGGAAATAAAGCTGGAACAGGCGGTCAAGGCGGAATATGTATTGTCTGCAAGACTGGCACTGGTCCAAGCGCTGCGTGGAGAAAAGTATGAACCGAAAGCTAAATGTCCGGAATGCGGAAGAGATCTGACGGCAGTGGAAATAATCAGAGGATTCAACCAAAATCCGAATGATTTCACCACCCGCTGCACTCGCTGCGGTTTCCGCTTCGAGCCAAAACTCATCTGTTTCGGCAAGGGCTCAAAAATGGAACTTCCATTTTACTGCGACAGCCAAGCACTTAATCAGCTGCGAGGGCTGCAAAACCTAACAGCTGAAGAGCTGGCGACGAAACATCCGGCAATCTACCGCTCAAGCATTGTGCATAATGGCGGAATAAGGCAGGCTTTTGCCAAAATCGGCATTGATTATCAGCATGAAGAAATTCACGACTGGAAAAATAAAATCAAGCCGTTTCTGGGAAAGCTGCCCGACACGATTGTCGCTGAATGCGTGGATGTCCCTGTAAGCGCAATCCGGCGGATTCGCAAAAAATTGGGAATCGAAAGATTCACCAATAAAGTGATAATAAACGAGAAGTACTAAGATTATCTTGGCAAGAGAAAAAAATTCTCTTGCCCTCCCTTTCAGAGAATGTTTTGTCAAAATATTTTCTGAAAGAGAAAAATCAAAAAAGAGGAGGGTAAAAATGAATAAAATAGTTCTTTTAATTGAAGACCTGCCGGCAGAGCAGGAAAAAGCCAAGAAGGCATTGGTAGAACATGGTTTTCGGGCGGCAGTTACCAGCACATTGGAAGATGCGTTGCGAATCTGGAAATCACTGGAAGGAAAACTGGCCGGAATAATAACTGACCTGCATTTCCCCGAAAGAACCAGCAATAATCCGAATGCTTCAGATCCGAATAAGCCTTGCGGCTTTGCGATTATCGCCGAAGCAACAAAAAGAGGAACGCCTGTCGTCGTATGTTCCAATGTCGATCATCATTTTTGTGAATACGCAAAAATTGTGATTGAAACGCTGGCAGAGTATCACCCGCTGAAGCAAATCCCGTTCGTTATGGATAATAAGAACTGGACTAGGGCGGTGGAAGAATTAATAAAACTCGAAAGAAAGGAGAAATAAAGAATGGCAAAGAAGGTATTAATTATTGGTTCGAAGGAAAACGAATGTGTCTGCCGCTCAATCGCACAAGTTTTGACACTTATTGACGCAGAGAGCGATATTGTTATTCACGACGATGCATTGGCTAAATTTCTGGATAGCGAATACGATTTGGTTGTCATCTCTGATTACAGCGAGAAAATCAATAAGGAAAGAGGCGGCTTCGCGAGTTACCGCGATATCCTGGCATCAGCTACTGGGCAAAAAATTGTCCGTTGCGGTTTTGAAACGCTGGATCATCTCGATTACATCCGCTATCCCTGCTTGGTCCCGGAATTATTCAAAAAACTTGGCGAAAAGCAAAAATAAATAAAGTTTTAACCTGATTAAGGCGAGGAAAATCCCCGCCTTTTGTTTTTTTCAAAATATATTATAAAGTCTTTTTGCCTTGCTCCCAAAGCAGATCAAAAGTCGATTTCATTTGCTGGCTGAAAGTTTTGCTGGTGATAATGAAGCCGATGCCTTCTTCGTCAGGAGTAATGACTGCCACCTTATCATCGTAAATGAAAGTCATACCGGGATAATCCGAATCTTTCGGAAGCAGGCGCACTTCACGCAGATCCTGCTGCTGGCTTTCCAGCCAGCCCTTTTTGAATTCATCATTTTCAGGTCGCAGGCAGCGGGAAAATATTTTCTTTTCCAATCGTCTTGAAGTAAAAGTTATTTTTCCATCAGATGCTTTTCTAAGATCTCGCATAGATCCGATAGAGCGGACAATTTTTTCCCGGCAGGCCAATTCTTCCTCAGCGATTTGCTGTACCCCTTCTGTTCCTTCAAATAGGCGCAGTTTTGTGAATCTTTCCCGTACAACAGAAATTTTTTGCAATTCAGGTAATGACTTGTCGAACATAGCGATCTTGGCCTCAAGAAGTCCTTTAATTTTGGAAGGATTTTCCGCCACAAATCTTTTGGTGTTATTTTGCCGGTAACTGCTAATTAAGCCAAGGCTGATCAATAGTTCCAAATGATGATGCGTGGTCGTTCTTTTAAGTCCGGCCTTTTTTGATAGCATAGTCGCCGGCGCGTCGCCTAATTGCAAAAGCGCCAGATAAACTTTCTGGCTCTTATCATCAAGACCGAGAGATGAGAGGAATTTTTGGAGTGACATAAATTTTGAAAAAATATTTATCTGGTTAAATTATAGCTTCTTATAAAGTTGCTGTCCAATATTTTGGACAATTTTAGACAAGCTTGTCACCCATGTATTCATCCTGTACAAGCTCTTGACAGTACGCATTCTAAATGCTAGTATTTATTGTTCTAAACAAAGAATAAAAGGAGGGGGCTTGCCATGACGGAAGAGAAAAGATATATCATGGACAATGAATGTGAATATGTGGACCTTTTACAATTTATTGAAAAGCTAAAAAAAGAGAAGGAACTGAAAAAGTTTTATATTCTAAGTATTGGAGTGTGGATCAAATATTTTGAGAAATGTATCAAAAACCGCATTACTATTGAAAAAAGATTCGTTCTAGACAGGATCCACGATCTGACCGCTCTTCAGGAATATTTTAGTGAAAAAGAATGGCCAGAACTATGTAAAACCAAAAAAAATGTTGAGAAATTTCTCACCCAAATCGTTAATTAAAAAAGGAGTCTGCAAGCAGACTCCTTTTTACTATGCCATATCTCTGGCAATTAATGTATCGATTTTTTGATAAAAGGCCTGCTTTTGCTTCGGATCATCTTTTTTAGCGTGCCAAATTCCATTCAGTTGTGATTTAGGTCTGGCAAAATCTTCAGGAGGCGCAATAACGTCCATCAGCCTTTCTTTCTCAGTTTCCGAGATGGTATTTTCCTTTATTTTTTTAATAGTTTCTTCATCAATGCGACCGCCACCGACCTTTTCCTCGTCAAACTGATAGTGGAATAATCTATTTTCACAAATAGCATTTTCAAAAATCACACCTCTTGGAAATATAAAGGCCCGGTAGTCACTCAATCCACCGAGCGGATGATCAGGACCCATTTTACCGCCTCGCCCATAAGTAACTCTTTTTAGTTCAGTAGGACAAACACCCATTATATTAGCAGGATGATTTATTAAATAGGCAAGCCTGTCTCGATCTTCATTGCGTTTTCTTTTTACAAAATCAGCGCCTCTAGGAGATCTGTATTTTGGATCTGGGGGAAGAATGATAATTTTTCTACCCTTTTCTGGATCAAACACCCACCATTTTCCCAATCCTGCTTTAGCTAATGTATCAAGGATGCTTCCTAACATTTTATCCTTGGAATAATTTTTTAGCCTTTTCTTAATTCTATTGCCACCCGGTCTTTCATCAATAAAGGAACCGTCATTATGGAGATCTATGTCCTCCGTTGTATTTAACAGGCTTCCATCCTCGCCTGTATAATCGTAATTAATTTCCACATTCGCATAATTTTTTTTGTCAGGCGTAGTTCTGGATCCAATATATATGCTTTTTATCCCTTCAATTTCTGGATCATAAATAAGTCCCGGCGGTATCTGATCAATTTTATTTTTAAGGATATTTTCAAATTTTCGCTTTAATAGTTCCTTTTCGTCTAGATCCGCATCAGTTTTTTGTTTTTGGCCAAGATGTGTGATGATTTCTTCCGTTTCATCTTTATTTGCTACGCCACTGGCGTTTTGGTCCATTTTTTTATCCAGTCCCTCAAATGGATTGTTGAAATTTTTCATGATTGTTTTTTAATTATTATCTAAATAAATTATAAATCCTCTAGATAATCCTGTCCACCTTTTCGGATAACACAATTTTAATGAAAAATAGATAAAAAATGGCTTAAAATAACCATTTTAAATTTGACTTGAAATCTGAATCTCGGTTTTCAGGTATTTCAGGCTGGAAAACATATAATTCTCACAGAACCTTAAAAAAGGAGGGAAAATATGACCTGGTTAGAAGCCATGAAGATAGTCTTGGAAACGCAGGACAAAAAGGCAGCAATCAATTCAACGGAGAGTATGTGGTTTCCGGAAGACGAAACATCTGACTAAGTATAAACCCAAAAATGAAAGGAGGGTGAAATGGCCAATAAAAAAGAGTCGAAAGTAATTCAGCAGACAGCAACAGAAGAAATCATCTGCGACTGCCCCAAGCTCGGCCGGCTCTGCGACCCCTGCTATATCGAAATACTAAAGCTCTGTTACAGAAAACACTTCACTCTAGAAGAAGCACTTGAAATCAGAAACGATCCCAAACGCTGCGTCTACTGATAAAAAACAACCAAATAAAGGAGGTGTGAAATGACAAAAAAC
>Ga0209048_10000330_pt1 | contig 51509 bp, 46 predicted proteins | sample FrelakmetCRP12CR_FD_187146 | JGI IMG/M metagenome (GOLD analysis project Ga0209048, IMG submission 187146) | Freshwater lake sediment microbial communities from the University of Notre Dame, USA, for methane emissions studies - CRP12 CR (SPAdes)... | ecosystem: Environmental > Aquatic >...
CCCGGCAGTGGTTTGCGCGCCGGCGCGCGACGTCGTCAGAACGGCAGCGCGATCCCCGGCTTGGCGGCGGATAGCACGCGACGGAACTCGGCCTTGATCCGCTCGAGTGCGGCCGCCGTGTCGGCCTCGAAGCGCAGCACGATGACGGGCGTCGTGTTCGATCCGCGGGCAAGGCCGAAGCCATCGGGATACTCGACCCGCAATCCGTCGATGCGGACCACGTCGGTCGCCCCGGGAAACTCGGCGGTCTCGCCCAGCTTGGCGACGAGCGCGTGGTGCTCGCCTTCGGCGCAGGCGACGTTCAACTCCGGCGTCGACACGGCATCGGGCAGCGCATCGAGCACTGCCGAGGGATCGTCGTGGCGCGAGAGGATTTCCAGCAGGCGGGCGCCGGCGTAGAGCCCGTCGTCGAAGCCGTACCAGCGCTCCTTGAAGAACGTGTGGCCGCTCATCTCGCCGGCGAGCGCAGCACCGACTTCCTTCATCTTGCCCTTGATCAGCGAGTGGCCGGTTTTCCACAGCAGCGGGCGGCCGCCATGGCGCGCGATCCAGGGGCCGAGATTGCGCGTCGACTTGACGTCGTAGATGATCGTGGCACCCGGCGCTCGCCCGAGCACGTCGGCGGCGAACAGCATCAGCTGCCGGTCCGGATAGATCACGTGGCCGTCGCGCGTGACGACGCCGAGCCGATCGCCATCGCCGTCGAAGGCGAGGCCGAGCTCGTGCTCGCCGCGGCCGAGCAACGCGATCAGGTCGGCGAGGTTCTCCGGCTTCGACGGATCGGGATGGTGGTTCGGAAAGGTCCCGTCGACGTCACAGTACATCTCGGTCACTTCGCAGCCGAGGCGGCGGAAGAGCGTGGGCGCGTACGCGCCGGCCACGCCGTTGCCGCAGTCGACGGCGATCTTCATGCGTCGCGCCAGCCGGACGTCGCCGACGATGCGGTCGAGGTACGCCGCCGCGATGTCGGCGCTGCGCCGGGATCCGCTGCCGTTCGCGAGCCGCCCGGCTTCGATGCGCTCGCGCAGGTCCTGAATCTGCGTCCCGGACAGCGTCTCGCCGTCGATGACCATCTTGAGCCCGTTGTAGTCGGGCGGATTGTGGCTGCCCGTCACCATCACGCTCGATTGCGTGCCGAGATGGTGCGCGGCGAAGTAGGTCATCGGCGTGGCGACCATCCCCACGTCGATCACGTTCGCGCCCGAGGCCTGGATGCCGTCGGCCAGCGCATTCGAAAGGTCGGGGCCGGACAGGCGGCCGTCGCGGCCGATGACGAGCGTGTCGCGGCCGCGCTCGTGCGCGAGCGTTCCGAGCGCCTGTCCGATTGCGCGAACGATTGGCGGAGTCAGCGTTCTGCCGACGACGCCGCGTATGTCGTAGGCCTTGAAGATTTCGGGGGGAAGCGTCATGGGCATCGGGAGAATCGAGGGGGGCATCGGAGATCGGTCGCTATCGGTGGTCATCGAAGAAGTCTAGCAGGCGGCGCTGCAGCCACCGCAGGTTCCCCGGAAATGGCCCCGAAAGGAAACCGACGTGCCCCCCCGCGCACGGCTGTTCAAGCACGACGTCCGGACTTGCCTCGCCGGCCCGCGGCAGCGACAGGTCCGGAACGAACGGATCGTTCTTCGCGTTCAGCACCAACGTCGGAACCGTGATGTGCGGCAGCCACGGCTTCGACGACGCGCGCCGCCAGTAATCGGCCACATTGGCGAATCCGTGCAACGGCGCGGTGACGGTGTCATCGAATGCGGACATCGTCCATGCGCGCCGGATCGCCGCTGCGTCGAGCAGGCCGGGGAAGCGGCGCGCCATGGCGATGCTCTTTGGCTTCAACGTCTGCAGAAAGTGCAACGCGTAGACCCGATTCGCGCCGCGGTCGATCGCGTACCCGGCGGCGGTCAAGTCGAGCGGCGTCGATACGGCTGCGGCCGCACGCAGCACCGCGTTGGCCGCCCGCCCGTGCCGGCCGAGCCAGTTGAGCAGCACGGAGCCGCCGACGGAGACGCCCGCGGCATACGCGACGGTTCCCGCGGGCACGCGCTCGCCAATCGCGGCAAGCATCGCGTCGAACTCCTCGTGGTCGCCCGAGTGGTACGCGCGGGGCTTCCGGTTCGGTTCGCCGCCGCATCCGCGGAAGTGCGGGATCACGCCGCGCCAGCCCCGTGCGGCGACCGCCGCCATCAGCGCCCGCGCGTAACGCGAGTCGGACCCGCCCTCGAGTCCGTGCAGGAGGACGAGCAGCGGGGATCGGGACGAGGCGTCGGGGGGGTCGACCCAGTCGAAATCCCAGAAGTCGCCGTCGGGGGTGTCGACGCGCTCGCGGCGATAGCGCATGGTCGGCCGCGGCAGCAGGTAGGGCCAGATCGTCTGCGCGTGTCCGCCCGGGAGCCAGACCGGGCTGCGGAAAGACGACGCCGGCTCCACCGCGGGCCCCGTCGCCGTGGCATCGAGGCCGCCGTCAGCCAAGCGCATCCTCGAGCCGACGGACGATCGTCTTCAGCACCTTCACTCGCGCATATTGCTTGTCCTCGGCTTCGACCAGCGTCCACGGGGCGATCTCGGTGCTGGTGCGATCGACGACGTCGCACACCGCCACCTCGTAGTCCCGCCACTTCTTCCGGTTGCGCCAATCGTCGGCGGTGATCTTGAAGCGCTTGAACGATGTCTTTTCGCGTTCCCGGAACCGGCGGAGCTGTTCCGCCGGACTGATCTGCAACCAGAATTTCACGATGACCGCGCCGGCCGTCACCAGCTGCTCCTCGAACTGGTTGATTTCGTCGTAAGCGCGCATCCAGTCGGTCGTGGCGCAGAGTCCCTCGACCCGCTCGACCAGCACCCGGCCGTACCACGAGCGGTCGAAGATCACGATCCCGCGGTGCGCCGGAACATGGCGCCAGAACCGCCACAGGTACGGGTGTGCGCGCTCTTCGTCGGTCGGCGCCGCGATGGGCACCGTCTCGTACTGGCGCGCATCGAGCGCCGCGGTGACGCGCCGGATCGCACCGCCCTTGCCGGCGGCGTCGACCCCCTCGAACACGAGAACCAGCGAATGGCGGGCGAAGCGCTTGTGCCGGGTCAGCTTTGCGAGCCCGCCTTGGTAGCGCTCGAGATCCTGTTCGAATTTCGCCTTGGCGAGCCGTTTGGTAAGGTCGAGATCGCGGATCAGCTTGACGTTGTCGATGACCGCCGCCGTCGTGGGCGTCAATGCGTGCCGCGGCTTTGCGGAGCCCCGCGCGGCCAAGGTACGCTGCATCGCCTCGAGCAGGATGCGCCCGACCGTGAGCGCGCGATATCGCTCGTCGGTACCCTCGACGACATACCACGGCGCCTCGCCGGTGGACGTCTCGCGCAACGCGTGCTCCCACAGGTCGTGCGACTTGGTGTAGATCCGATAATTGGCCCAGTCGTCGCGCGTCACGCGCCAGGTGGTGCGCGGGTCGCGGTCGAGTTCGCGCAGCCGATTCTTCTGCGCGACCTTCGACAAATGGATCCAGAATTTGAGCAGTACGAGACCTTCGTCGGTCAGCATGCGCTCGTGCTGGCGGATCGCGGCCAGCGGCGCGTGCAATGCGTCATCGTCGATCTCGCCGCGCACGCGCGCGCCCAAAGCGTCGGCATACCATGCGTTCATGAAGATACCGACCCGGCCCTTCGCTGGCATCGCTTGCCAGAATCGCCACGCGGCGGGGCGCGCTGCCTCGTCCTGCGTCCGTGGCCCGAAGGCCATCACCCGGATGTGGCGCGGGTCCATCCACTCGGTGAGCTTGTTGGCGGTTTCGCCGCGCCCGCCCGCCTCGACACCGGAGATGATCAGCAGCACGGGGCCGCGCCCGGATTGGCTCAGGTCCCACTGCGCATTGAGCAGGGCCTCGCGCAGCTTCGGCTCTTCGCGTGCGTAGACCCGTTTCGATATCCGGTGACCGATTTCGGCAGACTCGAGCATCCCGGCTCCCCTTGCAGGTATGGCGTTAACTGCAACGGCGCCTAAGGACGCCGCAGCCTCAATGATACGGGTGCCGTGGAAGGAGCCTCGTTTCCTCGCGAGCGCTATCGCCGCGGCCAGAACGGCTTCGCGTCGGCGAATTGTTGCCAGGCGCCCGCGAGTCCGGGTTCCAGTGCCGCTGCCTGCGCTGCGACCCAGCCACGCACGGTGCCTGCAGCCGCATCCGCCGCCGGTCCGCCCGTTTCGTTTGCGACTCGCAGCGCCGTTTCGGCATCGTTCAGTCGCCCGAGCACGTCCTGAAGCGCAGTCAACGCCTTCAGATAGGCCTTCACGCGCTTGCGCGGAAAGAGCGGGGAGAAGAACTCGGCGACATAGCGGAGCCGCTTCGCGGCGATGCGGACCGCGTGCCGTTCCTCCGGCGTTCCGTTCAGGAGCGCGGCCGCACGCGCGCGGAGCTTGCGATGCCGGCGTTCGAGCAGGCCGCTCGCAAACGTGTCGGCGCGCTCGCGCAGCACGTCGGGCTGTCCGGCAACGGCGGTGGCCGTCTCCGTTCCGAAGCGCGGTGTGGCGCAGAACAGTCCGCCCGCCAGCAGCAGGCGATGAAAGCGGCGCGACGCGATGGCATCGCGCGCAGCGGCGCGCGCGACCCGGCCTCGGGTAAGGGCGCGCGCACGCAAGCGTTTCAGCGCCGCGGCGGTCGTCGCATCCCGCGCCAGTGCCGCAGCGAGTGGCGGCAGTGTCTCGCGGATGAACACATCCCAGTCGCGCGCTGTCCCCAGCACGCCGGCGAGCCACTTGACCTCGGTCACGACGAAATCGAGCGCGGGGGAGCCCGCCAGCCGCGCGACCAACGCAAGGCAGGAGCGCAGCCGCCGTGTCCCGATCCGCATCTGGTGGACCCATTCGGGGTCGTCATCTTCGAGGAGACCCACCGCATTGGCGGCGATCTGGTCCAGGCATTCGCGCACCAGCTGCGCCAGCACGTCGGCCGTCGCGGTACCCTCGGCAAACGGGATGCTGCGCGCCTTGGCCGGTGCCGAAACGAAATCGCGCTCGCCGTGGCGCAGCGCGTGCCCGCGTTCGGCCTTGCTGACGGTCATGACCGCCAGGGGAAGATCGGCGGCCAGCGCGAGTGCCAGGCCGAACAGATTGGCGGGGGCCCCGGTCTCGAGCTCGATCTCGACTTCGGCGATCGGCGCGCGCCGCGCGCGGCCCTCACGGGTCGCGCGTATCTCGCCCCGGTCGACGCAGAGCAACGCGAGCGTGCCGTCGGGAAAGCGCAGCGGAATCGTGCGGCGCTCGAAATCCGTCGTGAAACAGCGGACAAGCTCGCCACGCTTCGTGGCCTTCGCTACCAGCCCGCGCCACGGCGTCGTCGCGAGCCGTGTGAGGTCGAGCGTCGGCCCCGGCAGCGGCCACTCGTATTCGGCGCGTGCCTGGAGGCCGGCCCCGGCTCCGGCTGCCACACCGGACTCCGGGGGGCCCTTGATCGTCTGCACCCATCGTCTGCCCGCGCGTCGCACGCGGAGTGCGATACCCTCGGTTGCCAGCAGCGAATCCGGAGTGTCGTAATAGACGTTTGCCAGACGCGTCGTCCGCATCCGCGTGCGGCGCAGGGCCTTCACGGCAGGATGACGCAGCAAGGCGGGCATGACGGCCGGGTCGAGCGCCAGTTTGAGCTCGATTTCCATGGTCATGTCGGTTCGGCACGGCGCGGCGCGATTCGGGCCGGCTCCCGCGCCGTGAGCGCCCTAGTCGGCGTCGGTGCGCTTCAAGCGCCGCGTACGGACCGCGTCGGCGAGCACCTTCAGGACGTCGACAGTCGCGTCCCAGCCGATGCAGGCGTCCGTGATCGATACGCCGTAGAGCAGCGGCTTGTCGGGCGACAGATCCTGCCGACCGGCGTTCAGATGGCTTTCGAGCATGACGCCGAAGATGCGGTCGTCCCCGCCGGAGATCTGCGCCGCGACATCGCGCGCCACGTCAGGCTGGCGCTCGTGGTGGCGCTGGCTGTTGGCGTGCGAGCAATCGATCATCAGCTTCGCCGCGAGGCCGGCTGCGGCGAGCTCCTTGCAGGTCGCCTCGACGCTCGCGGCGTCGTAGTTAGGCGTCTTCCCGCCGCGCAGGATGATGTGGCAGTCCTCGTTGCCGGCCGTGTGGACGATCGCGGAGTGGCCGCCTTTGGTGACCGACAGGAAGTGGTGGGGTGCCGACGCCGCCTTGATGGCGTCGACTGCGATTTTCACGTCGCCGTCGGTCCCGTTCTTGAATCCCACCGGACACGAGAGCCCCGACGCGAGTTCGCGATGGACCTGACTCTCGGTCGTCCGCGCGCCGATGGCCCCCCACGCGATCAGGTCGGCGAGATATTGCGGCGTGATCATGTCGAGGTACTCGGTGCCGGCCGGGAGGTCCAGCTCGTTCACCTCCACGAGAATGCGTCGCGCGAGCCGCAGGCCCTCGTTGATCCGGTAACTGTCGTCGAGGTGCGGATCGTTGATCAGCCCCTTCCAGCCGACGGTCGTTCGCGGCTTCTCGAAGTAGACGCGCATGACGACCTGCAGGTCGGCAGCGAGCTCCCGCCGTTGCGCCGAAAGGCGCGTTGCGTAGTCGATCGCGGCATCGTAGTCGTGGATGGAGCAGGGACCGACGACGACCAGCAGCCGGTCGTCGGCGCCATGCAGGATGCGATGAATCGCCTGCCGGGCGTCGAACGTGGTGGTGGCGGCGCGCTCGGACGCCGGGAACTCGCGCAGCAGGTGCGCCGGCGGCGCGAGTTCCATGATCTCGCGAATCCGGGTGTCGTCGATCGGCAGCTTGGCCGTCGGATGGGAGAGGGAGGCGGCCCGGTTGCGGTGGGCGGTGGAGGTCGGCACGAAGCGGCTCCGTCTGTGTTTTTGTAACAAAAACATGAGTTTACCGACCAATGGCCGGCGCAGCCGTCATTGTGCCACGGCCATTGTTGCATTGCATTAGGCCAAATTGAGACATCGTCCTTGCGGGTGTATCCGAAATCGTTGCCTCGCGCGTTTAGGATGCCGTAGACTGCCCTCGAACCCGCCGGCCTCCTGGCCGGAAGCGGACCAGCCTACTGAACGGCCGCGAGGCCGCCAAAGCACGAAACCGGCACTGCCATTTTCTAGGAGACCCGCATGAAGAAGTTACTAGCCCTGGCGATCCTCGGTGCGTTCGCCGTTGCCGGGAGCCCGGCATTCGCCGCCGACCCGCCCGCCACGAACGCGCAGCAGGAGCGGATGAAGGCCTGCAACGCCAAGGCCGAAGGCAAGAAGGGCGATGAGCGCAAGGCTTTCATGAGCGACTGCCTGGCAGGCAAGGACGCCGCGCCGGCCAAGATGACCCAGCAAGAGAAGATGACGGCCTGCAACAAGTCTGCCGGTGACAAGAAGGGCGATGAGCGCAAGACTTACATGAGCTCCTGCCTCTCCGGCAAGGAGGCGCCGCCGGCCAAGATGACGCAGCAGGACAAGATGAAGGCCTGCAACACGAAGGCGGGCGACAAGAAGGGCGACGAACGCAAAGCCTACATGAGCGAGTGCCTCAAGGGGTGACGCTCACGTAGTACCGAACACGGCCGGGTGACCTCCTGTCCATCCGGTCGCGACTGACGAGGCCCCACCGGGCGACCGGCTGGGGCCTCGTCTTGTCCGGCGCACGCACGAAAGGCCCTACGCCGATTTGCGAACCAGCAATCCTTTGAGGTAGTCGCCCTCGGGAAACGCGAGCGCGACCGGGTGGTCGGCCGAGGCTCCGAAGCGGCCGACCACCGACGCATCCGCGCCCGCGTCGAGGGCCGCGCCGGCGACGATCTTGCGGAAGAGTTCGGCGTCCACGCCCCCCGAACACGAAAACGTCGCCAGCAGTCCGCCCGGGCGCAGGAGCTTCAGCGCCCAGAGGTTGACGTCCTTGTAGGCGCGCGCCGCACGTTCCGCATGCGCGGCCGTCGGCGCGAACTTCGGCGGGTCGACCACGATGAGGTCGAATCCGGCGCCCCTGTCGCGCAGCTTTCGCAACTCGACGAACGCGTCCGCTTCGCGCCACTCCACGCGATCGGCCGAAAGCGCCGGATTGCGCGAAAGATTCTCGCTGCAGAGCGCGAGCGCCCCGGCCGAACTGTCCACCGACACGACGTGCGTCGCGCCCCCGGCCAGCGCGGCCAGCGTGAAACCGCCCGTATAGCAGAACAAGTTGAGCACCTCGCGCCCGGCGGCAAGCGCGCGCACCGCGGCGCGGTTCGCACGCTGGTCGAGATAGAACCCCGTCTTCTGGCCGCCTGCGACATCGACGCGGTAGCTGATTCCATCCTCAGTGAAGGTGACCGCGTCGGCGAGGGTGCCGTGCACGACGCCGACACGCGGTGCTAGCCCCTCGAGCTTGCGGACGTCGGCGTCCGAGCGCTCGAAGATGCACCGGGCGCCCGTCGCCTCGGCGAGCGCGGCGACAATCGCATCACGCCAGAGCTCTCCGCCTGCCGACGAGAACTGCACGACGACGGTGTCCCCGTAGCGATCGGCGACGACTCCGGGCATGCCGTCGGATTCGCCGTGGATGAGCCTGCACCCGGTGTGCCGCGCGTCGAGCATCGCGGTCCGCGCGGCCGACGCACGCGCGACGCGGCGCGCGAAGAACGCACCGTCGACGCTTTCGCGCGCATCGAACGTCCAGACGCGTGCCCGGATCTGCGAAACCGGCGAGTAGGCTGCACGGGCGAGGAACGCGCCTTCCGCCGACACGACATCGACGGTCGTCCCTGACGCGAGGGCAGCGTCGGCGGTGGCGATCGCCCCCGAGAAGACCCAGGGATGATGCTGGCGCAGCGACTTGTCGCGCCCCGGCTTCAGCCGCAGCGTCGGCAGTGCGTCACCCAAGCGTGACACCGGCCAGGCGACCGACGGCAAAGGTGACGGCGCCCGCGAGTCCGCCCAGCGCCAGCATTCGCGCCCCGGAGTGCAGGGCGCCGCGTCCGGTGAAAAGCGACAGCATCGCCCCTACGGTGAAAAGCGCGATCGCAGTGACACCGATTGCGGCCGGAAGCGCGCGCGGGCCTGGCGCCAGCATGAACGGCGCGAGCGGCAGCAACGCGCCGGCCGCGAACGAAAGGAACGACGAAATCGCCGCGCCCCAAGGCGAGCCCAGCTCGTCGGGATTGAGGCCCAGCTCTTCGCGCGCCAGCGTGTCGAGCGCGTGCGCAGGATCGGCGATCATCCTGGTGGCGAGGCGCGAGGCTTCCTCCGCTGGCAGCCCTTTCGCTGCGTAGATCAGCGCGAGCTCCTGGGCCTCGGCTTCGGGATACTCGGCGAGCTCCTCGCGCTCGAGGCCGATCTGATACTCGTACAGTTCGCGCTGCGAGCGCACGGAAACGTATTCGCCGGTGGCCATCGCGAACGCGCCCGCGCACATGCCTGCGACGCCGGTCAGCAGCACGGCATGAGCGTCGGCGCTGGCGCCGGCAACGCCGAGAATCAGGCTCGCATTCGACACCAGCCCGTCGTTGATGCCGAACACCGCGGCGCGCAGGTTGCCGCCCCCGCTCAAGCCGCGGTGACGGTGTTCGGTGCCCGTCCCGGCGACCGGGGCGGGATGGCCTGCGTGCCGGAGCGACGTGCTGTAGATCGTCATCCCGCGGACTTTCATCGCGGCGAGCATGCTCTTCAGCCGCCGCGGCCCCAACCAGCGGACAAGGGCGGCGACGAGCTTGGTGCGCCCGTCCGGGACATAGGGTCCGGGCGGCTCGTGTCCCCGCGCAGTGAGCTGCGCTCGCCAGATCGCGGCCTGGGCCTCCGCTTCGCCGGCCAGGCGACGGAAGAGTTCCGCGCGCGTCGTTCCCGCTTCGGCCTCGGCGCACACCCGATAGAGCAGAGCCGAACGCTGCTCCTCTCTCCAGCTTTCCAGCGGATTGGACACGATCGGGGTTATCGCGTGGCGGCGGCGAAGGCGGAACGGATCGCCTCGACCCGCTTGCGGTTGACGCCGAAGTCGCTGACGCCGAGCCGCGCGGCGGAGCGGACGTGAATGACGGCGGTGCCGGGATCCGGGACGAACTCGACATCGTCGACAAAGCCGAACATTGCGCTGGCGAACTCGGCGTGCACGTAGTCGGGTCGCGCCGTGATGACGGTGGCGCCGGGCATCGCGCGGATGACGTCCACGAGCGCAGTCATCGCCGCCGTGGCGCCGCCGCGGAACGCGAGGGGCGCGATCATGTGGTCGCCGTCGGGCGCCCGGCTCGACACGCAGTTGGGGCGCTCGGGGCAGGGCGGGAGCTTCCCGTCGGGCGCGCCGAGCGTAGCCGGAGGGCTGCCGGCGAAGAGTATGCCGAACGGACTAGCCATCGCGAGGATCGGATGAACAACAGTTGCCACGAGCAGCCATCCGCCGGCGGGCGCGTATCGGGAAGGGGACGTCATCGGCGCCCTCTCGGCCAGCCTAGCCGCCCACGAGCACGGCTTCGATCCGCGCCATCACATCGGGGACGAGTTTGCCGACGACATCGAGCGCCTTCATGTTCTCGATGACCTGAGCCGGCCGGCTTGCTCCGGTGATGACCGTGGAGACGTGCGGGTTCTTGAGGCACCACGCAAGGGACATCTGCGCCAGCGTGCAGCCCAGCTCGGCGGCGATCGGCGTGAGGCGACGGACCACGGCGAGCTTCCCCGGGTCGGAAAGCCGCTCGGCAAGCCACTCGTAACCCTTGAGCGTGCCGCGCGTTCCCGGCGGGATCCCATCGTTGTACTTGCCGGTGAGGAGCCCCGACGCGAGCGGGCTCCAGATCGTCGTGCCGAGACCGATGTCGGCATACAGCCGCGCGTATTCCTTTTCGACGCGGTCCCGATGGAGCAGGTTGTACTGCGGTTGCTCCATCACCGGCTTGTGCAGATGATGCCGGTCGGCGATCTGCCATGCGGCCATGATCTCCGCCGCCGTCCATTCCGAGGTTCCCCAGTAGAGGGCCTTGCCTGCGGCGACGATGTCGTGCATCGCGTGCACGGTCTCCTCGATGGGCGTTTCGGGGTCCGCACGGTGGCAGAACACGAGGTCGACGTAGTCGAGGGCGAGCCGTTTCAGCGAACCGTCGATCGCCTGCATCAGGTACTTGCGGTTCAGTGTGTTCTTCTCGTTCGGACCGCCGTCCAGACCCCAGAAGAACTTGGTCGACACGATGTACGACGAGCGCCGCCAGGCCATCTTCCTGAGCACCGCGCCCATGATGGTCTCGGACTGCCCTTTGGCGTAGACCTCGGCGTTGTCGAAAAAATTCACTCCGGCGTCATAGGCCGCTGCCATGCACTCGCGCGCGAGGTCGTCGCCAAGCTGGTTACCGTAGGTCACCCACGAGCCAAACGACAGCTCGCTCACCTTGAGGCCGGAGGCGCCCAGTCGGCGGTAATTCATCGCAGTCATCGTCAACTTATGTGCAAATAGGGGAGAAGGCCCGCGCGGCCGACGCGGTGCGGGCGGTAGAATCGCAGCCACGCATTGTACCCACAAGGACACGCTGATGCCGTCATCCTCTCGTGCCAGGTCTCGCCGCGCCACCGGCCGCGCGAGCGGCAAGCCGCCGCTGACCGCCGAAGCACTCTGGGCGATCAAGCGCATCGCCTCGCCGACGATGTCGCCCGACGGCGCGCTCGCGTGCGCGGCGGTGACGAGCTACGACATGGCGACGAACGAAAGCACGACCGAACTGTGGCTGTTCCCGACCGGCTTCGCCGGCGAGATCCCCGCGAAATCGCGCCGGCTCAGCGCCGGCGACAAGGACAGCGACCCGAAATGGTCGCCCGACGGCCGCTGGATCGCGTTCACCGCGAAGCGCAAGGACGACGAGGAGCCGCAGATCTACCTCATCGCGCCCGATGGCGGTGAGGCGACGCGCCTGACGTCCCTTGCCACGGGTTGCGCTGCGCTCAAATGGTTTCCCGACGGCAAGCGGATCGCATTCGTATCCTGGGTCTGGCCCGATCTCAAGACCGATGCCCAGCAGGCGAAACGGAAGAAGGCGCGGAAGGACGCCAAGGTCAAGGTCCACGTCACCGAGCGCCCGGAGTTCCGCTACTGGGACCATTGGCTCACCGATGGCCGCGAGCCGCACGTCATGGTTTGCGACGTCGCGTCGGGACGCTGCCGCGATGCGCTTGCGGGCACGGGCATCGCGCTGCCGCCATGGGATCCGACGGCTGCGGATTTCGACATTGCGCCGGACGGCCGGCAACTCGCGCTCACGTCCGATCTCGCACCGGAACCGCGGATGATGAACCAGCGGGACATCGTCACGATCGATCTCGCAACCCGGCGCAAGCGGATCCTGACCGCGAATACAGGCACCGACGACGCGGGGCCGTCGTACTCCCCGGACGGCCGAGCACTGGCCTTTCATTCCTACGATACCAAGCGTTCGTTCAACGACCAGGGGCGGGTCACCCTGCTCGAACGCCGGAGCGGCCGGATGCGGCCACTCGCGCCGCAGTTCGACCGGCAGATCACGCATCTCGCGTGGGCGCCGGACTCGCGATCCTTGCTCTTCACCTCGGAAGATCGCGGCCGCATCGGCCTCTGGCGGCTCGCGGTCAACCCGTCCGATGCCGGTGGAGCGCCGACCCGGATCGTCGCGGGCGGCGGAATCGGCGGGTTCGCGCAGTCGCGTGACGGTTCGGTGATCGCCTTCGACCGCGCGACGGTGATGCACCCGCCCGCGCTGTTTGCCTGCCGCGCGGACGGCACCGACGAGCGTGCGATCGAGAAGCTGAATCGTGCATTGCTCGCGCGGCACGCGCTGGGCGAAGTGCGCGAGGTGACGATCAAGGGCTGGGGCGGCGCCCCGGTGCAGATGTGGGTCACCTATCCGCCGAACTTCGATCCGGCGAAGAAGTGGCCGCTGCTGCACTCCATCCACGGCGGTCCCCACGCGGCGCATCTCGACCTGTGGCATTTCCGGTGGAATACCCAGGTATTCGCCGGATGGGGTTACGTCGTCGCCGCCGTGAATTACCACGGCTCGTCGGGCTTCGGTCAGAAGTGGCTCGAGACGATCACCGGGCGTTATGGCGAAAAGGAATTTGCCGACGTCGAAGCCGGAACCGATTGGCTGCTGCGGCAGGGCTACGTCGATCGTGCGCGGCTCGTCGCGACGGGCGGCAGTTACGGCGGCTTCATGGTCGCGTACATGAACGGCCACACGGACCGCTACCGGACCTTCGTCTGCCACGCCGGCTGCTACGACTGGGTCAGCATGATGGCGACCGATGGCTACCACTTCTTCGCCGACGAGCTGGGCGCGTTCCATTGGGACAATCCGGCGCGCGTCATGCGCCAGTCGCCGCACCATTACGTCAAGCGCGCGAAGACGCCGACGCTCGTGATCCACGGCGAGCAGGATTTCCGCGTCCCTGCGACGCAGGCGCTCCAGTACTACGACACGCTGAAGGCGAAGAAGGTGGCGGCGCGCCTCGTCTACTTTCCGGACGAGAATCACTGGATCCTCAAGCCGCAGAACTCGCGGCTGTGGTACCGCGAATTCGCCGACTGGGTCGGCCGTTACGCGCCGGGCGGTCCGGGGCGCCGAAAGACCGGGGCTCGTTAGCCGGCTACACCGCCGTCAGCGGCGGGCCGTTCGCCTTCTTTTCGAACGTGTCCTGGCACTTGATGCAGCGCCGAGCTGTCGGATAGGCAGCGAGGCGCGCGGGGGCGATCTCGATGCCGCAGTCGACGCAGTCGCCGTAGGTCCCGTCGCGCATCCGGGCGAGGGCGGCGTCCACCTCGGTGAGGTCCGCGAGCACGTGCCGGACTTCCGCGAGATCGAGTTCGGCCAGTCCGTCGGCCACCCCCCACTCGTCGCCGCTCTCCTGGATCCGGTTGCGCAGTCCCACGACGCGGTCGTCGCCGCTGCCCGCGAGCTGCGCCTTCACGTCGACGCGCAATTTCGCACGCCGTGCTTCCAGCTCGGTCTTCAGGCGGGCGCGTTCGGCGGGGGTCAGGGCGGAATCAGTCATGGCGGCGGGTTCGGCGATCGTGGGTGACGATCACCATTATCCCCCGTTGCCATCGTGGCCGGACGAGACGGGTGGAGGCTTGATCCGGGTCAAATCTGCGGCACGTCCGGGCGGGGGCTTGAAATGCCCTGGGCGGGCCGCAGATTGAGAAGCGAGGCGCCGGCCGGCCCGCGGGGCTCGGGTCCGGAATCCGCCCACCCTGAATCAATGCCAATGGAGATCACATGAACAACCTGACACGTTATGACCCGTTCGCCGAAACGGGATTCGATGAGCTGTTTCGTGGTTTCTTCCGTCCGGTCCGCGTCGAGAAGGAGCCCGTGGCGATCAAGATGGATGTCGCCGAGAAGGGCAATACCTACGTGGTGAAGGCCGAGATCCCCGGCGTCGCCAAGGAAGACATCCAGATCTCGATCGAGGCCAATCAGGTCACGATCGGTGCCGAAGTGAAGCGCGAATCGGAAACCAAGGACGGCGAGCGCCTGCTGCGCCGCGAGCGCTACTACGGCAGCGTGTACCGGGCCTTCACCCTCCCGACGGATGTCGACGAGGCCGCCAGCAACGCCAAGTACGAGAACGGCGTGCTCGAGCTCACGCTGGCGAAGAAGCCCGCGCTTGCCGGTCGGAAGCTGACGGTTCAGTAACGGCGGGATGCGCCGCACCCCGGTCGCGGCGCAGTTTCGCAGCGGCTTCGCGGCCGACGTGCATCCTTCGCGCCGGCCGACGGGCGATGGAGGCGCGCGAGCCGCGCGCGGTGCATTCGCTATCGGATCCGTCGCTCCATGTACTCTTCCTGGATGTTGTCGCGGAAGAAACTCCACGGCGACGACGCCGACAGCAGCCGGCGATACGTGTCGTCGGATACGCCGCCGTACTCGAAGGTTCCGGACGTGAGTTCGACGACGAGCGTGCGGCGCGACGCGTCGTAGCCCGCGGCGCGCAGGCTCCCGCCGCTCAGCCGTTTCATTTCCATGCGGACTCGCTCCTGGTCAATGCGAGGCGCTGCCCCACAACTGCTTCAGCCGCGCATCGCGTCCGCAACCGGTACGGTAGTACGCATAGCGGACCGGGTTCTTGATGTAATAGTCCTGGTGATACTCCTCGGCCGGCCAGAATTCGGCCGCCGCCACGATCGGGGTGACGATCGGGGCGTTGAACGGTTTTGACTTCTCGAGCGCCGCCTTCGACGCCTCGGCGGCGCTCCGCTGGGCGTCGGTGTGGACGAAGATCGCCGACCGGTACTGATTGCCAACGTCGCAGAACTGACGGTCCTTCACTGTCGGATCGATGTTGTGCCAGAACACGTCGAGCAGCTTCTCGTAGGAAATCCTTTTCGGGTCGTAGAGCACCTGCACCGCCTCGGCGTGGCCCGTGCGGCCGGAGGAAACCTCCTCGTACGTCGGATTCGTCCTCATCCCCCCGGTGTATCCGGACGTCGTCGCCAGCACGCCGTCGAGCTTGTCGAACGGTGCCTCCATGCACCAGAAGCAGCCGCCGGCAAACGTGGCAACCGCACTCCCGGGCGGGGCGGCCGGCAGCTTCGCCAGCTGGGCAAAAGCCGTCGTCGCACCGAATACGGCCAGGATAAGGATGAGCTTGACCAGCGGATCACGAAGGGTGAATGGGTGGAGAGTCATCGAAAACCCCTTGGGCTCGAAATGGCGGGATGCCGCGGCCGGTGACGTTGGTCGAACGGAACCGTGGCCGCCTTACGCCCGGGCTGGCGACGTGGAGCACGACGCCGGGCTGCAGCTACCTCGCGCGGCCGGCGGCTTCCAACGCGCGCCTGACCAGAACCGCGTCGTCCTCGTCGCCGCAGCCGGCGGCGAGGGCGTCGGCGAACAGCGAGCGCGCGAGCCGCGTGAACGGTGCTTCCACATCCAACCGCTTCGCCAGCGACTCGGCGATGCCGACGTCCTTCCAGAGCAGCGTCGCGGCAGCGCGTGGCGCATAGTCGTCGGCGAGCGCGCGTGGGACACGGTCGCCGAAGATCCAGCTGGCGCCCGAACTCGCGGCGACGACGTCGAACACGCGCCGCAAGTCGAGGCCCGCAGCCTGCGCGATCGCCAGGGCTTCCGCGCCGGCCGCGAGGTTCGCCGCGGCGAGCAGGTTGTTGACGATCTTGAACGTCGACGCGTCGCCGGGGCGCGAACCGACCGCGAACAGCCGGCCCGTGATCCGCTCGAGGACCGGGTGCATGCTGGCGAAGGCGTCGGTGTTCCCCGAAACGATCATCGTCATCGTTCCCGACGCGGCCTTCGCGGGTCCACCGGAGACGGGCGCGTCGAGCAACGCGATGCCGCGGGCGGCCAGTCGCGGCGCGACGTCGCAAACGTACGCCGGATCCACGGTCGACGACACGAGCACGATGCCTGCCGACGGCTGCGCGGTCGTAACTCCATCGGTCCCGAACAGGACCGTTTCGACCTGCTCCGCGTCGACGACGAGGATGACGATGGCGTCGGCGGTCCGGGCGACGTGGGCGGCGGATGCGGCCGGCACGGCGCCGTGGCGGACGGCGAGTTCCTGCGCTTCCGGGCGAATGTCGCGCGCGAGCGTGGTCAGCCCGGCGCGTACCAGACTTTGCACGACGCCGCCGCCCATGGCGCCGGTACCGATGACGCCGACACGGTGCACGGGCGTCTCCATCGCGACGCTATTTCGGAAGCTGGTAGGGCTCGCACCCGACGAGCGGCGTCGCCGTCCCGTCGCGAACGAGCTGCAGGTCCGTACCCTTGCCGCGAAGTTCCAGGCTGCCGTTGGAATAGCGAACGCCCGAGGCACTGGCGATCTGGTAGAGCGAGATGCGATCGCCGCTCGGCATCAGCAATCGCGCTTCCCCCGCGTCGAAGCGGATCACGAGACGATCGCCGGCCAACTGGCAGTTGATCGTGTTCTTCGCGGCTTCCACTTCCTCCTTGCTCGGCGCATTTCCGCAGGCAGCGAGCAGGAACATCGCAACTGCGACGGCGAGCGCCGGGCGTGACGTGGAACGAACGGATTCCATGCGCGAGCTCGAGCGACACATGACGATCAGGATAGCACGCGTGGGGTCCGCGGTCCCGGCCGATGCGCGAAGCGCGCGGCGTTCGAGTACGAGAGGACTTCGACGAGGCCGCCGGAGCGGATTTCGCGCTGCGTCGCCTGCCATCGCTGCGGATCGAGCAGGTCCGCGTGGAAATGCCGGAAACACTCGCGCGTCTTCGGGTCGGTCAGCAGAAAGGTTTCGAATTCCTCGGGGAACACGTCGTGCGGGCCGACGGGGTACCAGATGTCGTCCGACATGTCGTCCCAGCCCGGAGGCGGGGGCGGAATCTTCCGGAAGTTGCAGTCGACGAGGTACTCGATCTCGTCGTAGTCGTAGAAGACGACGCGTCCGAAACGCGTGACGCCGAAGTTCTTGAACAGCAGGTCACCGGCGAAGATGTTGACCGCGGCGAGCTCCTTCAGCGCGTCGCCGTACTCGCGTATCGCGTGCGTGCGCTGCGCGTCGTCGGCATGCTCGAGGTAGAGGTTGAGCGGCACCATCCGCCGCTCGATGTACAGGTGCTTGACGACGATGTGATCGCCCTCGAACGCGATCGCCCCGGGCGCAACGGCCTCGAGCTCGGCAATCAGCTCGTCGGAGAAGCGCTCCCGGGGAAACGCCACGTCCGAATACTCGAGAATGTCGGTCATTCGCCCGACGCGGTCGTGGTGCTTGACCAGCCAGTACTTCTGCTTGACCTTCTGCCGGTCGGTGTCCTTGGAGGCGGCGATCTTGTCGCGGATCACCTTGAACACGTAGGGGTACGACGGCAGCGTGAAGACGGTCATCACGAGGCCCTTGATCCCCGGCGCGATGATGAACTTGTCGCGCGAATGCTTGAGGTGATGCAGGAAATCGCGGAAGAACAGGGTCTTGCCGTGCTTCTGCAGCCCGACCATCGTGTAGAGCTCGGCAGCGGTCTTGTCCGGCAGCATCGCGCGCAGGAAGGCGACGCAGGCGGACGGCACCTCCATGTCGGCGAGGAAGTACGCGCGGTTCGCGGAGAACAGGATCGCGAGCTCGGCATCGTCCATCAGCAGAGCGTCGACATAGAGCTTCCCGTCGCCGTCATGCTTGATCGGGACCACGAACGGGTACGTGTGGACGCCGTTGACGACGCGCCCGACGATGTACGCGGTCTGGTTACGGAAGAACGGCGAGGACAGGACCTGGATCTGGTGGTTCGCCTCGAGCGCGAACGGCCGCGGGCAGCGCTTGCGGAATGCGGCGAGGATATTGCGCATGTCCCGGCCGAAATCGGCGAAATGCCGCTCGAACCGGAAGTCGAGCACGATGTCGATGAGCGCGTGCCGAAGCCCCTGCTGCAACGGGTAATAGCTGCGGTACGACGGCGGATCGGCGTCGATGTGCTCGGTCGAGATCGCCGGCCGCACGAAGATGAACCGATTGTGGAAGTAGCCGCGGCGCAGCGTCTTCACCGACACCGAGTTGAAGAAGGTCTCGGCGCACTCCGGCTGCTTGTGGTCGATCAGCAGGCCGATGTAGTGCAGCTTCGCCTGTTCCCACAGCGCATCGCCGCCGGCGCCGTCGAGTCCGGCGAAGCGGTACTCGCGCTCGATGCGGTCGGCAGTCTCCTGAACGCGGCGATCGTAGAAGTCGATGCGGTCGCGCGCCACGTGCTGTATCGCCAGCCAGTTGCCGGCCTCGAAGTGCCGTCTCGCGGCCCGCGCACATTCGCGGAACAGTGCGTAGTGCTTGTTGAATCCTTCCAGCAGCGCGAGCGCGATGCCGCGCGCCTGCTCGGCGACCGGTTTCGCTTGCGTGGTCGTGGCGACCGAGGTGATTGGTGTGGCCATGGACGGCGTGGACGATGAGATGCGTGCTGTTACCGCGTTGCCAATGACACGGATGATAACCTGCCTGCCGCCAACCCTCCCGCCCCGCACTTCGACACGCAGGCAGACGCGCGTCGCGGCACCAAAGCCCGCCGCCACCCCGCCCGCACGAATCGGTCCGGCCGCGAACGCGTGTCCCGGAACCCGCTAGGGCCCTCGCGCGCTGAACGTGTCGCAGGTCCGCAGGTCGCCCGACTCGAGCCCGGTTCGGAACCAGTGCAGCCGCTGGTCAGCCGCGCCGTGCGTGAACGATTCGGGCACGACATAGCCCTGCGCGCGTTTCTGGATCTGGTCGTCGCCCACCGCCGCTGCGGCGCGAAATCCTTCCTCGAGGTCGCCCGCCTCCAGGATGTTGCGGCGCTTCGCGAAATAGCCCCAGACGCCCGCGTAACAATCGGCCTGCAGCTCGAGGCGCACCGAAAGTGCGTTGCGCCCGCGGGCGTCCATCCGCTGCATCTGCTGATCGACCTTCTGCATCGTCCCGGTCAGGTTCTGCACGTGGTGGCCGACTTCGTGGGCGATCACATAGGCCTGTGCGAAATCGCCGGGGGCTCCGAAGCGCCGGGACAGTTCGTCGAAAAACGCCGTGTCCAGATAGAGTTTACGATCGGCCGAGCAGTAGAAGGGCCCTGACGCAGCCGACGCATGGCCGCACGCCGACTGCGTGGCGCGGCGGAACAGGACAAGGCGCGGGGGTTCGTAGCGCGCGCCCATCGTCTTGAACACGGCGGTCCAGACGTCCTCGGTGTCACCCAGGACGGCCGTCGCGAAGTCCTTCGACGGATCCGGGGAGGCCGCCCCGGGGCGCTGCTGCCCTGGCGCCGGCGCTTGTTGGGGGCCGTAGCCCGGAACAGCCTTCGGTTGGGTCGCGGGGGGCGCGATCGGGCCGCCACTGTCGAGTGCGCCGATCATCTCGAGCGGATTCACGCCGAACAGGAGGCTCGCGATCACGATGACGATCAGCGCACCGCCTCCCAGCTTTGCGCCTCCGCCCAGCGGAAACCCGCCGCCTCCGGAGCTCCCATCCGTCCGGTCCTCGACATTGTCGCTTCGCCGAAAATCTCCCCACCGCATGATCTGCTCCCCGATAGTTTCGTGTTCCCGCGCGCGTCCGCTCATCGCGAACGGCGCATCGATGCCGTCTAGGGCTTGAGCGCCCGGTAAAGAAAGGGCAGGCTCACGTCCATCCGGTAGTCGATGTCCGAGTGATTGTCGTCGAACTCCTGGTACGTGTGCGGGACGCCGGCCTCCGCCAGGCGCTGCGACAGTATTCGCGTCCCGTAGTGGATGTGATACTGGTCGCGCCAGCCGCAGTCGATGTAGATCCCCTTCAGCGTCCGCAGGTTGGCCGCGTATTTGCCGACCAGGCGGATCGGGTCATGCTTCTGCCAGTTCCGCCAGCGCGCTTCGAGCCTCTCGCCCGTCTCGAGGTTGAACGGGAACCGGAAGCCCAGCGGTGCCTTGGCGTCGGGGTCGTACGTCGCGGCCATGCAGACATTCATGATCGCATGCACCTCGGCATGCGACAGCTTTTCCCTCTTCCACACGGCCTCGAGGAACCGCTGGACGCGTCCGTCATCGCAGCCCTCCGCCAGCACCTTGCGCGTCCGCGCTTCGGCAAGCACGTCGAACGCGCCCTCGACCCGCTTCGGTTCGCGGTACTTCGAGAGCTCGTTCAAGGTGTTCGGCCAGTCATGGTGGTAGACGAAGTCGAAATAGGCATCGCCCGAGTGATCGGCGATCGCTCCCCAGTGCTTCGTGTATTTCATGCCGTGGATGATCGCGCCGTAGCCGCCGGACGACTTGCCGAAGCACCCGCGATGCTCCCGTGCGGCGAGCGTGCGGAACTCGCGATCGACGAGCGGGATGATTTCCTTCGTCAGGTAGTCCGCGTACGCGCCGATGGCCGACGAATTCACGTACTGGTTGCCGCCGAGCGATGTGAAGCAGTCCGGGAACACGAAAATTGCCGGGCCCATCTTCCTCTCGCGGATGAGCCGCGCCGCGCGCTCGGGCAGGTTGTCGCCGAACGGCTTCCAGCTCGTGTGCGCAATTCCCGATCCGGTGAAGCCGACCAGGTCGTACAGGACGGGAAAACGGCGCCCCCGCCGCTGCGCCGCACCCTCGTCGTATTGCGGCGGCAGCCACACCGCGAGCTTGCGTACGTGGGGGTCACCCAGTGGATTGCCGGCCAGGACCTGCGAGTGATGTTCCAGCACCACGAGCGTGCCGGACGCGGGAAAGGTGCGCTTCTTGGTCATCGGCAGGATCTCGCGGGGGCTGATCGGTGGCGGACGTGCACGGCGCCGGCGCGATTGTGCCGGCGGACGCAGTGCCCGCACTCGGTGCGCCGAATCACTGAGGCGCTGAAACGCGATTCTACGTGATCCGGTCGGGGTGTCGACAGGCGTCTAGCGCTCGCCGCGCGAGGCGAGGGCGACCAGTGCGGCGGCGAGCCGTCGATGCCGGGCGACGCGGTCGTGGAAGCGGAATTCGTCACCGCCTTTGGCCCGCATCAGGGCGACCAGGGCGCGCTTGTCGGAGGTGGGCCACCGGTCGAGATCCGGAATCAGCGCGAACAGAACGGCGAGGGCGCCGAACGCCCGGCGCTCGCTCGCCGGCCAGCGATCGGGCCGTGTCGCGCCGACCGCGCGCGCAACGATCCGCATCGCCACGCGTTCGGCACGGGTGCGGTCACCGTGGAAGCGCTCGGCGATCCACTCGGACACCGCCTCGCTCAGCGCGCTGGGCTCGCAGTCCGGCGTGTCGTCCAGCCGCAACTCGATGTCCGAGCCGGTGAAACGCCGCAAGGCGGGAAGCGGTGTGCGGTAGCCGGGGTCGGCCTGCATGCGGGCCCACTCTTCGCCGGCAAGGCGCTCCGAGCGCCCGTCGACCGGACGGAATCCGAGCCGGTAGTAGAACCAGAACGCTCCCGACAACAAGCCCTCCTTGTTGTCGCCTCCGAACTGCGAAGGCTCGGCGACGAAGCGCCCGACGCCGAAACGCTGGCGATACAGGCGCAGTACCTGGCCGAAGAGGAACGCCGACTCCCCGCCGCGAAAAGGTGCGAACACGTTGACACCGATTCTGCAGGTCCCGAGGAATGGCCAACCGCCGCCGTAGCCCACAGGGACGCCGTTCTTGAACAGCATCATGCCGACGTGCGAATCGATCGGGCTCCGCCGGTCGGGGTGCGTCGTGTAGAGCGCAATCGCGACGCCGCGCCCGAGTTCGAAATACGCGACGCCACCGGCATAGGCACGCGCGATGGCATCGGTTTCGCGCCCGAGCGCCGCGAGCATGCCGCGGCCGGCATCGATGACGTGGAGCCGGTCGCTCTCCGACAATGACCGAGGCGCAGGCAAGGGTTCCACGAGCAGCGCGCGCAGATCGATCTTGCGTAGCAGTCCGCCGCGGTGGAAGAAGGCCGGCGCCGGCAATCCGCGCACGAAGGTCCGCGACAGCATCGAGCCCCGCAGCTGAATCTCGATGAACGGCCGCTGGGTCTCGAATACGTGTTCGCGCAGCGCGTCGCTGCACGGCAGGCGTTCGAACGCGCCGACGAGCCACGCGAGACGGCTGCCGCGGCGGCCGACACTGGCGGTGTCGATGAATTCGGAGGGTGGATCCTCGGAGGCCGCGAGCTCGAACTCCATCGGGGGCAGGGCCTCGGCAAGAACGGACTGCGGCGAGACGCCGCCCTCGCCGAACGAATCGATGTCGGCGAATGCCGGAAACCGCTGAACAAGCCAACGTGCGATGTCCCAGCCGAAATTGATCGTCACGGGCGTCCAGGCGATGCCGCTGTTGGCGAGCCTCCCACGCGCGCGGGCCGGCCCCTCGTCGACGATCTTGCGCGCGCTCTGCGCGACGCGCTTCAATTCGGCCCGCGTGGCGGCACGCAGCGCGCGCGTCTCGGGGTAGGCGAGGAGACAGAGCAGGCAGTCGTGATAGGCGATGAGAACTGCCGGATCGGCGATCTCACGCGACGCGCACGCGGCGAGCGCGGCGGATTTGACGATGGCGTGCTCGCCCCCGAAGCGCAGCGCGGCCGCGCGCAGAGCGTTGACCGCGTCGAGGTCGAGGAGATGGGACGTCATCGGAGGCGCGCAGGCGCGACGCGCCGCCACGGTGAGCGGGCGCTGCGAGTGAACCTGTCAGCGTCCCTTCGCGCTGGCCTTGGTCCTCGGCACGATGCGCGGCACCTTCGTGGAGGGAGGGCGGCGTGCCTGCGGGGACTGCGTCCTCGGACCGGTGTGCCCCTTCGGATTGGGATAGCTGCCCCCACCCTTGCCCTTGGCCATCGTTGCCTCCCTGTCGCCGGCGGAACGTCCCGCCGTGCCCAATGCTACCTCTTTCGCGGTTGCTTCGCAGGGGGTGGCGGCGCCCCTCGACACTCCGGACCTCGACGTCGAAAGCGTGTTTCGGTCGGGCGTGGGCCAGCGCCGTGCGGATCAGGTCCGGTTCAGGCGGTCGCAGTGAGCGCCAGCACGATCGGTGTCGTCACGGCGGCAAGCGCCGTCGACAGGACGAGGCTTGCCGCAATCGGCCCGGCGAGCGTGCCGAACTCGCGTGCCATCAGGTACACGTTCGCGCCGACCGGCAGCGACGCGAGCATCACGACCGCCTGCGTCTCGAGCGGCGGAAGGGCCAGCGCGCGAGCCAGCGCGTAGACGACAAGCGGTTGCAAGGCGAGCTTGACCACGCAGATCACCGTGCTTTGCCGCCAACCCTCGCGGACATCGAACTCGGCGAGTCCCATTCCCAGCGCGATCAGCGAGAGCGGAATCGCGGCCTGCCCGACGAGGTCGAGCGTGCGGTCCGCGATGCCCGGAAGCGGGATACCGGCGGAGCCCCAGGCCGTGCCGACCAGGATGCTGGCGACCACCGGATTGGTCGCCACGTTCTTCACGGTCTCCGCGAAGCCCGCGAGCGATACGTGACGGGTGCGCGCCCATTCGACCGACACCGTCACGAGCGTCCACAACAGCAGCGAGTTGAACACGAGCACCAGCGACACGACGGGCATCGCCGCATCCCCCAGCATGATCTTCGCGAGCGGAACGCCCAGCAGCAGGTTGTTCGCAAAGATCCCGCCGACGGCAAAGACCGATTGCCCGACGCCGTCCATCCGGAACAGGCGGTATGCGATCGCGCGGCCCGCCAGGAACACGACGAGGCAACCGCCGAAATACGCGACGAGGAGCCGCGGATCCACCGGCGGCAGCCGCGAGAAGTCGCTCATCAACCGGAACAGCAGCGCCGGCACGGCCACCGCAAACACGAATCGCGTCAGCGCGTCGGAGATGGTCTTCGGCCACCCGAGCCAGCGCACGAGCGCGTAGCCAAGACCCGCCAACAGGAAGAGCGGCGACGTGAGCGCGACGACATGCCAGATCGCCTGCATCGCATTCACACGCGGTCGGGGACGGCGGTCGCGTTCGGCGCGTCAGCGGGCGCTAGCGACCGCGGCCGCCGAAGCGGTGGATGACGCGCGGCTTCGCGGGCGTCGCGCTGCCTGCGTGCCCGTGGCTGCGCGCGCCGGGCGCAGCAGGATTGGCTGCGGAAGCGCGCGGCTGATTTGCCGATGACGCACCGCCGTGCGCCTTGGCTGCCGCGGCGCGCGGCGGATTTGCCGACGACGCACCGCCATGCGGCTTGGCTGCCGCGTTCAGATGCGCGCGAACCTGGCCGTGCCCGGTCCGACCTTGCGGCTTGCTCCGCGTCCCGCCCTGCGGTGCGCCGTTCCGCGGCTGGCTGCGGCCCTGCCGCTGGAGGATGGGCTGCGGCCGCGCGCGCGGATCCGGCTCGAATCCCGCGACGACCTGGCGTGGCAGCGTTCGCTTGATGAGCTTCTCGATGTCGCGCAGGTATTCGTGCTCGTCGACGCAGACCAGCGAGATCGCCTCGCCCGTGGCACCCGCGCGTCCGGTGCGCCCGATCCTGTGCACGTAATCGTGCGGCACGTTCGGCAGGTCGTAGTTGACGACGTGAGGCAGCTGGTCGATGTCGATGCCGCGGGCGGCGATGTCGGTGGCCACGAGCACCTGCAGGCTGGCATCCTTGAATTCGGCCAGCGCTCGCGTGCGGGCCCCCTGGCTCTTGTTGCCGTGGATGGCGAGCGCGGAGATGCCGTCGCTGTTGAGCTGTTCGGCGAGCTTGTTGGCGCCGTGCTTGGTGCGCGTGAAGACGAGCACCTGGTACCAGTTCTGGGTCGTGATCAGATGCGAAAGCAGCTCGCGCTTGCGGTCGCGGTCCACCGGATGCACCGTCTGGGTGATGATTTCGACCGTCGAGTTGCGGCGCGCCACCTCGATCAGCGCGGGGGCATCGAGCAGGCTGTCGGCGAGATCCTTGATCTCTTCGGAAAAGGTGGCCGAGAACAGGAGATTCTGCCGTTTCTTCGGAAGCAGCGCGAGAATCCTCCTGATGTCGCGGATGAAGCCCATGTCGAGCATCCGGTCGGCTTCGTCGAGGACGAGGATCTCGACCCGCGAGAGATCGAGGTTGCCCTGGCCCTGGTGGTCGAGCAACCGGCCGGGCGTGGCGACGAGGATGTCGACGCCGCGCTTCAACTGCGCGGTCTGGGCACCGATGCCGACGCCGCCGAACATCACCATCGACGTCTGCCTCGCGTACTTGCCGTAGACGCGAATGCTTTCCTCGATCTGTGCGGCGAGCTCGCGCGTGGGAGCGAGGACCAGCGCGCGGATCGGCTTCTTCGGCGATCGCGCGGCGGAGGCCGGGGCCGGGGGAAGCGACGACAGCCGCTGCAGCATCGGCAGCACGAAGCCGGCGGTCTTGCCGGTGCCGGTCTGCGCGCCGGCGAGAAGATCGCCGCCGGCGAGCACCGCGGGAATCGCCTGCAGCTGGATCGGTGTGGGTTGGGTGTAGCCGTGTTCGGTCACGGCGCGCACGAGCGCGTCGGACAGGCCGAGCGAGGCAAAGGACATGATGACTTTCGAAAAACGATCGGCCTGTCGCCGCGAAGGGCGCCAGTCGCAGGCAAACGCGTGGGGGCAGAGCGTCGGAACTGACAGCGGCAGGGGGACTGGTCGATTTGCCGCGTGGACGGATTGTACCAGACTCGGTTATCGCGGGGCGGGCGGCGGGCTCGACACGGTCGCCAGTGCGACCTCGACGGCGGTGTCCTTGTCGCCCAGCCAGACGTGGCCATCCTGGATCGTGCATTGCAGTTGCATCGTGCGCTGCGCCAGCTTCGCGAGCTCCTGGCTGGTCGCCACCGGCACGCTCATCACGCGCAGGTTCGACGATCGTTCGAGCGCGGCCTGGCTGCGACCCCACCACAGGTCCGCGCCGCGGCCGTACGTGTAGACGACGACCTCGCGCGCGCGCCCGCAGGCCCGGCGCACGAGCTTCTCGTCGGGCTGGCCGACGTCGATCCAGAGGCGGATCACGCCGGTGAGGTCGCGCTGCCACAGATCGGGCTCGTCGTCGGTGGACAGCCCCTTGCCGAATGCCAGACCTTCGTCGGCATGCAGCGCGAACGCCAGCACTCGCAGCATCATCCGTTCGTCGGTTTCGGACGGGTGCCGGGCGATCGTCAGCGAATGGTCGGCGTAGTAGCCGCGGTCCATGTCGGCGATCTGCAGCGCGGCCTTGAAAATCGTGGACTTGAGTGCCATCGCGTCACGTCGCCGTGGCGGCGCCGAGCACACGGATGTGCGCGTCGCCCACGCGTACCGCCTGACCCGCGCGGATCTTGCACGTCTTTCGCAGCTCCACGGCACCGTCGACCGCGACTCGGCCGGCGGCGACCAGCGCCTTGCCCGCCCCGCCGCTCGCGCACACGCCGGTCACTTTCAACAGATTGTTGAGTTCGATGAATTCGCCGGTCAGTTGAAACTCGATGACTTGCATGGGCATGGCCTCTGCCTGCAGCGGGGCGCGGAGCGCCATCGGGGCGCCCGCGCGCTGCGGGTCGTGCAGACTACCAAGATTGCGGGACGCCGTCTGCCGGACAGGCTGATTCCGTCCGCAGGGCGGCAGGGAATTGCGTCCGGGGACACGTGCACGCGGCTTGCTCGCCGGCGCGATCACCGGCCGATTCGGCTAGAATCGGCACGCGCAGGGGCGGGGCCGCCCGCGCGACGACACCGCGATCGTTCTCCTTCGATTCCAACTATTCGCCAAAGGCGCGCCCGCCATGAGTTCCCCGGTCATATTCAACACCGCGTTTCCGTTGCTGAAGGATACCGAAACGGTGGCGGACGCAATACAGCGGATGCTCGACGATCGTGTGTCCGACCTCCCGGTGGTCGACGCTTCGGGGAAATTCATCGGCATGTTCAGGCTCGACCGCCTGTACGCGACGCTGTTGCCCAAGGCCGCGCTCATCGGTTATGGCGTGGGGGACCTGGCGTTCGTGTCGGACACCCTCGGCCAGTTGCGCGAGAAGATGCGCGAGATCGAGCACCTTGCCGTGCGCGACTTCGTCGTCAAGGCGCGTGGCGTGGTCCACCCCGACACGCCGCCGCTCGAAATCGTCCTGTTGCTCCATCACGGGATCAACGCCATCCCGGTGGTCGAGCGTGACGGCGGCCGCCTCGTGGGCATGGTCTCCGCGCGCGACCTGCTGAACGCGTTGCACGCGGAAGGAAACGGATGATGCACGGCGATCCGACGCACGCGACTTCGGTCGTCTTCGGATGGTCCCCGCTGTGGGTGGCGACGTCGCTGTTCGTCGCCACGTACCTCGTCATCATGAGCGACAGGCTCAACCGCGCCATCGTCGCGTTGCTGGGCGCCGGGCTGCTGATACTGGTCGGCGTACTGAATCAGCACGAGGCGATGGCCGCCGTCGACTTCAACACGCTGGGCCTGTTGCTGGGGATGATGCTGATCGTCAACATCACGCGCCGCTCCGGCCTGTTCCAGTACGTGGCGATCTGGTCGGCCAAGAAGGTCGACGCGCGGCCCTGGGGCATCCTGCTGATGATGTCGATCGTCACCGCCGTGTTCTCGGCGTTCCTCGACAATGTCACGACCGTGCTGCTGACGGTTCCGGTGACCCTGCTCATTACCGACGAGCTCAAGGTCAAGCCGTACCCGTACCTGTTCGCGCAGATCTTCGCGTCCAACATCGGTGGCACGGCGACCCTGATCGGCGACCCCCCGAACATCATGATCGGCTCGGCCGCCAGCCTCACGTTCAACGATTTCGCCGTGGGGCTGACGCCGATCATCGTCGTGATCATGGTGGCGACCATGGTCCCGCTCTACTTCGTCTGGGGCCGGCACCTCCACGCGACCGACGAGAACCGGCGGCACGTGATGGGCTTCAACGAGCGCGAGACCATCACCGATCCCCGCCTGCTCAAACAGTCGCTGACGGTCATCGCGCTGGTGATCGTCGGCTTCATGCTGCAGCGGCAGATCAAGATCGAGCCCGCGACGATCGCCATCTTCGGCGCCGCGCTGCTGCTGCTGCTCGACAACCTCGGCAAGGATGGGGAAACGCAGTCCAGGAACGTCCATGGCGCGCTGTCGGAAGCGGAGTGGATCACGCTGATGTTCTTCCTCGGGCTGTTCGTGCTCGTCTACGGCATCCAGAAGGCAGGGCTCATCGACATGATGGCCGACGCGCTGCTGAAGGCAACCGGTGGCGACTTCAACATCACCGCGCTGGCGATACTGTGGGCGTCGGCGGTACTGTCCGCGTTCATCGACAACATCCCGTTCGTGGCGACGATGATCCCGCTGATCAAGGCGATGGGCCCGACTTTCGGCGGCGACGCCGCGCTGCTGCCGCTGTGGTGGGCGCTGTCCCTCGGTGCCTGCCTCGGCGGCAATGGCACGTTGATCGGCGCGTCGGCCAACCTCGTGGTCGCCGGGCTCGCCGAGCGCGCGGGAACCTCCTTCCGGTTCATGGAATACCTGAAGGTGGCGTTTCCGCTGATGCTGATTTCCATCGTGCTCTCGCACGTGTACCTGTATTACCGCTACCTCTAGCGGTGCGCCGTCGGGTCTCGCTGCTCGCGCTGGATCGAATCGAGCCGACGGAAACGGCGGGCGCGTCGACGGGTGTCACCGCGGTGATGGCATCGCGGTAGCGGATTGGATGTTGAACGTTGGATTAACGGGGAGGGCTTCGCAATGGGCCGCATGATCGAACTCACTGCCGCCGACGGATTCGCGCTGTCCGCGTACCGCGCTGATCCGCCCGGCAAGCCGCGCGGCGGACTGGTCGTTGCACAGGAGATCTTCGGCGTCAACAGCCACATACGCAGTGTCTGCGATGGATTCGCCGACGACGGCTACGTCGCGATCGCGCCGGCGCTGTTCGATCGCTACCAGCGCGGCGTCGACATTGGCTACACCCCCGACGACATCGTCAAGGGCCGCGAATTCAAGGGCAAGGCCCAGCTCGGCGCGGCACTGCGCGACATCGCGGCCGCGCGCGATGCGGTCGCGAGCGCCGGGAAGGTGGGCGTGATCGGCTACTGTTGGGGTGGCTACGTCGCGTGGATGGCGGCGTCCCGACTGAGTGGCTTCAACTGCTCGATTCCCTATTACGGCGGTGGCATGCTCGACGGCATCGGCGAGCGACCCAAGTGCCCGGTGATGGCGCATTTCGGCGAACTCGACTCGATGATCCCCGTCGACGGTGTCCGCAAGCTCGCCGCCGCGCATCCCGATGCGCAGGTCTTCATCTATGCCGCGGATCATGGTTTCAACTGCGATCAGCGGGGGTCCTACGACGCGGCTGCGGCCAGGCTCGCACGCGAGCGCACGCTGGAGTTCCTGCGGCGCCATATTGGCTGAGTCCTGCCTGCGGTTGAAATGGCGGGGTGGGCGGGCTGGCGGCGGGCTTCGGTGCCGCGGATAGCGTCGGCTCGATGATTGATTCGTGCGAGGCGGGCGGGTTGATGGCGGGCTTCAGTGCCGCGATGCACGTCTGCCTGCGGGTACCCGGAGGAGGGCCGCTTGCGGACCACGAAGCCCGTTGCCCTCGCCGCGGCACCACGCCCGGTCTCGAAAGCCAATGCGGCGGGACCCGCGAGCCACGCGACCGCGCGCTTCCACCGGGGCGTGGTAGTCACGACGTGCCGCCGATCAGACGGTCGGCAAGGTCGAGGGCAGCGTCGATCGCCACGCAAACCCAGTCGAGCTCGTCGCGCGTGACGACGAGCGGCGGGACGATCCAGAGACCGAACTTGTCGGACGGCACGTAGATGTCGCGCTCGCGGAAGAGGAATTCGGAGACGTCCTTGACGATCGTGCGCTCGTACTTTTCGGTCGCGCGGCGCAGCGGTTCCTTCGTCGCGCGGTTGCGAACGAGCTCCATCGTCCAGAACAATCCGAGACCGCGCACGTCGCCGACGCAGGGATGCCGGTCGGCGAGGGCGCGCAGCCTGCCACCCAGATAGTCGCCGAGCTCGCGTGTGCGCGCGAGCAGCCCGTCGTCGTGCAGCACGTCGATGCTGGCGAGCGCGGCGGCCGCGCCGAGCGCGTGGCCCGAGAAGCTCTGGCCGTGGCCGAAGATGTGATGGTCGAAGGTCCGCGCGACCTTTTCCGAAAAGATCGTGGCCGCCATCGGGCAATGAACGCCCAGCGCCTTGCCGAGCACGATGATGTCGGGCTCGATGCCGTAGTGCTCGAATGCGAACATGCGGCCGGTGCGCCCCATGCCGGTCATCGTCTCGTCGACGATCAGCAGAATGCCCCATTGATCGCAGAGCGCACGCAACCCCTGCAGATACCCTTCGGGGGGCGGGATGATGCCGTTCGACCCGACAACCGTCTCGACCAGCATCGCCGCGACCTTGTTGTTGCCGCCTTCGTGCTCGATCAGGTAGTCGAGGTAGCGCAGGTTCGCCTCGGTTGCCGCGCGGCCGTCACCGAATGGCGAACGATACGCGTCCGCGTCGGGCGCGAAGACGATCCCCGGCACGGTCAGCGGCTCCTGAAACCAGCGCCGCGGGTCGCCGCTGGCCGATGCCGCGCCCGCGGTCGCGCCATGCCACGACCGGTAACGCGAGATGATCTTGTAGGGATACGGGTATTGCTGCGGTGCGTCGGTGCGCGCGGTGTGCTCGCCGAACGCGGTCACGTAGCGATGCTGCCGGGCCCCTTTGATCGCGGCCTCGATGGCCGCGGCACCGGACTGGCAGAAGAACACGCGCTTGTCGGGGCTGCCCGGTGCGAGCTCGGCGAGACGACGCGCGAGCTTCGCCGTGGGCTCGGTCGCGAAGTCGTCGGTGACGTAGACGACCTTGTCCATCTGTGCGCGCATCGCCGCGAGCACCTTCGGATGGCGGAACCCGAGATTGATGCACTCGTGCGCGCTGCGCAGGTCGAAGATGCGCCGGCCGTCGGTCGTGTGGATCCAGCAGCCCTCGGTCTTGTCGACGGCGATCGGCGCATAATCCTCTTGCGCCGACCAGCATTGCATCAGGTGCCTTGCCTGCAGTGCTGCGAAATTCCCGGACATCGCGGTTTCTCCCTGCCAGCGGCGCGTGGCGGCAACGAAGCCGAAAGGATGGGCTACAGCCTGCACGCCGCCGGTCATTATGGCCGAGCCGGGCGGCGCTGAGTCGACACCGCCGTGGGACGCATCTACTGGAATCAGTATGCCGCGCTGCAGGGGAACGGCGAGAACATCGACGTGCTGGCAATCGGCGACTCGTGGTTCCACTATCCGTTCAACAACCTGTTGACTCCGCTGTACGAGGCGCTCGAGCGCCCGACGATCTTCGCGATCGGCGAAAGCGGCGCGCGGGCCGACGAGATCGCGACGGGCTCGTGGCTCGCCAACTTCCGCAAGCTGCTGGCCCAATATCCGACGATCCGGCTCGTCTGCATCAGCGCCGGCGGAAACGATTTCGCCGGCATCGGTGATCTCGACGACCGCATCCTCGCCCGCGACTGCGGGTCCGCGGAAACGGTGGAGGAGTGCTACCGCGACGGGGGAGTCGAGTCCGTGTTTGCGGCGGTCGGAGAGGCCTACCGCACGTTGCTCGACGAAGTGGCGGCGATGCGCGCTGACGTCACCGTGCTCCTGCACAACTACGACTACGCGATCCCGGACGGACGCACGCTGCCGGGAATGCGCAGCTGGCTGAAGCTGCCGATGGACAACTGCCGGGTGCCGACCGCGGGCGCGCCGCGCGACGGCCTGCGTCGCGAGATCGTGACCGACCTGATCGACCGCTTCACGCTGTGCCTCGACGATCTCGCGGCGACGGTCAACGGCGAGCACCAGCCGGCCGTGGAACTTGTCTGGTCGGCAGGCACGCTTCGCGACACCGCCTGGGCGAACGAGCTGCACCCGCGGCCGAGCGGGTTCAACCAGATCGTCAACGACTGCTGGAGCGGGCCGGCGCGGCGGGCGCTGGGACTGGGTTAGCCGCGCCCCACGAACGGCATCTTGGTCGCCATCACCGTCAGGAACTGGACATTGGCGTCGAGCGGGAGGCTCGCCATGTACAGCACAGCGCTCGCGACGTGTCCGACATCCATCAGCGGCTCGATCGCGATCTCCCCGTTGGCCTGAGGAACGCCCTTCGCCATCTTCGCCGCCATATCGGTCGCGGCGTTGCCGATGTCGATCTGGCCGCAGGCGATGTCGTATTTCCTGCCATCGAGCGACGTGGATTTCGTGAGGCCGGTGATCGCGTGCTTGGTCGCCGTGTACGGCGCCGAATTGGGCCGTGGCGCGTGGGCGGAAATCGACCCGTTGTTGATGATCCGGCCGCCACGCGGCTGCTGGCTTTTCATCAGCCTGATCGCTTCCTGCGTGCACAGAAAGGCGCCGGTGAGATTGATGTCGATGACGTTCTTCCAGTGCTCGACCGTCAGATCCTCGAGGTTGATCGCGGGCGCGCCGACGCCCGCATTGTTGAACAGCAGGTCGAGGCGGCCGCAAGTCTGCCGGGTGCGCGCGAAAAGGGCGCTGACCGATTCGGGATCGCTCACGTCGGTGGGAATGGCCAAGGCGGCCCCGCCCGACGCCTTGGCCTCGGCGATGGCCTGCTCCAGCGGTTCGCGGCGGCGGCCGGCGAGGACGACGCGGTAGCCGTCCTTCAGTAACGCGATGGCGACGGCTTTGCCGATGCCGGTGCCGGCGCCGGTGACTACGGCGACTTTCGGGGCGGAAGTCATGGGTGGCGAGGTCCTTGCGCGGTTTGTGTGCGGCAGCCATTGTCGGCGGGAAGCCGGGCCGCAGGCAAGCCGAGCGGCCGGAACGCCCATCGACCGGCCAGCGCCGGCCGTCCCGGGTCGGGCGCACGCTGTCGGCCCCCTGCGCGCCCTGTCGAGGCCCGCCGCCATCGGTCGCACGGGATACGCCCGGAAGGCCGTCCTCGTACAATACCGCCTCTTCGCGGGGGCCCCCTCCAGGGAACGGCCACCGCGGCCACGCAAAGGACGCCAACGTGTTTGCCCGATTGTTGATCGCCATGGTTGCAATGCAGTTCGCCGTCGCTACGGCAGCGCAGGACAGGAAGCGTGTCGAAAAGGCGACGGATCTGCCGGTCTTTTCCTACAAGGTCGACGGCAAGCTCGAAGCGCTGGTTCGGGACGACGCCCGATTCAAGGCGTTCGCCCGGGAGCTGCGCCGCGACACCGACGCCGTGCTCGCGCAGTACGACATTGCCGACAAGGCCAAGCTGCGCGAATTGCTGACACTGCGTGCCCGGCTCGACTTGCTGGACGGACGCTATGACGAGGCACTGAAGGGGGCGGCCGCGGTGCGCGAACTGGAGGAGAAGCCGGCCAGCAAGCTGCTGTCGGGGATGACCCTGCGCGCGGTCGTCGAAGCCCGCCGCAAGGCCGGGGACACGGCGTCCGACGCGTACCGGCGCGAGGTGTCGCGGCTTGTCGCCGCCGATCTCGCCGGCATGCCCTATGACGTGGTCCAGAACGAGATCAAGGAAGGCAAGGCGGGTCTGGAGATCATGTCGGAGGCACTCGCGCTCGGTTACGTCAACAACGTGCTGCAGCCCACGGTCGAGAAGGCCGGGGCCCTGTCGTCGGACCTCGCCCCGAGCATCGTCGGCGCCCGATACCAGATTGCCGTCCTGATCCCGCTCAAGACGGGGTTGGTCGATGCCTATTCCGGCTATCTCGCCGCGCACAAGGTCGACAAGCCCGACATCTGGGCGGCCCGCGAGGTCGAGCTGCCCGCCGGCCGCGACTACGCGCCGGTCGTCGTCGCGGTCTGGGACAGTGGCGTCGACACCGCGCTGTTCAAGGGCCGCGTCGTGACCGATGGTTCGGGGGAGCCGGCATTGATCGCCTTCGACAAATACTCGAACCCGGCAACTGGCGGGCTGGCGCCGATACCGCCCGAATTGCGCGGCCGGGTGCAGCAGATGAAGTCGCGGCTCAAGGGTTTCTCCGACCTGCAGTCGAACATCGACAGCCCCGAGGCGAGCGAGGTCAAGCAGTTCCTGTCGACGCTGCAGCCCGACCAGTACAAGAGCGCGATCGAGGAACTCGGGCTGGCCGGCAACTATATCCACGGCACGCACGTCGCCGGCATCACGGTGGCGGGCAACCCCTACGCGCGGCTGCTGAACGCCCGGATCGAGTTCAGCTACACGCTGCTGCCCGACCCCTGCCCGAGCCGCGAGCTTGCCGAAAAGGACGCCCGCAACACACAGGCCTACGTCGACTTCCTGAAGAAGCACGGCGCCCGCGTCGTCAACATGAGCTGGGGCGGCAACGTCAAGGGGATCGAGGAGGACCTCGAGAAATGCGGCCTCGGCAAGACCCCCGAGGAACGCACAGCCATCGCACGCGAGTATTTCGACCTCTCGAAGAACGCGATGACGCGGGCCTTCGCAAGCGCGCCCGACATCCTGTTCGTCACCGCGGCGGGCAACAGCAACCAGGATGCCACGTTCATCGAGGACATCCCGGCGGGCATCGTGCTGCCGAACCTGCTGACCGTCGGCGCCGTCGATCGGGCTGGCGACGAGGCCTCCTTCACGAGCTACGGTCCGACCGTCGTCGCCCACGCCAACGGCTACCAGGTCGAGAGCGTGATACCCGGGGGTGAGAAGCTGGCGGAATCCGGAACGTCGATGGCTTCGCCGCAGGTCGCGAACCTTGCCGGGAAAATGCTGGCGGTGAATCCGAAGCTCAGGCCGACGGATGTCATCGCCATCATTCGCGACACCGCCGACCGGACCGCCGACGGCCGCCGGGTGCTGATCAACCCGAAAAAGGCGGTTGCGGCGGCGGAGGCGAAGAAGGCGTAGCGAACCCCTGCCGGTCCCCCCGGTCGGAACGCGACCGATCCCGGCCCGCAACCGGGGCGCGGCCGATCGGGGTCGCCGCGGAGGTCCCGCGACCCGGATCCGGAAGGGGTTGCGTCCGGGGTGGGCCCGTGTGCTACTATGACGATGTCATAGGCGTGCGGGGGTCAGGATGAGCGCGGTGTACACTCCGGCGGCAGCGAAACCTTCGCTGAGATGCAAGATCTGCGGACGGTCAGCGGCACGCGGCAGCAAGTTGTGCGCCGAATGCGGCGCCGCGGTGAAGCGCGCGCGGCAGGTTCCCACTGTCATGTCGCAGTTCATGCCCGTGGCGTTGTCGGGTTACGGATCAGCGACCAGCAGCCTCGCCCACCACCAGACGGTGCGCTTCCGCAATGCGCCGCCGCCGCCGCAGCCTTCGTCCGCGATGCCCATCAGCTGGGGTGCATTCTTCGCGTTCGTCGCGTTCGTTGCCGCGGTGTGCGTCACCGGGTATTTCGCGGCACTCGAAATCGACGACACCCCGGCCCCGGCGGTGATGGTCGAGCCGGTTGCCGACACGGCGCCCGTCCCCCGTGTCGAATCTGCGCCGCTGGCGGCGCCTGCGACTCATGTCGAATCCCCGGCGCTGGCGTTGCCCGCGGCGACCGGCAGCGACGGGCTGGTGCCGGCGGACCCGCGGCAAGCCGGCAACGGAACTCCGCCGGCGCCGGCGCCCGTCCGGCCTGCGAGCCGACGACCCATGGCGGTCACCGGAAAGGCCGGCACCGAATCGCCAACCATTCCTGCGGGGCTGTCGATGACGGCCGCCGATTCGAACGCGGATTCCAATCCGTCGGAGGTAGCCGGGGCCCCCCTGCCACCGGCAACCGCGGCGGTTCCGCAGGAACCCATCGTGCCCGATCGCTGGCAGGCGATGCAGGAGGCGATCGCCGGCTGCTCGCGCGAGAATTTCTTCGCCGGTGTCGTCTGCGAGCAGCGCGTGCGGCTCAGGTTCTGCGACGGCTACTGGGGAAACGATCCGCACTGCGCAATCGGAATGCGCTTGGACGGCGGGCGCTAGACCCCGTCTTTCTCGGCGTTCACCTGAGGAGCGCCCGGAAGCGGCGAGCGCGCTCCGGGACGCCCCGCCGACCGAGGCGGTCAGACCTCGTACTTGAATGAAAGTTGAACGCGGGCGCGGTAAGCGACGACCTTGCCGTCTTCGACCTTCATATCGAGTTTCGAGACCTCGGCGATCCGCAGGTCGCGCAGGGACTTGCTCGCCGCGGTCACGGCATTCTTTGCCGCATCTTCCCAGGAAACCTTGCTCGTGCCGATTACCTCGGTCACGCGGTACACACCGTCGCTGGAAGCCTTCTTCGCCATGATGTCCTCTCCTCTGTTTTGATCCCGTGCATCAGCGACGCTACGGGTGGAATCGATGATACGCGGGCGCCGGGTCGCTGGCGAGCGCCGACCGACGCCACGCCGCGCGGCCGCGCATGACGGATTTCGCGATTAATCGGTACACTAGTCGGGCGCTCCCGAGGCCGCTGTTCCATGCGCGCGCCCGAGGCTTGCACGAGCGTTCGTCAAGGAGCCCTCCATGGCCATCTCCTCGATTCCGGCCGTACGCATCGTTGCCATTGCCGCCACGCTGGCGGGGGCTTTCGCGCCGCGCGTCGAAGCAGCGCCTGTCGAACCGGCCTATTTCGACGTGGCGCGGGGGTCGCATCCGCACGATGTCGCCGCGGCGCCGGCCGCCGGTGGACCCGTCTACTACACGGCGCAGACCACAGGACGACTCGGCATCCTCGATCCGAAAACCGGGAAGTTCGAAGAGATTCCGCTCGGCCCCAAGTCGGCGCCGCATGGCGTGATCGTTGGTCCCGACGGCGCACCGTGGATCACCGACGGTGGCCAGAACGCGATCGTGCGCGTCGATCCGAAGACGCGTGCGGTACGCGTATGGCCGCTCGGGAACGATGTCGACTACGCCAATCTCAACACGCTGACCTTCGATCGCAAGGGTCGCGTGTGGTTTACCGGCCAGAGCGGCTATTACGGCCGCCTCGTTCCCGACACGAGCGACATCAGGGTGTGGAAAGCGCCGGGCGGACGCGGCCCCTACGGCATCGCGACGACGCCGGGCGGCGACGTCTACTATGCATCGCTCGCCGGCAACCACATCGCGCGCATCGATACCGAATCCGGGGAGGCGACCGTCATCGAGCCGCCGACGCGGGAGCAGGGTGCGCGGCGCGTCTGGCCCGATTCCCGCGGCCGGATCTGGGTCAGCTACTGGAATACCGGGCACGTAGGAATGTACGACCCCGCGTCGCGCGCGTGGCGCGAGTGGAAGCTTCCGGGCAACCGCCCGCGCGCGTACTCGGTGTGGGTCGACGATCAGGACAAGGTCTGGCTTACCGAATGGACGTCCAACGCCATCGTCAAGTTCGACCCGGCAACCGAGAAATTCGAGGGCTTTCCGTCGAATCGCACCGGCGCCGGCGTGCGCCAGATGCTGGGCCGCGCGGGCGAAGCCTGGGGCGCCGAATCCGGAAACGACCGGCTCGTGATGGTGCCCGCGAGGTGAGCGCAATGCGCGTCCGGCCGTCGCGGTCAGACGCGCAGCGCTGTCGGCGAGATCCGTAGCGCGGACTGCGACTCGGCGGCAATCCGCCGGATCTCGTCCGACAACACGACGAAGCGACCGACCTTGTCGCTCTTCGCGCACGCCAGCATCGCGCGTGCGACGTCGGCGGCGGGAACCGGACGGAATTTCGCCGGCAGCAGGAGCGCCAGCGGCTGTGCCAACGCGAGGGCCGCACGCTCGCCGGCGCGAAACTCCGTCCGCACGCCGGCCAGGAGCGACGGGCGGAATGCGATGACGGTCTGAAACGGCAGGCGCGCGAGCTCGGCCTCGACCTCACCCTTGATCCGATTGTAGAAGACGCGCGATTGCGAGTTCGCGCCCATCGACGATACGAAGAGGCAGCGGGTGGCGCCCGCGGCCAAAGCCATCCGGGCGATCGTCAGCGGATAGACAAGGTCGACTTCGCGAAAGGCCTGTTGCGATCCTGCCCGCTTGATCGTCGTGCCGAGGCAGCAGTAGAAATCGTCGACCGGCGGCAGCGCGAAACTGGCGAGCTGGTCGAATTCGACGATGCCCTGCTGCAGCTTGGGATGCGGCGTCGCCATCGGGCGGCGAGTCAGGGCGATGACTTCCGCGACGTCGCTGTCGTCGAGCAGCAACGAGAGCAGTTCGCGGCCCACGAGACCGGTTGCGCCGGCGAGCAGGGCGGTGCGGTGCATGCCCGCATTATGGCCACCGCCATCGCGGTTTGCCGCTGGAGCCGCCGTACGGTGGCCCCCAACCGCTAATCGCGCTTTTTCGCCGCTCCGCCGGCGCCCGTTCCGCCCTCGCATGCGGAATCGATCAGACGATGTGGTGGGTCCCTTCGGAGACCGCGAGGAATACTTCGCGCAGGAACATGCCCAGGCAGGCGATGAGCGAGAACATCGCAAGGATGAACAGCACCGCGACAAGACGTGCGAGATCGGCGGCCATCAGCGCGCCGACGAACGCGCCCGCGACGACAAGGCACACCAGCAACGCGCCCATCACGGCGGCGAGGATGGCGAAGTAGACGAGCCGCAGGCGGCGCGACAGCAGCCGAAGTTCCACCCGCGCCTCGTCCGCGGCGCCTGCCGCGCATCCCGGCAGCCGGTCCAGGAGCACTCGCCGGCGATCGACGATCCGGCCGAGCCTGACGTTGAGTGCCGTGATCAGCGTGGCGAGCGCGGTCAGCAGAAAGACGGGCGCGACCGCGAGCTGGATGACGCGGGCGATGTCGGTCAGATGCGATTCCATGGCATCGGGGGGCGGCTTCCCACCGTCGAGACTGTCGCCGGCGGCGCGGGAACTTCGATCAAGGCAGGCGAGCGGCACGAAGGCTGGCGTCAGGTTACCATGCCGGCTCGAATCCGGACGGCGTGCAAAGGGGGTGACGCGATGGGATTGCGGGAGCGATTCGGGCGTCCGCTGCGCCTGGCGATCGTCGGCGGCGGACCCGATTCGTGGATCGGCCGCATGCATCGGGGCGCCGCCGAAATGGACGGCTGGTTCCGTGCGACAGCCGGCGTCTTTTCGAGCGATCCGGCGCGCTCGCGCGCGGCCGGCGCCGCCCTGGGATTCGATCCCTCGCGGAGCTACGGCGCGTTTGCCGAAATGCTGGAGGGGGAACGCCAGCGTGCCGACCGCATCGACGCCGTGGCGATCATGACGCCGAACGACACGCACTATCCGTACGCGGCGGCTGCGCTCGACGCCGGCCTCGATGTCGTCTGCGACAAGCCGGTCACGGACGATTTCGCGGAGGCGTGCGACCTGGCCGCACGCGCGCACAAGCATGGCCGGATATTCGCGATCGCGCACGCCTATTCTGCCTACCCGATGACCCGTCACGCGCGGCGGCTCGTGCGCGACGGCACGCTCGGGAACGTTCTTCTGGTGCAGGTCGAGTACATCCAGAGCGGTCTCGCGACGCGCCTCGAAGATGGTCCGCAGAACAACCGCCTGCGCTGGCTGCTCGATCCGCGGCGCAGCGGGCAGGCGCTGGTGATGAGCGCGATCGGCTGCCACGCGCAGCATCTGGCGAGCTTCGTGTCGGGCCTGTCCGCGGCGCGCGTCGCGGCGGACGTACGCTCGCTGCTGCCCGGCCGCAAGGTCGTCGATTACGTGTCCGCGCTGATCGAATTCGAAGGCGGCGCGCGCGGCACGTTCACCGTCACCCAGGCGGCCGCCGGCGGCGAGAACGACATCCGTCTGCGCGTGTACGGCGACAAGGGCATGCTCGAGTGGTGGCACCGGGAGCCCAGCTATCTCAAGCTCGCGTTGCAGGGCGAACCGGCGCGCACGATCGGCCGCGGCGATGTGTTCCTGCCGCCCGAGATCATCGCCGGTGGCCGCACGCCGCGCGGTCATCCCGAAGGATTGCGCGAGGCGTTCGCCAACATCTACGCGGAAGTGGCGCAGGAGCGGATGGCGCGCGCGCTGCGCGAAGCCGTACCCGATCTGCCGTATCCGCGCATCGAGGATGGCGCGCACACGATGGCGTTCATCGAGGCCTGCGTGGCGTCACAGGCGAGAGGAACGTGGATCGACGTCGCGGAAACTCCGGCGCCTTGACGCCCGACCGCGCGCTCGTCTCTCGAAGTCGGGCGCTCGCTTGTGCGCTCGTGCCATCTTGTTGAAGTTCGCTTCGAAGTAGCCGGCGTACTCGCGCCTCTGCCATTCCCGGTATTCGGCGAACAGCGCATTGGCCTGTTCGGACGCGGTGGGCGACCGCGGGGACGACGCCGTTGCAGGCGGCGAACAGCGTGGCCAGCGCCACAAGCCCAAGTCGTTTCACGGCGAATCTCCCCGGTGCGTGCGAAAGCGGAATGCGCAATCCCTGCGCATGCTGGAGGTGCCTTCGCACATTGGCGCTCGGTCCGGCCGGTCCCACCCGATCCCCAGCCAACCCCGACCGCACGTGGTTTCGGACCAGGCCCTGCCCGCTCGAACCCGGCCGGCCGCCCAAGCGATGCTGCAAGCGCTTGTTATGTAAACGAAATTTGCGTAATCCTGGCGGATCGCGTCGCCCGCGATGACCCATGCCCCGGCGCGGCGCACGGATTTCCTTCAGATCCGCATGGCGACGCCGAAATAGAAAGAGATCACCGGCAAAAGAAAGGTCGAGCAGGCTTCCATGGAGATCCGCAACGATGGGTTGATCACCGCTTCCCCGGAAGCATCGCGGGATCGGCAGCGGCAACCCCGCGGTCGCGCGACCCGGCGCTTGGTGCTGACGCAGACCCACGCCACTGCGCCGGCGCTTCTCGTTCCGCGCGCGGCGGTCGCGGATGGTCTGGGGGGCGCGCCGGCGACCATATTGCACGAAAACAGAAGCAGCCAGCCATGACCCGTTTCCGGCACGATCCGACGATCAGCAGCAAGTTGACCGCCGTCCTCGTGCTGACAGCGTTCACCGGGTTCGTCGTTGCGCTGATCGCCATCTTGTCCTACGAACTCCTGACCCATCAACGGCATACACAGCAGCGGCTCACGCGGCTGGCGACGACGATGGCCCTGCATACCAAGGTGGCGCTCGCCATGGGGGGCCGCGCGGCGGCGACCGAGATGCTCGATGCGCTGCGCCTCGACGAGGACGTGGTCGCCGCCCGCGTCTATGACGCCACCGGCCAGGTGCTCGCGACTTACGAGAGGGGTAGTTTCGAGGCCACCCACGGCACGGGGACCGGCAACCTCCGGCCGAACGCGATCCCACCGAACTTGTCCGGAAGCTCCGGCACGATGAGCCTGTGGGCCACCGAATTCAGATCGGCCTCGCCTATCCTGCAGGACGGCGCGCCGATCGGAAACGTCGTCATCGACGCGGATCTTGGGTCGATGTGGACCGACCTGCTGGTGCAATTCGGTGTCATCGGACTGGGCACGTTGGTATCGCTCGGTCTGGCTCTGGTCCTCGCTTCTCAGCTGAGACCGAGATCAGTGACAATGGCGCCGACCGTGGGCCTCGCCGAAGCGACTGCCGCACCGGGAGCGGGCGATCCTGCCGGAACGCCGATGCTCGTCGCCGATGCGCCGATTTCGACGGCCGGTCGCGCATCGGATGCGCCGACCCGGGAGTCGGAGCCGAGCCCGCTTGCGGGCCGCGCCCTTCTGGCAGAGGACAATCCCGTGAATCAGGCGGTCGCGCGGTGCATGCTCGAATCCCTGGGCCTCGTCGTCGACGTTGCCGCCAACGGTCGCGAAGCGGTCGAGCGGGTCGCTGCGGCACGCTACGACCTGGTTCTCATGGACTGCCAGATGCCGGAGCTCGACGGCTTCGGCGCCACGGCCGAAATTCGCCGCCTCGAGCAGGCCGGCGGGACCCGTACGACCGTCGTCGCGCTGACCGCCCATACTCTCGATGGCGACCGCGCATCCTGCATTGCCGCAGGCATGGACGACTACCTGAGCAAGCCATTTACACGCGAGCGACTCGCCGCGACCCTGAAGCGATGGTTGCCCGAGACGCCCACGGCGCGCGAGGTCGCCGTGCCCGGGCCATCACCGGAGACGCCGGTACTCGCCAGCACCACCGACGCGGCAGCCGACCCGCCGCTCAATCCGCGTGCACTGGATACGATCCTCCGGCTGCCGGGTGACAACGGGGCCGCGCTGGTGAACAAGGTGATACGCGCCTACCTCGCGGATGCGCCGGCTCGTCTCGCACAAATGCACGCGGCGGCAGATGCCGGGAACGCCGAAGGGTTGCGCAAGGCTGCCCACAGCATGAAGTCGAGCAGCGCGAACGTCGGAGCGGAGCGCCTGGCCGGGTTGTGCAAGGACCTGGAAACGATGGGACGCAACGGCACGATCGACGCCGTGCCGCACCTGCTCAAAGGCATCGCAACGGAGTTGAATCGCGTATTGGCGGCGCTTCGCGATCAAGTTGCAGAGGGGTCGGAAAATGCGCTTGCCTGAGCCGTCGAGTCGGCCAACCGTGCTGATCGTCGATGACGATCATGTCATGCGGCTGCTGGAAGCGGAAACGCTGACCCAGTTCGCATTCGACGTGCGCGAAGCGGCGGACGGCGAACAGGCACTCGAACTCGTCGTCGGACCGCCGCCGGACCTGATCCTGCTCGACGTTGACCTGCCTGGCATGAACGGGTTCGACGTGTGCAGGCAGGTCCGTAAGCGCTGGGACGCGACCGAGGTGCCGGTGATCATGGTGACCGGCATGGACGATCTGGACTCGATCAACCAGGCATACGAGTCGGGCGCCAACGACTTCGTCGCGAAGCCGATCAACTGGCCGATTCTGGGCCACCGGGCGCGCTACGTGCTGCGCTCCGCCCAGGCGGCGCGCAACCTGCGCGACCTCGAGCAGAAACAGGCTGCGATCATGCGCGCGATGCCCGACATGATCTTCCTGCTCCATCGTGATGGCACCTATCTGGACTACAAGGACGGCTACGGCACGACGGCCATTGCCACGTTGGGGGGGGTCCTAGGTCGCAACATCGCCGAGATTCTGCCTGACGATGTTGCCAGAACGATCGGACGCGGCATCGAGGCCGCGCTCGATCGAGGCGAGCTGCAGTCGGTGCTCTACGAGCTCGCGCTGCCGGACGGCATCCACCACTACGAAGCACGCGTGGCGCCGAGCGGAACGGAAGCGGTTGTAGCGGTCGTTCGCGACATCACGTCGCTCAAGCTCAACGAAGAGAAGATCCGGCGCCTCGCATATTTCGACCCGTTGACCGGCATGCCGAACCGGCTGCACTTCATCGAGCGCGTCGATCGCGAGCTGCTGCGTGCTCGCCGCGAGAGCCACGGACTGGCCCTCCTGTTCCTCGATCTCGACGGATTCAAGCGCATCAACGACACGCTCGGCCACAGTGCGGGCGATTCCCTGTTGCAGTCCGTCGCCGAGCGGCTGAAGGAGAAGCTGCGCGCAAGCGACATCGTGGAGCGGCCCGGGCGCGACGCGTTCAGCCTGCACTTCGCCCGGCTGGGCGGCGACGAGTTCACCATCATGCTGTCCGACATCAAGGACGTGACGATGGTGAGCGTGATCGCCAAGCGCGTGCAGGAGGTGTTGAGCCTGCCGTTCGACATCGGCGGAAGGGCGATCACGATCACCGCCAGCATCGGTATCGCGGTGTTTCCCGAAGACGGCGGCGACGCGGCGTCGCTGCTCAAGCACGCCGATACCGCGATGTATCACGCCAAGGGCGAAGGCCGCAACAACTGGCAGATGTACAGCAAGACGCTGACCCACAAGGCGATGGCCCGGCTGAGCCTGGAGAACGACCTGCGCAGGGGTCTGCAGGACGACGAGTTCCGTCTCGTCTACCAGCCGCAGGTGCTCGCGCAGGACGGCAGGATCATCGGCATGGAGGCGCTCATTCGCTGGCAGCATCCGGAGCGCGGCCTGGTATCGCCCGACGAATTCATTCCGGTCGCGGAGGACAGCGGGCTGATCGTGCCCATAGGCAAATGGGTGATCCGGGCCGCCTGCGAACAGGTTAGGGAGTGGCAGCGCGCGGGCGTCATCACGCCGAGGGTCGCGGTCAACGTTTCCGCGCGCCAGTTGCGCGCTCCGGAGTTCATCGGCAGCGTCGCCGCCATCATCGCCCAGACGGGCATCAGCGCCGACCTGCTGGAGCTCGAGCTGACCGAGAGCGCCTTGATGGACCCGGATGCACGGCGGATCGACGAGCTGCATCGCCTGCGCGCGCTTGGCGTGCACTTCTCGATCGACGACTTCGGCACGGGCTATTCGTCGATGGCCTATGTCAAGCGCTTTCCCATCGGCACGCTGAAGATCGATCAGAGCTTCGTGCGCGGATTGCCCGACAGCGTCAACGATGCCGGCATCACGACCGCCATCCTGGCGATGGCGCGCAGTCTCGAGCTCGATGTGATCGCGGAAGGGGTGGAGACGGGCGAACAGCGCGCGTTCCTGCAGAACGCGCAGTGCCGGAAGATGCAGGGGTATCTGTTCAGCCGTCCGGTCCCGCCGGAAGACATGGAACGCCTGCTGCGCCAGGGCTACATCCGCGTCGGCCCGGGTGCTGCCGGACCGACACGGATCAGATCGTCAGCCGCCGCAACGTCTCCGGATCCCTGATCACCGCCTTCTGCCGGGCCGGTGGTGCGCCATACAGCGCGGCCGGCGGGTTGGTTTCGAGCCGGGACAGGATCTGTGCGTCACCGCAGCGCGCGTCGAAGACCACGGCGACCTCGTCGGCGGCGATGCGGCCCAGCGTGAAGCACGTTTGACCGAGCTTGGCGTTGAGCGGTTTGAGCACGCCGCTGGCGATGAGGTCGCCTTCCGGGGCGCTCCCCGCGAGCTGCAGGTCGTACACGCGCGGTCGCGATTTCGCTCGCGGCGTCATCGAGAGCACCGCGGGGAGTCCGATCAGTTCACGCCCAAGCGCATCCTCCGGCGTGTTCTCCGGCAGGCCCTCGACGACGAGCGCGACCTTTCTGCCGCCTGCGGTGACGTGCTGCAGGAAGAAATTGCGGGAAAACTCGTCGGCGACCTTGCCACCGATGGCCTTCATCGCCTCGCCTTCGCCGGCCCAGCTGCCGAGCCCCTTCGGCAGGGTCGTATTGAAGTAGATCTCCTCGCCGGTCTCGCGATCGATGCACTTGACCGTCCAGGACGCGAGGGTGTACTTGGTGATGACGACACCCGACGCCTCGAGCCGGGTCGACAGCTTTCTGATCTGGACTTCGCCTTCCACCGCGAAGTTCGCACCCTGTTTGGCCTGGGCGGCACGGTCGCCTTCGTCCGACCACGTGCGAAAGCCGAACGCCTTGATGCGTTCCTTCAGCAGGTTCTCCGCCACGGGCGAAGGTTGCGCGGGCGCACCGGGCTCCCCGGCGTCGCGCGCGGTGATTCGCACCGAGATCTTCGGATCCCCGCTGGCGCGGATGAGTTCGACACGCTCGTCGCGCGACATCTGGTTGAGCGACTTCTGCAGCGCCTTGACGTTGACGACGGCCTCCGTGGTCATCGACATGAGTCCATCCTTGCCGAGGCGTGGCGGACTCTCCTGGACGACCGTCGCGATGTAGGTTCCGCTCTGCGAAAGCAGCTTGCTGCTCAGGAGGTCGTAATTCCTGGCGAGTGAGTTCGGGTCAAGCAGCAGCCCGAGCGCCTTCGCCACGAGCTGGCTCTTCGCATCGGCGCGCAGCTCGGTCTGGAGCAACGCCTTGTCGTTGCCGTAACGAGGATCACGCGGATCGATCAGTCCTTCCGCGGCAATCGTCATCATGCCCGGCTCGGCCTTCGGTGCCGGGGTTGCGAGCGCAGGCGCCGATGTCGGCGGGGGGGACGCCGTCGGCGGCGCGGTTGCAGCGGGGACGGCCGGCGGCGCCGGCGATTGCGCAGTCACGGCCGGACCGGCGGAGGGCCGGTGGAACGTCATCCACAGCCCTGCGCCGACGGCAATGGCGACGATGCCGACGACGATCGCGATCGCGGGTGTCTGCGATTTCCTTGCCGGCGGCGGGGCGGCCGCGCCGACGTTCGCCGGACGGGTCGCCATCATCGCCGCAGTGCTGGCGGGTGCTGCAACGATCGGTTCCGCTCGGGCGGCGGGCGCAATCAGCGTAGGGTCGCCCGCTGGCGGGCCCTCGCCCTGGGTCACCGTGCGGAGCGCCGCCGCGAACTCCTCCGCCGTCTGGAACCGCTCGTCGGGACGTTTGGCGAGCGCCTTGCGCACGACGGCATCCATCGCGCCGGGCACCTGCACATTGAATCTCGACGGCGGCAGCGGATCCTCCTCCAGGACCTTGTGCATGGTGGCAGTGGACGAGCCGGTGAAGGGGCGCTCGCCGGTCAGGAACTGGTAGAGGATGACGCCGGCGGAGAAGAGATCGGACCGACCGTCCACCGGCAGCCCCATGATCTGCTCGGGCGACATGTAGCTCGGCGTGCCGAGCACCGTGCCCACCTGGGTCATGTTCGACGATTCGATGTGGGCAATGCCGAAATCGGCGACCTTGACGCCGCCCCCCGCGAGCAGAATGACGTTCGACGGCTTGATGTCGCGATGGACGACGCCCAGGCGGTGCGAATAGCCGAGCGCGTCCAGGATCTGCGACATGATGCGCACGATGTCCGCGGTCACGAACCGCTCGTTCGCCTGGAAATAGTCCTTGAGCTCGCGGCCCTCGACGAATTCCATCGCGATGTACCAGACGCCAGCGTCTTCGCCGAAATCGTAGATGGCGACGATGTTCGGGTGACTGAGCCGGCCCGCGGCCTGCGCCTCGCGCCGAAAACGCGCGATGACGGTCTCGGCGTTCTCGCCGGCCAGCTGATCGGCGCGAATCGTCTTGAGGGCGACGCGCCGCTTGATCATCGGATCGTACCCTTCGTACACGACGCCCATGGCGCCGCGGCCGAGCTCGCGCCGGATCTCGTACTTGCCGAGGTTCGTCATCTCTGCCATCCGTCGCTCCTTGCGTACTGCGCGCGATTCGAATCGTCGCCCGACGGAAACGGCGACGCCGGCGGCAGGCCGGCGTCGTCCACTCCGATCGTCAGCGGATCACTTGTACTTGCTGTCGATTTCCCAGACGGATTTCTGGATCAGGCGCTGGACCATCGTGTCGAGCGAAACGCCGCCCTGCTGGGCGTTGGAGACGCCCATCACGGACGTCGAGGTCGCGCCGACTTCCATCTTCTCTTCCGTATATCCGGTCGCGACCTGCTCCGTTGTCTCCGCGTTGATGATCTTGTAGCGCATGCCGATGATCCACACGCCGGTCGATTCGCTGGTCTGCACCGAGCCAACGCCGACGGTGGCGGCCGCGCCGCCGCGGGATCCCCATGCGCCGAGCAGCCCGGCGACGGCGCCGAGCGCGCGGCCGTCGAATCCCGATTGGGCCGCGGCGACCTGTTCGGTCTTGAGGACGTCGAACTTCACGACGTACTTCGTGCTCTTCAGCTTGCCCATGCCGAGAAACTTGCGCGCCGCCTGGGGATCGCCGAGGTTGTAGGCCAGGGTGAACTCGTTCAGCAACGGGCCCAGGTTGGAGCGCTCCAGCACCTGGAAGTTGGCGCTCGTGAGCTCGATCTCGCCGAAGTCCGCGATGTTGTTCGCCGTGAACTTCTGCAGGAAGGTCGCGTTGTTGCTCTTGATCTCGCCCGGAAGGACGATCAGCGCCGGGCCCTTCTTGCCGGCATTCGTGTATTGGATCGGCTGGTAGATCGCCTGATCCGCGGCGGCGTTGGCCTTCTGCGATGTCGAGCTCCCCGCCGTCGGCGACGGATTGCCGAACGTCGGTTGCGCCGACGCGACCGAACTGCTCGCGAGCAGCGCCGCACCGAGCGAAAGGTGGATGAATCTCGAGCAGCTGCGATTCCTCATGGCCGTAGTTCCCTTCCAGTTCCCGGCAGCCGGACAGGCTCCCGGTGGTTACGCAACGGGTGCCGTCATTTCGGGGCCGGCTTTCCCCCGGAGGCAAGCCCGGCGTTCCTGCAATAGTCGCCGTAGAGCCTGGCGACGACTTCGTCGGCCTGCTCGTTTACGAGCGTCAGCGCCATCCGCGAAACGTCGGCGCCGGAATAGGAGCTGGACGTGGCCTCGACATCGGAGATCGTGCGGCCGTTGGCGCCAGACAGCGTGAAGCCCATGGCCACCGAAACCTGGTTGACCGGCATGACCGGGTTCATCGTCGCGCTGGAGGAGATCAGCCCGCGAAGCACGAAACTCGCGCCCAGCCGCCGCGCCGCGGACAGCGCGGCATCGGGATCGTTGCGAAAATAGGCGTCGATCTCGGCCTGGGCGATCTGCTTCCTGATTTCCTCGGGCGTGTACGTCGCAAGGCCCAGCGAGCGCAGGCGACCGTTGATCGCCTGGAAGTGCGGCCCGTAGTTCTGCTGCTGCGCGGCGATCATGCCGTTGGACTGCCGCTCGCCGATGATCACCATGATCTTCTTGCCCTTGAGTTCGGCTCGGCACGGTGTCGAAAGCTGCTGCGCGAGCCGATCCTGGCGCGCGTCTTCTTCTGCCTTTGCCGCGGTGTCCGGCTGCGAGAACTTGAAGCCCTGTGCGCCGACCGGGTCCATCGCGAGCGGAACGAGCAAAGCGAAGAGCGCGAGGGCGGGTCCCGTTCGCATGGTTGGTCTGGTTGGTCGGAGGCGGACGATGCATTCGACGGCATCGTGGAGGGTAATCCAAGCAAGCGCGGAAATCCAGTCGCGAGGCCGGCGATTGGCGTGATGTCATCGTCGAACGACGCTGCCCGCGCATCACGCATGGACAATTTGTGGGCCACGACAGCGCGTCGGTGCTGTGCGTAGCGAAAAGACTGCGATCGATCAGCCTGACCGACGCAGCCGCTCGCTGCGCCGGCGCAAGCCGTCGACGGCGACCATCAGCAGCAGCGAGGTCCCGATCAGCATCGTCGCCGCGGCGGTGATGGTGAGGCTGATGTTGTCGTTGATGCCGGCGAACATCTGCCGCGGCAGCGTGCGCTGACCGGGCCCGGCGATCAGCAACGCGACGACGACCTCGTCGAACGACGCGGCGAACGCGAACACGGCGCCGGAAGCCACGCCGGGAAGGATCAACGGCAGCGTCACCCGGCGGAACGTCGTCAGCGGCCGCGCCCCGAGGCTCGCCGCGGCGCGCAGCAGCGTGCGGTCGAAGCCGGAGAGCGTCGCCAGTACCGTGACCACGACGAACGGCACCGCCAGCGTCGTGTGCGCCAGGATCAGCCCGGCATAGCCGTCGGTCAGGCCGAGCGGCGCGAACGCAAAGTAGACGCCGACCGCGACGATGATCACCGGCACAACCATCGGCGAGATGATGAGCGCAAGGATCAGCCCCTGACCGGGAAAGCGCGCACGCCACATGCCGAGCGCGGCGAGCGTGCCGAGGAGCGTCGCCAGCGCCGTGGCCGAGACGCCGACGATGAGGCTGTTCCAGACCGAAGGCAGCCAGAACGTCGACGTGAAGAAGTCCTGGTACCAGCGCAGGCTGAATCCCGGCAACGGGTAGAAGAAGAACGAACCCGACGAGAACGACAGGGGGACGATGATCAGGATCGGCGCGACCAGGAAGACGAGCACGAGCGCGGTCAGCACCGCGAGACCGCCGGCGGCGACGCGTTGTCCGAGGGTGTCCGTGCCGTCGCGCATCTGTCAGTCTCAGTGCCCGCCCGGCCGCCCGAAGGGCACTGTGCACCCCCTCGGGGGGCAGCGAACGCAGTGAGCGTGGGGGTCGTTCATGTCAGCCCAACCGCATCTTGTCGATGCCGACCATCCGGTCGTAGACGGCGTAGAGCGCGAGCGTCGCCGCGAGCAGCATGACCGACAGCGCCGCCGCCATTCCCCAATTCACCGTCTTGCTGGCGTAGAAGGCGATGAAGTAGCTGATCATCTGGTCGTCGGCGCCGCCGACCAGCGCCGGGGTGATGTAGTAGCCCAGCGCCTGGATGAAGACCATCAGGCAGCCGGCGCCCACGCCGGGGAGCGTCTGCGGCATGTAGACGCGCCGGAACGCGGTGAGGGGCGTCGCACCGAGCGACGACGCGGCCCGCAGGTAGGAGGGCGAGATGCCCTTCATCACGGCGTACAGCGGGAGCACCATGAACGGCAGCAGCACGTGCACCATCGCCACGTAGACGGCAAAGCGGTTGAAGATCATCCGCACCGGCTCGCTGACCAGCCCGAGCGACAGCAGCAGGTTGTTGAGGATGCCCTCGCGCTGCAGCAGCACGACCCAGGCGACCGTGCGTACCAGCAGCGATGTCCAGAAGGGGAGCAGCACGAGGAAGAGGAGCACGGCGGCGCGTCCCGGCGGTTGCCGCGCGATGAAATACGCGACGGGGTAGCCCAGCAGCAGGCACACCAGTGTCACGACGCCCGATATCCACAGCGTGCGACCGAGGACGTTGCGGAACACCGCCTGCTCGGGCGGGGTCGCGGTGATCGAATCGCTCGCGTCGCGCCGCAGGTCCAGCGCCGCCAGCAGATAGAAATCGGTGACCGGTCCCGCCGCCCGGCGGATCACCGCCCAGGTCTCGCGGTCGTTCCACTTCGGATCGATCGCGGCGAGGACTTCGCGCGGCGAGCCCGTGACTTCGCTCCCCAGGCGCCGGCCAGTCGCAAAGAGCAGCGACCGGAATCCCGCGACGTCGTAGTTGAGCCGAGTGGCTGCGCTGGCCAGCGTGCCGGCCTCGCGCGCCGCCCGGACATCCTCGATAAGCGCCGCGTAGGCCGCGTCGGACGGCAATTCGCGGCCGTCCCAGCGCGTCAATTCCGCCGTCACGCGCGGCATGATCTCGCCGACCTCGCGGTCGAAGATCGCGCGCCCGAGCATCGCCGCGATGGGAACGATGAAGGTCGCGAGCAGGAAAAGAAAGAGCGGCAGCACAAGGGCTGCCGCCCGCAGTTGCTCCCTGCGCCCGCTGCGCTTCAGTGCCCGCCGCAGCGCCGCGGCTGCATCGATGTCCGATGCCGTTGTCGCGGAGGGCAGGGCCATGGCCATCGCGTCCGGTCGGACGCGGGAGCGCTACTTGGCGACCCAGGCGTTGAAGCGCTGGTTCAGCTTGTCGAGATTCTCAAGCCAGAACTTATCGTTGATGTAGAGCGCGGCGGCGATGTTCTGCGGCGCGGTGGCGAGTTCCGGCAATACCTTGGGGTCGATCAGCGCAGTCGCGGCCTTGGCCGTCACGCCGTACGTGATCTTCGAAGGCAGGTTCTTCTGGTTCTGCGGGTCGTTGACGAAGACGAGATATTTCTCGGCGTCGGCCTTGTTGGGCGTCCCCTTCATGATCACCCACGAGTCGATCGTGTAGAGATTGTTCGTCCAGGCGATCTTGAAGTTCTTCTTGTCCTTTTCGTTGGCGGTGGCGATGCGGCCGTTGTAGGCGTTGGTCATCACCACTTC
>Ga0209048_10000331_pt1 | contig 51505 bp, 53 predicted proteins | sample FrelakmetCRP12CR_FD_187146 | JGI IMG/M metagenome (GOLD analysis project Ga0209048, IMG submission 187146) | Freshwater lake sediment microbial communities from the University of Notre Dame, USA, for methane emissions studies - CRP12 CR (SPAdes)... | ecosystem: Environmental > Aquatic >...
CAAGCCCTTCGTCTGGCACAAGACCGCCGACCAGATCCTGGACGGTCTCAAGAAATACCTGACTAACTTCTGAGGCAGGACACTAGGTCATCGCCGGAGATCGCGTCGCTCGAAGAGCAGGACTGCAGCGGCGATCGGCACCACCGCCATCACCACGACCGCGGCCAGGTCGCGCGGTGCGACGCCGTTCGCGATGGGGTTCGTGCCCGACGTGTACCAGAACGGTGAGATCCACCGGAGCGGCTCGAGCCACGAGACCAGCTTGGCCATCGACCAGATGAGGTAGGTCGCCACCGCGACCGCCGCCGCGGCGCCGGACGCCGCCGCCTTCGAGCCCGTGGCGGCACCCACCGCGAGGGCCACGCCGCCGAACACGACGCCGAGGGCCACGAGGCCGACGGTCGCCCCGGCCAGGTTGCCCAGGGGGGGCCGGAGGTCGACCGCCAGGCCTCCGATCCAGACGGTGAGGAACAACGCGGCGCCGACCGCGGCGGCCTCGATCACCAGCACGAGAGCCTTCTGGAGCACCACCGACCGCCGCCTGACCGGGTACGACAGCACGAGGTCGAGCAGGTTGCGGTCCTCCTCCCCCGCGAGGGTGTCGGCCCCGAAGAGCACGCAGAGCACGACGACGAGCATCGGGATGATCGCCGAGTAGAGGTAGGCGTTCACGAACGACGTGGCCGACCCGAGATCGAAGTTCTCGCTGTCGATGCCGAACATCACGAGGAGCGGCTTGGGGTAGTTCTTCATGACGTCGGTGAGGTTCGTCTGGCCCCGCAGGCTCGGGAACACGGCCAGGATCATGGCCGTGTAGGCGACGATGCCCACCGCCCAGATCACGAGGGACCGGCGCCGGTCGGCGAGTGCCCGCCGGGCGATCGGGAGCGACCTCACGGCTCGCCACCCCGGTAGAAGGTCAGGAAGATCTCGTCGAGATCGGCCGGTTCGCTCAGCAGGTCGACGACATCGTGGCGCGCCGCCGCCTTCACGACCGCGTCGATGCCACCCGCGACGGCGAGGCGGAGGCGGGCACCCTCGGCGACGACCTCGCGCACGCCGGGAAGCGACGCGAACTCGTCCACCGGGGCCGGTCCGCAGAACACGATCCGCACCTGACGGATCGCCCGCTCCCGCAGGGTCTCCACCGACTCGACCGCGGCGAGGGTGCCCTCACGGATGATGCCCACGCGGTCGGCGACGTGTTGGACCTCGTCGAGGGAGTGCGACGACAAGAAGACGGTGCGCCCCTCGGCCACCACCTCGCGGACCAGGTCGAGGAACTCCTCCTGCATGAGCGGGTCGAGACCACTGGTCGGTTCGTCGAGGATGACCAGCTCGGGTCGGTGCATGAACGCCTGCACCAATCCGATCTTCTGCCGGTTCCCCTTCGAGAGGTGCCGGATGGGCCGGTCGAGCTCGGCGGAGAACCGGTCGGCCAGCGCGTTGAGCTCGACCATCGCACCCTCGCCCCGGAGACCGGCGAGCCAAGCGAGATGCTCGCGCCCGGTGAGGCGCTCGTACAGCGCCAGGTCACCGGCGAGATAGCCGATGCGGCGATGCAGCGCGACGCTGTCGCGATGTGCGTCGAGGCCCAGCACCGTGGCGGTGCCGGCCGACGCCCGCAACAGGTCGACCAGCGTCCTGATCGTGGTCGTCTTGCCCGCGCCGTTCGGCCCGAGGAACCCGTACACCTCGCCCGAGCGCACATCGAGGTCGAGATCCACGATGCCGCGGTTCGCCCCGTAACTGGTCGTGAGACCGCGCGTGCGGATCGCGTCGGTCACGGCCGGACCGCCCTGCGCGGTCACACCAGCACGTCGGCGACCGGGCGCCGGGGCGCCGGCGACACGTCGGCGGCGTGGCCCAGACGCAGCACCAGCTGGGGCACGCCCGGCCGACCCACGGCCTCGCCCAGTCGGCCACGGAGGTCGGGCTGCTCGCAGGGCTGGTTCAGGAACGATGCCGATATGCCCGCGGCGCCGGCACTGAGCAGTACCCGGGTGAGGGCGCGCCCGGCCGCGACCCACGATGCCGTCCCGTCGTCGAGCGTGCCCAGCACCGCCAGGAGGGGTGAGCCGGTGGCGAGCTCGTGGTCGTTGGCCGCCTGGCCCTTGCCCAGGTCGAACCGGCGGATCAGGTGGGGCCCGAGGTGCGACATCACATCGTCGAAGCCGAACCCGTACCCGCGCATGCCGTCGGCGGCCCGTGCGCTGTTGGGGTGGAGCCACGCCGCCAACTCGCGACGGAAGCGCTTGTCGTGGAACTGCGCCCGATCCCCTTCGGCCACGAGATCGGCGACCCGTTCACGATCGTCACCGACGACCGGTGCGAACCAGGCCGCCTCCGCCGCGGCCGCGTCCTCGAGGGCCGCGACGACATCGGCGCCCACCGGCAGGTCGTCGTAGGGCCCGCGATTGGTACGCCGGGTGGTGATCGCACCGAAGTGGGTGAGCTCCGCCCCCGACGGCGTGGCCTCGCCGACCGCGGTCACGCGGGCGAGCAATTCTCCGTTGGCGGGATCGGGGAGCACCGCGACCTCGACGTCGAGCCCCTGACACCGCGCCGCCAGGGCGAGCATGCCGGTGGCGGCGCCGCAGCTGATCGTCAGCTCCCGGTCGTCGGGGTCGACCACCGCCAGGGCCCGGCTCCGGTCGGCGAGCACATCGACGTGATCCGCCTCGACGTGGAACAGCCAGGGCTGGGCGTTGTGCCCCGACGGAGCGAGCACGCCATAGTGCACCGCGAACGCCAGTCGCTCCGTGTGGCCCTCGCCATCGGGGAGCCGCTCGGCACCGACCCGCCACGCGTCGAAAGCCTCGCCCTCGGCGACCTCTGCTCGCTCGCCAGCCATGCCGTCCTCCTCCCACCGCCCCGCCCGACCCACCGCTCACAGAGGTCGCAGTTCGGTGGCCTCCCATCGACCGAGACGACCGGGCACCACCTCGAAGCCCACCGCGGTGCCGACCGCGATGGTACGGGTTCCGTCGGCGATCGCCGTGCAGTGGAAGAAGTAGCACTGCCCGTCGTTGTCTCGGACCTCCCCGTACCCCCGCTGGTCGTCGAAGCTCGTCACCTCTCCCTGCCGGGGCCCCATGGGTTTCAGTGGACGATCTTCGAGATGGGGAGCTCGATGATGTCGCTGGCCCCGGCATCCTTCAGCGCGGGGATCAACACGTTGATGTCGCTCTTGGTCACGACGGTCTCGACCGCGTAGCCCGCACCGGCATAGAGCTCGTTGACCGTCGGCGACTTCATCGACGGTAGGAGGCCGATGACCTGTTCGAGGTTGGCGGCCTGCACGTTGAGCTTGACCAGCACCTTCCCCCGGGCCTCGAGCACGCCTTCGAGCAGCGTGCGCACCTGGTGCATGGCGTGGCGCTTCTCGGGATCGCTGTGGGCATCGGGGTTGGCGACAAGCTCGGTGTAGGAGCTGAGCATCGTGTCGATGATCTTGAGCCCCGCGGCGCGCAGGGCCCGCCCGGTCTCGGTGATGTCGACGATGCAGTCGACGATGTCGGGGACCTTGGCCTCCGTCGCGCCGTAGGACAGTCGGATGTCGGCGTCGATGCCTTTCTCGGCGAAGAAGCGCCGCGTGAGCTCGGGGTACTCGCTCGAGACCCGCACCCCCTGTGGGAGGTCATCGACCTGGTCGACCGGTGAGTCGGCCGGCACCGCCACCACGATCCGCACCGGGTTGTCGGTGGCCTTCGAGTACCTCAGCTCGCCCAGCGACACCACGTCGCTCGAGGTCTCCTCGATCCAGTCCCGCCCGGTGATGCCGAGGTCGAACAGCCCTTCGGCCACGTACTGGGGGATCTCCTGGGGGCGCAGGATGCGCACCTCCCCGACCCGCGGATCGTCGATGGCGGCCTTGTAGGTGACAGAGGAGTCGCGATGCACCCGCAGGTCGGCCGCCTCGAACAGATCGAGCGTGGCCTTCTCGAGAGAGCCCTTGGGCAGGACCAGCTTCAACATGGGCGCAACCGTACCGTCCGGGCCCAGGGCGGAGAAACGTAGGATGCCGCCATGATCCACGCAGAACGCCACCTGAGCCACCGGGCCAACTGGCTCCGCGCCGCCGTCCTCGGCGCCAACGATGGCATCACGTCGGTCGCGAGCCTCATCCTCGGCGTCGCCGCCGCCAGCGCCGCGGGCTCGAACGCGGCCGTCACCGCCGGCATCGCCGGGCTGGTCGGCGGTTCGCTGTCGATGGCCGCCGGCGAGTACGTGTCGGTGAGCTCGCAGAAGGACACCGAGACGGCCGACATCGCCCGCGAGCGCGAGGAGCTCGCCACCGAGCCCGAGCGCGAGTTCGACGAGCTCAAGCGGATCTACGTGAAGAAGGGCCTCAACCCGGAGCTCGCCGAACAGGTCGCTGTCGAGCTGTCCAAGGGCGATCTGCTCGAGGTGCACATGCGCGAGGAACTGGGCATCACCAGCGAGACCCTCGCCCGACCGCTGCAGGCCGCGGTCGTATCCGCCTTCTCCTTCGCGCTCGGCGCGCTCTTGCCTCTGCTCGCCATCGCCCTGTCCCCCGACGCCAGTCGCGCCTGGATCACCGGCGCGGTCGCCATGGTTGCGCTCGCGGCGCTGGGTGCGCTCGGCGCCCGCCTCGGTGGGGCGCCGGTGCTGCGCGCCGTCGTGCGGATGATCATCGGCGGCGGGGCGGCCATGTTGCTCACCACCCTCATCGGGCGGCTGTTCGGGACCGCGACGGCGTGACCCGAGGGGCGGTCGCCCCTACGCGCGCAGCTGGCGCAGCAGATCGGCCATCTCGAGCGCGGTACGGGCACACTCCTCGCCCTTGTTGTCGCGATCGTCCGACCGCTCGAGCGCCTGTTCGACGTTCTCGGTGGTGAGCACCCCGAAGATGATGGGCACCCCCGTGTCGAGCTGAGCCTGTTGCACGCCGGTTGCGCACGGCCCGGCCACGTACTCGAAGTGCGCGGTCTCCCCCCGGATCACGGCGCCGAGGGTGATCACGGCGTCGAAGCGACCCGAGGCCGCCATGGTCTTGGCCGCGAGCGGCACCTCGAAGGCCCCCGGCACCCACACGACGGTGACTTCGTGCTCGGCCACGCCGTGCACGGCCAGCCCGTTGGTGGCCCCGTCGAGCAGGCGGTTGGTGATGAGGTCGTTGAACCGCCCGCACACGATGCCGACCCGCATGCCCTCGCCCGACACTGCGCCGTGCACGTCCTTGCCGGCTCGGAAGTTAGAGGACATCGTCGAGACCCTCCAGCAGGTGGCCCATGCGCTCCCGCTTGGTGCGCAGGTACTTGATGTTCTCGGGGTTGGGCGCCGACTCGAGCGCCACCCGATCGACGATCTCGAGACCGAACCCCTCGATGCCGCCGTACTTGGCCGGGTTGTTGGTCATGTACCGCATGGTGGTGATGCCGAGATCGACCAGGATCTGGGCCCCGATCCCGTACTCGCGACTGTCGACCGGCAGGCCCAGCTCGAGGTTGGCGTCGACGGTGTCGTGGCCCTCGTCCTGCAGGCTGTAGGCGCGGATCTTGTGTCCGATGCCGATGCCGCGTCCCTCGTGACCACGCAGGTACACCAGCACGCCCAGCCCTTCCTCGGCGATGCGGGCCATGGCCTGGTCGAGTTGGATGCCACAATCGCAGCGCAACGAGCCGAACACGTCCCCGGTGAGACACTCGCTGTGCACCCGCACGAGAACGTCCTCCTCGCCCTGCACCGCGCCCCGCACCATGGCGACGTGCTGTTCGCCGTCGAGCAGCGACTCGTAGACGTAGCAGGTGAAGTCCCCCCATTCGGTGGGGATGCGGGCCTCGGCCACGCGCTTCACCAGCTTCTCGTTCTGACGCCGGTAGCGGATGAGCTCCGCGATCGAGATCAGCAACAGGTCGTGCTCGGCGCAGAACGACACCAGGTCGGGCACGCGGGCCATCGTGCCGTCGTCATTGACGATCTCGCAGAGCACACCGGCCGGGTAGAGGCCGGCCATGCGGGCCAGGTCGACCGCGGCCTCGGTGTGGCCGGCCCGCTTGAGCACGCCACCGTCGGAGTACCGCAGCGGGAAGATGTGGCCCGGCCGGGCGAGGTCGCCGGGACGGGTGCCAGGCTCGATGAGCGAGCGGATAGTGGCCGCCCGGTCGGAGGCGGAGATGCCGGTAGTGGTGCCGTGGCGGAAATCCACGCTGTAGGTGAAGGCCGTCCGCTGGGCCTCGGTGTTGTCGCGGACCATGAGCGGGATGTCGAGCTCGTCGAGCCGTTCCCCCGTGAGCGGGGCGCAGATCACCCCGGACGTGTGGCGCACGAAGAAGGCGATCTTCTCGGGGGTCGCCGCCTCCGCCGCCATGATCAGGTCGCCCTCGTTCTCGCGGTCCTCGTCATCGACCACCACGACGATCTCACCCCGCGAGATGGCCGCCACCGCCTCGGGGATGGTGGCGAAGTCATCGGCGTACTGGGATCTGCTGGGAGCCACGTGGCCTCCTGATTGGTCGGAGCGCATCATCGCGCGCCTTCTGTGGGGTACGGCTGTAGGAGCCGCTCGGTGTACTTGGCGATGACGTCGACCTCGAGGTTGACGCGATCGCCGCGACCCTTGTGGCCGAGCGTGGTCACCGCAGCCGTGTGGGGGATGAGGGCGACGGTGAACCCGTCGGCCAACGGCTCGACCACGGTGAGGCTGACGCCGTCGACGGTGATGGAGCCCTTCTCGACCACGTAGCGCAAGAGATCGGCCGGCATCCGCACCCGCAGGTCGGGTGCGGGCACGACGATCTCACCGACGGCGTCGACGTGCCCCTGCACGAGATGACCGCCCAGGCGGTCCTCGAGGCGGACCGGGCGCTCGAGGTTCACCGGGTCACCCGGCGCGAGATCGCCCAGGTTGGTACGTGCGAAGGTCTCGGCGCTCACATCAGCCTCCCACCAGGCCGGGACGCCGTCACCGCGGTCGCCGCCCAGAGCCACCACCGTGAGGCAGCACCCGTTCACCGCGGTCGAGTCACCGATGCCGGCGCCCTCGAGGACTATGGCCGCGTTGATACGCAGGCGGGCGCCGTCGCGCGACCCCACCGACCCGAGCTCTTCGACGATGCCGGTGAACATGTCACTCCTCCTCGGTGCCTTCCGGCACCAGATCGATGCGCAGGTCGTCGCCGAGGCGGCGGACGTCGGTGACGCGGCCCCGCCACACGTCGTCGATGGTCGCGGCACCGGGACCGGCGAACAGGGGCCGGGCGTCGTCGCCGCCGAACAACGCCGGCGCGAGGTAGAGCACGTAGCGGTCGACGAGGTCGGCCCGGTGGAAGGCGTGGGCCACCGTGGCCCCGCCCTCGATCATCAGCTGGAGCACCCCGCGTCGTCCCAGTTCGTCGAGCACGTCCGCCGGCTGGCCCTCCAGCTCGACCGCGGGGCGCACCCGAGCGCCCTCGGCCGCCCGCCCGAGCACCACCCGCAGGGGCTCGACGTCGTCAGCCTCGCCCGCAGGCAGACGGACGGTCAGCTCCGGGTCGTCGGTGCGCACAGTGCCCGCCCCGACGAGCACCGCGTCGCTGTCGGCCCGCAGCCGGTGCACGTCGACACGGGCTTCAGCACCGGTGATCCATCGGCTGGAGCCGTCGGGGGCGGCAGTCCGCCCGTCGAGGGTCGCGGCGAGCTTGAGCACGACGTAAGGCCGTCCGGTTCGCCGATGGGTGAGGTAGGGCGCCAGCTGGGCCCGGACTTCGGCGGCCCGACAGCCCACCGCGACCGCGATGCCGGCGTCGCGCAGGCGGGCCAGCCCCTGCCCGGCCACGAGCGGGTCGGGGTCGTCGATGCCGACGACCACCCGGGCTACGCCGGCAGCGATCAGGGCGTCGGCGCAGGGCGGGGTGCGGCCGTGGTGCGAGCACGGCTCCAGGGTGCAGTAGACGGTCGCCCCGCGCGCCGCGGTCCCCGCCGCCCGCAACGCCACGACCTCGGCATGGGGGCCGTCGCGTCCGTCGGTGGCGCCTACGAACCCGCCGCCCTCCGGGTCGGAGGCGGGCACGACCACCGCGCCCACCCAGGGACGGGGCGAGACGCGCCGGCGGGCGGTGCCGGCCGCAGCCAGCGCCTGCCCCATCCGGTCCTCGTCGCTCGCCACCATGGCGCTCCTGTCGTCACAGGCGCGCGCGGCGAAGGGCCGGCGCGCCCTCGCTCCCATCCGGACTCTCACCGTCGGCTCCGGGATTCCACCGGATCGGCCCCCGCCCGTGAGGACGGGGGTTCGCGGACTCTCACCGCCGGTCGGGACTTTCACCCACAACCCCGCGAGGGGCGCTTCAGATATGTCGCTGGTCGAATCTTGAACGATAGTGGACGTTCACGACCAGCATAGCTTGGGCCAACCGGGAGGGGAAGCCGGTGAACGGGTCAGTGGGTTGTGGGCTCGTCGCCGAGCAGGCGCACGGCGTGGGGCACCACGTCGAGCACGGCCTCGAGGCATTCCACCGCACCCGAGGTCGAACCCGGGGTGTTGAGGATCAGCGCGGTCCCGCGCGTGCCGGCCATGCCTCGCGAGAGTCGCCCCAACGGGTTCACCAGTCGCATGGCCTCGGCCAGCCCGGGCGCCTCGCGGTCGAGGATCACCCGGGTCCCTTCCGGTGTGAGGTCGCGGGGCCCGAAGCCGGTGCCACCGGTGGTCACGATCACGCCGGCGAAGTCCGACGCCAGCTGGACGAGCGCCTCGCCCACCGACGCCCGTCCGTCGGGCACCACCCGGTGATCGACCACCTCGAAGCCGGCCGCGGCGAGCCGCTCGACCAGCGCTGTGCCCGAGCGGTCGTCTCGGGTACCCGCGACCACGCCGTCGGACACGGTGAGCACCTTGGCCTGCAGGCCCGACGCCGACTGGTCACCCATGCCGGCGACCCTATCGGGGCCGACGAAGCCGCAGGACGTACATCCCGTCGGTTCCGGCAGCCTGCGGCGACAACAGGGCACCCCGGCCGCAGGGCCCCCAGGGTGCCCCCGGTGGCTCGAGGGCCTCGAGCCCCGGGTGGCTTCGGGCCGCGTGTTCGTCGATCTCGAGCGTCTCAGCCCGGGTGAGCGTGCAGACGCTGTAGACGAGGGTTCCGCCCGGGCGCAGCAGCCCCACGGCCGCGTCGAGCAGCTCGCGTTGCAGAACCGTCAGCGCGCCGACGTCGGCGGCGTCGATGCGCCACCGGGCATCGGGACGGCGACGCAGCGCACCGAGCCCCGAGCACGGTGCATCGAGCAGGACCCGGTCGAACGAGTCCGGCCGCAGCGGGGCCCGGCGACCGTCGGCGGCGACCGCGCTCACGTTCTCGAGGGCGAGGGTGCGGACGTTGGCCGCGACCAACCCCGCCCGGGCGGGGTGCAGGTCGACGGCGACGACGTGGCCCGCCACGTGGGCGAGCCCGGTCGCCTTCCCGCCCGGGGCGGCGCTCAGATCGAGCACGAGGTCACCCCGCTGGGCCTCGACAAGCTCGACCACCCACTGGGAGGCGAGGTCCTGGATGTAGCCGTCGGCCCGCCGGGTCACCGCGCCCGCCTCGTTCATGGTCTCGAGGGCACGGCGCGCCTCATTGGCTCCCAGATCGGTGGTGAGCCGGCTCACGATCCAGTCGGGGTAGCTGAGACGGGTGGCGTCGTCGGGGAAGTCGGCCGGCGCCTCCGCGACCCGTCGCAGGACCGCGTTGAGGAAGCCCCGAAGCTTGCGCGGCGCCGCCTCGACCGTCGTGGCCACCGCGGCGTGGGGAGGCGTCCCGAGCATGACGAGTTGGTAGGCGCCCAGCCGCAACCACACGCGGGCCACCGGATCGACCTCGCGCAACACGAAGCGGTCGACCAGCCAGTCGCACGCCCGCTGCATGCGGCAGGTTCCGTAGACCAACTCGGTCACGAAGCCCCGGTCGCGCTCGTCGAGCGACGCATCGGCCAGCATGCCGGGGAGGAGCAGGTTCGCGTACGCGCCGTCGCGATCGATGCGCATGAGCGCTTCGGCGGCCAGCTTCCGGGTCTCGACTCCCGGCTTCGGAGGTGCGCTCACGACCCGAGCAGCTCGCCAGGCGCCGGGTGGGCACCGTTGCGCCATGCCCCCGCCGGGATGCGGCCCTTGCCCTCCGGCTGCACCTCGACGAGCTCGAGGCCGCCCGACCCCGTACCCACGACCACACCGTCGAGGGCTCCCGGGGGCGGGGTGGGTTCGGGGATCGGCGCCACGGACCACACCTTGAGCCGGCGACCCCGGAAGGTCGTCCAGGCCCCGCCGAGGGCCACGACGCGGGCCAGCTCGTCGGCGGGCCGGACCCAGTCGAGCCGGAGCTCGTCGGGAGTGATCTTGTTCGCGTACGTGGCCTCGCCCCGCTGCGGGACGGCCGGGCCGAGCCCGTCGGAGAGCGCGTCGACCAGCAGCCGGCTGCCGGCGTCCACGAGCCGGCCCCGGAGGTGCTCGAGGGTCTCGCCGTGGTCGATGGCGAGCTCCTCCCTGCGGTAGACGCCGCCCGTGTCGAGTCCCTCCTCGACCGCCATGACGCAGACACCGGTGGAGCGGTCGCCCGCCAGGAGCGCTCGCTCGACCGGCGCGGCACCGCGCCACCGGGGCAGCAGCGAGAAGTGGAGGTTGACCATGGGCAGGGCCTCGAGCACGTCGACCGGGATGATGCGGCCGTACGCCACCACGACGCCGAGATCGGCGCCGACGCCGAGGGCGTCGGCCAGCCGGTCGGTCACGGAGAGGCCGAGATCGATCGCGGCCGCCTTGACCGGGCTGGGAAGGAGCGCCGCCCCCCGACCCCGGCGCTTGTCGGCCCGCGAGACCACCAGCGCGATCTCGAACCCGGCGCCGTGCAGCGCGACCAGAGGTGGTACCGCCGCGGTGGGCGTACCCAGGTAGACGAGGCGGCGGGGTCGCTCGGGCGGCGTCTTCAGCACCGTGGGGACGGGGTCGGCCCGCTCACCGCAGGCGGAGTCCGCCGCCGACGGCGGCGTCGTCGGGGCCGGCGGGCACCCGCAGCGCGAGGTCGCGCAAGGCGCGTTTGGCCTCCTTGCGCTGCTCGTCGGAGAGGTGCTCGATCAGCAGGACACCGTCGAGGTGGTCGAGCTCGTGCTGGAAGAGCCGGGCCTCGACCTCGTCGGCCTCGATCTCGACCTCGTTGCCGTCGAGGTCGTAGCCGGCGATGAGGATCTCCTTGGGTCGCACGATCTCCCAGTGCAGCCCGGGCACGGAGAGGCAGCCCTCGAGGTAGGACCACTCCCCTCGGCTCTCCTTGATGACCGGGTTGATCAACACGCCGGGATCGTCGTTGTGGTCGTAGACGAAGAAGCGCCGCTGCACACCGACCTGAGGGGCGGCGAGGCCCAGCCCCGGAGCGTCGTACATGGTGACGAACATGTCGTCGATCAGGCGCACGAGCCGACCGTCGACGTCGTCGACCTCGTGGGCGCGCTCTTTCAGCACGGGGTCGCCGATCACCCGGATCGTGAGGGGAGCCATACCGTCAAGGCTAGCGTCGGGTCGATGGGCGACACGGGTCACGGCCACTACTTCGATGCCTCCCCGACGACCGCCTCGGCCCCTCGGCGGGTCACGCTGACGCTGCCCGACCAGCGCCTCGAGCTGGCGACCGACCGGGGGGTGTTCGCCACCAACGGCGTCGATCCCGGCACCAAGTACCTCCTGCTCGACGGCCCCCGCCCCCCGACCGGTGCGGTCACCCTGCTCGATCTGGGCTGCGGGTACGGGCCCATCGCGGTCGCCCTCGCCCGCCGGGCGCCGCAGTCGGTGGTCTGGGCGGTCGACGTGAACGAGCGGGCGGTCGCGCTCTGCAGGGACAACGCCACCACCGCCGGGGCCGACAACGTGCGGGCCCGCGTGGTCACCGCCGCCGATCCCACCCTCGGAGTTCCCGACGACGTCTCCTTCGACGCGATCTGGTCGAACCCGCCCGTGCGCATCGGCAAGGAGGCCCTCCACCACCTCCTGTCGACGTGGCTCCCTCGTCTCACACCGGACGGTCGAGCCGTCCTCGTCGTCCACAAGCACCTCGGCGCCGACTCGCTCGCCCGCTGGCTCGAAGCCGAGGGCTACCCGACGCACCGCCTCGGCTCGCGCGCCGGCTACCGGCTGCTCGAGGTGCGGGCGCACGAGGAGGCCCCGTGCGCAACCTGACGGGCACCGAGCTCAAGCGCCTCCACCGCGAGTGGCGGCGACGCACCGACGCTCGGCTGGCCCTCGTGCTCGACGGGGTGCAGAACCCGTACAACCTCGGCTCGATCCTGCGTTCGGCGGCCGCGTTCGGCGTCGACCACCTCTGGCTCGTGGGGGCCACGGCACCGCCCGCCGGGGCCAAGACCCAGAAGACCGCCCTCGGCTCCCAGCGCTACCTCACGTGGGACCACGCCGAGACCTTCGCCGAGGCCGCCCCGGCGGTGCGGGCCGACGGCTATGCGATCGTCGGCATCGAGTTGGCCGAGGGTGCCGTGCCGCTGCACGAGTTGGCCCTCCCCGACGACGTCGCCCTCGTGATCGGACACGAAGATCGCGGGCTCAGTCGCGAGGGGCTGGCCGGTTGCGACCATCTGGCCTACCTCCCCCAGGTGGGGAAGATCGGGTCGTTGAACGTGGCCACCGCCGCGAGCATCGCCCTGTACGAGGTTCGGCGCCGCCACTGGACGACCGTCGAGCCCTGACGCGGCTCACAGCCGCATCGGGTCGACCTCCACCCGCACCCGACCCGGCGGCCGCGGGGTCGCCGCCAGCGCGTCGAGGAGCGCCGCCCGCTCGCTCGAGCGCAGCAGCCAGCCGCCATCGGCCGGCCCGAGCACCTCGACGCCGGGCGGGGTGCCGAAGGCATCGACCAGGGCCGGCGCAGCGGGGCCCGACACATGGGCGAGCGCCGTGACCGGAGGGAAGCGCAACAGCTCGCGGCGGTGCCGCTCGAGCGGGGCCAGGCGAGCAGGATCGGCGTGCAACGCGGCCTGGATCACCTCGTGGTGGGGCACGCGGGTCTGCAGCACGAGGCGACCACCCTCGGCCCGCGGGCCGAGCAGGCGCGCGGCCCGCACGAGCAGAGCGAGCGCCTCCTCCGCGGCCCGGTAGCGCGGCGCCAGCAGCTCCTGGTCGAGATCGAGGAACGCCACCACCGACGCATGATCGACCCGGTGGAGCACGGCCTCGGTGCCCACGTACACCCGGGCCTCGCCCAGCGGCTCGTCGCCGGAGGCCGCCGACACCTCCACCACCGGCTCTCGGGCCAGCGCCTCGAGCTCCTCGCGCACCCGCGACACGCCGGCCCGCAGGTTCTTCGGTGAGGTGGCACCACACGAGAGGCACACGACCGGGCGCTCGGTGCCACAGCGGCGACAGGAGAACGTGCCCGGATCGCCTTGGACCACGGCCGCATCGCACCGCTCACACCGGGCGAGCTCGCCGCAGGCCGCACAGGCCGACAACCGCGACCGACCGGTGCGGTTGAGCACGCAGACGACCCGACCACCCGAGCGGAGCGCGGTGACGAGTCGCTCCGAGAACAGGCCGGAACGGCCGGGCTCGTCCCCACGACGGTCGACGACATCGACGATCGGCCATCCCGCCCGTTCCGCCGATCGCGACGGCGCCACCAACGGCCCCGCGTCGAGCGCTTCCAGCGAGGGCATGGGCGATACCAGCACGCACGGCACCCCCGCACGACGGGCCCGCTCGACGGCGACGTCGCGGGCGTGCCAGGTGGGCGCCTGCTCCTGTTGGTAGCCCTCGTCGTGCTCGTCGAGCACGACGACCGCGCGCAGGTCGACGACGGGGGCCCACGCCGCCGCCCGGGCCCCGACGACCGTGGCTCCCGCTCGGGCCCGGGCCCAGTCGCGGGGAGCGAGGGCGACCTCGACGCCCGCTCGCCGCAGCCGCATCCCCAGATGTCGGGCGCTGGCGAGGTTCGGCGCCAGCACCAGGGCGTTCCCCCGGTCCGCTGCCGCAGCCACGATCGGAAACCGGTCGACGCCGGGCGCGAGCCGCACCACCGTCGTGCCCCCGGCGAGGGCCTCGGCGACCAGCTGCACGGGCTCGCCGGCGACGGTGGGGGCGGCCGGGGGCCCGCTCGGCGCGCCCGAGGCCGGCGGCAGGGCCCGCACCGCCGTCTCCGGCGAGGCCGTGCGAAGGAACGACGCCGGACGGCCCGCCCATCGCCACGCCGCCCAGTCGGCCAGATCGATCAGGTCGGGGGGCGGGCCCCACCCGGTGACCTTGGCGATCGGGCGCAGCACCACGCCGGGTGGCGGCTCGACGCCGTCGAGCACCACCCAGCCGCCCACCCGACGCCCGTGCAGGGCGATCCGCACCATCGATCCGACGCGCACCTGGTCCCCGATGGCTTCGGGGACCAGGTAGTCGAACGTCCGGCCGATAGCCGGCACATCGGGAAGGACGCGGACGACCCGAGGGGCGGTCAGAGTCCGAGGGCCGACTTGAGGTCGGCCACGCGGTCGGTGCGCTCCCAGGTGAACGAGTCCTCGGTGCGGCCGAAGTGGCCATAGGCCGCGGTCTTCTTGTAGATCGGGCGGCGCAGGTCGAGGTCGCGCAGGATGGCAGCGGGACGCAGGTCGAAGACCTGCGGGACCGCCGCGGAGATCGCCGCCGGATCGACGGTGTTCGTGCCGAAGGTCTCGACCATGATCGACACCGGGTGGGCCACGCCGATGGCGTAGGCCACCTGCAGCTCGCACCGGGCGGCGGCGCCGGAGGCCACCACGTTCTTGGCCACCCAGCGGGCGGCATAGGCGGCCGAGCGGTCGACCTTCGACGGATCCTTGCCCGAGAAGGCGCCACCACCGTGGCGACCCATGCCCCCGTAGGTGTCGACGATGATCTTGCGGCCGGTTAGGCCGGCATCGCCGACCGGGCCACCGATCACGAACCGGCCGGTCGGGTTGACGAAGACCTCGTAGTCATCGCCCGCGAATGCGGCGGGGACGACCGGCCGGATCACGTGCTCGATCAGATCCGGTTTGATGACCTCGTCCCGGTCGACGCCGTCGTTGTGCTGGGTGGAGATGAGCACGGTGCGCAGGCGCACCGGCTTGCCGTCCTCGTAGTCGAAGGTGACCTGGGTCTTGCCGTCGGGACGCAGGTAGGGCACCGTCCCCGCCTTGCGCACCTCGGCCAGGCGCTCGGCCATGCGGTGGGCCAGGTGAATCGGCAACGGCATGAGCACATCAGTCTCGTTGCACGCGTACCCGAACATCATCCCCTGGTCTCCGGCGCCCTGCTTGTTGAGCAGGTCCTCACCGGACGTGCCCGTGCGCACCTCCTCGGAGTCGTCGACGCCCCGGGCGATGTCGGGCGACTGCTCGTCGAGCGACACCATCACGCCAACGGTGGCGCCGTCGTAGCCGTAGGACTCGCGGTTGTAGCCGATCTCGTTGATCGTGGCCCGCACGATCTTCGGGATGTCGACGTACCCGGAGGTCGTGATCTCCCCGGCCACGATGGCCAGACCGGTGGTGACCATGGTCTCGCACGCCACCCGGCTCAGCGGGTCCTGATCGAGCATGGCATCGAGGATGGAGTCGGAGATCTGGTCGGCCATCTTGTCGGGATGACCCTCGGTGACGGACTCCGAGGTGAAGGTCCAGCTGGTCACGTGGTGCTCCTGTTCTGGGTCGGCCCCCGCCGACGGTTGGTGGTGCGAACGGCTTCGACGGCGTCGAGCACCGCGGCGGCAACTGCCCGCTTGTCGGACAGCGCCACGTGTTGCTCCGCGCCGTCGGCCCCGAGGATCACGACCTGATTCGTGTCGTGCTCGAAGCCGACGCCCGGTGCGGAGACGTCGTTGGCCACGATGAGATCGAGGCGCTTGCGCTCGAGCTTGCCGCGGGCGTTGGCGAGGACGTCGTCGGTCTCGGCCGCGAACCCCACGAGCACCTGGCCCGCGGGCTTGTCACGGCCGAGGTCGACGAGGAAGTCGTGGGTGGGCTCGAGCTCGATGCGATCGGGCTCGTCGCCCTTCTTGATCTTGTGGTCGGCCACGCAAGCCGGGCGGAAATCGGCCACGGCGGCGCACATGACGATCACGTCGCAGTCCGCGCTGCGAGGCATCACCTCGACCTGCATGTCGGCCGCACTGGCGACGTTGACGACCTCGGCCCCGGCCGGTGCCGGCCGGTCGACCGTGGTCACGAGCGTGACCTTGGCCCCCCGCGCCACGGCCTCAGCGGCGATGGCGTAGCCCTGCTTTCCCGATGACCGGTTGGTGATCACGCGGACAGGGTCGATGGCCTCACGGGTGCCCCCCGCGGTGACCAGCACCCGAAGCCCGTGCAGGCCCGACGAGGCGTCGCCGGCCCCGAGCACCCGCTCGACGGTGGCCACGATGTCGTCGGGGTCGGCCAAGCGACCGGCGCCGATGTCGCCCCCGGCGAGACGCCCCTCACCGGGGGGCACGATCACGACGCCACGCGAGGCCAGCACCCGCAGGTTGTCCTGCACCGCGGGGTGCTCCCACATCTCGGTGTGCATCGCCGGGCACACGACCACCGGGGCCCGAGTGGCGAGCAGGGTGGCCGTGAGCAGGTCGTCGGAGAGACCGGACGCGTAGGCGGCGAGCAACCTGGCGGTGGCCGGGCACACCAGCACGAGGTCGGCGGCCTGACCCAGACGGGTGTGCGGGATGGGGTCGCGCTCGTCCCAGAGCGAGGTCTGGGCCGGCTCGGACGCGAGAGCCGAGAACGTGGTGACCCCGACGAAGCGGGTGGCGCCGTCGGTGAGCACCGGCGCGACGTGCGCCCCGGCGTCGACCAGGCGACGGCACACCTCGACCGCCTTGTAGGCCGCGATGCCCCCAGTGACCCCGAGGACGATGGTACGACCGGCCAGCATCAGGACGAGGGCGTTCTACTCGGCGGACTCGGCGTCGGCCGTGGGCTCGTCGGCCGGAGCGGGAACCGCCTCGATCTTGTCGACGGCGATCTCCTCGAAGGCGATCGAGAGCGGCTTGCGGGCGATCGAGGTGACCTGCGGGGGAACGGACGCCCCGAGACCCTCGCCCAGTTGACCGAAGTACGAGTTGATCTGGCGGGCTCGCATCGACGCCAGGGTGACCAGCGTGAACTTGGAGTCGACCTTGCTCAGGAGCTCCTCGATCCGTGGGTTCATCATCGAGTCGTGGATCTGAGCCATGGGTCTCCAGGGGCTTGGGGGCGAACAGAAACGGCTTCCGATCCTACCAGCGGACGCGCTCCACGGGGTAACCCCGGGATCGGGTCACGCCGCGTCAGGCCGGGCGGGCCTCCCGAGCGTGATCGATCAGGGCGCGTATCTCGGCCACCGTCGCATCGAGATCGTCGTTCACCACGCGGGTCGCACCCAGGCCCCGGGCCGCGTCGACCTCTTCGGTCGCCTTGGCCAACCGACGCGCCACCTGGTCGGGTGGATCACCACGGCCTTCGAGGCGAGCCCGCTGCTCGCCACTCGACGGCGCTTCGAGCAGGATCATGAGGGCGCCGGGGTCGCGCTCGTGGATCTGGGCGGCCCCCTGCACGTCGATCTCGAGCACGACGTCGGGCCCCGGGCGCTCCGGCGGTACCGGGGTGCCGTACAGGTTGCCGAGGAACTCGGCGTACTCGAGGAACCCGCCCGTGGCGATGTGACGCTCGAAGGTCTCCCGATCGACGAACGTGTAGGCGTCGGGGTCCTCCCCCGGGCGTGGTGGCCGGGTCGTCCAGGATCGGCTCAGCCAGAGCGAGGGATCGGCGGCCACGAGGCGCGCCACGACCGTCCCCTTGCCGACCCCACCGGGGCCGGAGATCACGATGACCACGGGATCGCGGGGACGGACCGGCTCAGGCCGGGAACGACCTGAGCAACGCGGCGCGCTGCTGATCGCCCAGGCCGCGGACCCGTCGGGTGTCGGAGATGCCGATCTCGTCCATGGTGCGACGGGCCTTCACCTTGCCCACGCCCGGCAGTGCCTCGAGCACGGCCAACACCTTCATCTTGCCGATGATGTCGTCGCCCTCGGCCTGGGCCAGGAGCTCTTTCAGGGTGACCGACCCCATCTTCAGCTTCTCCTTGAGCTCGGCTCGTGCCCGGCGGGCCTCGGCGGCCTTGGCCAGGGCGGCTTGGCGCTGCTCATCTGAAAGCGAAGGAGGAAGCGGCATGGGTCGAACCCTAGAGCAACTCGGCGGCCAGCGCGGCGGCCGCCGCCGGCGGGTCGTCGGCGGCGGTGACGGCACGGCCGATGACGAGCAGGTCGGCACCCGCGTCGACGGCCTCCCGCGGTGTCGCCGATCGGGCCTGATCGTGGGTGGGCGTGCCCGCGAGGCGGATGCCGGGCACGACTTTGCGGAGCCGGGGAGCCAACTCCCCCGCCTCGTGCAGATCGGCCGCGGCGCACACGATGCCCCCACAACCGGTCTCGACGGCGAGCGCGATGCGGTGGGGCAGGATGTGGGGCGGGGCGTCGTCGTCGCTGGTGAGCACGGTGACCGCCAGCGCGACCGGCTCGGGCAGCCCTGCCGCGGCGGCGCCCTCCCGGAAGCCGTCGACCCCGGCCCGGAGCATCGCCGCACCCCCTCGAGCGTGCAGGGTCGCGTAGCCGGCACCGAGCGCGCCCAACACTCGCGCCGCCTTGTTGACGGTCGTCGGGATGTCGTGCAGCTTCAGGTCGATGAACACGTCGTAGCCGAGGTCGACGAGGCTCGTAACCGAGTCGGGACCGGCGGCGCTGTACAGCTCGAGCCCCACCTTGGCCACCCCGAACCAAGGCCCGAGGGCGCGGGCCAGCCGGAGCGCCTCGACCAGGTCGTCGACGTCGAGCGCCAGCGCGAGGCGGCTGCGCACGGCATCAGTGGCCGGGCCCTCGGGGACGGTCCCGGGCTCCTTGTCCTCAACGGTCATGGGCTCCTCCGATCAAGTCCTGGACCGAGCGCACCTCGTGCGCCCGGCACCACATGGCCACCTCGTCGGCAACACGGGCCACCGCGCGGGGGTCCGCGAACGTCGCCGTCCCCACCTGCACGGCCCGGGCCCCGGCGAGCAGCAACTCGACCGCATCCACGCCCCGGGCCACGCCCCCGACACCGACGATCGGCAGCTCGGGGAGGGCGGCATGTACGTCATACACCGCCCGCACGGCCACCGGATGGATGGCCGGGCCCGAGAGTCCCCCTCCCTTGCCCCCGAGCCGCGGCCGGCGGGTCTCGGGATCGAGGGCCAGACCCATCACCGTGTTGACGAGCGTGACCGCGTCGGCGCCCGCCTCCCACGCCGCGGCCGCGATCGACACGAGATCGGTCACGTTCGGGCTCAGCTTCGCCCAGAGCGGTCGACCGCAGGCCGCCGCCGCCTCGATCGCCTCCGCCGTGGCCTCGGGTGAGTGGGCGAACACGCGGTCGCGATCGTGGTGGTTCGGGCACGACACGTTGACCTCGACGGCCACGACCTCCGACGGCGCGCCAGCGAGGATCTCCGCGGCACGGGCGTAGTCCTCGGTCGTGGTGCCCCAGATGCTCGCCACGACCGTGGCGCCCGTCTGCACGAGCGGCGGCAGCTCGTCGGCCAACCAGGCCGCCACGCCCGGACCCTGGAGACCGACGCTGTTGAGCATGCCGGCCGGAGTCTCGTGCACCCGTGGTGGCGGGTTGCCAGGCCACGGATCGGCCGAGAGGGACTTCACGACGACGGCACCGAGCGTGGCCAGATCGACGTAGCGGGCCAACTCGTCGCCGTGCCCGGCCGTACCCGACGCGGTCATGACCGGAGCGTGGAGCTCGACCGATCCGACCCGGGTCGAGAGGTCGACCGGGGGGCCCGCCGGCCCGGCCCGGCCGCGGCGTCCGATCACAGCGGCAGGCTCAGCTGATCATGGTTCACGCCGCGGTGGTACTCCTGCAGCGTGCGGACGCGCAGCTCGTGGTGGGCCCGGTCGGCCATCCCGTTGGCGGCGGCCACACCTGCGGCACCCGTCGTGAGCAGGGGCACGCCGTTCGCGCCCGCCGCGGCGCGGATGTGGGCGCCGTCGGCTCGCGGTCCGCGTCCGCGCGGGCTGTTCACGACCAGATCGACCTTGCCGCTGGCCAGTAGGTCGACCGCGTCGGAGCCCGAGGCCTCCCCCAGCTTCGCCACCACGGTGGCAACCGGTACACCGGCCTCCTCCAGGAAGGTCGCCGTGCCCGACGTGGCCGCGATGGCGAACCCCAGCTCGACGAAGCGGGCCGCGGCCTCGACCCCGACCCGCTTGTCGCGGTCGGCGAGCGACAGGAACACCGTGCCACCGTCGGGGAGCCGGGCGCCTGCGGCCAGTTGGCTCTTCGCGAAGGCCAGGCCGACGGTGAGGTCGATGCCCATGACCTCCCCGGTGGAGCGCATCTCCGGGCCGAGCAGCGCATCGGCCTCCGGGAAGCGGCTGAACGGGAGCACCGCCTCCTTCACCGCCACGTGGTCGCCCACGACCGGGGGTCGGAGCAGCCCCTCGTCACGCAACTCGGCGAGCGAGGCACCGAGCATCACCCGCGAGGCCACCTTGGCCAGCGGCACGCCGGTGGCCTTGGCGACGAACGGCACGGTGCGCGACGCCCTCGGGTTGGCCTCGATCACGAACACCTGGCCGTCGCGGACGGCGTACTGGACGTTGATCAGGCCCTCCACCTCGAGGGCCTCGGCGATGCGACGGGTGTAGTCCTCGAGCACCGTGATCGTGACCGGCGCCAGCGAGTGCGGAGGGAGCACGCACGCCGAGTCCCCCGAGTGCACGCCGGCTTCCTCGACGTGCTCCATGATCCCGCCGATGAGCACCTCACCGGTCGCGTCGCGGATGGCGTCGACGTCGACCTCGGTGGCGTCTTCGAGGAACCGGTCGACCAGCACTGGGCGTGCGGCCGACAGCCCTCCTTCGCGGCCCAGCGTGCCGAACCCCGCGAGCTGCGCCATCGCGGCACGGAGGCCGTCGTCGTCGTAGACGATCTCCATGGCCCGGCCGCCGAGCACATAGGACGGGCGCATCAGCACGGGGTAGCCGACCCGCTCGACCACGGCGAGGGCCTGATCGATGGTGGCCGCGGTGCCACCGGCGGGCTGGGGGATCTCGAGGTGGGCGCACAGCGCGCTCCAGCGCTCGCGGTCCTCCGCGGCGTCGATCGACGCCGGTGAGGTGCCGAGCACGAGCTCGGCCGGCAGCTCGTCGGCCAGCTTGAGCGGGGTCTGCCCGCCGAGGGACACCACCACCCCGACCGGTCTCTCGGCCTCGACCACGTTCATGACGTCTTCGTAGGTGAGCGGCTCGAAGTACAGCCGGTCGCTGGTGTCGTAGTCGGTCGAGACGGTCTCCGGGTTGCAGTTGACCATGATCGTCTCGTACCCGGCCGCCCGGAGGGCGAAGCTGGCGTGCACGCAGCAGTAGTCGAACTCGATGCCCTGCCCGATGCGGTTGGGGCCCGAGCCGAGGATCACGACCTTGGGCCGATCGCTCGGGCGGACCTCGTCCTCGTCCTCGTAGGTCGAGTAGTGGTAGGGCGTGTCGGCTTCGAACTCGGCGCCACAGGTGTCGACGGTCTTGAACGTGGGCAGGACGCCCGCCTCCATGCGTTCGGCGCGCACCTCGCGCTCCCCCACGTCCCACAGATGGGCAAGCTGGGCGTCGGAGAAGCCCAGGCGCTTCGCCCGGCGCCAGGCCTGTCGGGTCATGGCATCGAGGCCCAGCACGGCGAGGTGCTGGCGCTCCTCGGTGATGGCGAGGATCTGGTCGAGGAACCACGGGTCGACCCGGGTGGCGGTCGCCAGGTCGTCGACGGTGATGCCCCGTCGCAACGCCGCTTCGAGCTGGAACGGCCGGTCGGGCGTACCGATCGACGCCCGGCGCACGAGCTCGGCGTCGTCGAGCTCGTCGAACAGCGCCTCACCCGGATCGCAGTTGAGCCCGAGGCGGCCGGTCTCGAGCGAGCGCAGACCCTTCTGGAGCGACTCGGGGAACGTGCGCCCGATCGCCATCGCCTCGCCCACCGACTGCATCTGAGTGCCGAGCACCCCGGGGGTGCCGGGGAACTTCTCGAACGCCCAGCGGGGGATCTTGGTGACCACGTAGTCGATCGTGGGCTCGAAGCTGGCCGGTGTCTTGCGGGTGATGTCGTTCGGGATCTCGTCGAGTGTGTAGCCCACGGCGAGCCGGGCCGCGATCTTGGCGATGGGGAACCCGGTGGCCTTCGAGGCGAGCGCCGAGCTGCGGCTCACCCGGGGGTTCATCTCGATGATGACCATCTCGCCGTCGACCGGGTTGAGGGCGAACTGGACGTTGGACCCACCGGTCTCGACGCCGACGCGTCGGATGCAGGCGAAGGCGGCGTCGCGCATGCGCTGGTACTCGACGTCGGAGAGGGTCTGCGCCGGCGCCACCGTGATCGAGTCGCCGGTGTGCACCCCCATGGGGTCGAGGTTCTCGATCGAGCAGATGATCACGCAGTTGTCGGCGCGGTCGCGCATGACCTCGAGCTCGTACTCCTTCCAGCCCGCGATCGACTTCTCGATGAGGATCTCGCTGATGGGGCTGGCCTCGAGGCCGCGGGCCGCGGCGACCCGGAACTCCTCGGGCGTTGACGCGATACCGGTGCCCCGACCCCCGAGGATGTATGCGGGCCGGATCACGACCGGCAGGCCGATGCGCTCGACCACATCGAGCGCTTCGTCGAGCCCGTGGGCGATCGCCGATGCGGGCGCGGCCAGGCCGATCTCGGCCATGGCCGCCTTGAACTGCTCGCGGTCCTCCGCCGTGGCGATGGCCTCGGCCCGGGCGCCGATGAGCTCGACCCCGTAGCGCTCGAGGACGCCTTCCTCGGCCAGGGCCATGGCCAGGTTGAGCGCGGTCTGGCCGCCGAGCGTGGGCAACAACGCGTCGGGGCGCTCCCGCTCGATGATGCTCGTGAGGATCTCGACGTCGAGCGGCTCGACGTAGGTCGCGTCGGCGAAGTCGGGATCGGTCATGATCGTGGCCGGATTGGAGTTGGCCAGGATCACCCGGTAGCCCTCTTCGCGCAGCACCCGGCAGGCCTGGGTTCCCGAGTAGTCGAACTCGCAGGCCTGGCCGATCACGATCGGGCCGGAGCCGATGAGCAGAATCGACTCGAGGTCGTTACGGCGCGGCATCAGCGATGGTTCTCCATGAGCTCGGCGAACTGGGCGAAGAGGTACTCGGCGTCGTGGGGGCCGGGACCCGCCTCGGGGTGGTACTGCACACCGAACGCGGGCACGTCGAGGCAACGGATGCCCTCGATCACGCCGTCGTTCAGGTTGCGGTGGGTGATCTCAACCGTGCGCCCGAGCGAGTCGTCGGCCACGGCGTAGTTGTGGTTCTGGCTGGTGATCTCCACCGAGCCGGTCTCGAGCCGGCGTACGGGATGGTTGCCGCCGTGGTGCCCGAAGGGCAGCTTGTAGGTCTGCCCGCCGACGGCCGTCGACAGCAGCTGGTGCCCCAGGCAGATGCCGAACACCGGGACCTCGCCCAGCAGCGCGTCGATAGTGGGCGGCAGGTAGGTGACTGCCGCCGGATCGCCCGGGCCGTTGGACAAGAAGACGCCGTCGGGCCGCCGGCCCAGCACGTCGGCCGCCGGGGTCGATGCGGGCACGACCTCGACCGTCGCGATTCGGGCCAGGTGGCGGAGGATCGTGGTTTTGATCCCCAGGTCGTACGCCACGACATGCAACGGACCGTCGCCGACCGTGTAGGGCGCGGCACAGGTGACCCCGGCGACGAGGTCGGAGCCGTCGGTGCCCGGCGCGTCGACGGCGGCCTGCTTCAGCGTGGCCTCGTCGGCGGTGCCGAACGCCCCCGGCATGGCCCCGAGGTCGCGGATGTGGCGGGTCAGGCGCCGGGTGTCGATGCCACCGATGCCAGGAACCTCGTGACGGCGGAGGAAGGCGTCGAGGTCGCCCTCGGCCCGCCAGTTGCTCCGCCGGCGCGCCAACTCGCGCACGATGACCCCGCGACAGTGGGGACGCGGGGCCTCGTCGTCGGTGGGCGTGACGCCGTAGTTGCCGATGTGGGGGTAGGTGAAGGTGATGATCTGTCCGGCGTAGGACGGGTCGGTGATGACCTCCTGGTAGCCGGTGAGGACCGTGTTGAAGACCACCTCACCTGTCGCCACACCGTCGGGGGGCTCGGCACCGATGGCCTCGCCGTCGAACGTGGTGCCGTCGGCCAGCACCAACAGCGCTTCGCGGATCATCTCGTCTCCTCGCCGTCGAGCACGACGGGCTCGCCCCAGAGCACCGTGTGGCGCACCCGACCGGTGAGGCTGCGCCCCGCGTAGGGGTTGTTGCGGCTGCGGCTCGCCGACCGGTACGGATCGACCACCCACGTGGCGTCGGAGTCGATCACGCAGAGGTTCGCCGGGCGACCCTCGGCCACCGGTCCCCCGTGGGTGTCGGCGATGCCCGCGATCGCCGCCGGTCGCGTCGACATGAGGGCCACCACCTCCCCAGGCGTGAGGTCGAGCTCGGTGAGCACCAGGGCCAGCGCGGTCTCGAGGCCCAGCATGCCGCAGGGGGCCTCGTCGAAGGGCTGCTCCTTCGTCTCCTGGGTGTGTGGCGCGTGGTCGGTGGCGATGGCGTCGATGGTGCCGTCGGCCACACCGACCCGTAGGGCGGCGACGTCGGCTGCCGTGCGCAGGGGCGGGTTGACCTTGAAGACCGGGTCGTAGCTCGCCACGTCGGCATGGGTGAGCACCAGGTGATGGGGTGTCGCTTCGGCGGTGACCGGCAACCCCGACGCCTTCGCCTGGCGGACCAGCTCGACCGCACCGGCGGTGGACAGGTGCTGGAAGTGCACCCGCCCGCCGGTCAACCGGGCCAACGAGAGGTCGCGGGTGATCATGAGCTCCTCGGCCTCGGCGGGGATGCCGGGGATGCCGAGGCGCGACGACCACTCGCCCTCGTGCATGTGACCGCCGTGGGACAGCGACTCCACCTCGCAGTGCTGAGCCAGTGTCACCCCGAGCCCGCTGGCGTACTCGAGGGCCCGGCGCATGAGCCGGTCGTCCTGCACCCCACGCCCGTCATCGGTGAAGAGGTGCACGCCGAGCGCGGCCATTTCGGCCATGGGCGCGAGCTGGGTGCCCTCGCGCCCGACCGTGATGGCCCCCGAGGTGTGCACATCGCACAGCCCGGCCGACCGCCCGGCATCGAGTACCTGACGCACCACCCCGGCCGAATCGATCGCCGGCTCGGTGTTGGGCATGGCCACGACCGCAGTGAAGCCACCCCGGGCCGCGGCCCGGGAGCCGGTCTCGATGGTCTCGGCCTCCTCCCGACCCGGTTCGCGCAGATGGGTGTGGAGATCGACGAGCCCGGGGACGACGAGGCACCCGAGCGCATCGAGCTCGCCGACGCCGTCGAGGTGCACCGCCCGGGCGTCGAGTTCGGACCCCACCGCGGCGATCCGCCCGTCGGGGCCCACGGCCACGTCGGCTCTGCGCTCGCCGTGCGCGTCGACGACGGTGCCACCGCGGATGATCAGCCCCATCGGGTCAGCCACGTTCGTTCCCTCCGAGATCGTTGCCGGCGCCCAGCAGCAGGAAGAGCACCGCCATGCGGACGGCGACGCCGTTGCGCACCTGGTCGACGATCACCGCGTTCGGCAGGTCGGCGACGTCGGCGGCGATCTCGACGCCGCGGTTCATCGGGCCCGGGTGCATCACGATGGCGTCGGCGCCGAGCAACGCGGCGCGGCGCCTGGTGAGCCCGAAGCACGCGGTGTACTCACGCAGGCTCGGGAGCAAGGCTTCGGTCATGCGCTCGCGCTGCATGCGCAGGAGGTAGGCCACATCGATCTTGGGGAGGATCTCGTCGAGGTCGTGGCTCACCTCGACCGGCCAACCCTCGAGGCTGGGCGGCAGCAGCGTCGGTGGAGCGACGAGGGTGACCTCGGCACCCAGGGCCGTGAACGCCAGCACATCCGAACGGGCCACCCGGCTGTGCTTAACGTCGCCCACGATGGCGATCCGTCGACCGGCGAGCGTGCCGAGGTGCTGACGGATCGTGTAGCAGTCGAGGAGGGCCTGGGTGGGGTGTTCGTGCCAGCCATCGCCGGCGTTGACCACCGCGGCCTCGGCCCAACCCGCGACCTGCCACGGTGCCCCGGCCGAGCCGTGGCGGATGACGATCGCGTCGACGCCCATGGCCTCGATCGTCTGCACCGTGTCGCGCAACGACTCACCCTTCTTCACCGAGGAGCTGCCCACCGTGAAGTTCATGGTGTCGGCCGAGAGCCGTTTGGCGGCCGTCTCGAACGACAGCCGCGTGCGGGTGGAGTCCTCGTAGAAGAGCGAAACGACGGTCTTGCCTCGCAAGGCCGGGACCTTCGGGATGGCCCGTTCGCTCACCTCGACGAAGGAATCGGTCAGCTTCAGCACCTCGTCGATGCCGTCGACCCCGAGGTCGCCGACCGACAACAGGTGCCTCACTTCACCATCTCCCCCAGGTCGACACCGTCGGCCTTCACGTCGACCACCTCGTCACGTCTCGTGGGGAGGTTCTTGCCGACGTAGTCGGGACGGATCGGCAGCTCACGGTGGCCCCGGTCGACCATGACGGCCAGCTGCACCGCGCGGGGCCGACCGTAGTCGGTGAGCGCGTCGAGGGCGGCACGGATCGTCCGCCCCGTGAAGAGCACGTCGTCGACGAGGACGACCATCTTGGCGGTCAGGTCGAACGGGATGTCGGTGACGGTCTCGGGCAGCACGGGTCGCAGCCCGATGTCGTCGCGGTAGAAAGCGACGTCGAGGGTCCCGACGGGTACGTCGACCGCCTCGACCGCGCGCAGCGCCTCGGCCAGGGTGCCGGCGAGGGGCACACCACCGGTCTGCAGGCCGATGAGCACCACCCCGTCGAGGCCGTGGTTGCGCTCGACGATCTCGTGGGCCATCCGCCACACCGCGCGCTGCAGGTCGTCGGCGCTCATGACACGGGTTCGGGCAACAAAAACGCCCCCGTAGGGGGGCGTCAGACGGCGTTCGCGTTCGGCCACACGCGTGTTCCTTCCTGTCCGTGTGGGCCTCACGGGACCCACTTCACGGTCAGGGGTGCACCTTAGCAGCCCGTCGGCCGTGCGAGGATGCCCCCGTACGGCCGAACGAAGGATCTGCCGATGCCGGCACCGATGATGAACTCCGCCCCGGGCTGGTACCCCGACCCGGGCGACAGCGACCGGGAGCGGTGGTGGGACGGCTCGGCCTGGACCGAGCGAGTCCGCTCCCCGGGCGCACCCGATCAGGCCTTCGCGAAGGCCCGCAACCGCGAGCGCACCGTGGCGATCGTCGGCGGTGTGATCGCCGTGCTCATCGTCATCGTGGCGGTCGTGGTCTTCCGCCCCTCGGGCGGCGGCTCCGACAACGAGACGACGAGCACCGCTCCCGCCCTGGGCGCCGTGGTCAACGGAGTGAGCTCCACCACGGCCGCGGTCACGACCATCGATCCGACCAAGGTCTTCACCGACCCCGCCGGCGGCTTCAGCATCCAACCCGGACCCGACTGGGTGAACACCGGCGCGGGCCTGAACGTCACCGCGTCGTGGGCGGTCGGCGAGCCGACCGGCGCGGTCACCCCCACCGTGACCGTCGCGGTCGAGAACCTCCCCCGCAATGGCTCCACCCTCGACGACTACATCGACCTGACCCGCAAGAACATCGCCGCGCAGCCCGGCAGCCCCCGGGTGCTCAGCGACGATCGGATCACGTTGCCCAACGGCAACGTCGCCGCCGTGCTCCAGGTGCAGGGCACGGTGAACGGGACTCAGGTGCGCCAGGAGCTGCTGGCCGTGCTCCGCGGCTCTAGCGTGGCCCTGGTCGTGGTCACCGCGGCCCCCGCGGTCGCCGACGAGGTCTTCGCCGCCGTCGACCCGCACATCCAGACGGTCACGCTGCTCTAGCCGACCGGTCCTAGGTGGTGCGGGTGTCCGCCGCCACCGCGGCCAGGAGCCCGTTGACGAAGCGCCCCGACTCGTCGGTCGAGAACCGCTTGGCCAGCTCGACCGCCTCGGAGATCACCGCTCCGGTCGGCACGTCGGGTCGGAAGGTGAGCTCGTACACACCGAGGCGCAGAACCGCCCGGTCGAGCGCCGGCATCCGGTCGAGCTTCCACCCCTTCGCGTACCGGCCGATGGTGGCGTCGATCTCGTCTCCGTGCTCGGCGACACCGTCGAGCAACTCGAGGGTGAACGCCTCCGGCGTGACGGGCAGGGCCGCCACCACCTCCGCGGTGGACTGCCCTTTCGCCTCCGCTTCGTACAGCAGACCGAACGCCCGCTCGCGCGCCTCGCGCCGGCTGCCGACGCCACCGCGGTAGTTCGACGCCGGGCGCCCGCCGCCGGAATCGGTCACGCTCGGGTCAGGTACTCGCCGCTACGGGTGTCGACCTTCACCCGGTCGCCCGAGTTCACGAACAGCGGTACCTGCACGACCAGCCCGGTCTCGAGCGTGGCCGGCTTGCGGGCTCCGGAGACGCGATCGCCTTGCACACCCGGCTCGGTGTCGGTGATGGTCAGCTCGACCGCCGCTGCGAGGTCGATGCCGACGATCTCGTCGCCGTACATGTTGAGGATCGCGGCGGCGCCCTCCACGAGGTAGTCGGCCGCGGAACCGAGCGCCACGGGACCCACGTTGAGCTGTTCGTAGGAGCTGTTGTCCATGAAGACGTAGTCGGTGCCCTCGCGGTAGAGGAACTGCATCTCCCGCTTGTCGATCATCGCCCGCTCGACCTTCTCGCCGCCCCGGAAGGTGCGATCGACGACCGCTCCGGTGCGCGCGTTCTTGAGCGTCGTGCGCACGAAGGCTCCGCCCTTGCCCGGCTTGACGTGCTGGAACTCGACCACCTCGAACAGACCGTCGTCGAGGTCGAGGGTCATGCCGTTCTTGAGGTCGTTGGTCGTGATGGCGGACATGGCGTTCCTTGCGTTCAGACAGCGGCGAGCTTGGGGGCGTGGGTGAGGGTTCGACAGCCGTCGGCGGTCACGAGCACGGTGTCCTCGACCCGAGCACCACCGTGGCCGGGGAGGTACACGCCGGGCTCGACGGTGACGACATTGCCGTTGACGAGCGTAGCATCGCTGCTCATCGCCACCCGGGGCGCCTCGTGGATCTCGAGCCCGACCCCGTGACCGGTGGCGTGGACGAACTCCTCGGCCCAGCCCGCGTCGTCGATCACCTGCCGGGCGGCGGTGTCCACCGCGGCGGCGGGCACGCCGGCGCGCACCGCCTCGATGCCGGCGCCCTGAGCGGCGGTGACCACCTCGAGCAGGCGCCGCTGCGTAGCCGACGGGCGGCCCACCATGATCGTCCGGCTGATGTCGGAGCAGTACCCGTCGACGACGGCCCCGAAGTCGAGCACGACGAGGTCGCCGTTCCCGATGTGACGATCGGTGGGCCGGGCATGGGGCCGGGCCGCGTTGGGGCCCGAGGCCACGATGGTCTCGAACGAGGGGCCCGACGCACCGAGGTGGCGCATCTCCGTGTCGAGCGCGAGGGCGAAGTCGCGCTCGGCGGGTCCGTCGCGGAGCCGGTGGCGGACGCGGGCCAGGGCGGCGTCGGCGATGGCGGCGGCCGCCCCGATCCGGGCGACCTCCCCGGGGTCCTTCACCACGCGGAGATCCTCGACGAGGCCCGAGGTCGCGATCAGTTCGGCGAAGGGGAACCAGGTCTCGGCGTAGGCCCGTTGGTCGGCCCAGGTGACCCGGTCGGCCTCGAGACCGAGGCGGACGATGCCCTCGGCGGCACCGGCCACGACCTCGCGCTGGTCGGTGCCGGCGATTTCGACGTGGGCGCGGACCTCGTGGGCCGCGAGCTGTTCGGTGGCCTGGTCCCGGTAGCGCCCGTCGGTGACGAATCGGGCATCGCCGGGCAGGACGAGCAACAGGCCCGCCGATCCGGTGAACCCGGTGAGATACCTGATGTTGACCAGCGAGGTGACCAGGAGCGCCTCGACGTCGGCCTCGACCAGCGCGGCGCGCAGTGCGTCGAGCCGGGACGGGACATCCATCGGCTCAAGACCCGCCAGCAGCGCGGCCAACTCCTCGGGGACGTCGGTCGACCCCACGTCGGTCACGTCTCCGCAGCGAGCACGCGGGCCACGGCCTCGATCGCCAGGTCGTAGCCGTCGGCCCCGAACCCCGCGATCGTGCCGGTGGCGACCGGAGCGACCACCGAGGTGTGCCGCCAGGGCTCACGTGCGTTCGGGTTGGACAGGTGCAGCTCGACCACGGGGCCGGCGAACGCGGCGAGGGCGTCGTGCACCGACCAGGCGTAGTGGGTGAACGCGCCGGGATTGATGACGATCGCCGCGCACCGCCCACGGGCGGACTGGATGAGGTCGACCAGGTCGCCCTCGTGGTTGGTCTGGTGGTGCTCGAGGTCGTACCCGAGCCGATCAGCCGCGGCACGCGCCCGTTCGACGTGGTGCTCGAGCGTGGCGGTGCCGTAGATCTCGGGCTCGCGCTCGCCGAGCAGGTTGAGATTGGGGCCGGAGAGCAGCAACAGCAATGGGCGGGTCATCGCACGGCCTCCAGGGCATCGTCGATCGCGGTGCGGTCCACGCCGGTGACCGGCTCGAGGCCCTCGGGGCCGTCGAGCACGAAGGTGAGGCCCCGGATGGCCTTCTTGTCCCGGCCCATGAGCGCAACGAGCTCGGCGGCGTCGGCGTTCGCGGGCAGGTGTGAGGGCAGGTCGTACATGGCGACCACCCGCCGGTGCTCCGCCACCCGGGCGGCGTCGATCCGGCCGAGTCGGTGGGCCAGCTCGGCCGCGAACACCAGGCCGACCGCTACCGCTTCACCGTGACGAAGGTCGAAGTCGCCGGCGACCTCGAGGGCGTGACCCAGGGTGTGGCCGTAGTTGAGCACGGCCCGCCCTCCGCCCTCTCGTTCGTCAGCACCGACGACGGCGGCCTTGATGGCCACGCAGGCGGCGACCTGCTCGTCGAGCGGTAGCTCGTCGAGCGAGGCGGCGCCGACCGGGGCCGGCACCAGGAAGTGGTACTTCGCCAACTCGCCGAAGCCGCTGCGGAGCTCGCGGGGTGGCAGCGTGGCGAGCAGCTCGGTGTCGCACAGGACCGCCGCCGGTTGCCAGAACGCGCCCACCAGGTTCTTGCCCTCGGGGAGGTTCACCCCGGTCTTGCCGCCGATGGCGGCGTCGATTTGGGCCAGCAGGGTCGTGGCCACGTGCACCACCGGGATCCCCCGGAGGTAGACGGCCGCGGCGAAGCCCGCGGTGTCGGTGACGAGGCCGCCGCCCACCGCGACCACGGCATCGCCGCGGGTGAGGCCCCAGCGCGTGAACTCACGGCACAGACCCTCGACCGTGGCCAGGCTCTTGGCCGGCTCGCCGTCGCCGATGGTGAACACGCGATGTTCCCGCCCGGGGTCGACCTCGACGCCGACCGACGACTGGGTGACCACCGCCACCCGCGCCGCCTGCTGGGGTACGACGGTGGCCAACGAGTGGCGGACCCCATCGCCGACGAGCACGTCGTACGACCGCTCGCCCAGCTCGACCGCGACGGCGATCACGACGGGACCCCCACCGCGCCCAGCACCTGCTCGACGACGTCTCCCACCGGCGCACCGCCGACATCGACGACCGTCGACGCGACCTCGCGGTAGAGCGGATCGCGTTCGGCCGCGAGCCGGGCCAGCGTGGCCGCGGGGTCGTGATCGATGAGCGGGCGGTGGGTGCTGCCGGCGACGCGTCGAGCCAACTCGGCGGGATCGGCCCGCAGCCACACGACCTGTACCGACGGGCCGCGGAGCCGCTCGCGGTTGCGCGCGTCGAGTACCACCCCGCCCGCAGCCGCGATGACCGCCGGCTCGGGGTCGTCGAGCATCTCGGCCAGCACCTGCGTTTCGAGGGCGCGGAACGCGGGTTCGCCGTCGGCCGCGAAGATCTGGGCGACCGTGCGCCCCGTGCGGGCCTCGATCGCCTCGTCGCTGTCGAAGAACGGTCGGTCCATCCGCGCCGCGACCTGTCGACCCACCGTCGTCTTGCCCGCCCCCATCATCCCGACGAGCACCAGATGGCGAGCCGGACTCACCGCTGCGGCTCCGGGCCGGTGAACGCCTCGGCCTCGTCCCAGTTCAGCGGGGCGACCTCGGGCGGCTCCACCTGCTCGGCCTGCGCGGTCGCGGCGCGGTGCACCTGATCGAGGAACCCGACATGGTTGCGGAGGAGCTCGCCGACCGAGTCGGCGCCGAACTTGCGGGTGACCTCGTTCGCGAGCACCAGCGCCACCATCGTCTCGGCGACCACACCCATGGCGGGTACCGCGGTGACGTCCGTGCGCTCCTTGAACGACACGGTCTCTTCCTTGGTGACGGTGTCGACGGTCTTCAGGGTCGGCCGGTTGAGGGTCGCCAGCGGCTTCATGGCCGCACGGGCCACGAGCACGCCGCCGGTCGAGATGCCTCCCTCGATGCCCCCGGCGCGGGCCGACTCGCGTCGATACGCGCCTTCGGCCGCGTCCCAGGCGATGGCGTCATGGGCCTCGCTCCCCCGGCGGCCCGACACGTCGAAGCCCTCGCCGAGCTCGACTCCCTTGACCGCCTGGATGCTCATGAGCGCCTGGGCCAGCAGGCCGTCGAGCTTGCGGTCCCAGTGCACGTGGCTGCCGAGCCCGACGGGCAGGCCGTACCCCAGGACCTCGACGAGGCCGCCGAGCGAGTCGCCCGCCTTTGCCGCGGCCTGGATCTCGGCCACCATGAGCGCCTCGGCCGCCGGATCGAAGCAGCGCACCTCGGAATCGTCGACGGCGGGCAGGTCGGCGGGCTCGGGCCGACGCCCGGCTTCGGCTCGGACCGACCCGATCTGGAGCACGTGGGAGACCACTTCGATGCCGAGCTGGGCGAGCAGGATCTTGGCCAGTGCCCCGGCCGCAACCCGTGCCGCGGTCTCGCGGGCCGACGCCCGCTCGAGCACGTCGCGTGCGTCGACGAGGTCGTACTTCTGCATGCCGGCCAGGTCGGCATGGCCGGGACGGGGCGTGGTCAGCGGATGGGCGGTCGACCCCGGCGCAGGTGACATCTCCTCGTTCCACTTGCCGCGCTCCCATTCGCTGTTGGCGATCTGGATGGCGACGGGTGAGCCCAACGTGAGTCCGTGGCGCACGCCCCCGACGAGCGTGACCTCATCGGTCTCGAAGCGCATGCGCGGGCCACGCCCGAAGCCGAGCCGGCGCCGAGCCAGTTCGTCGGCGATCTCCCCGACGGTCACCGGCAGGCCCGCCGGGAGGCCCTCGACCACCACCACGAGGGCCCGGCCGTGTGATTCACCGGCGGTCAGGAAGCGCAGCACCCCGCCAATCTACCTATGCGGCGACGAGGCCCGAGCTCAATAGCACGGCGGCCACGGTGCCCAACGCGAGGAACGGACCGAACGGTATGGGGGCGCTCCGGCGGCGGGCGGCCATCAAGATGATGCCGATGATCGAGCCGGCGACGAACCCGATGAGCATCGCCCACAGCACGAGGGCGAGCGCGGTGGCATAGCTGCTCCCCAGCCAGCCGACGTAGAGGCCCATCACCGCGGCGAGCTTCACGTCTCCGAAACCCATGCCTCTCGGGTAGATCACATGGGCCACGAGCAGGAACCCGAAGTAGAGGGCGCCGCCCGCGAGCGCGTAGCGGATGCGCAGGGGCTCGTCCTGCACCACCGACACGACGGCGACGAGGGGTATCGACACCGCGAGCAGAGGCAGGACGAGCAGGTCGGGCAGCCGGAAAAGCTCGATGTCGATCACCGACAGGGCGAGGAGGGCACCGAACAGCAGGAGGTACCCGGCCAACTCGAGCACGGGCGCGTGGTCGAAGCGCAGGGCCGCGAGCACCCATAGCCCGATCATGAGCAGGTGCACGATCAGGTAACGGCCGCGCAACCGCAACGGGGCCAGGGGACGGAACAGCGGCAGGCGCTCGGGCACCCGGTCGATCAGCACCCCGGCGAACCAGCCGGCCGGCACCGCCAGCAGCGCGCACACGATAAGGCGCAGGGCGATCATGGGCGCTCACCGTACCGGGGCGCCATCGCCCGCATGGGCATGGGGCCGTGCCCCGGCCCGGGTTGTCAGCCGTTGACCGAGCCGAGGAACTTGATCAGCAGTTCGCGGTTGATCGGGTCTTCGGTGTCGTCGACCTCGGCCAGCGCCCGCTCGCGCTCCTCCTGGGTCGTGGCCTTCGCCGCCGCGGCCACGGCCTTCGCGGCCTTGGGGCTGAGGTTGGCCAGCTGGCGGGCGATCTCGGCTGCGTCGCCGGGATCGGTGTCGGCACCGACCGACGTCGGGAGTGGCGGCGGTGGCGGCGGCGGGAGCGTCTCGCCGACGTCCTCGTGCTCCTCGGCCTCGAACCAGGCGGCCCGGCCCTCGAAGCGCTCCGCCGGGGGCGTGGGCTCCGAGCCGTTCGCCCCGGGCGTCTCGACGCGCTGGTGGAACGCCTCGGGGTCGTGGCCCACGGGCTCGAGATCGGACTCGATCTCCAACTCGTCGGGGAGCCCGACGCCGGCCCGGGCGGCCCGCGTGCTCGCGGTGGAGCCCTCGGGCGCCTCGGCCCGCACGTCGGCGAGGCCGACGTCGACCAGGCCCTTCACCTGCCGGGAGGCCGGCATCTCACCCAAAGCCAACGCCCCCGCGAGGTCCTCGACCGTCGCACCGTGGCCGATGGCGACGATCAGGCGCCACCGCTCGCGGTCGACCGGGATCTCGTCGGCGGGGAGGTCATCACGCAGGCTGACCCACGCGACGGAGGACGGCACGACCGCCTCGATGGCCCGCCATTCGTGGACCATGGCCTCGGCCTCGTCGATCACCCCGTCGACGTCGGCGGGTTCCCCCACGTGGTCGGGCAGGTGGTCTGCGTCGAACTCGAACTCGCCGTCCTCGAACCGAAGCAGTTCGAAGACCACCTCGGCCGGCCTCTCCGCGTGCGGTGCGGCGCTGGCCTCACCGGCCACGAGACGGCCGTCGGCGACCCATACGCTGCCCGTTCCCCGGCTACCGCTGAGGCGGAGCCGTCCCGTCTTCTTCGTGGACGCCAGCAATCGCATGACGTCCGGAAGGGCAAAAGTTTCGATCGTGCCCTGAAGTGCCACGGTCACCTCCGAGTGCGCCGGCCAATCGCCTATCCATCGGCACGCACTCCCTGGGAATCCAGGGTTTGCTCCCGGCGATTTTTCCGAAGCGGTCGCGCTCCTCAGCCCGCGGCCAGCCGGGCGCTGACCGCGGCCGTCATCGTCGCCAGCGGTGCCGACTGCCCCGTCCAGTGCTCGAACGCGATGGCCGCCTGGTGTACGAGCATGCCGAGGCCGTTGGCCACGGTGAGCCGGCGGGCCCGGGCGGCGGCGAGCAACGCCGTCTCGGCCGGCTGGTAGATCAGCTCGGCCAGCACCTGACCGGGGTGCAGCAGATCGGGATCGAACGGGACGGCGCCCGCACGGTCAGCCATGCCCACCGATGTGGCCTGGACGATCAGGTCGGCGCCGGCGAGGTCGCGTTCGGCGCCGACCCGGCCGACCGTGCCGGCGAGCGAGGCGGCGGCCTCGGCCCGGTCGGGCGTGCGGTTGACGACTCGCACCTCCTCCGCGCCGGCGCGGGCCAGGGCCAACACGACGGCTCGGGCAGCCCCTCCGGCACCCACCACCGCACACCGGCGCCCGGCGGGCTCGAACCCGGTGTCGGCGGCCAACGCGGCGAGGAACCCGGAGCCGTCGGTGTTCTCGCCGACGAGCTCGTCGCCGCGGCGCACGACGCAGTTCACGGCCCCGAGCGCCGAGGCATCGGGCGAGAGTCGGTCGACTGCGGTCGCCACCGCGCTCTTGTGGGGCATGGTGACCGAGAGCCCGTCGATGCCGAGGGCCCGCACGGCGTCAATCGCTCCCCCGGCCCGCCCTTCGGGCACCTCGAAGGCAACGAACACCCAGTCGAGATCGAGTGCCCGGAACGCGGCGTTCTGGACCGTGGGCGAGAGCGAATGACGCACCGGATCACCGATGACCGCAGCCAGACGGGTCGTTCCGGCCGGGGTCCAGACGACCGCCGACCCGCTCAGAGGAGGCCCTTCTTCTGCGCCTCGCGCTGGGCCCGGAGGAAGTCGTTGTAGTCGGCGGTGAAGTAGTGGCCCCCGTTCTCGTCGGCGAGCACGTAGTAGAGCCAGTCGCCCTCGGCGGGGTTCAGCGCCGCCTCCAGCGACGCCTTGCCGGGAGAGCCGATCGGCGTCGGGGGGAGACCCTTCTTCTGCCGGGTGTTGTACGGCGAGTCGACCTTGAGCTGCGTGGACGTCAGCGACTGGAGGTGCTCACCGAGCGCGTAGATGACCGTGGCATCGATGCCGAGCTGCATGTCCTCGGCCAACCGGTTGTAGATGACCCGTGCGATCTTCGGCTTGTCCTCGGGCAGCTTGGCCTCGGCCTCGATCATCGACGCGACCGTGACCACCTGGTACGGCGTGAGGTCGGTCTTGCCGGTCTGACCCTTCAGCTTCTCGGTGGCCTTGTCGAGGCCGATCTCGTCGCCTACCTGGTCGAACTTGGTGACCATCTGCTGCACGAGCTTCTGCTCATCGCCTTCATCGCCCTCCTGCACCCGGTAGACGGCCGGGAACAGCAGGCCCTCGAGGTTGTCCGAGCCCTGGGGCTGGTACTTGGAGCGCACGCTCTTGAGCGCGGTGTCGAGACGCCCGGGATCCATCTGGGGGAACGTCTTCAGGACCAGGGCCCGGATGTCCTCGAGCCACAGCCCCTCGGGCACGGCCATCTCGGTGTACTTCGGCGGCATGGGCCCCGCCTCGAGCCGGTCGATCACCGCGCCCATCGAGGAGTGCTGGCGCAGTCCGTCGTAGTTCCCCGCCTTGAACGGCCCGGCCCCTTTGAACTTGGCGTAGTACTGGAACACCGTGGCATTGGTGATCACGCCCTTCTTCTCGAGGAGGGTGCCGATCTGCGAGGTGGTGCTGCCGGGCGGCACCGTGATGGTGAGCTCCTGGCCCGGGCTACCCGGGTCGACCTGCTTGTAGAGCCACCACCCGCCCAGGGCCGCCATCAGCCCGACGAACACGACCAGACCGCCCAGGACGAACAGGACCTTCTGCACCCGACCCGCCTCGGGTGGGAGCTCGACGTACTCCTCGTCGGGGAGCTCGTCGCGGGTGGTCGTGTCAGTCACGGGGCGTCTCTTCGGATCGGGTGCGGCCGTCGAGCCACGACTGGAGAAGGACCGTCGCGGCCAACATGTCGACCACCTTGCGGCGGGCAGCGCCTTTCACCTGCATCTCCTGCAGGCTGCGTTCCGCCGTGACGGTGGTCAAGCGCTCATCGTAGGTTTCCACGGGCAGGGTTGTGGCGTCGGCCAGCTCGGCGGCCTCGTCGAGGGCCAGCCGGGCCGCCGGCCCCACCGACCCGTCGAGCGACAACGGCAGACCGATCACCAGGCACTCGGCGCCCATCTCCTCGGCGAGGTCGAGCAGGCGCTGGTGGTCACGGGCCCGGTCGCCGCTACGGGTCACCACCTCGAACGGGCTGGCCACCGTGCCGGCCGAGTCACTGATGGCCACCCCGATGCGCTTGGCGCCGAGGTCGATTCCGAGAGCTCTCACGCCACCCCGGCGGAGACGCGCACGAGGTCGAGGGCCGAGTCGAGGCCGGAGGGGTCCTTGCCCCCGGCCACGGCGAGCTCGGCGTTCTTGCCCGTGCCTCCCTTGACGGCGCGGGCGGCATCGGCGATGAGCTCCGAGGCATGCAGGCCGCTGTCGGCCGTGACCGCCGAGACGATGGCCACGCCACCGCCCTCGGGGGCGCCTCCCAGGACCACCGCCCGCACGCCGGCTTGGTCGCGCACGGCGAGCGCGAGGTCTCGCAACGCGTCGCGGTCGAGGCCGTCGATACGGGCCACGACGACGCCGTCGCTGGCGCTGCCGGCCAGTTCATCGGCCCGTCCTGTGGCGGCCTGTCGGCGCAGGGTCTTCACCTCGTCGCGCAGGGCCTTGACCTCGGCGACCCGGCGCTCGACCGCGTCGACCAGGTCGTCGCCCCCGACGCCCAGCAGCGACGTGGCCGCGGCGATGCGCTGCTCCTCGAGGCGTAGGCGCTCGATGGGGCCGAACCCAGAGATCGCCTCGATGCGACGGATGTTCGAGCCGATCGAGCTCTCGGCGACGATCTTCACCGGGCCGATGTCGCCGAGGGCTCGGACATGGGTGCCTCCGCACAACTCGATCGAGTGGGGACCGGCCTCGAGCACGCGCACGACATCGCCGTACTTGTCGCCGAAGAACGCGATCGCGCCGACCTGCTCGGCGTACTCCTTCGTGGTCTCGTAGTGCCGGGCCGGAGCATTGGCGAGCACGTCGCCGTTGACCAGGTCTTCCACCCGGGAGATCTCCTCGGGGGTCAACGCCTCGTAGTGGCTGAAGTCGAAACGCAGCCGGTCGGGGGCGACCATCGAGCCCTGCTGCTTGACGTGCTCGCCGAGCACCTGGCGCAGCGCCCAGTGCAGCAGGTGGGTCGCCGTGTGGTTGCGACGCACCGCGTCGCGGCGTTGACCGTCGATGGTGGCGGTGAGCTCCTGGCCGGCGACGAGCTCGCCGTCGGTGACCCGCACGCGGTGCCGGGCCAGTCCGGGCACGGCGTAGGTGGTGTCGAGCACTTCGGCGCGACCGGTATCGGACAACAGCACGCCCGTGTCGCCGACCTGACCGCCCGACTCCGCGTAGAACGGCGTGCGGTCGAGCACGATCGAATCGGCGATGACTGCCAGCACGCGCGCCTTGCTCTCGTATTCCTCGCGACCAGTGAACTCGGTGGGCCCGAACTCGTCGAGGACCGCGGCGTACTCGTCGGCGAACTCCCCCGCGCCCTCACTGCGACGGGCGTCCTTGGCCCGCCGCTTCTGCTCGGTCATCTCGGCGGAGAACCCGGCCTCGTCGACGTCGTGGCCCCGCTCGAGCGCGATCTCGCGGGTGAGCTCCAGCGGGAAGCCGTGCGTGTCGTGCAACAGGAACGCGATCGGGCCCTCGAGCCGAGCACCCGCACCGAGCTTGTCGAGCTCGGTGTCGAGGATGGCGGTGCCCTGCTTGAGCGTCTGACGGAAGCGCTCCTCCTCGCGGGCCACCACATCCCGGATGAAGTCGTGGTTGCGCACCAGGTCGGGATAGGCCTCGCCCATCACGTCGATGGTCGAGTCGACGAGTTGTGGGGTGACGAAGTGTTCGACGTCGAGCAGGTACGCGTGGCGCACCGCCCGTCGGATGATGCGGCGCAGCACATAGCCACGCCCTTCGTTGGAGGGGAACACCCCGTCGCTCACGAGGAACGACATGGTTCGGGCGTGCTCGGCCAGGATGCGGAGGGAGACGTCGCTGCGATCGGACTCGCCGAGGCGCTGGCCGGTGGCGCGCTGAGCGGTGTCGACGATCGGGGCCAACACGTCGGTCTCGTAGACCGAGTCGACGCCCTGCAGCACGCCGAGGATGCGCTCGAGGCCGGCCCCGGTGTCGATGTTCTTGCGGGGGAGATCGTGGTCGACACCATCGACGTCGCGGTTGAACTGCATGAACACGAGGTTCCAGATCTCGAGGAAGCGCTCCTCCCCCCCGTAGGCCGGGCCACCGTCGGGTCCGTAGGCCGGGCCCTTGTCGACGTAGATCTCCGAGCAGGGCCCACACGGGCCCGGCGGACCGCCGGGGGGACCCCACCAGTTGTCGGCTTCGAGGCGTTGGATCCGGTCGGGCCGGACACCCACGGCGTCACGCCACAGGTCGGCGGCCTCGTCGTCGGTGACGTGCACCGTGACCCACAGCAGCTCGGGGTCGATGCCGAAGAGGTTGGTGACCATGTCCCAGGCCATGGGGATGGCGTCGGCCTTGAAGTAGTCGCCGAAGCTGAAGTTGCCCAGCATCTCGAAGAACGAGAGGTGACGCCCGTCGCGGCCCACCTCCTCGAGGTCGCTGTCCTTGCCGCCCGCCCGCACGCACTTCTGGACCGTCGTGGCCCGCGGGTAGGGCGCCGCCTGCTCGCCGAGGAAGTAGGGCTTGAAGGGCACCATCCCTGCCACCGTGAACAACAGGTCGGGGTCATGCGGGATAAGACTCGCCGAAGCGACGGGCGTGTGCCCGCGCTGCTCGAAGAAGCCCAGGAAGGCGCGCCGGAGCTCGTTGGCGGTCATCGGGTTCATGGTGCGGCAATCCTACTGAGCGGATGCCTCGACGCCTGCCGGATTGACCGACCCGGCGACGGTGCGGCGGGTGCGGAACAACCGGCCACCGACGAACAGCACCGACACCGCCGCTCCGCCCACGGCCAGCTCGTCGCCGGTCAGCGTCACCCCGGCGCCGGAGGCATCCCGCTCGAGGCTGGCGTTGGACGCCGCCAGGAAGATCGTGGTGGTGAGCCCGAGACCCACCGCCCTGCCCGCGAGGGTGCCATCGCGTCGCTCGCCAGCACAGCGGTCAAAGGCCCGCGCCTCTCAACTCGCCGCGCAAGAAGGCTTCGGTCTCGACCATGACCCGTCGTCGATCGGTCACGCTGCGGCGACGTTCGTCGACCCACGCCCGCGACTCGTCACCCAGCTCACGGGCCTCGTCTCCGGCCCGGCGGGCCGCTTCGATCGCTCGCTCCTGCAGCTCGTCGGGAAGGTAGCGACGGGCCCGGCTCCGCAGACGAACGAGGCCGACGACCGTGCCGGTCGCGCCCACCGCGATGCCCGCCCCGAACCACAACGTGCGGGTGAACACCTCAGCCCGCTCGACGCCGGCTCTCGCCCGACCGGGCGCGACGCCGACCCTCGCGCGACCGGCGACCGTCGCTCGGGAGCGCCGGCGGGGCCGGGGTCAACTCGACCACGGCACGGCGGTTGCGGTCGGTCGCCACCGACAGCGAAGCCAGCTTGACCAGCGGGTTGCGCAGGACCAGCCACGTGAGCTTCGAGGTCGCATCGACCCGCGCCGAGACCTGTTCGGCGGTGTCGAGGAGGTGGTCGACCCGTTCGATCTCCCCGTTGGCCGCCTCGACCGTGGCTCGAAGCTCGGCGATGGCGGGGAGGGTCTGACGGCGGAGGTCGTCGACGGTCTCGCGCAGCGCCCGGAGGGTGGCGAGCAGGGACTGCACCGCCATGGCGACCACGACCAGGCCGACGATCCCAACCACGATCAGCACGATCGACAGCGCGCTCACGATGACGGGGCTCCGTTGCTGCGGCCCCCACCCCGGGGCTCCTCGATGTCTCGACGCTGCATGGTCTTGCGGATCTGCTCCTCGTCACCGTGACCCGACGGCTCGTAGTAGACCCGGTCGGCGAGTTCGGCCGGCCGATACACCTGGTCGACCCAGCCTCGGGGGTCATCGTGAGGGTACTCGTAACCCGTACCGTGACCGAGGGATCGGGCGCCCCGGTAGTGGGCGTCCCGCAGGTGGAGGGGCACCTCGCCCGCGCCCCGCTCGCGCACGTCGGCGCGGGCGCGCCCGATCGCCACGGTGACGCGGTTCGATTTGGGCGCGGAGGCCAGGTAGACGACGGCGTGGGCCAGGTTGAGCTGGGCCTCGGGCAGCCCGACGTAGTCGAGCGCGCGGGCGGCGGCCTCGGCGACGACGAGCCCCATCGGGTCGGCCATCCCGACGTCCTCGGACGCCAGGATCACCAGCCGCCGGGCGATGAACCGCGCATCCTCGCCCGCCTCGAGCATGCGGGCGAGCCAGTACAGGCCGGCGTCGGCATCGGAGCCTCGGATCGATTTGATGAACGCGCTGATGACGTCGTAGTGGTCGTCCCGCCCGTAACGCAGAGCCTTCGTGCCGAGCGCGGCCTCCGCATCGGCGAGGGTGACCACCGCCGGCCACGAGCGATCCCGGGCCAATGCGACCGCGACCTCCAGGCTGGTGAGCGCGTGCCGGCCGTCGCCCCCCGAGCGCTCCACCAACAACCCCAGGGCGTCGGCCTCGGCGTCGGCCTCCTCAGAGTCGAGGCCCCGTCGCAGCAGAGCGTTCACCGCGGGCTCACCGAGCGGCTCGAGACGGAACAACGTGGAGCGCGAGAGCAGCGGCGGGTTCACTTCGAAGTACGGGTTCTCGGTGGTCGCCCCGATGAGCACGATAAGGCCCGTCTCGACCGACGGCAGGAGGGCATCCTGTTGGGCCTTGTTGAACCGGTGAACCTCGTCGAGGAACAGGATCGTGCCCTGGCCGAACGAGCCGAGCCGCTCCCGGGCCTCACCCGCGATCTCGCGGACGTCCTTCACCGTGGCCGACACCGCCGAGAGCTGGGTGAAGGCCTTGGCCGTCGTGTGGGCGATGAGTTGGGCGATCGTCGTCTTGCCGGTGCCGGGCGGGCCCCACAGGATCACCGACGACAGCCGGTCGGCCTCGATCAGCGTGCGCAGCGGTCGTCCCGTGCCCAGCAGGTGCTCCTGGCCGACGACCTCGTCGAGCGAGCCGGGGCGCAGCCGCGCGGCCAGCGGGGCCTGCCGCGCCAGGCGGTCCTCGGCCGCGGCGGCGAACAGGTCATCCGGCATGGGCACGGAGGGTACCCCTCGCCGTCCGCTGGTGTGCCACGATCTCGCCGTGGCGCGAACCGTGCTGGTCTCGTTGTTCTGGTTGTGGCTCGCGTTCGCACTCGGCGTGTACCTCTACCGGTTGTGGCGCCGGGTCACCAAGGGGCCCAAGTCGGTGCGGGAGGCCAGGGCCCCCGAGCACGACGAGACCGGCACCGCTGCCACTCCCCCGGCGCCGTCGGCTCCGGTCGCCATGTCGGTTCCCCCCGCCCCCGATGCCGGCCCGAGCGAACGCACGGGGCTGTTCGCCGCGCCGTCCCCCGACGACCGCACGCCGGGCCAGGGTGCGCGACCGACCGTGGCCGTGGCGCTTCAGGGCATCGTGATGCCCTGCGGGCTGGCACCGGTGGCGCGGCCCGACGAGGGCCTGCTGGCCGACTACCGGGTCGCGTTCGTCACCGACGACGCGGATGCCGCGACCGTGGGCGCCGCGGTGGGCGACGAGCTCGAGCGACTCGGCTACGCGGTCGCGTCCACGTCGGCCACCGAGGCGGTCGCCCGTCGAGACGAGGTCGTCGTGCGGGTGACAATCTACCCCCGACCCGGCGAGGCGCTCCGGGGTGACGGACCCCTGTTCCCCGCCGCGCCCGAAGGCAGCGTCGGGATCGAGTTCACCACCTGATCGCGCCGCGGGGCCGGGCTCAGGGGGCCTTGGGCGGGAGCAGTCGGAGCCCGAGCTCGTCGAGGTGGGGGCCGTCGATCGGGGTCGGCGCGAGGGTGAGAGGATCGCTGCCCGACTGCGTCTTCGGGAAGGCGATCACCTCTCGGATGTTCTCCTCGCCCACGAGCAGGGCCACCAGCCGGTCGATGCCGAACGCGAACCCGGCGTGTGGTGGCGCGCCGAAACGGAAGGCATCGAGCAGGAAGCCGAAGCGCTCCTGCGCCTCGGCGGCGTCGATTCCGAGCAGGCCGAAGAGGCGCGTCTGCACGTCGCCGCGATGGATACGCACGCTCCCCGAGCCGAGCTCCCAACCGTTCAGGACCAGGTCGTAGGCCTGGGAGCGCACCTGGAGCAGGTCGGCCGGGTCGGGGCTGTCGAGCAACGCCAGGTCGTCGGGGTGCGGCATCGTGAACGGGTGGTGCGCCGGGATGGGCTTGCCGTCGTCGTCGAGGCCTTCGAACAGGGGGAAGTCGACGACCCACAAGAAGGTTAGGCCGCCCTCGTCGACAGGGGGACGGCCGAGCTCGAGGCGCAGCAGGCCGAGCACATGGCGGACCGTGCGCCGGTCGTCGGCGACGATCAGCACCAGGTCGCCGGGGTCGGCCTCGAGGGTGGCCACGACCGCGGCCAGCTCGGAATGGGACAGGAACTTGGCGACCGGCGACGACACGGCACCGCCCTCCTCGACCCGCATCCACACCAGGCCCTTGGCACCGAAGCGCTTGGCCCGTTCGGTCAGCTCGTCGAGCTGCTTGCGGGTGCGGTCGGCACCGCCGGGCACTCGGATGCCCTTCACACAGGGCGCCTTGAAGGCATTGAACTCGGTGCCGGCGAACACCTCGGTGAGCTCCACCAGCTCCATCCCGAATCGGATGTCGGGCTTGTCGGAGCCGAAGCGCTCCATCGCCTCGAGCCAGCTCATGCGGGGGATCTCCCCGGGGCGGCTGCCGGTGACCACCTCGGTGGCCTCGGCGACGGCCTCGGATATGAACGCCATGACCTCGTCCTGGCTGACGAAGCTGGCCTCGGCGTCGAGCTGCATGAACTCGAACTGACGGTCGGCGCGGAGATCTTCGTCGCGCAGGCAGCGCGCGATCTGGAAGTAGCGATCGATCCCGCCGACCATGCACAGTTGCTTGAACAGCTGCGGACTCTGGGGAAGCGCGTAGAAGTGGCCCGGCGCCAGCCTCGACGGCACCACGAAGTCGCGGGCGCCCTCGGGCGTCGAGGCGATGAGCATCGGGGTCTCGATCTCGACGAAGCCCTGGGCCTCCATGGCCCGGCGCAGCGCGCTGTTCACCCGGGCCCGGGTGCGCAGGTTGCGCTGCATCCGCTCGCTGCGCAGGTCGATGTAGCGGTGGCGCAGGCGCAGCATCTCGTCGACCTCCACCCGCTCGTCGAGCTGGAACGGCGGCGGCTCGGCCGCGTTGAGCACCTCGACCGTGCAGTCGCCGACCTCGACCGCACCGGTGGCCAGGTTCGGGTTCTCGGTGCCCTCGGGGCGGCGCCGGACGGTTCCGACGATGCGGACGACGTACTCGGCGCGCAGGTCGGCGGCGCCGTCGACCACACACTGCACGAGGCCGGTGTGGTCGCGGAGATCGACGAACGCGAGGTGCTCGCCGTGCTCGCGGCGCCGGGCGACCCAGCCGCACAGAGCGACGGTGCGGCCCACGTCGTCAGGGCCGAGGGTGCCGCAGTGGTCGGTGCGGAGGGGCAGGTCGCTGGTCACGGGGTCTCTCTCGGGGCAGGCGGATCGGCGAGCCTCGCGTTGAGGTTCGCCACAAGGTCGTCGGCGGGCACGGCGTGCTGGCCCTGTCCGCCGCGCAGGTCGCGAAGGGTGACGGTACCGCTAGCCCGTTCGTCCTCCCCCACGATGGCGACGAAGCCCGCGCCGGAACGGTCGGCGGCCTTCATCTGCGACTTCATCGACCGCCCGTCGAAGGCCCGGTCGGCGCGGAGACCGGCCCGGCGCAGGACGGCGGTGAGGTCGCGGGCGACGTCACCACCGGTGACGTCGACGACGAACACGTCCAGCGGCTTCACCGGAGGCGGGAACGCACCCTCGGCGTCACAGGTCAGCAGCACCCGCTCGATGCCGGTGCCGAACCCGATGCCCGGCGTCGCCGGACCGCCGAGCGACTCGACCAGGCCGTCGTAGCGACCGCCGCCACCGATCGTGTTCTGGGCCGCATCGAGCGCACCGCTCTGGAACTCGAACGTGGTGTGGGTGTAGTAGTCGAGCCCCCGCACGAGGCGGGGTTCGACCCGGAACGCGATGCCCAGCGCCCGCAACCCGGCCTGCACCCGCTCGAACTGGGCGACCGCCTCGTCGCTGAGGTGGTCGGTGATGCGGGGCGCCGACTCGGTGACGGCGACGGTGGCCGGGCGCTTCGAGTCGAGCACCCGCATGGGGTGCTGTTCGACCTTCTCGCGGTCGTCGGGGGCCAGGTCGTCGAGGTGGTCGACGAGGAAGCTGCGCAGGCGGTCGAGGTAGGCCCGGCGGTCGGTGGGCGTGCCCATGGAGTTCACGAGCAGGTCGACCTGACCGAGGCCGATGCGCTCATAGAACCCCGACAGCAGGGCGATCACCTCGACGTCGAGGTCGGGGTCGGCGCTGCCGATCGCTTCGACACCGAGTTGGTGGTGTTGGCGGTAGCGGCCCGCCTGGGGTCGTTCGTAGCGGAAGCTGGGGGCGGCGTACCAGGTCTTCCACGGCGTGGGCGGGCGGTGCTGGACGAACGCCCGCACCACCGAGGCCGTCCCCTCGGGCCGCAACGCCAGATGGCGGTCGCCCTTGTCGAGGAAGTCGTACATCTCCTTGCGCACGACGTCGGTGCCCTCGCCCATGCGCCGGAAGACCCCGATCTCCTCGAACATCGGGCTCTGCACCAGGCCGTAGCCGGCCGCCTCGACGATTCCAGCGAAGAGGCGGATCAGGGCCTGCCACCGGGCCGACTCCGGGGGCAGCACGTCGCGCGTGCCCGGGGGCGCGTGGTACGGCTCGATTCGAGGGGACGGCGTGTCGGCCACGGCGAGCAGGTTAGCGACGGCCTGCGTCGGCCAACGAACGTGGTCGGCTCAGGGCGTCGGCGCGGGCCCGACCGCCGCCGCGACCAGGTCGGCGAGAGCCTGGGCCCCGGCCGCCTTGAGGTGGAGGCCGTCGCTGTAGGTGTACCCGGCGGTGCCCGAGATGGCCGCCCAGTCGGCGACCACGACCGACGGATAGCGGGTCGCCGCGGCGCGGATGTCGGCGTTGGCCGCCGGGGTGGCCGGGTGCCACTCGGTGCACGTGACCAGCACCACCCGCTGGGCGTTGGGTATCGCGGCCATCGCCCGGTCGAGCTGATCGCCGAACCCGGACGGGTTGCCCCAGTTGGTGCACAGGTGGATCACGACGACCCGAGCCGCCTGGGCTTCGGGCCCCTGGAGCAGGGACTGCCCGGCGTAGATCGACCGGCTCTCCTTGGCGTCGAACGTGACCGACCAGCCGACGAGCGTCGGCGGCACGGTCGACTGGGCACCCAGGATCACCGAATCCCCGACCACGTAGACGGTGGCCGCGCCGGGACCGAGCGCCGGCGGCCTCGACGCGAGGCCCGGTGCCGGCGGCCCCGCGGCTGCCGTCGTGGTCGTGGTGGGCGCCTCGGTCGTGGTCGTGGGCGCTTCCGTCGTGGTCGTCGTCTCGACTGGGGCCTCGGTCGAAACGGTCGCGACCACGGACTCGGTCACGGTCGTGGTGACGCCGACCCCCACGGCCGACACCGACGCGGTGTCGCGGGTGGCGTCGAGCACGGTGCCGGCCATGACGAGGGCCACGAGCACGATCACCGCGAAGGCTCCGACGACCAGTCGGCCGCGCCGTGGGCCGCCTGGCGGTGGGGTGAAGTCGTCCACGGAAGCCAAACGCTAGCCGTGCCCACCAACCCCGAGGGTGCACCCCCGGGGTTCAGCCCCTCGTGGGTAGCAGTACCTGCTCGACCAGGAGACCACGCAGGACCTCGGGCGAGCCCGGTCGGGCGAGCAGATAGCCGCACGCGGTGTCGCAGCCGAGCTCATGGAGGGCCTCGAGCTGTTCGAGCGTCTCCACACCCTCCGCGCTCACCCGCAGCGCGAGGGCGTGACTGAGATCGATCACCGCGGCGACGATCGAACGGTCCTCCGGGCTCGAGGTCATGCGGGCGACGAACGACTGGTCGATCTTGACCAGATCGGATCGCAGACGACGGAGGTAGGTGAGCGAGGCGTAACCGGTCCCGAAGTCGTCGATGGCGATCGGGCAGCCCAGACGGTGCAGCTCCTCGAGGCCGGCCATGGAGATGTCGTCGGCCTCCATGAGCACGGTCTCGGTGATCTCGAGGCCCACCTGCTGGGGCCGCAGCCCGTGCGCGTCGAGCGCGGCCGACACCTTGGCGGGGAAGTCGGCGCGCGTGAGCTGTACGGCCGAGACGTTCACCCACACGGTGCGGAAGTCCTCGCCACCCGGCACGTCGCTCCACTCGGCGCGCTGGGCGCAGGCTTCCTTGAGCACCCAGTCACCGATGGGGATGATCATGCCCGAGTCCTCGGCCACGCTGAAGAACTCCGGCGGCGGGATGAGTCCCCGTTCGGGGTGATTCCAGCGCAGCAGGGCCTCGGCGGCGACGATGCGGCCCGAGTCGAGGTCCCAGATCGGCTGGTAGTGCAGTTCGAACTCCCCGTTGGCGAGTGCCTGGTGCAGGCCCTGCTCGGTGTCGAGGCGCCACAGGAGCAGGTCGCGCACACCCTCCTCGAACAACTCGTGGCGGTCGCGACCGCGACGCTTCGCGACGGCCAGGGCGGAGTCGGCATCGCGCAGGAGGCTCTCGGGGTCGTCCTCGGGGTGACCGCCCACGGCCACCCCCACGCTCGCGGTGAGGTGGATCGTCCGGCCGTCGATCACGACGGGCTCCCGGCACACTTGCAGGAGACGCTCGGCCGCAGCGACGACCGCGGCGGTGCCTGCGAGCGGCTCGCAGAGGGCGACGAAGTGGTCGGCGCCGATGCGGCCGACCGTGTCGGTGCCCCGCACCGCGCCCTGCAACCTCGCCGCGATCTCGATGAGCACCCGGTCGCCGGCGTTGTGCCCGAACGAGTCGTTGACGACGGTGAAGCGGTCGATGCCGACGACGAACACGGCGAAGCTGCTCCGGGGCCGACTGGCGGCCCGGGCCTGCGCCCGCTCGATGCGATCGAGCACCAAGGCCCGGGTCGCGAGGCCGGTCAACTGGTCGTGCAGCGCGTGGAACGCCAGCGCTTCGAGGGCGTCCTGCCGACTGGTCACGTCGCGTAGGTGCGCGATCACGCCGTCGACGCTCGGCTCGTCGGCCAGGTGGACCAGGTCACCCTCGAGCCAACGCCACGTGCCGTCGCGGTGGCGCAGCCGCACGGTGAGCGACTGACGCACGCCCGGGTGGGCCCGAGCGGCAGTGAGCGCCTGCTCCCACGCCCGGCGGTGGTCGGGGTGCACCAAGTCGAGCGGGCCGAGAGCCGTGAGCTCCTGCCCGTCGATACCCAGCACCTCCCGCACCGACGCACTGACGAACCCGGCACCGCCGCCCGCGTCGAGCACGACCACGAGGTCAGTCGGATCGGCGGCCAGCACGCGGACGCGACCGGGATCGGGGCCCACACGGTCGTCGGCGCGCTCCTGGTCGGGGAAGCTGATCATCACGCCGTTCGGAAGCGGCGACACCCGGCACCGGACCACGCCGCCGCGGTCGGGCAGGTCGAGGTCGGCCTCCCCGCCCTCACCCGTCTCCACCACGTGCACGCAGTGATCCACCGTCGGGTGCGGTTCGTGACGCTCGCTCAACTCGCCGAGGAACCGCCCGATCACCTCGGGTCGGGCGAGACCGACCAGCACCGCGTAGCGGTCATTGACCGCCCGCACGACGAAGTCGACGACGTCGCTCGCCTCGTCCCGCTCGATCTCGAGGATCGCCACCGGGTGCGGATGCTCCGCGACGACGGCGTCCAGCCACGCCTGCCCGCTTCCCGAACCGTTTCCCACTAGCGCAACAGTGTTACGCGGCGCGGGCGCGCGCGCAACGACCGGCCTCGCCGACGTCAGCTCCCGCTGCCGGGCAGCACGCGATAGGCGTCGTAGATGCTGTCGATCTGCTTGATCGAGGTGATCACCGAATCGAGGTGCGACGGATCGCCCAGCTCGAAGTCGAAGCGCATCTTGGAGATGCGATCGGAGCCGGTCACGGTGTTGCAGGCGATGATGTTCACGTGGTGGTCGGCCAGCGCCGCGCTCACGTCACGGAGCAGCCGGGCCCGATCGAGCGCCTTGACCTCGATCGAGGCGACGAAGCTCCCGGTGCGCTCACTGTCCCACTCGACGTCGATGAGCCGGTCGGACTGCCCGATGGCGAGTGACACCGCGTTGGCGCAGTCGGCTCGGTGCACCGACACCCCGCGGCCGCGAGTGACGAACCCCATGATCTCGTCGCCCGGCACCGGCGTGCAGCAGCGCGATAGCCGCACCATCACGTCTTCGAGGCCCTCGACGTGCACCCCGGACTTCGCAGCCGCCGAGCGGCGGGTGCGGCGAGGCTCGCGCACCGTGATCGAAAGCTGCTCCTCACGGGTGGGGTCGACGTCCTGCAGGTGCTTGCGCACCCGCTCGGCGACGGACTTCGCCGACACGTGGTTCTCGCCGACCGCCGCTTTGAGCGCGTCGAGGTCGGCGTAGTTGAGCCCTGCAGCCACCTCGTCGAGCACCTTCGACTGCTGCACCTTCTGCACCGGGAGGCCCTCGCGCCGCATCGCCCGGATGAGTTCCTCGGTACCGGTCTCGATGGCGTCCTCGCGGCGCTCCCGCGAGTACCACTGGCGGATCTTGTTCGCGGCCCGGTGCGTGGCGACGAACTTCAGCCAGTCGCGCGACGGGCCAGCACCCGAGACCTTGGAGGTGAAGATCTCGATGCTGTCTCCGGACTGGAGCTCGGAGTCGAGCGGGATCAATCGGCCGTTGACCCGGGCACCGATGCACGTGTGGCCGACCTCGGTGTGGATGGCGTAGGCGAAGTCGATGGGCGTGGCGCCCTTGGGCAGGGTGACGACCTTGCCCTTGGGGGTGAACACGAACACCTCGTCCTGTTCGAGGTCGACCTTGAGGTTGGCCATGAACTCCGACGGATCGGAGGTCTCCTGCTGCCAGTCGACGATGCGGTTCAGCCAGGCGATGTCGGCGCTGGAGCCGAGGTTGTCCTTGTAGTTCCAGTGGGCGGCGACTCCGAACTCGGCCCGGCTGTGCATCTCGGCGGTGCGGATCTGCACCTCGAGCGGTTTGCCCTGGGGCCCCACCACCGTCGTGTGCAACGACTGGTAGAGGTTGAACTTGGGCATGGCGATGTAGTCCTTGAACCGGCCCTGCACCGGTTTCCAGGTGGCGTGGATCGAGCCCAGCGCGGCGTAGCAGTCCTTCACCGTCTCGACGACGACCCGGATGCCGACCAGATCGAAGATGTCGTCGAACTCACGACCCTTCACGACCATCTTCTCGTAGATGCTCCAGAGGTGCTTCGGGCGGCCGGTGACGTCGGCGGTGATGCGCAGCTCTTTGAGCCGCTCGCGGACGTCCTCGAGCACCTGGGTGAGGTACAGGTCGCGCTCGGGGCTGCGGGTGGCGACCATGTGATCGATCTCGGCGTAGCGCTTGGGGTGCAGCGCCGCGAAGGCGAGGTCCTCGAGTTGCTGCTTCATGTCCTGCATGCCGAGCCGGTGGGCCAGCGGGGCGTAGATGTCGAGCGTCTCCTGGGCGGTGCGCTCCTGCTTCCAGGCCGGCATGCCGGCGAGGGTGCGCATGTTGTGCAGCCGGTCGGCCAGCTTGATGATGAGGACCCGCAGGTCCTTGGCCATCGCCACCAGCATCTTGCGCATCGTGGCGGACTCCTGGGCTTCTTTGGAGTCGAACTTGATGCGGTCGAGCTTGGTGACGCCGTCGACGATGCGGGCGACCTCGCCACCGAACTCGACATCGACGTCGCCGAGGGTCATGCCCGTGTCCTCGACGGCGTCGTGCAGCAGCGCGGCGGCCACCGTGATGTCGTCGAGTCCGAGCTCGGCGACGATGCGGGCCACCGCGATCGGATGGGTGATGTAGGGCTCGCCCGACTTGCGCGACTGGCCCCGATGGGCGTCGTTGGCGCGTTCGTAGGCTCGCGAGATCAGCGCCGTGGAGGCCCGGGGATGGCGATCGCGGTACGACGCGACGAGCGGGGCGACCTCTTCGGACGGGGGCGCGCTGTGCCTCCGCCAGGGAAGGACCCGGTCGACGGTGGCCACCGCTGCGCTACCTCCTGGA